>Ga0265797_10010015_pt1 | contig 12149 bp, 14 predicted proteins | sample P2T30metagenome_FD_192433 | JGI IMG/M metagenome (GOLD analysis project Ga0265797, IMG submission 192433) | Plant litter microbial communities from East Loma Ridge, Irvine, California - P2 T30 | ecosystem: Environmental > Terrestrial > Plant litter > Unclassified | place: USA: California... | reverse complement strand
AGTCATTTCCGGTCTCACCTCCATTCCGTTGGCATGGCACGCCTCCATGCGCTCGTACATTGCATATGTCTTGGCAGGAATGCGCTGCTTCAGTCGAGCCTTCATGTCGCTCGAGCGTGGATTGCGGTTGTCCCAGGTGAGGAGTTTGCCCTGGGTAGCGACGTACAAGGCCAAGGCATGAGGGAAACACGAGACTGTAGATGGCAGAGCTAATTGAGAAACGCCTCATACTTGGAACCTGACTGAAGGGCATACTTACGGATGAAGTAAGCGGGTATGGCCAAGACTGAAGCATTGTAGCCGTTGGGTAGGGCGAACATGATGCTTGCTCGATTGTTGCTGACGTAGAGTTAATGTTTGAGAAGAGGAAACAAAACCAGCTCCGAGCTACCTTTGCAATAGCTTCTCTCCTTACAACAACGGAGAAGAAGAAAAAAAAAGATTTGTGGTGAGCTCCACCCAAGGCAGGTGCGCTTGCTCACTGTAACACGTGGCTCGGGCCGCAACGATAACACCGCTCCAGATAAGGAAGTAAAAAGTGCACGCACTTGCCGTTTGCCGTCTGGCATGGCATTCCCTATTTTAGTGGACTGAGTAGACACCGGACAAGACCTAGTTTCATCTATGACTTCAGCAGTCTTCGCTACTAAAACAACAATGTTTCATGCCTAGATGTTTGCAGTTTTTCGGCACGAACATGATGATCCTACCCAGTCGGATTACAGTTGAAAACTCTCGTGAGTGAAATACTCGACATTTTGATTGAATCAAGTAGCTCTTTCCCTCAACACCACGCTTGTTCTCCAGCCCCAGGAGATGATTCAAATGTTTCGTTTCCCGCCAATTCTCCACCCTGTCACACCTTTACATTAGGTCCTTGGTCCTTTCTTCACTCTCCTTGATCCACTGATCCAGCAGCTGCCTATTCCTAGGTTTGAAGCCAACCTTGAAGTACTTGGGCTCCATGGTGAGACTCTTGGGCAGCGCATTTGCCTCCAAGCAGTTCGTAGCCGGCTCATCTCGCGGATCAACGGGTGGTGTGAATTTGAATGCAGAGATGAGCCTGACAAAGGCCGTGAAAAGCTCGCGATTCGCTAGATGTGAGCCTGCGCACATGCGTGACCCAGCACCGTATCCGTAATGCGGTGTACCCGAACCGTCCTTCACGTCGAGATACCTTTCTGGGTTGAACTCCTGGGGGTTGTCAAAGTGGTCTTCATCGTAGTGGGCAGCGTATGCGTTCATGTAAAAGGTTGTGCCTGCTGGCATGACGACTCCGTTCCATTCGATATCGTGTATCGAGACACGAGGCAGAGAGATTGGAATAACGCACCAGTACCGGAGGATCTCTTTGTATAGTGCAGTAATGTATGGAATCTTCTCTTCGAAGATGCATTGCGACCAGGCGTCGTTGTTTGGGTATACTTTCATAATCTCATCGTACGCACGCTGCTGAATCTTCTGGCCAGCTGGTGTGGCAAGGTAGGCGATCCCCATGATGAGATTGGCCGGGACGGTGTCGAGGCCCGCTGACACCATGGTCAAGCAGATGGACTTGATCTCGTCTAGTAGCATATTAGCATCAAATGCTGTGGAGAATGGACGAGATAACATACCGTGGTTCAGCTTTGCTTCCGGATCCTTTATAATGTTACCGGTAATACATGGCTTATCCGTCCCACTCTTGATCTGGTCTTGCAGCGTACTAAGCAACCGGTCCATGTACACATCCCTCCTCTTTCGGAAGCTGTTTGCCTCGTTGCTTGTACCGGGCAACAATCTCAATAGCGGAACGTAATCTTGCCAGTTGTTGCTTGTCGACCTAAAGTTGCCCACACCACGCTCAACATCCACAATCTCTTTCAGCAGCGGAGCGTCTTTATTCCCATCGATTCTGTAGCCATAGTTCAGAGTCAAGGAGGTATTCAGGGCATATCGCTGCCAGTATGCGCGGGGATCGAGGTCAACCTCTCCGTTCTTGCTGTCTTGTAGTAGCTCCTTGATAGAGACTGTCGATTCGAGATCGATGAGCGGCATGTATGATTGTACGGCGGGGCGGTTGAGCGCTGTCGCAGCAGCTCTACGCCGGTTCTTGCAAGACTCATCCCATGGAGAGGTTCCGATTGTGAAGCCTTGTGAGGTTGAGATGACCTTGTGGAAGGTGTGAAGCATAGGTCGAGAGATCATGGCCGATTGGTTTGTAATCCAGAGATGTCGAATCGAATCGAATGAGTTGGCAAATACAATTCGCTGGACATACGGCTTAGTTTCGATGCTTCCAAAGGGTCGTCTCTCGTGGTACTTACTTTGTTTCCCATCCGTACCTGAAATACAGGCCCGTATTTCTTCACCCATCCTCGAGCCACTTTTGCGTGGTGATCACCAAGCTCAGGCAAGCTTCCCACCAGAGGCAGACCTGGAATTTCCGGCAGTCCTTTTATGTGTGGCTTATCGGTCCCATAAAGCAACCTATATAGGAAAAGACCCAAGACGGCAACGCCAGCGATATAAATCGGGATCGTCATCTTTCAGGCTCAATCCAAAGAAGCAACTTGTGTAGAAATGAAGAAGGAAAGGCTGCGGGCAGTATTGGGAGCCAAGAGGGCCAGCAGCACTTATACAATGTGCGTTTCCAAACGTTATTATCGGTGTCGCACATGGCAGCCCTTTATGCAGCTCCAGCCTCGCCATGACTGGCTACAATCCCGCCGGTTGCCATTCGGTCAAGCACTACACGGCTGCGGGGGCATTCGTGGCGGAACCATTCTCTGCGAACCCCAACAACGTTCAAAGCGGAAATGGTCCGCGGGACAATCCTGAGCGCTGGCACGATGCGGAGATGCCCACTTAGTGCAAGCGCTGTACCAAAACAAGTAGGCGTGGTGAAGTCAAATTACCGGCTAACCGCATTGCGTAGGGTCTACGCGATGACGATGTGGAGTAAACCTCCAGCTTTTCATCCACCGCTGACCGAAGTTGCGCGTTTTACGACCTCACCTCCCGATATCATCATCCGATACAAAAGAGCAGGGCGAGTTGAAGACCTGTACTGTAGTTTCATCGGGGTCTAGGGTGAATTGCAGTGGTATATTCGGGTTTGAGGCTGGCACACCAAATTATGGCCCTGCTACGGGCCACTATAGCATGCATCTTTTAGGTAGGATAGTGGGGGATCATCGCCCTTCAGCCAACACAAAAAAAAAGGCTAGGCAAAGCCCAACGTCAGTGCAGGTTCAATGCGACCGACACACTCTCCAAAGCCCACCAGAGCCTCATCATCTGCACCACATACACCTCGGATAGTAACCTGATCACCGTCCTCCAGGAACGTCCTCTTCTCGCTATCCCCTACTGCAACAGATGTTTTTCCATTGCTACTCTGTTCTAATAGACTTCCAAACTCAGCTGGAGAGGTACCGCTAATGGTACCTGAGCCTAACAGATCCCCAGGTTGAAACGGGCAGCCCGTGATTGTGTGATGTGCTAACATCTGCGGGAAGGACCACAGGAGGTGTTGTGCGTTTGTCTTTGTCACTGTTGCTGTGTTACCGGACGACGCTGACAACTGTTAGCTTGAGGTGTAGTAAGGCGGTGCAGTAAACGGAGGCATACTCTTGATGTCAACTTCGAGATTGATATCGTACACCGTCTTCTCTTCTTTCTCTTTCAAGTATGGCAATATTTCCGTGTCGTTCTCTATACCCTTTGTCTTGAACGGTTCCAATGCATCCGCCAGGACGACCCAAGTGCTGATGGTTGTCCCAAAGTTCTTTGCATTGAAGGGGCCCAGCGGCGTCGACTCCCATGCTTGGACATCTCTCGCGGACCAGTCGTTCATAAGTACTACTCCGAACAAGTTCGCCGCGGCTTGATCGACTGGAATCGGGACGCCTTGCTCGTTGGAGCCACACACAAAGGCACCCAGCTCCAACTCAAAGTCAAGCTTCTTGCAAGCGCTAAAGGTAGGCACCTTCTTCTCCACTGTGGGGTCGAGTAATATCTGGCCATTGGGCCGCCGAATGGGTGTCCCTGATGGCACAATTGAAGAGGCTCGCCCATGGTAACCGACTGGAAGATGCTTGTAGTTTGGATTCAAAGCGTTCTGGGCGCCTCTGAATATGACACCGCAATTGTAGGCATGGTTCAGGCCGACGAAGAAGTCGGTGTAGTCGCCAATCTTGAAAGGCAAATGAGCTTTGATGTCCTTGAGGGGTACCAAGACCTGCTTCTGGAGTGCGGCGTTATTCTTCAGAACGTCGGGATGTGTGGTGTCCTCGGAGAAGACGGTCTGGATGTACTTGCGAACGACGGAGTGTACAGGGCGGCCGAGCGCTGCAAACGCGTTCAGCGATGGCTGTGAGAAGACAGCTTGATGCGGCTGTATGGTCGACAGGCCTGAGAAGCCATTGTTTGCCGCGAAGGCTTCAAGATCTAGGGCATGCTCTCCAATAGCAACTGCCACGCGCGGTGTCTTGGACGAGGTCGTTGAAATGACGCCGAATGGAATGTTGGCCAACGAGAAATGTGAGCCTCGAGGAATGCTGAACCAGGACTTCAAAGGGGCCATGATTGTGGGGATGATTGTGTCCTCTGTCGTCTCCTGGCAAAGCTTTGAAATGATTTGATCTTGACGCAATCTCGAGAGCACACAATGTACAATAGGACTTGCAGCTCTACAGTCGGAGTATATCCGCTGGGCCGTACAAACCTCACGACTGCCATGTCAGACTCGGACTTTTCGGCCCCGCAGTGTGCAGCGTGCAGCGTGCATGGTGCTGGCCAGGGCCTTGGTTGAGCGGTTGAGCGCCATCGGCTTGTGACGGAAGGGTGAGGGCGGGCCGGTTCCGTCATTTGCCAACCAGCAGGGGTCGTGAGCTCTCCACCTGTGGGGTAAGCCGAAGTGAACGCCTTGGGCCCTATCTTCTACTCCGCATTGCTCTTGCGACGACGGAATGCGAAGCCGCGCATTACCGCATCGTGCAGGCGCAACATGGCCGACCAACAGCTTGCTTGCCGGTGTTGCATCCCAAGACATCCGAGAGGGCTGTTGACCCACGCATTGAAAGACGGAGAGAGGGCGCCACCGTAGTGAACCTGTGCAACGTCTTCTTTCATCTACCCACAAAACCATTTGCACTTTGGTCGGCCTTGTATAGACTAGCCTACACGATGCCGACAACTCAGTTCGCGTTCAAGGAGAAGTACCGGTACCAGAACGGGTTCAACTCTTACCACGAGTAAGCCCTCGTAATTTCCTCTCTCTCTCTCACGGGCCTATGCTAATGATACCCAAGGACAGAAGCCGTAGAGGGTGCGCTTCCAATTGGTGCCAACTCGCCGCAAAAACCACCATATGGCCTCTACGCCGAAAAGCTCTCGGGAACCGCCTTCACAGCGCCGCGACACGAGAACCAGCAAACATGGCTCTACCGGATCCTGCCTTCGTGTGGCCACAGCAACTTCGAGGCTCGTGAGGTCAAAACGTTCAACACGAACCCTGAGAACAAGCCGTGGGAGAAGATTCATTACATCCCAAACCAGCTGCGGTGGGACCCCTTTGATCTTGACGAGACGGTAGACTGGGTACACGCCTTACACCTCGTGGCCGGCGCCGGGGACCCTACAATCAAGTCGGGTGTTGGATACTACATCTACGCAGCGGGCAAGGACATGGCAGTCAACGAGGCCTTTTACTCGGCCGATGGCGACTTTTTGATTGTGGCTCAGCACGGTGTGCTTGATATACAGACGGAGCTGGGTCGCCTCATCGTGCGCCCAAACGAAATCTGCGTCATACCGCGAGGCATCAGATACCGCGTTACCCTCCCTGAGGGTCCTGTGCGGGGTTATATACTGGAGCTATACCAAGGTCACTTTACACTTCCCGAGCTGGGGCCCATAGGCTCCAACTGCTTGGCCAACGCGCGCGACTTCCAAGCGCCGGTAGCTGATTTTGACGAGGACACGGAAACGGAGTGGCAGATTGTTGCAAAATTTGCTGGCCATCTCTATGCTGCGAAGCAGAAGCACACTCCATTTGACGTGGTAGCATGGCACGGCCTCTACTATCCGTACAAGTATGATCTCGGCCGCTTCAACACGATAGGGAGCATCTCGTTCGATCACCCAGACCCGTCTATATTCACCGTCCTCACCGCGCCAACAGACCATCCCGGTACGGCGGTAGCCGACTTTGTCATTTTCCCACCGCGCTGGCTGGTGGCAGAGAGCACGTTCCGGCCTCCGTGGTACCACCGCAACACCATGTCTGAGTTCATGGGGCTGATTGGCGGCCAGTATGATGCAAAGACTGGCGGTGGCTTCCAGCCTGCCGGCGCATCTCTCCACAATGTCATGTCTGGCCATGGCCCAGATGCCGCTACTCACGAGAAAGCGTCCAATGTTGATCTGCAGCCCAACAAGGTCGGTGAAGGTAGCATGGCCTTTATGTTTGAGAGTTGTCTTATGATTGGTGTAACGGACTGGGGCCTAAAAACGTGCCAGAAAATACAGCAAGGCTACAATGCAGAGAGCTGGGAGCCGCTGAAGCCACACTTCAAGAGGGCTGGTCTTAAGAAGATCGATAATGGGGTTGCACCACTAGTGGCAGGCACTGAGGGAGACAAAGGCCAGGTGCCCCACTATACGTGAGCTTGCATCAAGCTAGCATCTTGTACACTGACCGAAGAGGATCAGGATGGATAGTTTCTGCACTAGACCAACGTCGGGCACATTCGGAGCTTACGGCCAATCTTACTGCGTGCATAGTGAAGAGTGGTGCGTCGCAAGTGCTCGACGCCGAGTGTGTTGTTGTATGCCCCGCACTCCAAGCTGTCGAGTTTCACGTCAACGTCAAGATGCCATGTGAACATCGAGTCCTGAGCGACACCGGCCAGGATGAAAACTAAAGGCCCTCACTCATTTGCAAACACACATGGTCTGAAATACAAACTACAGTGAATCGGTAGTTCCTATGCGACCCTTGCCTGATTGATTGATTGATTGCCCGAACTCCGAACTGGCCAGCTGCCGATGTGGAGCAGAGCCCTAAGGGTCCACACTAGCGTTTAACCACGCGCGGGGCTATCTCTCCCACTTTTCTCCCTTGAGTCTGTTTCTCTTCTTAACCATCCTCTTCCCCCTTCTCTCTTCTCTTCACCTCCCCACCCTCCAATTCATTCAATACAACCACAATCATGTCTGCTCCCGCCCACAAGTTCAAGGTCGCTGACATCAGCCTTGCGGCGTTCGGTCGCCGCGAGATTGAGCTCGCAGAGAACGAGATGCCTGGTCTGATGGAGACCCGCCGCAAGTATGCTGATGACCAGCCCTTGAAGGGCGCCCGCATTGCCGGATGTCTGCACATGAGTATGTTGCACATGGTTCCCCCCACTGGAGATGCATTGCTAACGTTTGACAGCCATCCAAACGGCTGTGCTCATTGAGACGCTCAAGTCCCTCGGTGCTGAGCTGACCTGGACTTCGTGCAACATCTTCTCCACCCAGGACCACGCTGCCGCCGCCATTGCCGCCGCCGGCGTACCCGTTTTCGCCTGGAAGGGCGAGACCGAGGAGGAATACGAGTGGTGCCTCGAGCAGCAGCTCACAGCCTTCAAGGACGGCAAGACGCTGAACTTGATCCTTGACGACGGCGGTGACCTCACTGCCCTCGTCCACAAGAAGTATCCCGAGATGCTCAAGGACTGCTACGGTGTCTCTGAAGAGACCACCACTGGTGTCCACCACCTTTACCGCATGCTCAAGGGCAAGGGTCTCCTCGTCCCTGCCATCAACGTCAACGACTCTGTCACAAAGTCCAAGTTTGACAACCTTTACGGCTGCCGTGAGTCGCTGGTCGACGGTATCAAGCGTGCCACCGATGTCATGATTGCTGGCAAGGTCGCCGTTGTCGCCGGTTTCGGTGATGTCGGCAAGGGTTGCGCTCAGGCTCTTCACAGCATGGGTGCTCGTGTCATTGTCACCGAGATTGACCCCATCAACGCTCTCCAGGCTGCCGTTTCCGGCTACCAGGTCACCACCATGGAGAAGGCTGCTCCTCAGGGTCAGATCTTCGTCACCACCACCGGTTGCCGTGACATTCTGACTGGCGCTCACTTCGAGGTCATGCCCAACGACGCCATCGTCTGCAACATCGGTCACTTCGATATCGAAATCGATGTTGCGTGGCTCAAGAAGAACGCAAAGTCTGTTACCAGCATCAAGCCCCAGGTTGACCGCTTCCTGATGAACAACGGCCGTCACATCATCCTCTTGGCCGAGGGTCGTCTCGTCAACTTGGGATGCGCCACTGGTCACTCTTCCTTCGTCATGTCCTGCTCCTTCACCAACCAAGTACTTGCCCAGATCATGCTCTACAAGGCCTCCGACGAGGCTTTCGGTAACAAGTATATTGAGTTTGGCAAGACTGGCAAGCTCGATGTCGGTGTCTACGTCCTCCCCAAGATCCTTGACGAGCAAGTTGCTCTTCTCCACCTTGCACACTGCAACGTCGAGCTCTCTAAGCTCAGCGATGTCCAGGCCGAGTACCTTGGCCTTCCTGCCGAGGGTCCTTTCAAGAGCGACATCTACCGTTACTAGATTTCTTACTGTCCAGCATTTGGGAAGTTTCAACACGACGTTATGAACTGGCATGATACCACTCCGAAAAAAAGTTAGTTGTCTTCAACGGCATGGCATCGAGCCTGGGGCTCGGCGGGGTTTGGTCGTTCAAAAGGCGTTGGTTTGCACATCATCTACTTGACCTTTCAACCATGGTCAAGAGACGAGATGATACCCTATGTACGAGTGCGATATATGAGATAGACTGCGTTTCTACATGCAACGTAAGAATAGTCTTGGCCTGCCATATAAATGGTGGCTGAAGAATGAAGAGCTACGACAGGCCTACATGCCTGTCTTCGACGTCAACAACTACCCTTGCTATCCGTGATATTAGTTTTGACCTGTCGCTTTTCTCCATTCTCGCTTTGAACTAGACATTTCCCCACTTGTATTGTTGCGATGACACGCGTAAGACACCTATACGGTCGTTTTTGACATGATGGCATCTGCAACGCACGTCCAACTTGAAACGATGTCATTATCGCCCGACCGTTGTGCATCACTGGATTACACGCATACGCCACATGTGAATAAGACGGAACATTTGCGAAGATCGCCTGTCCCACTGTCGAAAGGAAAAAAAAGAGATTCAATAGATGCTACTTCCCGCTCCCTTGCATCTGATCGGACGTTGCAACATTTTCTGCATTGCATTGCATCGTATGCATGCACGCTTCTCTCCTCAGATACTTTCCGTTCAGCATATGCACGCAGACGGATTGTAAGCACCGGACCGTCATTGCGTATGCGTAGCAACATGTTGTCGTTTGGGGTTAAAAACTCGGATGTTACATGTCGTCCTCCCTTGCCTGATATGCAGAGACAGCAGTCCCCCATGACGCCCCGTGCCTTTGTTTCTTTTATCTTGGGCCGAGCAGGAGGGGGATCAGCAAACCAAACCTAAACCCCTTCGTCGTCATTGTCGATCAACTCAAAAAAGGTAACGGCAAATCATAGGGAGAGAAAAAAAAACGACGACGACGATGATGATGATGACGATCCATGTACTATACTACCCTCCAACGAGAAACGGGAAAACGACAATATTTCTTCTTTTCTCATCTAATCCCTTACTACCAAACGACCCTTCATCTATTGGACGACCCACATGGACAATACACCCCTATACCTCTAAACTATACTTCTTCTTCTTCTTCTTCTCCCCCCACCACCCCCAACCACCTCCCCGTTTCTTTTTTTTCCCTTCCCTCCACACGCACAGCATATGACCTGCAGATATGAGGAGCACAGGACTAACTGCAAATGGGGAGGAGGGGGAAAGGTTCCAGCCTCTCCAGCCTCTCCAGCCCCTCCGAACCTGTCGTGGACCCGGATACCCGGTCAGAGAGAAGAAAAAAAAAGGGGGGGGGGGGAGACGCAAAGGTGGGATTTTCATATTTCTTCTTCTTTTATTAGGCCGTTGCGTACATCAGGGGACAGGTGTGGGCCGATGCTCAGGCTCAACAGCCACGACAGGCGGAGGCGTGAGCGCTGGCTCGGAAGGTTTATGACGCCACACAAGGTCTATGGCTGATCGGTACCACGAAACCGAGTGGAGTTATTGTGGGGGTATACGAGAATTGAGATAGGCAAGGGCGTGTGCATCAATCGTCAAGCAACGGTCATCAGACGGATGGAGAATAGGATGATGGATGAGTAAACTGATGCGGGTATGATTGGTAAGAAGAAGTGCGAATATGAAAAATGATATTACAATTTATCGCGGCCGTCTGCTGCTCCTGCTATACAAAGCATATGTACGTCTTTGTTCATAGATTATCGCCAAAACAGTACAGTAAGAACCTATGATGCCAACGCATGGAACGGACGGGAAACGTTGCCTATTGTCTCCCTAGGTGATGATGGACCAATGTAGAAAGAGGTATCAAGAACAGTAGGAAATTATGAGCCGACCGGTGCTTTTCATCGGCGGTAATGATGCCGCGAGTGAAATGTCAAACGAAGATAAGGAAACGCCACAAAATATTATAATGGATGAGAGCAACAAGGCTAGCGGAGGCCAATGACGCTCTGACTGGTTGTTAGCTAGGATTGAAACTCACGGGATCGATGCAAACATACCATTTCAAGCGTCCAGACTCTCCTTATCCATACCTTCAGCTTGCCTTCGACGCCTCTGACATTTTCAAGCTCGACACCTTCCCACCAGCAGCGACGAGCAGGTTTCCTCCAGAAGAGCAGCAGCTTTTGCGCCATTCCGACCGCGTTGCTGTTGGCAAGGTCGTTGCCCTTGATGTCCGTCCTTAAGCGCGCGAGAGCGATGCTGCAGATGACGGCTTTGTTGGGCTCGCCGGCACGATGACCCCATCGATCGTCGTGGTTGAAGCCGCTGGATACGGTTAGTTGCAAACATTCACACGATTCTGGTAGCATGCTTACCCTGCGGTCAACATCTCGATGAGGTGCTGCTCGGTGGTTCCTGGTTCCTCGCTCTTCCTGAGGCCAGAGAAGATGCCATCCTGTCTTAACAATGCCTCGCCTGCAGCTCGCTTGACTTCAATCATCTCAGGCTGGCTAATGTCGCGATGCGGGGGAATCGCATAAAAGTCGAGATCCTCCCGAAGGACAATTATGCCGGCGCGGTCCTGCAGCATATCCCTAGCAGAGCCGTGCATGGGCTCAATAGGCACAGCTTCGGTAGGGTGCTCTGAGGAAGCGGTCGGAGAAGGTGGCGACGCGGGAATGGTCTGGGCTACAGTACGGAAGAACTCCAGCATGTACTGCAGGGAATTTGGATCATACTGTGAAGGATACATGTTGTCAGATAAGTATAATGCGGGGTTGGAGAGATGGTACAGAATCTTGGCTACTGGGGTCATGAGGACAGGAGGAGAGGGAGGAGACGAAGACGAAGAAGAAGTGGGGTTACCGACGTCGACTGGGTATACATCTCCATCGTGGTAGGAGTTCATGTGCCCATCTGGGAGCAGACCGTTTGGAAAGAGCGAGAGGAGGACGAATTCGGGAAGCGTAAGAAGCTCATCTCGCGATAGAGTGAATCGCGTGCCTCTGCAAACATGATTAGTTCCCGAGTATCATGGGCGGATAGCGATGGGCCATACCTCAGTTCCAACGTGATGTTCTCATCTGAGCCACCAAGTGTGTTGATTGGCGGTCCTGCACTTGTTTGCGACACCTGAGTGATGATGCTCGCGGGACCTCCTGCGGATGCCATCACGTACGTAAACGACTCGAGCGGACTGAATCCTTCGCTGTAGGGCGGCGGCGGTTCTCCGTCGTCAACGTCTTTGCTGCTGGAGCCGTCCTTGTTGTCGGGCGGGAGTGCAGCTTTGGTGGCAGCTACAGCGGCAGCCGAGGACGATGACTCGGTAAAGGCAGGCGCTGATGTGAATGCGGGCGGCGATTCGTCTTCTGCGGTGTCGCCGAGTTTGTTTTGATCCTCAGCGTCCTCGGGCGGAAAGAAGAGAGAGGAGAAGGGAGGGGGATAGGGTGATTCGCTGGCGGTTGATAATGCCGCAGTACTACTGGCGGGTGCTGTGACGGCG
>Ga0265797_10010014_pt1 | contig 12149 bp, 15 predicted proteins | sample P2T30metagenome_FD_192433 | JGI IMG/M metagenome (GOLD analysis project Ga0265797, IMG submission 192433) | Plant litter microbial communities from East Loma Ridge, Irvine, California - P2 T30 | ecosystem: Environmental > Terrestrial > Plant litter > Unclassified | place: USA: California... | reverse complement strand
TTTGCGCTTTCAACAGGTTCTGCTGTCTTGCGGTTCACGGTGGGATTTCCACTGGATTATGTATTCTATCTGACATGGATGCGAGGTCGGCTTTATCGGCGGACGATTTGGGCCCGCGCTTTTCTTTTTTTGCTTCGTAGCTTGTATGATCCTTCTTTTTATACCATGGTGGGGAATTTGAGACGAGGGTAGACATGATTAGTATCACGCCATGGCTAGATGTGGTGCTGGCGATCTACCGATATAGATATCAAATGCATACATGCTATCAAACGTGTATCATACTTAAGCTGGAGTTGTCTTATGCAAACCATACGCTGGGTCATACCAAACAGTCTATACCGACAATGCGTAAACGATATCTAGATCGAATACTCGGCGCATGAGATGGCGAGACTTCATAAATAGGGTAGGCGCTCACCGAGAGCGGCACGCATTTGACTCCCGATGTCCTTGCTTCTCGCTCTTCAGCCCCGCATATCAGTATTCGGCGGATAATTTTTGCACAATAAACTTATCCCTGTGTACAAGATATGCGACGACCCTACCAAAGAGTGGACTGGGTCAACTGCCGTTAATGAAAGTGTAGTCCAAGCCACATGCGGTGGTTTCGAAAGTGCTCACGACCTTCGTCGTACTTTGGACACAGTCTCATGATCAGGGTGAAAAAGAAAAATTGCATCTGCTAGTATAGAACCGGAACCTTTGACAGTTCCGTTTGTTTCCACCACCAACTCGCCCAGAGGATCTCCCACTCTAGTTCTAATACCAACTCTAGCTGAGCCGTAAAGTACATGAGCTTTCCACGTCCTTGGCGCTGACACTCAAATTCAATTCTGCCCAGGTCAGCGACAAGTTCCCCTGCTTTACGAAGCTCTGTCACAGGTTAGTCCCACAATAACTTGGCCACAGTTATTACTTACCGCCAGTGGCGTCTTGTAAACTTGCCGGGCGGTGTTCCTCGTCGCTTGAGTATTGCCATATTGTCAAAGCAATTTTTTCCTGTCGTTGTTTCAAGAGCCGGATGTGAACCGTCTTCGATCGCTTCATTGATTCGCTTGACAGAATCAAATCGCCTTTGTTCAGTAGCCACGTCAGTTGTCCTTTATCAGCAAAAGTGCCTGCGCCATGGTCAAGGGTATCTTCTTGGTCACCATGGTGAGCTAAGGCGTGACTTTCATCGAGGCAAACTGCGTAACTGTGCCGATAGGAAGTCGCTCGTCTTAAGTTGCTTGACTCATGCTTCTCGATACCACAAATCACTGCGCCCCGAACCGCCGCTGTCCAAGATTTCTGGGGACTCCAGTATTGCATTACCAGTCTTTCATGAAGTAGCGTCTTCTGGATTTGAGCTCGGAGATACTCCGATTCGCCGTATCCTCCTACCAGAAACAGGCTCTACTAACGTCAGTGCCTCTTATCGCAATGACGTAGAGTCTTCTTTACCTTGGGGCTATTATGTCGCTGTTCTTTAATGAACTCGACGTGGTCTTGAATCAGTCCCATGATCCGTTCAATTGATGGGTCGAAGAATGAATTCATATCGTGCCTGAAAAGGTCAGCATTGCTCAATGGAGTAGACTGTCATGAATACTTTTTGATCGTGAGAAGGCCCAGATCTACGTAACCCGGAACACTGTGGTTCTCCAACGGAGGTGGAAGCTCTATCTGGCAATCAAATGACCCTACCGTGAAATGCTTCTTCTTCAGATCGAAGTCTTTCATGAGCAATCTCATAGCTGGGGTCTCTGAGGCATGGCTTGCAAAACTCCCTATGTCGAGATTGGGGTCGAGCTTCATGTAGTGAACATCCGTGAGTACCTTTCGAAGCCATTTCTTGAATTCCAAATTGACGAACATTGAGCCGCATTTTTCACCTAAGACTGATCAATAATGCCTGGTTTGCTTAGGTAGTGCTCGATTTACCGGTCGGCATTCCTATCTGATCCAACTCAAGCACTGGTTCTAAACTCTTGACCTGATATGATACTACGTCCTACATAGTGATCAGTTTGTCCATTTCAACAAAAAAAAGCCTAATGGTTGTCTTACTACTGTGCCGCCCCCAGCATCGCAGAGTATAAAGTTTTGACCTACCTGCATTGTTCTTAGCCTCATGGAAATAATACCACCTCCAGATTAGACATACCTGCAGGGTCGTTTGAGCTAACTCGTCTCGATAATGACGCACAGTATAGACTGTAGCAGCCTCAGGTTCCGTGATGAACATGACATCTTGTAGTTTCGGAAAACTGGATTGGCTGAACCCTGCTTTGATCAGTGCTCGATAGGTTGAGTTCATGGCCATATAGGACCAGTTCTAAAGACAGTTAGCTCTGCAGTATAACATAGTTGACATCTCTTACAGTGGGTACAGTAACTACAATATCAGTTGCTATGTGCTTCCTTGCGAGCTGACCAAACTGATCAACTTCCCCATACAAGTATTGGAATATCTTTCGCAGATAGTCGGTCACGATATCTTCCGGGCTCTTGTATGAGTAGGCAGGGACATCGCCGTTATTGGATATATTGCTCAACATCCCGTCGAAATTCAGATTAGACATTCCATTCAAGACCTGGAGCGTCATATCCAGCTCACCCAGGAGACTTTGTACATCGAGCTCAAGTTTGGTGTGCACCATTGATACGGAATTTTCACTCAAGGCATCACCCCACTCATGCTCGGGACTTGAGTATGAGATGACGCTTGGTACTTTTTCGTCCACGGCCCCTCCTTCTGCTGGTCAGCGAAGGCGTTCTCGCGAGAGCAAGTATGGCTTACCCCGTTCCACCATAACATCTATCTTCTCGAGCGAGCATTTGGATCCAGAGGAAGTAGCATAAGCCACGCCTCATTGCGTTATCAGCCTAGCAGCAAAAGCGTAGAGGTACGAGTAACATACCAGTGTACGTAGTGCCATAGTCCAATCCGATTACTAGTCGCCTTTCTTGGACATCTTCATCAGTTCCATCTTCCGAATCGCTTCTCCTAGGGATGTACTCGTATCTTGTGTGCGAGGAGACGAATGACGTATTCGCAGATGGATAAAAGTCGCTGTCGTTTATGGACGATGTGTTCGCAGATGGATAAAAGTCGCTGTTGCTCATTTCCAAATTCCTGTATTAGAGCTTTCTTTGGTGACAATCACTCTAGCCCTATGACCATTAGGATACGGTGACCACTATACATGCCCAATGCTAATGCTCGCGGGTTGCCGCGTCTGTGGGGCCGTGGCACGAGTGAAGCGTGTGCGTTGTTTATCAGGCATGCGAGGCTAGGCATGCTGACTCGGAGAACGCTACGCAGTCATACAAGTCTGCCTTGTAGCCCAGAGACTAAATATCATGCACGCGCCCTAAATGGGCAAAACAAGGGTACAAACGGTGAGGACTTCGAAGTTCAGTTGATGTTTGCCAATGAGATCGCTATTCGTGTTCAGGATATGCACGGAGGCGCAAAGCTACGAGCCAGCCTTGCCGCATATATTGAAGTGGCGCGAGAAACGATGTTGGGCTGCCGGGCGGAAGTTCATCTCCATGCAAACTAAGATGAGCATGCGCTGCGCTGCTCAACGCAAGCCGCCATTGCAGCCTGATGGCGGCCGCCTTGATACATGACAATCAATACAATCACCCTTCAGCTTAACAGCACAGACGTTTTGACTATTCCTGGAATTTGCAACTGTTTTCCGTTACCCAGAAAGACGACTGACGTGATCGGACCAGTGCGACAGCGACACTGCACATCATATTCCCCCTTAATAGAGTTTCACCTACCATTTCAGAACCGGAATGACCATTTACATGCTGAAAGGCGTTCCGAGGCGCTGAAAATCGAGACCCAGAGTCAGACACAGCTTTCACATTGGCTCCTGAGCAGCAACAGCCTTCCTGTTAAAGTTCTTGGCATGCGCATGCAGCAACCAAGGACTGCGGAACTGCATATGCGCGTCAACAACTCGGCTTTCGATCGAGGCAGCCTCATGGTTTTGGTAGTCTCGTTCCGTTTGCTATCAAAGGGTCAGCTCATTTCCCCGCCCGCGCCCTCTCACCAAATTTCAATTGCTAGAAACATATCTTTTCGGTTCACTGCTTTGGTCTGAAACCAAATACTGGACCAGGAACAGGCATGGACCTTTTCAATAACACCGAAAGTATTCGGCAGTTAGAAAGAACACCCGGTTCAAACTCCTCAGCGCTACTGCCGTTCGACGGAATAGACATTATGCGGATGTCTTTGACCCTGCAAGATTCTGATCCTCAAATTGTTGAACGAACACCGGATCCACTTCGTTCCGTGACAGCCGAGAACATAAGAGAGCTTAGGGAAAGGATTCGGTATCGTTACTGTCTTGACGTCAAGATCTTAAAGCAAAGGAATGCCAAGCCGTTCGTGCGTGGAAATCTGGAAGAGAACATGAGGGAAGCGGTAGCTGTGCTCGCAGACATACAGAATATAGTCCAAGGCTGGGACCGTCGAGATTTCTTCGCGAGCGACTTGGAATACCGGAAGTTTCAAGATATTAGAAACAGCCTTTTAGCGGGTACTAAGATTGACTGGGGAAAGAGCAAGCCATGGGAGTTGGATACGAGTAACATGGTCCCTCCTGTAAGGCTGAGCCAACGTGTCGAAGCCTTACCACAGCAGGATACATACGCTCTTGTCTCCACGCAACAAAACGACCTCCCTCTGATTTCAAACAGAAGGGAACTCGGTGTAAGATCACCACCACCGAGTGAGCTAGCTCCAGGGTCTCCTCCGCCGACTATACATGCGCCTCACGTTACGCCAGATGGTTTTGAACCGCAGTCCTGTGTGGAAAACGTCCGGGCCCGCGGCACAACATGGTGGTGTTTTCTACCCATAGCCTGGCGGGGTCGTGGCAGCCACACTTGGGCAAACTGAAGGGTCACGACTGTTCTCGGCAAAGAGATGGTCGGGTTGGACCCGCTCCAACACCACATATCAGGTTGACCGCGCCTACACCGCCGGTGGGTCGAAGAGTCTTGTCGGACCCGTTCCATATTGAAGATACTGGTGATCGATCGATACGCATAGATAATCCTGTCCCGAGGGGTCGAGTCGAAGGTCCTCCGTCATCTCAACACAGTGCCCCCGGGTATTGAGGCGACAGAGAACGTGGCCATGCGCATTCTTGTCCGATTCATCTTCTTTCGTAGAGGGTGTTTATAGCGAGCGTCGGTACGACCCCATTTCGAAGGGCGCCTCTGTTCGTCATTGCTCGTGCAAAGCGCGTCGCAGCCCTGGGGGTGTTGCGCGGGTTGGGGATGATTCGACGGTTCGGCGCGTCATGTCCTGCGGATAGGGCGTAGTGATGGTGTGGCTGGTATATAGAATCGGTTATGTCTCTACAGCATTGCAGGCAGTGTACATGGCCCGAACTTGCTGGCTGCTGGCTGACGGTATGTGAGCAAGTCTGCATGCTCATTGCGCTCCGCCGGCTGCGAGATTGTGTCTGTGCGCTGACAACGTCATTCGTTTTCTAATCGCGTCTGGACGACGTCTTGGCTTCCCACCTCAGAAAGAATAGAATGCGCCTTTGACTCAGACTGTGGTCTGGTTCTGGGTTGGTCCCACCTCGCATTACAACATCTATGTCTTCGAATCTTAGCTCATCGCAAATGTCCATCAGAGTTTCATTCGATTGAACTTGTAGCAAGGCGCATGTCACATCCACATCGAGCCTGATAGACATGCAACGCAAATCGAACATGTACCCATGGATGCTTTGAACAAGCCCAGTGTCTTGCCTCGCCGACAGGTGCTGTGTTCTCCTCATAAGTCATACATCGCCTTGAAAATAAGAGTTCGTGTTTATTAAGAAGCTATCCTGTTCAATCGCCTACTGTTCACCGCTGTGTGCAGAGCATTGGCCACGATCCAACAAATGGTAGCCATCCACTCTCGATGATGGAAAGAGGAAGCTGTACAAGAACAGTCGCAACATGTGGATTATTGCAAGATTGGTAGCTTGCGCTTTTCAATGCCATTCTTGGGCGTTCATAAGAGTGTTACTGCCAAATGCTCGCACGCGCCTATCCGACTTTGCAAGACTACCCAGGTGTTCGCACCGTCACTTCCATCAAGGACGAAATCGCGCGCTAGTGCGAAGGCACGACCACTCACAATGTACAAAGATCTGTCAACATCGCATGTCATTACCGCTATCCAGTGTACATCCGTTCGTCAGTATCGTCAACATCGTTAATAAGTACACCTTCATCGACGCACTTGCGTGGCCAATATACCTACCGGACCAGCACCTAAAGCACAGCTGTATATGCGGCTACGATGGCTCACAACAACACACGTTCGATCAAAGTTGTCGTCAGAAACCTGTTCAGCAACAACAGAAACACGAGTTCCCCACTGCGTCCAGGTAAGCAAGCCATCCGGATCAAATGCTTGTGCTACGAACACAATCGAAAGATCCTTGAGAGAAGTCCCTAAACCGAGTGCGGGCTCTATCTAGGAGCCGCGGATATATGAGTTTCGGATTAGGGGTCTGCGTAGTGAAGGCTTCTGACTGCCACTGATAAGATCCAGATAACCCCACCAACACTGGCCCGAATAGCGACGCCAGGGATACATTCGCTCAGCCTACAACTACGTAACCATCAAGGCTTTCGCAGCCAGTTCAGCCTGACACAAGTTCCGGGCAGAGTACCTCTTCTTCCCTCATGCCGACGCCGGGCTCTCAGCTTTGTCCCAGCGCAGTCATGCCGCTGTACGAGCAGATCAAGGAACGTGGTCACTACCTCTGGGGCGATGCCCATTACTCTGTTCTCACGAATGTCGTTCCTGGACGTAACGACCGACGGCTCCACAAATTCCATCGCTACCTATATCTCGGGGTACACTTCGATCATACGTTCGCGGAAGCTCGTCTTGTACGCTATGAACTCCGAATAGGCGGCGTTCTCGAGAAGGGGACGATCTTGAGAACATGTCGTGGACAGGACGTGAATGATGCGGTCGAGAAATTGTCAACTCTGCTAGGAATATTGATGTCGTGTTCAACCTGTACGATATCGGGTGAATTAATAACGAAAGATCTCTGTGAAACTAACAGTAAGGCAGCAAGAAGAGCGGGTGTAGTCAGAATGGTTCTTCGAGGGGGCACAGATGGGGACCGTGGATAATTTCGAAGTACTTGAGGCAGATGAGTTTGCTTTAAATAGGTGACTTTAACGGGCTTGATGAAGGAGTATGGGCTCACGAGAAAGCTTCATGCTACTGTATGGGAGTAGGATCAACCTCAGGCCCCAAAGCCAATTATTTCAAGCATGAAACTATGATCAGGTCGTTTGCCATGCAATCACTTTGATTTATGAATGGATACCATCAATTAGTCATACCACTACAGATGACTCCCGGAGTGATGCAGGAGAGAGATCCAACGATGAGCAAAGAGATTGTACGACTTCTCGCTGATTGACGGCACCTTGTTGCGGCGTTACATCAGGGTCGTATCAGCGATGGGTCTTCGACACCTCTGCAAACGCTATTTGTCCTGGCAAGCCGCTTTTGAAAGCGCTTCAACACCGTTCCCCATAGAGGCCGTCGGTCTACCTTGTGAACACCCGAGTCAGTGGTAAGCGTCTACCCCGCGTGCCCAAGGTCGAGCTCGTGAACTTACCGTGGTCAGGTGTCTTGCCGTTGGACCTCATGGCGCTCTCTTACCCTGAGATGCCGGGGAGAGTAGCGCCTTTACCTGTTTGTTAGTATCTCTCATGGCTGCACTACTGACGCCAGCCAGCCCTATAAAACTTCAAACCGTCGTCTTTCTCTCAATCTTTACCACCTCACTATCAACAGCCCAACGCAGCATTTGATCTACGGCGTTCGACCTGGACGAATCATCGACGCTCCTTTACGACAGTCCTCGGCCTCAACCTATCGAGATCTTTCCAACACTAGCTCTATCTTCCCAGCGCCAACATCTGTGTGATCATCATGCCCGTCCCCATGAATTCACACAAAGACATAGAAGATGGTGAGCTAGTACGCCAGACCTCAGCGATGAACATCACCGAAGAACCATGGCTGGAGAGTACCGAGAAGGTATACAACTTGTTCGCTACAGCATTCGTATTGGCTAACGACATAAGCTTGACAAGGTCCAGACCCTCAAGGAAATCTGTCTAGGGAACTGTCGTCTTCTTTACGGCAGCGAAAGATTTAAGTTTTACGGTAAGAGCAGAATCTCATCCCGTTTCTCGACCGAGCTTAACGCAACACCAGACATTGTCATCTGCGAGGACGAGGACACCAAGAACTTCGCCGCCATTTTGACATGCAACCAAGAAGGCCAAACAAAGCTTTTGCGCACTAAGCTGAGCTTGTGTCCGGTTGTGGCTGTCCGTGCTCTTGTGGACGGTCTCCAGAAAGATACGGCCAAGCTCTTCGGTATGTTGTGTATTCTTCCAACAGAGTCGATGTCTTCACTATCTCTAGTATGTGTTACTGACTCGGGCGTGAAGTGAAGTACGCGGTGGGTTCTCAGATACGAGGCCAGCAAGGACACACCGATGCGGAAACCGGCATATTCGAGTTGTGGGACGCGGCGCACGAGAACCGAATCCGCGGCCCGAACGATGATACGCAGGGTCTTCTACGCAGCTGGAGTGATGCACCAGGCGCTGAAGGTCGGCCTCCATCCGGTCCTCGTGGCGATGGCTATTACGGCCGGAATAACAAGCGCATGCGGCCTGTCGAGCGCTCAGAGAAGCCCGTGGTAGAGACGGAGATCGTTGACCTCGACTACTATGACTAAGAAAATATGGAACCTTGGAGGGGGATGGCTGGTTATCGGAAGTTCGAGAAGAGAAGAGTATAACTTGGGATCCATCTCGACCTCGTCGTCAGGGTCATGGTGTGACACGGTTCAGAGGCCGATCCATCTTCACATGGGATGAGCTTGAGTCCCGGCGCGGTCCTGTTCTCAGCGCAGAGGATTGGTGGTCTCCGATATGTGCTTAGAGCACTTGGCATTTCGACCACCTCGGAATTTTCTTTACGGTAGATAGTTTGCCTGTCAGAGCCCTGTGGTACGACGTGAGTGTGGCGGAACAAATGAGATCAATCTGAGGATGTTTGAGGAAGCCTTCCAAGGTTGTCTATCGACGCGTGTGCACGTGAGATGGAGTTTGGCCGGGTCCAAGCGCCCGCGTCATGACGTACCACACTCCCCTATGCCACCCGCTTTGCTAATGGCTATGTCGCTCGAACCAGCCTTCACGTCATGAACAGCCCTTCCAAACGACGGAAGAAGAACGATGGCTCCGGGAAGCCGGTACGAAGTTTAGACTACTTTTTCGCGAAGCAGACGGCTAAAGCAACAGCCAAAGATGCGCCGACGAACCCAGGCCCGAGCGAGCCGCCTGTGGACGAAGACAACACAGGGCTGACCGACGAGGAGCTTGCGCGCAAACTCCAGGAGCAATGGGACAAGGAAGATCAACAGCAGGTGCAAAACCAGGAGCCGGTGAGCTCAAATGAGCTGTACGAAGAGCCCCAGAAGGCCAACACGAAGGATGCAGCGCAAGATGCAGATGGGCAGGTTGGAGTGTCAACATTGCCAACGCGCGAACCGGCTCTAGGAAACACGCCATCGGATGAAACTACCCAGAAGAAGAACACGCTGTCTCTTCAGTCGACCGCATCCGAAGAAGACGTGATCACAGCGAACATACCCTTCGACCAGAGCCCTCTCGAATTCGACCCTTCGGAATACATACCAGAGTTACAAAAGCATTGGGTGGTCGACGGAGGGCACGCGACATACGCGCTGTTGACAAGATGTTTCATCTTGGTCAACAGTACGACGAGTCGCATCAAGATTGTCGACACTCTGGTCAACCTCATTCGAACAATCATCGAAAGCGACCCTAGCAGCTTACTGCCGGCGGTATGGCTCGCGACGAACGCGATATCGCCCCCATACATCGATCTAGAGCTTGGGTTGGGAGGCTCAGCCATCTCGAAAGCGCTTAAGAAAGTTTGCGGACTGGATAATGCGGGCTTGAAAGTGTTGAACGCCAAATATGGCGACGCTGGAGATGTAGCGTTCGAGGCAAAGAAGAAGCAGAGCTTCACCCTGCGCAAACCGAAGCCTCTGACGATCAGGAGCGTCTTCGACTCGCTAGTCAAGATTGCCAACAGCAAAGGCCATGGCAGCGTAGAGAATAAGCAGAGGATTGTTGAGAGACTGGTACAAGATGCGCGAGGTGCTGAAGAGAGCCGATACATCGTACGCACGCTTGTGCAGCATCTGCGGATTGGAGCTGTGAAAACCACAATGCTCATCGCGTTGTCACGGGCCTTCATGCTGTCGAAACCTTCGGGTGCTGAGTTCGACATCCGCGATCGGAAGGACCTGGCAAGGTTGAAGAAGGAGGAGCTCGCAGAAATCTACAGCAGAAATGAGGAGATTGTAAAGGCATGTTTTGCTCGACGACCAAACTACAACGACCTTATACCCGTACTTCTCGAGATTGGTGTCTGCGATGAACTACTCGTGCGCTGTGGGCTGTCGCTACACATCCCTCTCAGGCCCATGTTGGGGAGCATTACACGCGACATGGGCGAGATGCTCACAAAACTACAAGGACGAGACTTCGCCTGCGAGTACAAATATGACGGACAAAGAGCTCAGGTACATTGCGACGACAAGGGCAAAGTCACGATCTTCTCGCGCCATCTGGAAGTGATGACGGACAAGTATCCGGATCTGGTAGCACTGGTGCCCAAGATACGTGGCGAGGGCGTTTCAAGCTTCATCCTCGAAGGCGAGGTGGTTGCTGTTGACCGCGAGAGTGGAGATCTCAAAACCTTCCAGACACTCGCAAATCGTGCGAGGAAAGATGTCGTTATCGGCGCGGTGACGATCGACGTTTGTTTGTTTGCATTCGATCTAATGTATCTGAACGGCGAGGAATTGCTGAATCGGCCTTTCAGAGAACGCAGGTCGTTGTTGAAAAGCTTGTTCGTCGAAATACCGCATCATTTCACCTGGGTCAAGAGTCTAGATGCCACATCTGCCGATGTAGAAGCAGTCCAATCCTTCTTCCAAAGCGCCCTGGACATCAAATGCGAAGGCATAATGGTCAAGATCCTCGACAACCTACCCAACCCCGACCTCATCGCGGAAACCGACGAAGCCATCGAAAAGACGCCTTCCCTCCCACCAACGCCAAAGAAGAAAATGCCCGCGAAATCAAAAACCAAGACGAAAGCTACGGACACCGAAAAAGACGAACCAAAGACATCCGGCCGCCGCAAAGCCCTCCTGTCAACCTACGAGCCGGACAAACGCCTAGACAGCTGGCTCAAAGTAAAGAAAGATTACAGCACCACCTCCGAAACCCTCGACCTGATTCCCATCGCCGCATTCCATGGCTCCGGTCGCAAAGCAGCATGGTGGTCACCTATTCTTCTCGCCATCCGCAACGCGGAAACCGGACAACTGGAAGCAGTCACAAAATGCATGTCCGGCTTCACAGACGCCTTCTACAAAGCGAACCGCGCAAAGTACGATCCAGACGACCCGGACTCCACAACCGTACTAGCTGGGAAACCGCATTACGTGGAGTATAATGGTGGGGCGGGAACGCCCGCTGTTTGGTTTGAGCCGCAAGAGGTGTGGGAGGTAGCTTTTGCAGATCTGACGTTGAGTCCGACGTATACGGCTGCGATTGGGTTGGTCAATGAGGACAGGGGATTGAGTACTAGGTTTCCCAGGTTCCTGAAAGTAAGAGAGGACAAGGGCATCGACGAAGCTACCGAGGCAGAGGAGCTGGCTAATTTGTATCGGAAACAAGAGGCCAAGGCACCTAAGAAAGATGAGACTATCAGAGAGGTTGAAGATGAAGACGTGGACTAAGGGATGGCATGGCACAGTAATGGTTAGATACCCTGGAGACAACGTCGTCACTTGAAATGATCGTAGTAAAGAACTCTTTGATTGAAGGTGTCCTCCGAAACTACCATTTTGGTTTCTCCCTCAGTATCCTGCAGCGCTGATACTTCAGCCTGCGAAACTTCAAACGTCGTATCCGATTCCTTCAAAGAGATGGAGATAGGAAAATCGTTATCCTCCTCGAACGTGGGGTATCTGCTCGTG
>Ga0265797_10010013_pt1 | contig 12149 bp, 10 predicted proteins | sample P2T30metagenome_FD_192433 | JGI IMG/M metagenome (GOLD analysis project Ga0265797, IMG submission 192433) | Plant litter microbial communities from East Loma Ridge, Irvine, California - P2 T30 | ecosystem: Environmental > Terrestrial > Plant litter > Unclassified | place: USA: California... | reverse complement strand
TCTTCTTCTCTTCAGCTGCCGTTCCGCTGCTACTATCATCAAGAGCATTGAGACTCTCAGGACCAGGCATATCCTCCCCAAAAACAGGAACCATGATGACTTCCTCCTGTGTCTGAGCACACAAAGCAGGCCAGACAACAACCCCTACCTCCCACGACTGTATCCAGATCTCATCCTTCTTGTTCACCACATCGCCCCACGCTTGCTTGCTCAGGTTTGCGCTCGTCACCATTGCCCAGTCGATAGTCTTGTGCTCTTCGTCACTGAAACGTATGTATGTTTTGATATGTGGCGCCGCAGAGCCACGATGCGCTTCCTGTCTTGCTGGACCGTTCGAGGACGAAGAAGACGCGTGACTCCAGTGGCATAGCATCGGATGCATATACTCCAGTTGTTTCTGCTGCTGCGCTGATTGAAGTTTCCAATGAATTGACCCACCAGATGCGTAGCCGTCAAGAGAACCCCGGATTTCCTCTGGAGTTGGGAAGATGACACTGTACTTAGGAGTTCGCGACTTTCCTACGTTGGACTCACGTTTGGCGAAGAAAGATGAGGCTTGCGTCGAGGAGGGTGACTGTTCACCGGAGTTGGCTACCGCTGTTGCCGAATGGGATGCAAGCACTGACTGGAAGTTCGAGAGCCATGTGGGCGCCGCACCCAGTGTCGCTATAGAGGAGATTTGCGTCACGATATGAGGGCGCACAGAGTCTCTGGATCCTGTAACAGGAACACGAGAAAGCACCTCCCTCAATCCTAGCCACCCAAAGGAGGTTACCGAAGGGCTAACTGCAGCGGGCTTCTGTCGTGATGGTGCACTTCCGATGAACGCGGCTCTGATACTTGAGAAATCATAGTCCCGAAGTTGCGTAGTCAGTCCTCTCAATCGTTTCTCGTATGCACTCAAATATCGGAGGATATCAACTTTGAAGCGCTCGCCGCTCCCAATAGGGTGAACTTGAGGAGAGTCTGGCTGGGATGGCGTTGCTTGAACCAAAACAGGTAACAAAGGCGACTTCCATACTGCTTGAGTCATGTTGGCCCAGTCGCGATAAATCATATTAGCTGTATGGATAATGATTTGTGCAGTGTCATCATGGCGAAAGAGGATAAGCATCTTCGTGTGGTGAGTTCCGAACGGATCCGGAATGTAGGCGCTCAGAAGCTCGATATTCGGATACCGCTCCGCTGTTTCCTGGATCATTGTCAACTCCTATCAACACTGTGCGGGCAAGAGTATTCACGAGTAGGGCGATCCTATTACCATCATCCCGCTTCCAGAAACCATGCACGATCTTGACTTTGATCATGTCTCTCACATCGCTGTCGAAGTGCTGCCTGAATATGGTTAGCATCAGGACTCGAGCCGGGAGCTGCGTTTAGTCTCGGCGATAGCTACGGGACTTACATGACAAAGTCTAAATCGAACAGAAAGTTAAAGTTCCAGCATTCCTTAATCAACGGATCACCGAGCAAGTCCGACAAGCACACAGCATCGACATTCTGATGTGCCGGCAGCTTCTCGATTTTCGTCAGCTGTATTGGCGAAGGGCAATATCGTGGTTCCCCGGTCCTGTCGCTATCATGATGTGGTGTAGCTGGTTTGGCTGGTCCCGACGCCAATGCTGGTTTCGGTACTCCATCGAAACTCCAAGTCGGCGTAAATGACGGTGGCTCGGGGCTTTTGCGCCGCGGTAATGGTGGGCTGATTGGCTTGTTGAGTCTTGCATGATGGTCGGACTTCGTGACTTCTCTGCTCGAGGAGTCGTCATCAAGCTTGCGGCGTTTTGATGGCGGGGCATCACTAGTTTGTTGGGACGCCATTACGGTCACGGCGCGATGACGGCAATGCAATCGCGATCGATTGTAGCTCGGCGCTGTGTAGAGTTTGGTGTCAGGAATCGCGTTGCATCTGGTTGACGAGCAACGAGGCACGGTCCACTTGACCATAGCAGGCAGTCACCAGTGTCAAATGGATCAGGAAAGAACACATAGCTGCGGTATAAGAAAACGTCGATAACGATCACACAGCACAAAAGAGCAGTCACGATATCAAATAATAAGATATGAAATGTGAATGGATGTCATTCTTGGTTTAGACCGTAAAGCTCACTTTTCAAAGCTTGTGCTCATCAAAGGCTACAAACATACGCCGTCTAATAGTGCTTGAGCATCGTCTCCATGATGCTTGCTAGCAAACGCTGTGAAATGAAAACATAATTATGCCTACACAAAACGACAAGGCATCCCAAACGCCGGGCATCGCTAAATGGAAATGAAGAATACTCTAGGCCGCGCTGGCGCTGAGCATAGGTTGTGCGACCTTGGTAACTTGGTTACCCGCCCGGATTATTGGGTTGCCTTGTTCGTCCTTGACGATGTTGACCTCCTTGTTCTCCTTCTGGGCACGCTTCCAGATCTCAACCTCGCATCCACCGCGGATGACACCAACCCTCATGGTGGAGAGCAGGTTGTGGGCGGCGTTGGAGTGGAAGTAGACACCACCGTTGAACATGGCGGTAGCGTCCTTGCCGATGCCGCTCTTGATGAGGGTCTTGCCACCGGGGTGCTCGTTGATGAAGTCGGTGACGTCGTGGACAACACCGGCGACAGCGATCAGACCGCGACCGTTCTTAGCCTGCTCAACGTAGTCGTCCCACTCGATGACGGGAAGCTGCTCAAGAGGAACACCCCAGTCGAGCTTGGCGCGCTTCTGGTCAATCTTCTTCTGTAGCTGCTGGACGCGACCCTTCTCGATCTCGTTGGCACGGAACTGCTTGAGGTTGGAGGCGAGGCCGAGCTTGCTCCACAGCCAGATGGACCACTTGGTGGGGTCGTACTGGTGCCACTCGATAGCGTTACGGTAGTCGGAGGGGAACTCGTGGTGGAAGTTGTGGTAGCCCTCACCGAGAGTGACAAGGGCGGTGATGACGTGGTCCCTGGGGCTGTTGCGGTCGTCGAAGGGCTGGTCGCCGAGCCAGTGGGCAAGGGAGTTGACGCAGAAGGTAGCCTGCTGGACGAAGAAAATGCGGAGGATACCGGCGTAGATGAAGCCACCCTTCCAGTCGTTCCAGAGGAGACCAGCGACAGCCGAAGGGAAGATCAAACCCATGAAGATGACGACCTTGATGTAGTGCTTGTGCTGCCAAACGACGACGGGGTCCTCGTTCAAGTCGGTGATGTCGGTGCGGCCGATGCGCTTGGGGTTCTGCTTCATGACCATCCAGCCGAGATGGCTGTAGAGAAGACCCTTGCGGACGCTGTAGGGGTCCTTGTTGGTGTCGGTGTAGCGGTGGTGGGCACGGTGGTCGCGGCTCCACCAGCGGATGGAGCCCTCAACAGCACCGCCGCCAACGAGGGCGAGGAAGACGCTCAGTGGGAGGGAGGCGTTGTAGGACTTGTGTGCCCAGAGACGATGGTAGCCGGCGGTGATGCCGAGACCAGTCCAGAAGTAGTATACGACGGCCCAGAGGGCGGTCTGCCATTTGAGAGGGGTCCAGAAAGCCGCGACGCAGCCGGCGAGGGGGATGCCGATGATGAAGGTGACCTGATCCAGTGTTAGCCAATGGCTCTGATTTGGGGGGCAAGAGCAAACTTACGTTGAGCCAGTTGACGTGCTTGTACCAGTTGGCCTTGGTGATGGGTGTTTCGGTGATGTGTGGCTTCTTAGGGTCGTACTTGGGGTTGCGGTTCGGCTCCGAGGTGCTCGCCATGGGAGACGGCTGCTTGACGTATTCGGGGTCGACGGCCATCATGCCGGCGGTAGGCTGGTGGGAAGGCATGGTGAGGAGGTGGGTAGGGTGGTTGTAGGTAAAGCGAGGGCGGTCGAAGAAATTCGACGGGAAGCAACTAGCGGCTCAAAAAAGTTGAGCTCCGGTCAGCCTCCGGTGTGAGTACAAAGCTCCAGCAACGATGGAAAGCTTCACCACGATCAAGTGAATGACGGGGTAGAAGATGTGAGGGAAGGAGCAGTGGAGGGAGGATGAGGGGAGGCAGAGACAGCGGGCGGCCGAGCGTGTTAATAAGGCGGCGGGACAGTCTTGAATCCCAACACTCTGCGGGCGTGTAAGCGAAAGACTGGGACCTTGCATTGTCGCTCGAGATCCAGCAATCGCCGCAACTTTGGTCATAGCCAGCCTAGCGTCGCGCACTAACCGCCGTCTCAGGGTCCCGCACAGGACGAGGGACGGCGCTGGCTGCAACAGCGCGAGAAAATTTCGGGCCTAACTGGCACGTCGTGCTGATCTCGGCATCGAGACAGTCGCTGGGTGGCGGTGCGCGCGCAGACGTGCAGAATATCCAGCAATCCCAGGCCGCCACCTTCCCCAGATTCTGATTAATCCCACACGCGGCGGCCCTATTTCCTACACATCGCCCGGCTGCTGCTTCTAGCCGCGACGTCGCGAAGACGATCGCAAAGAGCGGTCTGGTGCAGACGACCGGCAGCGCGAGCCGGCGAGAAGGATGCCTCACTGCCTAGGTGGGCATAGAACCTCACGCCGTGGTGAGGCCACACGTCTCGTCATCGCTAGCTCGCTAGCTGTCCTCTCCGCTTGATGCCCCGCTGGGCCACGCCTGCAGTGCAGTCGCCCAAGTGGAAGGGTGAGCCGGATGCAGGCGCGACACCACGTTCGTTGGGAAACTGTTGATATCGCTCTGCATCCGCCCTACCCAAGTCTTCTGCAGCCTTACGTAGGCTGCGACGACATGTTTCACGCAGTGGCAAAGTGCTCGGCTTGGATACCCAGTGGGTCTCAGACGTCCATGACTTTTTCGATGGCGCTTGTGCTTGGAGAAAATCGTCAGTGCTTCACAACGTTGTGGAAACCGTGAAGGGTCTTCTTCCGCTGGCGCAAATTCCCCAGCACGCTCCAAGCTCGGGTGCTGGGTGCTGGTGCGCCATCGCAAGCTCTGCTCGATTGGGAAACGGCCCTCCTCAACACCTGCTCTGCCTGTCTCCAGCCCATACAGACACACGTCCATATCAGTCAAGACGCGCGCCCACCATCGCGATGTCGATAACATGCAACAGCCTACGAATCAACGTGCGTTTGCTCACCTCGGCTCCCGGGATCTGTTGCGTCACACCCGCTGCACTCTTCGTGTCGTCTCATTCTCATGCCACAAGGTCAACGGTCGTCCCAACGTCCTAACGGGTAGGGCTGAAGGCAAACTGCTGGCGTGCGCTCAAGCTATGACGAGCCATTCTTGCAAAAGCTGGTTGCGGCACCCTGACTGCGTAGCCCTCGTTGACCCTTGCCAAGGCGCAGTCTGTGGCAGAACTTGCGCTGCGTTTCGTTGATGAAATAACTGCTTCTTCGCTGTCTTCTACGTCCTACCACGTCGGCACAGTACATGTTTTTCCATCTAGCAGTGCTTTCATGTTCTGTCATCTGCAACCGAAACACGATCAGCCAGAGACGAACTCTTGAGATTTACAAGAACCAGAAATTCTACCTAGAACGTACTCACCTGTTCTGCACAGGTAGGTACATAGACCTACACGCGACATTGTACATAGTTGCTGGAGATGTGGGAAGGCTGTGAGGGAATCAAGGTAGTTCTGCGCAGTCTCTCTTGGTCTCAGCGAGGCTCCGATCACCGGCTGCTGCCAACCAGAACACCAAGTCGCCCAGCATGGACGCGCTCAGCACCGCTGCATCGGTAACCGGCGAACAGGATCTTCTGACAGCAATCGGACTCAGATCTAGATGCACATTCCTCCAGTACAGTGTGGGAGGCCTCTCCTGCAATATCTCCCATCCTCTATCGTCGGAGTGGTCCGCCCGCCAAGTGGACACATTCGCCCAACAGCCAATCACCGTTTTCCTACCTATCAGTACAGGCGATCGTTTTAGCACATACGCGGGTGTCGCCCCTCTGCCACTGCGAAATGCGCGCCGTAGCGACGAATCTGCCGTGGAGAAGAGTAATTATTCGCGGCGGCTCACGACTATCTTCGGCCAGCTCCAATCTTTGGCGGTCCGTGAGTGGCCTTGGATTCGGGGCTAAGACGTTGTGGATGAACAATTGTGTATCGTGAAGGTTGTTGCAGGAGATAATACTCTTTCTCCACATGTTCTATATAGATGAGGAAGTAGCTCGTTGGGTTCACGCCGTCACTCTACTGCACAGCGACTAACGTTCCCACTCGAACTAAGATCCGCCATCTTCACGTCACTTCCCCGCATATCGAACTTCAAGACCACCATCCGAGCATTTCAAGAGCCTGTCATCGGTAGCGCGTTACACTGCACGCGACAGCCCTTAGTCGACCAAGAGGCACGTCTGATCCTGCGACTGGCCGTACAACTGGGTATCTTCAGCCACCTCGCCAATCTTATCAAGATCTTCCTTATCGGAGGTTGAACCGCAGAATACAAAGATCCGGCTCAATCTCGACATCTCTGCTTCTGTTCGGACACGCGCATCCGGATTGCAGTCTCTGAGCAGCCATGGCAGACATGATCGGTCCCGACCATACGCCAAAGCGAAGCTTTGGAGAGCAAGCAAGACGCGCCATCAAGGCCTTTACAACCAAGTACGATCTTTTGTCACAATCAAAATCTTATCTAACATAGTCAACAGAGATGGTCTGGTTGGTACTTATGACTACGCCTTTCTGTTCCGTCCAAACCTGCCATTCATGAAGAAGGAGCGAAGAGCTGCACCCTTCTTCGGTCTCCATGACCGTATGCCAGTGCTACTAGCTCTTCTCCTCGGATTTCAACACGCACTCGCCATGTTAGCAGGTGTCATAACACCACCCATTATCCTCGCAAACGCCGCACATCTAAGTTCGGAAGAGCAACGCTACCTCGTCTCCACTTCGCTCGTAGTTTGCGGAATCCTGTCCTCGATTCAGATCACGCGCTTCCATATCTGGAAGACCCCCTACTATATCGGAACCGGCCTGATTTCCGTCGTCGGAACTTCTTTTGCGACTATTCCCGTGGCGACCGGTGCCCTCAGCCAGATGTACGCGACCGGATTTTGCCCGACTGCTGCGGATGGCACAAGACTCCCTTGCCCAGACGGCTACGGAGCTATTCTCGGTACGTGCGCTGTATGCGCTTTGCTCGAAATCGGCATGTCCTTCACCAGTCCGCGTATCCTTAAGAAGGTCTTCCCGCCCCTGGTTACCGGTCCAACTGTACTGCTCATTGGCGTTCATCTCATCGAGACTGGACTTCAAAACTGGGCTGGTGGCTCGGGTGATTGCCAATCTCGTCCCGAAACTGGACTCTTTCAGCTGTGCCCCAACATCAATGCACCGCGCCCTCTTCCCTGGGGTAGCGCTGAGTTCATCGGTCTCGGTTTCAGTGTCTTCATCACCATCATCATCTGCGAGCGTTTTGGCGCGCCTATCATGAAGTCTACCGCTGTCGTCGTTGGACTCCTGGTCGGATGCATCATCGCAGGCGCAACAGGCTACTTTGACAAGTCCACCATCGATGCCGCACCGGCTGTATCCTTTATCTGGGTCCACACATTCAAGCTCTCTGTATACGGACCAATAGTGCTCCCTCTGCTAGCAGTCTACATGGTTGTCGCTATGGAGGCCATTGGTGATATCACCGCTACCTGCGATGTTTCGCGCCTTGAAGTCGACGGCGAGATGTTCGATTCCCGAATTCAAGGTGGTGTCCTCGCAGATGGTCTGAACGGCATGATTGCAGCTCTGTGCACCATCACTCCCATGTCCACCTTCGCTCAGAATAACGGTTAGTGCCCGATGTACGAACTGCATGTGAGACAAACACTGACTTCGTACGCCCCTCTTTAGGTGTCATTGCTCTGACGCGCTGTGCGAACCGAAAGGCCGGCTATGCTTGCTGCTTCTGGCTCATTGTCATGGGCATCTTCGCCAAGTTTGCGGCGGCCCTTGTTGCCATTCCTTCAGCAGTTCTCGGCGGAATGACAACCTTCCTCTTCAGTGCCGTCGCTGTTAGTGGTATTAGGATCATCAGCACGATGTCCTTCACTCGCCGCAACCGTTTTATCCTCACTGCAGGATTTACCCTGGGCTTCGGCGCTACCATGGTCCCAGACTGGTTTGATCACGTCTTCACTTACGATGGACCGAACCACGCACTTCAGGGCTTCTACAACGCTATCATCTTGATCCTCGAGACAGGTTTCGCTGTTGTTGCTTTCATCAACGTTGTACTTAACCTTGTCCTACCAGAGGAGATTGAGGACGAGGAGACACCGGAGTTGACTGCGAATGAAGTCGACGAGCCAGCGGATAAGGAAGAGTGGGCAAGGGTCAAGAAGGGAGCCACTGATGTTGAGGGACGACCAAGTTCGGATATTGAGCCTAGCAAGGCCGCGTGAGCGCTGTGATGCATGGTTTTGACTTTTACGAAAAGCGATTTCTCATACTGGGTGGACATCTCGGCGTTGTAGTCTTCTTATAGTTTCATTACAAAGAAGTGACTTCCTTTACTCACCAAATGCCACCCTCGTGCTGTAGCCCAAGATGAGAATAGTCATCTTACGACACCGATATGCACCACAAAACCACTGCCCTCTTTCAAGCCCTCACCCAGCATCTTATCAGGCACCTGCCAGACGTGAAAATACCGATGAAAACTTTTCAACCAAGTCTCAAAGACCTCGGGACTGCGCAGCTGCTGCGCAATAAGACAAAGCGTTGGCTCGTCCTTGTCATCCTTCAACCTACATATCGCAGCACACGTCGTGTTGAGCGGCTCAATCAAAGCTTCGTTGTAGACGCAATCGCACGATACGATCATGTCCACGGGGTTGAGACGAGAAGTTGCATCTGTCTCCCAATCTAATTGCAGTGTTGTGATGCGATCGCCACTATTTCCTCCTTCTCCCTTCAGCTGACCTTGCTGTTTCTTAATTCCCTTCCCACTCTTTCTTTTTGTCGGTATGACGGTGTCAAGGTTCTCGGCGATATTCTGCCGTAGTATCTTGAGCACATAGTCCTGGTCAGTGGCTGTGTAGCTTGCGACTAGGGGACCTAAGCAGAGTGCGACGATACCGGATACGCCTGCGCCGAGCTCGAGGATGCTGGAGCTGGGTGTGAGAAGGGAGGATGTGAAGAGGAAATTTGTGGGGGAGGCGATCCATGTTGCGAACAACGGGGTGACTTTCCACACTACTGTTTAGGCGTTAGTTGGCGGGAGCGGAGCGGAGTATGGCATGTAGAGCGTGATAGTTCTCATTGCAATGAATTTGGTCGGCTATCTACTAGTCCTGTATGGCCAACCCAGGCCACTATAGCTGAGATGCTATTGTAGGAGCCCGCATGAGAGGTCAAATTCAACTGAAATGGGGAACGTAGGGGGCAACGCGCGACCCCGGAGAAAATTATGGCAAACACAGAACTACTTACCGGCACCGGTCGTCCCTTCTTTACGACTGGAAGTCAGCAGACCTCTTGAGTGGTGAATGACCAGATCATGGCCCGCCACGCTGAGATCTAGAGTTGCCGCCGGCTCATCGATGAAACCAAGAGACTGAGAAGGAATATCTTGCGAAAAGACAACGAAGGCTTCTGCGTGATTTGATGAGTAACCTATCGATGATGACTTGTTTGCAGTCTTGCGACATGTTCCACATTGGGCGTACGTGAGAGCGAATCGCAACGACACAGCAATATGTTGAGCCGAGGACCAGCATAAGGGTGTGATTCGATGAGTACATTTGTGTACTCCAGGGCGTTTTACACACCTTCTTCAGGGTCCAGGATGGGCCCCGTTGCCAGAATCTCTGTGAGACTCCGCATCTTGGCAACGCTCAGGCGACAGCGGCCTGCGATTATCCGCTCGATCCTTGCACCTGCGTTAAGGTTGGCAACGGAGCGAAAGCGTCAAAAGGAGACAGCTGCGCGTCTTGGAAGAGTCTCCGGATTCCTTGGCCAGCTGCAGGCCGACTCCACTGCGTCTCACGACGACGTGAGGTCGAGCAGGTTTCCAACGCGAAGAATACGTCGACAGGGCACGACGGCGGGAGGCTGAGACGACCTGGCAGACCTTGCGATGTGTGCTGCGCTGTCGATCTTCAGTCGCATCTCGTTCGACAGAAAAGAAGTGGAGCAGCGGCTGGCCCCAGGTGCCCAGAGCTTGCGGTGGCTGAGTGAGGTCATCAAGAAGCTCGGCCACCCCAGCCAGGTCGTCGATTTAGCGACCGGGAAAGCATAACAAGCGCATAAGCTCCCAACACACCAACCTCATCACATCCGCCGTTCCCCGCTGGCGACGACACACTCTCCATATACCCTCTCGCTGCTTTTTGCACTTTTTGTGATACCCTTTGCCCTATACCCCTACACATACCCACCCCCATCACACACGGTCGTCACTCTGGACAGCGCCCACCCCAGAGCCGCCAAGATGCCGCAAGACCTCAAGAAGCTGATGCCCCAGGCCAAGAACCACCGGGCGGGGCCCTACACGTGCGAAGCTGCGAATGCAGAGAAGATCGAGGGCGAGACGGTGCCGCGTCGTAACCTGGCCGCGAAAGACGGTCTGGTACTGAAGCCCCACGACAACGTAGAGACATTGTACGACGTGCTGCGACACGCAGCCGCCAAGTACGGCAATGCAAAGGCAGTCGGTGCGCGTCGCATCGTCAACATACATGAGGAGACCAAGAAGGTCAAGAAGATGGTCGATGGCAAGGAGCAGGAGGTCGACAAGAAGTGGCAGTACTTCGAGCTCAGCCCGTACAAGTACAAGAGCTTCGTCGAGTTTGAGAAGATGGCGCTCGCAGTAGGCTCGGGCCTGAAGTCGCTGGGCTTCAACCCGCAAGACAGGCTCCACCTGTTCGCCGCCACGAGCATGCAATGGCTGGCGTCCGCACACGGTAAGCAGTCGCGTGTATCCGTACAAGAGGCAATAACTCATCATGCTTGCAGGTGCCATCTCCCAGTCTATGGCCATTGTTACCGCATACGACACGCTCGGAGAAGAGGGTCTCAGGCATTCTATGCTTCAGACCAACGCAAAGGTCATGTTCACCGACCCTGAGCTGCTACCCAAGCTCGTCAACCCAATGAAGGAGGCCAAGGACGTCCAGGTCGTCGTATACTGCACCAAGAACGACCCCAAGCAGAAGGACATTGATACCCTTACCCAGGCGCACCCGCACTTGAAGGTTATGAGCTTCGACGAGCTGGTCAAGTTGGGCGAGGAGAGCCCTGCGGAGCCTATCCCGCCCAAGGCCGACGATCTGGCCTGCATCATGTACACGTCTGGATCTACAGGCACCCCCAAGGGAGTCATGATCAAGCACCGCAACGTCATCGCTGCTAGTAAGTCTCCTGCTGCGAACATCTAAACGAAGTACTGACCTCTTTCAGTTGCTGGTGTCGATGTTATTGTAGGCAAGTACCTCGGACCGGGCGACGTTCTCATCACCTACCTCCCCGCCGCGCATATCCTCGAGTTCGTATTCGAGAACGCCGTGCTCTACTGGGGTGGTACCATGGGCTACGGAACCATCAGGACGCTCTCGGACCAGTCCGTGCGCAACTGCGCTGGTGATATCCGTGAGCTGAAGCCAACCGTCATGGTCGGTGTACCGCAGGTGTGGGAGACCATCAAGAAGGGCATCGTCAACAAGGTTGAGGCGGGAGGCGCTGTCAAGAGCAACATGTTCTGGGGAGCGTTCGCCGCTAAGGGCTTCCTCCTTGGTTCTGGACTGCCAGGTAGTGGTATTCTCGATGCCATTGTCTTCAACAAGGTCAAGGAAGCCACCGGAGGTAGACTTCGAATCTGCTTGAACGGTGGTGGACCCATCTCAAAGGAGACGCAGCGCTTCATCTCCATTGCCATTACACCCATGATCAGCGGATACGGTCTGACCGAAACCTGCGCCATGGGTGCGCTTATGGACCCCTTGGCCTGGAACGAGCACGCCCTCGGTGAGATGCCTGCTTCAATCGAGATGAAGCTTGTCGACTTCGCGGATGCCGGCTACTTCTCCACCAACAACCCGCCTCAGGGAGAAATCTGGATCCGTGGCGGTGGTGTAGTAGACGGTTACCTGGACATGCCCGAGGAGACCAAGGAGGCCTTCACCGACGACGGATGGTTCAAGACTGGTGACGTTGGAGAGTTCAACGCCAACGGTGAAGTCCGCATCATTGACCGCAAGAAGAACTTGGTCAAGACACT
>Ga0265797_10010012_pt1 | contig 12150 bp, 13 predicted proteins | sample P2T30metagenome_FD_192433 | JGI IMG/M metagenome (GOLD analysis project Ga0265797, IMG submission 192433) | Plant litter microbial communities from East Loma Ridge, Irvine, California - P2 T30 | ecosystem: Environmental > Terrestrial > Plant litter > Unclassified | place: USA: California... | reverse complement strand
CCATGACCTGGCGCTCGAGCTGGTTGCTCATCAGGAGGTAGTAGACGGCCGCTTCCACCGTCGAATTCTTCAGGAAGACCGAGGCGCGCTGATCGGTCCTGACGTCCTTGTCGAACAGGAAGTTCAGGCCCGAGTGGCGCGCGATGACTTCAAAAATCTGCTTGATCGGGGCGTCGCGGAATTCCAGGCTGATCGGCGTGCGGAAGGCGCTGGCCAGGGCCGCTTCGCCGGGCGCCGCGCTGCCCTTCTCGTTGACCTCGGCCAGCAGCTGGCGCGCCACCTCGTGGGTCGGGCGCTCGGTCAGGACCGCGCCCAGCTTCTGGCGCGCCAGCTCGTAGTCCTTGCGCTCCAGCGCGGCGCGCGCGTCCTCGACCAGCACCGCGTGGCGGCGGTCGGCGTCGACCAGGCGCACGCCGGCGCGCGCGCGGTCGTTGACCGGGTCGATGGCGAGCACGCGCCGGTAGTCCTGCAGCGCCAGCTCCGGCTTGCCGTCGGCCAGTTCGCGGTCGGCCTGGGTCAGCAAGCGGTTGGTGGTGCCGTCGCGCGCGCGCAGCCAGGCGGCCTTGTAGGTCACGTTGGTGGGGTCGGCGGCCACCGCTTCCTGGTACTTGGCCAGGCCGGCTTCGACCTTGTCCTGGGCCACCAGTTCGTTGCCCTCGCGGTAGGCCTGCTGCGCGGCGCAGCCGGCCAGCAGGAGCGACAACAATGCCGGCAGGGCCAGGCGCTTGAACATACGGGACCTCACTCGAATACTCCAATATTCATTTGCTGAACCTGGTTCAGCGGCAGGTAAGTCAGGGTCAGGACCGGCGGCGCGATCGCATCGACCCGGTAGGTGCCGTCGATGACGTCCTTGTCGTGCACGACATAGGTGCGCTCGCCCCGCGCCAGGTAGATTTCCCAGGCGCCCTCACCGACCGACTTGCCGATGAAGGTGAAGGGCAGCGGCGGCGCGCTTGGTGGCGGCGGCGGCGCTGCCTGGACCACCGGCGCCGGCGGGGGCGGCGGGGTCCAGTCCTTGCGCCCGAACACCCCGCCATTCTCGCCCTGGCCGAAGCGGCCGTCGCTGTCGCCGATCAGCACATCGCGCGGCACCAGTGCCAGGATCGCTTGTCCCTTGCCGGGCGGCGCGACCTTGCCGGGCGACGCCGCCCGGGGTGCCGGCGCAGCGGGAACGGACGCCGCCACGGCGCGCGGGGCCGCCGCGGCGGGACGGTCGACCGCCTCCGCCACCTCGGTAGCGGGGTTGCGGTCGCCGAACAGCACGAGTGCCGCGGCCCCGAGCAGCGCGGCGCCCAGCACCAGGTGGCGCGGTTTCAAGGTGCGCTCCCCTCGTCGCTCAGATAGAAGGTCAGGCGCAGGCGCGCCTCGACCGCCGGGTCGCCGATGCTGTCGCGGCGGAAGCTGATGTCGTCCAGCGCGGCGAACGGGATCGCGCGCAGCGCCGCCATCGCGAACTGCCAGATCGCGGCATAGCTGCCCTTGACCGGCAGGTTGACCTGGTAGGTGTGCACGCGCGCGTTGCGGTCGAAGCCGCTCTTGTATTCGCCCTGGCTCAGGGTCAGGCCGTTCTGCGCGGCCAGGCCGAACAGGGTCTTGAGCTGGCGTTCGGCGTAGCGGCGCTGGCCCAGGGTGCCGTAGAAGGCATCCAGGTTGTCGACGGGCGCGGCCGGCACCGGCACGGGCGCCGCCGCAGGTGCCGGCGAGGCGGAGGCCGACGCCGTTACCCGCATTGCACGCGCGCTGGCCTCGGCCCGCCGCGCCTCTTCCTCGGACAGGCCATGCAGCACCCGCAGCAGGTTGGCGATGCTCAGCACGATCACCACGCTTGCCACCAGCGCGACCGGGCTCGCACGCATCAGGAACAAGCGCAGGCGCAGTAGCAGGCGCAGTAGCAGGCCGCCGAAGTTCAGCCCTTGCATCCCCTTCATGGCATCCCTTTCCAGCGCGCGTCGATCTGGAACCGGATCGGCCGGTTCGGATCCTGCTCGTTGACCTCGTGGCGCACCAGCGCCACCGCGTCGAACCAGTCGACGTCCTTCAACTGCGCCACGTAGCCGATCATGTCGTCGCTGCTCTTCGCTTCGGCGGTGATGCGCACGCTGCTCTTCTTCGCATCCGGCTCCAGCGCCAGCAGGGCGATGCCGGCCGGGGTCGCGGCCTGGATCGCGTCATGCAGGCCGCGCCAGGGCAGGTTCAGCTGCATGACGGCGGCATTCACGGCGCTGGCCTGGGCTTCGGGAACCGGTGCCCGCACCGGGGCCGGCGCCGGCAGCGCGGCGCGCGCCTTGTCCTGCACCACCGCCTGGCGCCGCGCATTCTCTTCCTGCGCCTTGCGGTATTGCGTGGTGGGCGCGATCGTCGACAGGGCGATCACGAAGGCCGGCAGGGCCAGCACCCAGGCATGGCGCGGCGCGCGCAGGATGGCGCGGCGCACACCGCGCGGCGCGAAATCGATGTGCACCTTCTTCATGGCGCCCTCCCCGTCAATGCCAGGCGGGCGCTGTCGGGCCACAAGGCGTCGGTTTCGTCCTCGAACAGCGTGCAGGCGAACTTCAGGCGCCCTGCGCTGCTGGCCCAGCCCTTGGGCGCCGGGCCGCATACCTGCAGCCGCTCCGGCCGCCCCAGGCCCACGCGCAGCGCCTCGCGCGCCACGTGGCCCTCGAGCCAGTCGCGGTCGGCGCCAGGCGGGATCGGGCTGGTGCGCACCGCGGCCAGGCGCTTGCCGTCGAAGGCGGCCACGCTCAGCACGCCGCCATGCACCACGCCGAACCAGGCGCCGGGCCGCAGCATCCGGCGGTACTGGTTCAGCGCCGCCACGAACTGCGGCACCACCTCGATCAAGTGGAAGCGGTGGCTGCGCGCCGCCTGCACCAGCACGTCGAGCAGGGCTTGCGGCAAGGCCGCGGCCAGGAAGGGGTTGGATGCGCTCCAGTCGCCCTGGATGGTCCAGCCGGCCGCACTCGCGCCGAACAGCGCCTGGTAGCGCAGCGCCGCCGCGCCTTCCAGGTCGGCCAGGCGCGTCGCGCCCTCGGGCGGCGTCACCTGCCACAGGCGCACCAGGTCGTCGGACAGCACGATGGTGACCGGCATGCCGGCAGCGTCGTGCTCGCCGAGCAGCATCGCCAGCGCGGTGGCCACCGAACCGGGATCACCGCCGCCGCAGCGCACCTGCCCGAGCAGCATGGCGCGCTCGTGGCTGAAGGTGCCGGTGCGCAGCAGCGCCAGGCCATCGGGCGCGATGCCGATGCGCAGCGACTGGCCGAGCAAGGGTGCGAGCCAGTTACGCATGCAGGGTCACCCTCCGGATTTCCTCCAGCGTGGTGGCGCCGCGCTTGACCAGGTCGAGCGCCGCCAGGCGCAGGCTGCGCGTGCCGTTGGCGGCGGCCGCCGCCTTGATGCGGCGGATCGGCTGCTTGTCGACGATCAGTTCGCGGATCTCGTCGTTCAGCGTCAGGATCTCGGCGATCGAGCGGCGGCCCTTGTAGCCGGTGCCGCGGCAATCGCCGCAGCCGACGCCGTGCATGAACAGGTAATCGATGACGTCCTTCCTTTCCAGGTGCGCCGCATGCAGTTCGGCGTCGTCGGGATCGTACGGGGTCGCGCAGTGCGGGCAGTTCATGCGGATCAGGCGCTGCGCCCAGATGCCGTTCAGGGCCGACACGAAGGCATACGGGTCGATGCCCATGTGGGTGAAGCGCCCGAACACGTCGAACACGTTGTTGGCGTGGACGGTGGTCAGGACCAGGTGGCCCGTCAGCGCCGACTGCACCGCGATTTCCGCGGTCTCGCGGTCGCGGATCTCGCCGACCATGATCTTGTCCGGGTCGTGGCGCAGGATCGAGCGCAGGCCCTTGGCAAAGGTCAGCCCCTTCTTTTCGTTGACCGGGATCTGCAGGATGCCGGGCAGCTGGTATTCGACCGGGTCTTCGATGGTGATGATCTTTTCACGCCCGTTGTGGATCTCGGTCAGGGCCGCGTACAAGGTCGTGGTCTTGCCCGAACCGGTCGGTCCCGTCACCAGGAGCATGCCGTAGGCTTCCTGGGCCAGTTGGCGCAAGGTGACCAGGGATGCCGGGTCGAAGCCGAGCGCTTCCAGCGTGAGCGAGCCGTAGGCTTCGATCATGGCGCGCTTGTCGAGGATACGGATGACGGCATCCTCGCCGTGGATGCTGGGCATGATCGACACGCGCAGGTCGATGTCGCGCCCGCCCGACTGGACCCGGAAGCTGCCGTCCTGCGGGACGCGGCGCTCGGCGATGTCGAGTTCGGCCAGCACCTTCAGGCGCGAGATGATGTGCTCGGCCAGCTCGATGCCGCCGACCGAGGCCGCGTGGTCCAGCACCCCGTCGACGCGGTATTTCACCGCCAGGCCGCTCGCGGTGCTCTCCAGGTGGATGTCCGAGGCGCCGGCCTTCAGGGCGTCGTACAGCGTGGAGTTGACCACCTTGACCGCGGGACTCGTCGCTTCCGACACGCTGGCAAAGGAGAGGACGGTGGCGCTCTTGCCGTCGCGCCGTCCTTCGTTGCCCTCGCCCACCAGGTTGTCCACCGCGCGCGCGGTCTCTTCCTGCTTGCCGAGGTAGGCCTGGATGTCGCCGGCCAGCGCCAGGCGCAGGTGCAGCGGTTCGGCGGCGGTGGCGCCGGCCTGGGCCTGCAGCCAGGTCTGCAGGTCGAGGTCGAAGGGGTCGGCGATCACGCCGGTCAGGCGTTTCGATCCGTCGCGCAGCAGCACGCAGTGGCGCGCCAGCGCCTGGGCCAGCGGCAGCAGGTCGAAGGCCGGCTGCTGGCCGAACATCTCGACCGTCTCCATCACCGTCAGGCCGAAGGGTTCGGCAAGCTGGCGCACGACCTGGCGCGCCTCCAGCCCGGACAGCGCGTGCAGCTCGTCGACCAGCGAGCGCCGCGTCTGGCGGCTCTGGGCGCGGGCGCGCGCCAGCAGTTCGGCGTCGAAAGCGAGGTTCACGACATGTCTCCGGCAAGATCGAAAATCGGCATGTACAGCAGCACCACGATGGCGCCCACCACCAGGCCGATGCCGGCCATCAGCAGCGGCTCGAAGGTGCGGGTGAAGCGGTCGATCCAGCGCCCGATCTCGCCGTCGTAGAAGGCGGCCGAGCGCGACAGCATCGGGCCCATCTCGCCGGTGCGCTCGCCCACGCGCAGCATACGCAGCGAGATCGGCGTGGTCAGGCCGTTCTGCTCAAAAGCGTCGGACAGCGGGCGCCCGGCCTCGATCATGGCGCGCGCCGCGCGCAGGCTGCCGGCCACGCCGGGCGAGACCATGCCCTGCACGGTGTCGATCGCGCCGACGATGGTGATACCGCCTTCGCTGAGCATGCCCAAGGTTAGATAAAGCCGCGACAGTTCATAGATGCGGGCACGCTCGCCGATGCCGGGCAGGCGCCCCAGCAGGCGCGCGATGCCGCCGCGCCGCAGCGCGCGCCGTACGCCCCAGGTGGCGCTGCCGATCACGAGGGCGATCCCGAGCAGCAGGCCGGCCGTGTGGCCGGCCACGAACTGGCCCCAGTCCAGCATCAGGCGCGACATGAAGGGCAGGTTGCGCCCGGCGCCCTGGTAGACCTCGGCGAAGCGCGGCACCACGTAGGACATCAGGAAGATGGACACCCCGCCGCCGACCAGCAGCAGGATGACGGGATAGATCGAGGCGCTGACGATCTTGGCGCGGACCAGGTCGATGCGCTGCTGGTATTCGATATAGCGTGCCAAAGCGCGCGGCAAGTCGCTGGTGCCTTCGGCGGCGCGCACGATGCCGACGTAGAGCGGCGGGAACAGGGCCGGCTGCTCGGCCAGCACGCCGGAAAAGCGTTTGCCCTCGCGCAGGCCGGCCAGCAGGCGTTCCAGCACGGCGCGGGTGGCGGGCGTGCCTTCCTTTTCCAGCAGGGCTTCGAGCCCTTCGACGATGCCCAGGCCCGCGGTCAGGAGCGCCAGCAGTTCCTGGCTGAACAGCACGAGGGAGAGTTTGCCGCCGCGCGAACCGGCGAACAGCGGCGCGCGCGCCGGCGCGATCGAACTGACATAGAGGCCGCGCGCCTCGACCTGGCGCCGCGCATCGGCCTCATCCGGCGCTTCGACCACGACGCTGGCGATGCTCATGTCGGGCGCAAGGGTGCGTACCGCAAACTGCATGACGGGAAAATCCGCAGGAAGGAAGTGGAGACGGGGTTACTGCGAGCTGATGTCCGCGTTGTCGCCGGTGCCGCCCGGCTGGCCGTCCTTGCCGAGCGAGACGATCTCGTACTCGCCCTTGCTGCCGGGCGCGCGGTACTGGTAGGCGTGGCCCCAGGGGTCGGCCGGCACGCCCTTCTTGAGGTAGGGACCGTTCCACTTGGCGGCGGCCGTCGGCGGCGCCGCCATCAGCGCGTTCAGGCCCTCTTCCGTGGTCGGATAGCGGCCGACGTCGAGGCGGTAGGTGTCGAGCGACTTTTCGAAGGCTTCGATCTGGGCCTTGGCCACGGTGACTTCGGACTTGCCCAGCTGCGAGAAATACTTGGGGCCAACGTAGGCGGCGAGCAGGCCGATGATGACGATCACGACCAGCAGTTCGAGCAGCGTGAAGCCCGCATTCGCATTTTCGGCCCGGCGGACACGCCGGCAAGCGCCCTGGTTCAGCACTGGATACATCTAACGGACTCCCCCAATTATCTTCTCGCCATGTGCACGGTGGTCGAAGCGTTGCATCAACGCAAAGACTTTCCACAGGCTACCACGTGCTTGCCTGCCAAACAAATTTATTTATGCAGCCGAGGTCCGGCCGTCACATTCCGTGCATTGATGGCTGAGCATGCCACATGCATGTGACGACGATGCGACACGGCGCATGCCGCGTCTCACACCGGTTCGCCGTCACCCGCGGTGCCGATTTCAGGATAAAGCCGCTCCAGCAAGGGCTGCCTGCCGACCAGGATGCCCCCGGACTCCCGATCGTCGAACCAGCCGAACGGCCGGTAAGCCAGCACATCCAGTTCACACAACAAGCCGGCGACCGCGGCAGGCAAGACATGGATCGGTCCAGGTTCCCCCCAATCCGCGGCCAGCAGCGTGTCGGCTGCCTTCAGAGCCTGCGCCGCTTCCGCAAAGACGAGTTGGGTCATGTAGCCGGCACGCAGGAGTCCGCCCAGGTCCGCGGGGGCGATACCCGTACATCGAATCAAGCCCAGGTGCCGGATGCCTTCGGTGCTCTCGATGACGGCTTCGGCCATCAAGACCGCCGCGGCGGGCAGGCCGGCGGTGCCGAGCTGTTTCGACAGCGTCTTGTAGCGCGTGACCCGGTTGTCCTCCCACCAGGCCGCGTTCCCGATGAACAGCCAGGGTTCGAGCGCCGGCCAGCGGCCTGCCGGACGCAGCATGATCCGGGCCAGCGATTCCATTGTCGTTTGCGCATGCGGCTCCCATCCCAACCATAGCCAAGCGCCGACAAGCGGCACGGCAGGATGCCGCGATGGACGTAGGCCGCATTGTCCATGCGGATGTCGGATGCAAACTGAAAAACCGGGTCGGCCATCGTGTTCCGCTCAGCGGCAGCCCGGGGCCGGGCTTGCATGAAGAAGCCGCAGACTTCCAGGCCCCAGCATGTTGCTCATATATAGAGGCGAGGATCAGCGCGCCAGCGCGTCACCGCCACCCAGCTGGCAGGTACCGGCCTTGCACATCGCGCCCGGATCCATCAGGAATTGGCAAGTCGACATCATGCCGGACGCGCTGTTGGCGGCGCGCCGCTCTTCCTTGTAGGCCTCGCCCAGCGCGCGCAGCTCGGATTCCTTGACTTGCGCCGACGACCAGGCGACATAGGATTCCGGACCGCCGCAGGCTTTCGCGCCGAGTGCCAGCGTGTGGCATTGCGCGTCCTCGGTACAGGCGGCTTTGCCGACCGTGGCCTTGATACGCCCCAGCGTCGCGCCCGAGTCCGCCTTGGCACCCTGCTGGCCGCCCTGTTGCGCATTGGCGGCCCGTCCGGCACCCAGCAGCTCGGCGTGGGATTTGTTCTGGGTGCCGCCGCTGCAGGCGGCGCAGGCGAAGGTCAACAAAAGGATCAGTTTTTTCATGAGCTCATCATCGGTGCCGGCGCAGGGGCCGTCAAGACGTGCACGGCACAGCCCACTGTTGCTTCACAACAACGTTACAACTGGATATCAAACATTTCTTACGAAACATTTCCCTACATCATCATTCATCTGCTTTTATTTCCGCAGAAAAATATATTAAAAGTTCGCTATCGGTGTGACAAGCGGTAAAAAGTTGAGTTACGGAAAAAATCTGTCGCTACAATAGCTCATCCGTAACGCAGCCATCCGCGACCGACCATGAAATTCCTCACCCTGAATACGATTGCCGCCCTCAGCCTCGCCACCCTGCTCAGCGCCTGCGGCGGCTACGATACCACCGCCCCGGTCGAGGCCATCCAGACCCGCGTCGCCACCACTGGCGTCAGCACGGTCCCTACGGCGGACTGCGCCGCCGATGGTTGCCAGGGCCCGCGCATCATCGACGCCAACGCCGAAGCCTACCGCTACGACGCCATGCGCCGTGCCGCAGCGCCGCAATCCTGATCCACCCTACTTTTCCAGCAGCCGCAGTTCCATGCAGCGCGCCAGCGCATGCGCGCGGTTGCTGACCCCGAGCGTGCGGTAGATGCGCTGCAGGTGGTTCTTGACGGTCAGGCCGCTGATGCCCAGGATCTGGCCCATCTCGTCGTTGCTCTTGCCCTCGCGTAGCCAGCCGACGATCTCGGCCTCGCGCGCGCTCAGCATGCGCGCCGGCAGCACGCCGCCCGCGGCCGGCGCGGGCAGGCGCGACAGGGCCAGGTGCAGGTAAGGCAGCAGCAGTTCCAGGAAGTAGGCGTGGCGCGCATTCGGCCGCATCGGCAGGCCGAACAGCACGAACATGCTGGCGCCCGCCACGGTCTGCCCGGTGCCGTGCACCAGCACGCTGTCGAAGCCGGCGTCCGCCAGTTCCCCGCGGAACCCCAGCAAGACCTCCGCGAGCGCGCCGCCCTGTCCGCGCACGCCGCCAGGCACGTCACTGCGCACGCCGCTACGCACGTCCGCCTCCAGCAGCGCCGGCAGGCGGCCGCTGCCCATGCAGTGGCGCGCGATGCGCGGCGCCAGGCCGTCGCGCCGTCCGGTCAAGGCCTCCAGCGCCTGCGGCGCCAGCACGGTGCCGTGCACGCACTCGATGCGCTGCAGCGCCCCGCCCGGCGCGAACTGCAGGCAGGCCAGCACCTGGTGCGGCAGCAGGGCCTGCAGCTGGCCCTGGGTCCACAGGAACAGCTGGTGCAGGCTGGCCACGCGCAGGCCCGATTCGATCGCCCGCAACAGGTATTCCTGCTCCAGGCGGCTGAGGATGACGGCCGCTTCCACCCGGATCAGGTGCCGGTCAGGATGGCGCCGCCGCGCTCGAAGGCGTCGACCGCGCGCCAGGCCACGAAGCGGTAGCCGGTGCCGCGCACGGTCTCGATGCGCTGCTGGTGGCCGCTCGGCTGCAGGGCGCTGCGCAGGCGCCCGACGTGGGTGTCGACGGTGCGCTCGTCGAGCACGGCGTGACGGCCCCAGACCTTGTCCAGCAGCTGCGAGCGGGTGTGTACCCGCTCCGGATGGTGCATCAGGAAGTTCAGCAAACGGAATTCGACCGGCCCCAGCGCCACCTGCAGCGAGCCGGCCGTCACGCGCTGGGTGCCCGGATCGAGGCGCAGCCCGGCCATCTGCACGGTGTCGCTGGCGACGTGCGGGATGCGCCGGCGCAGCACCGCGCCGATGCGCGCCAGCAGCTCGCGCGGGTTGAAGGGTTTGGTCAGATAGTCGTCGGCGCCGGATTCGAGCGCCAGGATCTTGTCGTGCTCGCCGGCGCGCGCGGTCAGCATGATCACCGGCAGCTCGCGCGTGGCGCGGTGCGCGCGCAGGCGTCGCACCAGGGTCTCGCCCGACTGCCCCGGCAAGTCCCATTCGAGCAGCAGCATGTCGGGCAAGGCGTCGTGGATCGACACCAGCGCCGATTCGGCGTCCAGGCATTCGGCGACGCCGTGACCGGCACGGTTCAGGTTCAGGGCAAGCAGCTGGCGGATGGCGGGATCGGGGTCGACCACGAGCACGTGTGCGGTCATGCGGGAATCCATATCTTTACGTCAGGCGGATTTTAATATGCACCAAGCCTGAACGACTGAACAATATGATTTCCTTGGCGTATTCAGAGCTTTGCCGAATAAATCGCCGTCCGCGGCGGCGCCTAGAGGCATGCGGCTTGCGCCGGGTTCGGGAGGCTGGATGAGACACTGCCGGCGCTGGGGCCGGCAGTGGTGAAAAGGATACGAATTGACGAGATAACCCGGCCGCGGGCGCGGCCGGGAACTCGCCGCGCCGGATCAGGCGCGGCGGCGGCGCATGAAGCCCAGCAGGCCGGCACCGCCCAGCATCAGTGCCAGGCTGGCCGGCTCCGGCACGTCGGCCGCGGCCGCTTCGACGGTCGCGTAGGCGGCGTTGGTGCTGACCTGCACCGGCTGATCGGCTTCGAAGTTGATGTCGGCCACGTTGGCGCCGGTGATGAAGTCCTGGTTGCTGTCGGTCAGGGCCACGCCGAAGCTGCCACCGAACATGTCGACGTCGATGTCGAAGGTGACGTCGAAGCCGAAATGGCCGCCGAAGCCGACGTCGAACAGGTAGCCGTCGAAGTCGCTGCCGATGTTCAGCACGCGGCTGGTGTAGTCCGCGGTGGCGCCGTTGATCGACATGCCGGTGCCGGCGAAGTTGCCGGTCCAGTGATTGACGGTGGCTGTGCCCACGCCGCCCGCCTGGTAGCTCAGGAAGGACAGGAACAGGCCGCCGTTGTTGCCGGCCTGGGTCGAGGTGTCGACGTCGACATGGTAGGTCGGACCGGCGACGGCTGCCGCGCTGCCGGCGGCCAGCGCCAGGGCCAGCAGGGAACGGCTGAGGATGGAGGTGAACGATTTCATGGTGTTGGTTCCTTGATTCGGCTTACAGCGTGCCGCTGATGATTTTCGGGGTGAACGAGATCGGGGTGCGCGACGGATCGCTGAACGTCAGGTTCACGGTCATCTGGGCCCCCGCGGCCAGCGTGCCGCCGCTCATGGTGATGTAGGGTGCGCCGCCCTGCTCGCCGCTCTTGTTGTCGAGCGTCACGCCGGCCGGCAGGCCGTCCAGGCGCAGCTGCAAGGGACCGTTGATGGCCGCACCGCTGGTGTTGGTGACGGTGACGGTGCCGGTGAACTTGCCGGTCAACAGGTTGCCCTTGGGCGGGGATACGACGATCTTCACGTTCGAGGTCACATCCACCGACGTCCCCGCCAGGTTCAGGCTCACCACCACCGGATCGTGGTCCGAGGCACGGAAGGCATTGTTCACGTAGGGGTCATCCGCGGTGTCGTTCAGGTTGTAGTCGATCGTTGCCGGTTCGTCCGCGTTGTTGTGCCATTCGGTCACGCCGGCCACTTGCGTGTCCAGTGCGGCGCTGGCCAGGGCGTGGTCGAGGTAGCCCGCCATGCCGTCGAACACGTAGGAGTACGGGAGCTTGCCGCTGCCGCGCACGAAGCGCTCCAGCTCGTTGACCATGCCCTTGCCGGTCATGTAGGCGATCGGGTCTTCGTGGCCGTAGGAGTTGAAGTCGCCGACTGCCAGCACGCGTGCGTCGCCGGCGGCCTGCACGATCTGCGGGATGAAGACGTCGACCAGGCGCTGGGCCTGCTGCACGCGGGTCGCGTTCCAGCAGCCCTGGCCGTCGCCGCTGTCGGTGTTGCCGGTGCCGCCGCCGCAGCTGCCCTTCGACTTCAGGTGGTTGACGACCAGCGAGAACCTGGCGCCGTTGCTGTTGACCTTGAAGGTCTGGGCCATCGGCGGACGGTTGTTGATCGAGTCATTGTCCGACAGCGCGCCGCCGACCAGGCTCAGCTTGGCAGGCTTGTAGATCATCGCCACGCGGATGGCGTCGGTGCCGGTGGCCGCGGGTTTCGGCACGTAGGCATAGGTGCCGGCCGCGGTGGCGGCGTTCAGGGCGTCGACCAGGTAGCCGACGGCGGTGTCGCCGTTGTTCTGGATTTCCATCAGGCCGACCGCATCGGCATTCATCGCCTTCAGTTCGTTGACGATCTTGTCGCGCTGGCGGATGTATTCGGCCATGTTG
>Ga0265797_10010011_pt1 | contig 12152 bp, 8 predicted proteins | sample P2T30metagenome_FD_192433 | JGI IMG/M metagenome (GOLD analysis project Ga0265797, IMG submission 192433) | Plant litter microbial communities from East Loma Ridge, Irvine, California - P2 T30 | ecosystem: Environmental > Terrestrial > Plant litter > Unclassified | place: USA: California... | reverse complement strand
GACGCCGCCATCGTCAAGATGGTTCCCTCCAAGCCCATGTGCGTTGAGGCCTTCACCGACTACCCCCCTCTTGGTCGCTTCGCCGTCCGTGACATGCGCCAGACCGTCGCCGTCGGTGTCATCAAGTCCGTTGAGAAGTCCGACAAGGGCGGTGCCGGCAAGGTCACCAAGGTATGTTCTTTCCATGTATATCCTCCTTGACACTGTACTGACAACTCCAATAGGCTGCCCAGAAGGCCGGCAAGAAATAGATTAGTTCATGATCTTGCGGAAGCAATTCATGACTTTTCTTTTTCGAGCGATACCTTGAACCGACGCACACATTGCCTTGGTCATTTAGGTAGTGTGTGTATGAACTGAAATCAATTATGGCCAAAAATCTTTCCTTTGTTACTGGGCATGAAAATCACGAAGCGATGTTGATGGCAATTCGCGGTGGATCGGAAAAGGTTCATTGAGTGAATTGACCTGAGTTTAGCTTAGATTTCTAGCTTTCAGCTAAATCAAAACAGCCGAGAGTGATCCAAACAACTGTCTCACGTCTCAATGACCATGTCCTCGTGATGTCTTGCATTCCCTTGTTGTCCAACCCTGCTTAACATCTACTGAGTCGCTCGAGCTTCACGGTACAGCAGACCTTAGTGGTGCTACAGGGACAAGAAGGAGCAACGTCGACAGGCCGTTAAGTTCCAGGCAGCAAGCCAGTGAGTTCTTTCAAGCTTTCAGATCACGCTTCCGATGGCCGTTTTGGTCGCTGCGTTGAGCATCAATCGGAAGACTACTGCGAGCGAGTGCGCTGTCCTTGTGGGCTGGTACCATCAGGCTTGTTCCTTGCAAAACCAACTCATGTCATTGAGAGAGTGGAGCAGGCATTGAGGTATCTCTGTGGCATAAGGTTTCATAAGAGCATGTATCAACACATTTCACTAACACATATCAATAGTAGACCTCTGAGATGTAGCGACAGACTCGATTTTGAGACATCTTGTGATTCTTGTTGGTAGCATGTTTCACAAGAGCATGTACCATCGCCTTCCACCGACCGATATCAATAGCACACCGATGAGATACAGCGACAGATCCAAGGCTCTCTCTATGGTTCGAAAGATCTTGAGAGATTAAACCATCATCTCCCGCTGACAGTTATCGATGGCATAACGCTGAGACACGGCGACAGGTTCTAGGCTCTCTCCGTGGTTCAGATAAACCTTAGGAGGTCATACCATCATCTTTCGCTAACATGTATCAACAGTATACCGCTGAGATGTAGCGAAAGATGCTGTGCTCTTTCTGTGGTTCGAAAGATCTCAAAGAGGCCGTCCATTGTCTTTCGCTAACGAATGCCACTTGCATACCACTGAGATGTAGCGAAAAGTTCTAGGCTCTCTCCGTGGTTCGGAAAACCTAGAGAGGTCATACCATCGTCTTTCGCTAATGGGTACTACTTGCATGCCATCGAGATACTGCAGCTAGTGAGGCGCCTCTTCAATGGTTCGGAAGACCTTAAGAGGTGATACCATCGTCTCTCGCTATAGCATGTTACCTGTATGCCATTGAGACACTGCGACTGAAGAGATGCTTCCTTAATATTTGGTTAACGGGCTCTCAATGGTGAAGAGTAACTCATCATGTGTTGACGTTAATGATACCAGCTCATCGAAAGCACCTGGGAACATACTCTATAGTCCTCCGCACCCGTGTGCTCTTTGAGAGGGGAATGGGTAGCAAGACCTTCCCAACCGACGACATTAGTAGAGAAACCGTATGCATCTCCGAGAGCCTCTCGAGAACACATAGTTAAGTTTTCCGCCTGCTTGCTAGACGGATCGAAAGCTGAGAGCCAGATTGAGAAGAATGTCTCTGCAATGCAACAGAGGAGGCGACGGTGAGTTTTAGTAGCCTTGTCGAGTCTACCGTCGATTGGAATAGTAGCGAGAGAGATGGACTGAGACGAGAAAGCCGAAGTCGAATTGCGAAGTAGGTAGTACTTTTTGGTGGGATTGTCGACAAGTGCCGTAGCATGACCATGCTCGGCTATTCGCTCTTTGACAGCGCGAAGAGCGCAGCCGGTATAGATGTAGACAGGCTGCATGCTAGTAGGAGAAGATGGAGTGAGGATGTCCGCATAAGCGCCTGGGAGTTCCGGACTGAGTGGTAGGGAGCGTAGTTGGCTGAGTGTGGGTGGCGTACGTTGTCCGAAACATTCCTGGACTTCTTCGCTGATGAACTCTTCCAGGCTCTCAAACCAATCGTCACTGAGTTCTTCGTCTGTGATTCTGCGTCATTCCGGGCTCATAGCGCTCTCCATAGTCTAGGCCATCATAATTCGGCCAACACGGTCGAAGGAAGCCATCGTAGAGGAGTGCCTAGGAGTGTAATTAGTCTCTGCGAGAAGCGAGCGTATAGAATTGATCGTTAACGTACTGGGATGTAGACACTCGAGAGGGCCACGTAAATGGGTGTCGTAGGTAGTAGAGATGGGAGCGTGGCGAGATCAGTCGTAGGCTGTCGTAAAAGCGCCTCCCACGTGTGGGGACTCTCAATGGTAAAGAGTAACGACTAGTATATCAGTGCTGATGATACGAGCACAACAAAGTACCTTGTTCAAAGAGAGAGGAGACTCCAGATGGTCGGCATGATACGAACTCTCAGTGGTGAATAGCAGTGATTAGTATATCAACGCCGATGATACGAGCACATGGAAATCACCTCATCCACAGAGAGAGGAGACGTCGGATGCTGGTAATTACATGGACTCTCAATGGCGAATGACAGCAACTAGTACATCAGTGTTGATGGTACAAGCATATGGAAAGCACGTTAGCCACGGAGAGAGGAGACGTCAGATGCTAACAATTACATGGACTCTCAGTGGCGAAGAATAGCAACTAGTACATCAGTATTAATGATACGAGCATATGAAAGTTCTTTGGCCAAGGAGAGAGGATACAACTGAAATAGTATTCTCAGCGGTTGAGGGCTGCTATAAATGGATCTAAGGCTGATAATACGAGCGCATCGAAAGCTACCAGCTAGTCGAGTGAGTATTTTCCAACCCTGTTGGTCAAGAACTGGGCGAACCAGATGTTGTTGCCCGGGCCATAGTTGACCGGGACATCGACAACAGGTGGAACCGGCACAAGTGGAAGAGTTCCGGGCAGCTGAATGGTCGTGAACTTTTCGGTAGATGGCGTGAAGTATTGCAGGGTGTTGGACAGGAGAGTCGAGAACCACACGTTGCCCTTGCTGTCTTTCGTATTTTCGGTCGGTGTTGCCAACGGGATGGGGTATGTGAACACCTCGGATTCTCCCGTCTCCTTATTGATGCGACCGATGCCGTTACCTATCAGCGCGGTGAAGTACATGTAAGGGCCGTCTTCGACTCGCATGACAGCAGGACCGAACGCTAGGGCCGGGAGATTGTATTCTGTGATGACACCTGAAGTAGCGTTCAGGCGGCCAATCTTGTTGGCAAAGAACTCGGTGAACCACAGAGCACCATCTGTGGAAGTCCTGCAGCCCAACGGTCCACTGAGAGGGGTTGGGACGTTAAAGTTCTTGAATGTGTGGCTCTCGTAGTCGAATATGGACACTTGGTTGCCGGTGGTCTGGGTGTAGTACATCTAGCGATAAATGTATTAGTGACAGTGACAGCAGGCCATTGCATTGATCGATCGACGTACCCCTGTCTCGCCTGGCCACAAGTCGTTGAAAGGCTCAAGGTTTCCGAGTGGATTGTTGAGTGGTTGCGCGTAGACTTTCACCTCACTTGTCTTAGGGTCGAGAACAACGAGTTCGTTCCTTACTCCAGACGCAGCATAGATCTTGCCATCGTTACCAGGGCGAACAACACAGGCGAGTGCGGCCCGGTTGTCAACGCCCGGCAGAGCACTGTTCGGTAGTGGTGCGTTGTTATAAGGAATCTGGTATTCTGTTCGCTCTCCGGTAGCTGGATCCAGACGGACCAAAGTGTCGACAAGGAAGTTCGAGATGTAGACCATGCCATCAGGGCCTTCACAAATATCACATGGGCCCGAGAGGGGAGTTGGCTGGTCGTAGAATGTGTATTTTGACGGTGCCTGTGGCGCCGCTCGAACGAGCATGCCCATAAGCACGCTCGCTAGCAATGTGAAAGTGATTCGGGCCATGATCTAGTAGGAAGGCTGTGTGTGGTGAAGAAAGGTGCAAGCAAGGCGACATTCGCATCTTAAGTCCACATCGCTGTCATAACGATGTTGTATAGATGAACCTAGGCCTTGCTCATTGGAAATCCTAATGTTGATCAAGGTGTGGGGTGTAATATGGGCACCTATCAGGTCAGCCATATCAATGCAAATTACCGTTGACTTCCAACTCTAATACCAAACACTATTGAATTGCTCTGATCGCTGCCTCCCCGGGGCATCGGTTATATCTAGCGTCTTTGCGTCAGCCACGGGAATAACTTGGTAAAGCGCTTGCTGTACATCGCTCATGACAACATCTGTCGTCGTCGTCTTGGTCTCGGTAGTGTAGTCGTGGTACTCACATCGTTGTGAGCATACATTTTGATCGATGTACCTGCCTTTTTTCTTGATCGAACTCTTGGCGCATTTGAGTCGTTGATATCGGTATATCCGCTGTCGCTTTCCATGAACGAGCGCCTTCTTTGTGGCCGATCTCAGCTGAGTTCATCTCCTCCCACCTAATAATGTTATCATGTGGTCAACAGCTAGCGATCGTCTGGTGCTACTAGACTTGGCAATACCAATGAGACTTGTTTGCTCGCCTCTTGATCCTCGCAACAATCCGCACAGTGGTATTCGAACCGGCCGTAAGAGACCCCGGACGTCGACTATGGCGTATTTGCCAGCGTTAGCTACGTCCGTAGTCATGCAGAAAATGTAGACCAATTTGCCATGAAGCTTCACATTTGTCATCGTCTCGATGGTCGAGAGTGATCGTTATTGTGTAGATCTTGTCAAACGCACGAAGCTGATGATGCAACAGAAGCGCGAAATTTCGCTTGATTGTAGCCGCTGGAGATTGGTCTGTGAATAAGGAGCATACAAATGTATGCAAGGGGGACAGAATGGTTGCTCGCCAATGGAATGTGCCTCAAAGTAATTTTGAGCGAACGGTCAGTGAGTTTTGATGGATTATCAGGGTTAGGGTTGGGGTAGTGAATGATATCAACAACATCATATCATGAAGAGCGTCTGTTCGAGTATCAGAATCTCACACGACGAACAAGATATGTGTGCTCGTACCAGTAGCGGCCGTATACTCAGATCGATGACATCCCATCTAGGGCGTCAAACTTATTCGAGAGTGTCGTCACGCTGGATCAACAGCGCACAATCGAGAGCCACGGTTTCGACTGGTGGTATTTTCGAGAACGCAGGTGAAATTGGTGCTCCTATCGGCTGGTCCAATGTATTCAGACCGATAAACGAAGGATGTAACGGTGGGATGCGAGACCGCGATATGCAGCAACTGTGCATTGTGCTTGTCCGTGGGCATTTAGAAGTCATTGCTGGATCTGCCAGCGTCTTCTCGAACATCATAGATTGGCACCCGTCGCAATTGGCTCGTCCGTATAATCATGCATCCTATCGACATCAGCATGTCGTTCTCGATTAGCGGAGCATTGGACTTACACCCCTATGATCATTGCCAAGCAAGAATCCTAGAGAAGTGCGCGGACTTTTCAGCAGTCACTGCATCTTGTCTGCTTTTTAACATGTGGTACAATCTGGTTGGTAACAAGTGTCGAGCCTTGCATGTTCTACAATCAACGGGTGATGTTCCTCTCCATGCCCCTTCGCCTCTTTCCAGTAACGTCTCTGCCCTCTTCGATACCAAGCATGGCTTCTCTCTTCTTCTCACCAACAATATTGAGCGCTTCCCTGACAACGCGACCCTCGACGCTCACCTTGTCCTCCACGTACTCCTCCATCTCACGGCCCACCCTAGCCTCAATAGTTTGTACGAGCTCAACGTCACGTTGCCCGACCATGCTGATACTCACACCTTTCCTACCTGCACGCGCCGTACGACCGACACGGTGGATGTAGTCGTCTGGATCCCGTGGGAGGTCGTAGTTGATCACCAAGCCCACGTCGGGAATATCGAGACCACGAGCAGCGACGTCAGTGGCGACTAGAATGCGTGCGGCACCAGCGCGGAACCGCGCAAGGTTGTTGATGCGCTGGCCCTGTTGCAAGCCAGAGTGCAGTGAGGTAACGCGGTGATCGAGCAGACGGAGCATGTACTCCAACAGATTGGCCGTGCTGGTGCGGTTGCAGAAGATGATGGTTGATTTGGCGAGATTGTCCGGCGTGAGGAGCAGGACATGCAAATACTTCTCCTTGTGTACGACGTTGACGAGCTGGTAGGTCTGATGAAGTGTGGTTGGAATGGCGAGCTTGTCGATGTCGACTTCACAGACAAAGACAGACGGGCGAGATTTCGGTCGAGGAATATCCTTGAGGGCGCGGACTTCGGGCGTGACGGTTGCGGTGAAGAGACAGGTCTGTCGTTCGGCAGCCTTGGGCATCGCACCTAGACAGGTTTCGACAGCTGGAAGCATGCTACCTTTGCCCGATGCAAGGAGGCGGTCGGCTTCGTCCATCACTACATATCTGACACGACGGAGGCCCTTGATGGTGTCTTCGCCAGAGGTCTCGATGTGGTCTGCGAGGCGACCGGGCGTAGCAATTACGAGATGTGGACGCTTCGCAAGATCGAGAGCCTGCGTCCGCATGTCCGCGCCGCCTGTCACCAGAACGCACTTGATCCCCTGGCTCGATCCAATAGCTGAGAACTGCTCGAAAAGTTGTAGAGCCAGCTCGCGGGTGGGAGTCAAGATGACACCAAAGATACCCATTGGATCTCTCGCCCAGTGCTGCAAAATTGGCACGGCGAAGGCTACCGTCTTGCCTGAACCGGTACGCGAACCACCAATACAGTCTCGGCCCGCGAGGATCTCAGGAATGGAAGCTTTCTGAATCCTAGTCGGTCGGTGGATGGCCATGTTGGACAACGATTTTATTAACCACGGGTCGACACCGAGTGTGGCGAAAGTGGCCGTCTCGTCCTTCTCAGTGGCAGCGGCGATAGAGGCGGTCGCTGATTCATCAATCTTGAGTACATCCTGTTGCTTGGGTGCTGTCTCGGGAGCAGTCGCCTCCTTTTTGGCCTTGATCCTTGAGAGTGTAGAATCGGTTATGGGCGCCGGCTTGAATTCTTCTTTGTCTAAATCTTCGGCGTCTGCAGAAAGCCTTCTGCGCTTCTGAGGCCGCTCGTTCTCGAGTCGGGCATCTTCGCTTTCAGAGCCCGAGGATGACATTGTGTTGTATTTTCGTGTAGTTCCTGAGTTTTAAGGCTGTTTCTCATTTGCGACTCGGCGAGTGAAGAGACAATCTTGGCGCAGCCGAACCTTCCTTCCAAAGATTGCCCGCCCGCAAATTTCTAGAACTTCTCTCCACGGCGTCAAATAATCTTCTCTATACTGCTTCACCCTCCACAATACCCCAAACCTCACCACATTACTCTGTTCAACATGGCGGAGCGTCCTGCCAAACGTACCAAGCTACTGTCCGACAGCGAGTCGGATGGCAGCGATGACGAAGGCGTGAAGCTGCCCAAGCCCAAGAAGAGCTCCATGAAGGCCGAGTTCAAGATCAACGACGAATTCGCAAAGCGCTTCGAGCACAACAACAAGCGCGCCGACCTTCAGCGTCTGGAAGAAAGATACGGCAAAGGAGCGCCTGAGGAAGAGTCGGACGAATCCTCGACAGACGAATCCGAGGACGACGACGCCGAACTCATCACCGCGGATCTGGACGAAGAGATCTTCGCTACATTGAACGCAATCAAGAACAAGGACCCTAGAGTATACGACGAGAAGGTCAAGTTTTACAAGGAATTCGACCCAGAAAATATTCAGAAGGACGAGAAAAAGGAAAAGGCAATGACCCTGCAAGACTACCATCGCCAAAACCTTCTCTCTGGCTACACTGGAGAAGAGGAAGACAAGGATGTCCCGCAAACCTACAACCAAGAACAAGATGCACTCCGCCGACAGGTGGTCGGACAGATGCACGCCATGGCGGACGACGATTCCGAGGACGACTTCAAACCCAAGGCGAAGGGTGCACACGACTCTGTACCAACTACCAAGACCAAAAAAGTGAAGAAGCTCACGGACGAGGACATTGCGGCGGCCGACAAGGACCCGGAGACCTATCTCTCAAACTTCATGGCTGCGAAAGCATGGCGCCCAACCGAGGGCTCTGGCCCTAACGCTTTCGACTCTGACGACAGCGAGGAGGATGCTCGCGCAGACGCTTTTGAAGAAGCTTACAACATGCGCTTCGAGGACCCCGCGCTCGCGAACGAGAAACTGCAGTCCTTTGCCCGTGACGTAGGCAAATACTCTGTCAGACGTGACGAAGTCAAGGGCAGGAAAGCTGCCAGAGAAAAGGAGCGCGAAAAGAAGGAGGCTGAGAGGATGGAGCGTGAGGAAGACCGCGCGAGGCTGCGCAGGCTCAAGATTGAAGAAGCCGAGGAAAAAGTGAAGAAGATCAAGGAAGCTGCAGGCTTGCGCGGGAAAGACGTCGACATTGCACAATGGCAAGATGTTATCGAGGGCGACTTCAACGACGATCAGTGGGACAAGGAGATGCAGCGCCGATTCGGCGAAGATTACTACGCTGTGCCAGATGGTGAGGGCTCAGACGTGGAGATGGAAGGCACGGAGGGCAAGAAGAACAAGCCGAAGAAGCCAAAGTGGGACGACGATATCGATATCAAGGATCTGATCCCAGAATTTCAAGAGGACGAGGAAGAGGCCCGTAAATACGCACTCTCATCTGAGGATGAAGAGGACGGCGGCGCTCCACTCAATGCAGAGGACGAGGGTGATGATGAAGAGGACGAACAAGAAGGCGAAGGCAAGAAGCGAAAGACCAAGAAGGACCGTTTGAAGGAGAAGGCCGAAGCGAAACGTGCCTCGCGCAAAGAGCGCCGTGCCATTGAAGAAATGGTCGACGCCAGCCTCCCACTTGCCCACCCAGCTCTAGCCACCGGCTCAAAAGCCCCAGTGACTGGCTTCCGCTACCGCGAGACCTCACCCACATCCTTCGGCCTCAGTGCCCGCGACATCTTGTTTGCTGACGACACCGCACTCAACCAGTTCGCCGGCCTTAAGAAGATGGCCACATGGCGCGATCCGGAGCGGAAGGCAAAGGAAGCGAAGAAGCTCTCGAAGAAGGGCCGTCTGCGGCAGTGGCGCAAAGACACCTTTGGTAAGCCTGATGCGCCCGAAGGTGGGTTCGAATTCGTCCTTGGCGGTGCTCAGGCTCAGGAACCAGAGTCGAGGACGAAGAAGGGAGATGACGAGAATGTAAAAGATGGTGAGAGGAAGAAGAAGAGGAGCAAGAAGCGCAAGGCGAAGGATGTCGAGGCTTAGATTGTTGTAGTGTCTGTAGGTAGTCATTAAAGGAGTAATGTTTCATTTACACGCCCGTCTCTATTCCTGTGATGCATGGAGATACGAAAATTCACGTGTTCTTCGTCTTCTTGCGGTAACGACTGGAAATCCGCTCCTACCCAGGAACACGCATCCTAGTGAAGGCCAGCATGCACTGCAAGACTTTCCATTTCATGGCGGTGGCTACCTACCTGATCGATCGTGACAGCGATGACAGAGAGCAGTAGTAACAATCTTGAAATGTAAAGCAATACCAGATTTGACGCGAGCAACTCCTCTCGTTGCCAAACAGCTTCGCTTATAACGGAGGTCTTGTTATGCTCTTTTGTATCGCAGCGTTCTGCGTGCGTTGACTTGTTCGCTAAATTACATGAACCTGATTGACAGGTCAAACTTACTAGGAGAGACAGAATTGTGCCATTTACTTTTGGTCAAGGAGGTGTGTTTCTCCCAAAGAATAATGCTGCGAGCAGGTAAGCACGCCGGTCTTGGCCACGAGGCGATGCTTCCTTTACGTCTTGTTGGTTCACGTTTCTACCACTACCACGGCGGACTGACAGACTGGCATGGTCTAACGTCTTCACGTGTGCCACACTAGCGGATCTACACGCCTCGTGTGCGTGCAAACCTAGAGAATGCGAGTTGAAAGGATCGTGCTTTGGGCCAGTCAAGGCAAGCCGTACGGCTGTAGTAGGCGATCTTGCGATCAATAACAGCGAGCGAAATAATGGAGCCAAAGCATGAAAGGTCCAGAACAGACGCAGCATGACGCACAGGGCAGACGGACAGTTACAAGATGGCGTGCGAGGTGGCGCGCGGTAGGTTGCACCCGCATTCAGGAAGACATCCGCCGTTGTGAAGCAGGCACGCGCAGGTTGGGGATGGGCTCGGGGTTCGCGGCTTGCGAATGAGGGAGGGCGGCAAGTCATGCCTCCGCGGGGGATGAATGGATGCCATGTCATGTCGGCAGCGAGGCGCAGTCGCAGGAAGATTACAGCTGAACGGGCTGGTCGACGCGGCCAGGAATGGGCAGACGGACGGGGTGTGGACGGCGGAAGCCCAAGAGATTCCGCTCTTGGCTGACTTTGCCCAGCCTCCAAGTCTGGCCAAGAAATTCCGCTCCTGGCAACCTTCGGATGGGAGGCGTCGCGTGCGAGCGCCTTGGCTCTGGGCGATAAGGCTGAGGAGATGGAGAGGGAAGAGCGGCAGTTTGGCGACGCGATGCGTTCTTTGATGCGGGTGGTAATGCGTGTTTTCGTTGGCTTGGAGAGCAAATATGGCCCTATGCATAACAGGAGAGATGCTGCGACCTGCGGAAGACGCTCCACGATAGCCGAGCACGATGTTCTTCCCCGTACGCTGGCCTATCAGCTGTCAGCCTCTCAACTCCCAGCACTCTCTCGCAGAGTGCCAGACTCACGTGCGGCAAGGCCCGGGGAGGGGTGTCATGTCGCCAAGGCCAGACCGGAGGAGATGATAAGGTGCGGCCAGCGAACGGTGTGGCGGCGTCCACGCTGGAGGCGTTCGCAGAGTCAGGACTAGTCCACGAGGCGGCGTGTGATGTCTCGATAGCAGCGGGCGACGTCCCCTTATAGTTTGGCGCCAAGGATGGGCCCGCCCCACTGGTCCCGAAGCAGTCAGGCGCGGTTTCCCGTCACAGCTTGGTTCCGCCGACGGCAAGGTGAAGGAAGTGTCGCGCAGACTGGCAGGCCGTCCCTTAAAGAGGAGGCCTATCGCCCTCGTCCGCTAGCCAAGCTTTTCCGCCTTTCCTCTCACCACGCGCACCCCCCGTCTCTACACACTGCCAAACGCCCCTCGAATACATTTTGCATCGCCTGTTATATCTGCACGAGTGAATTCGCGCGCTTGTTCAGCGCTCCAGGTCGAGTCGTGTTTGTCGAGGAAAGCCAGCAAGCGCGGATAACTTGATCATCCCGCTTTGCCAAGGACTTCACCTTCACATACATCCAGCTCGCAAGCACCGCCAGCCATGGACGTCTCTCAGACCGTTGCAGAGGCCGTCGCTGCGGCCACGCAGCAACAGCAGGCCGCCGCACAACAGGCACAGCAGCTCATCAGCCAGCCCTCGCCACCCGTGCAGCCTGTGCAAAACACCAGCTCGACCATCGACAACCTCACCTGCCAGTGGCAAGGCTGCGGCGAACGATGCGACAGCGCCGAACTCCTCTATGTAAGTGTGCATGCCATCCCGATTGACGCGCCCGACACGTCGCTTTCGTCTCAACAACGCCACCTGCTAACAAACTTCGCAGGATCACGTGTGCGAGCGCCATGTTGGCCGTAAGAGCACCAACAACCTCAATCTGACCTGTCAGTGGGGCAACTGTCGTACTACGACCGTCAAGCGTGACCACATCACCTCGCACATCAGAGTCCACGTCCCCCTGAAGCCTCACAAGTGCGACTTCTGTGGCAAAGCCTTCAAGCGTCCCCAGGACTTGAAGAAGCATGTCAAGACGCACGCCGACGACAGCGTCTTGATGAACTCTCCCCAACCTGGCGCAAATGCGCGTGCTAACGGAGGCAACGGCGGTCTCGGTCCACAGAACGGGAAGCGTGAGTACCCGTCGCACTCTCCCTCTGACCCAGAGGCTTACTTGGTTGCGCGGCTCACAGCGTCTTCCTACTACGGTGGCAACGACCAAATGAACCCTTA
>Ga0265797_10010008_pt1 | contig 12153 bp, 11 predicted proteins | sample P2T30metagenome_FD_192433 | JGI IMG/M metagenome (GOLD analysis project Ga0265797, IMG submission 192433) | Plant litter microbial communities from East Loma Ridge, Irvine, California - P2 T30 | ecosystem: Environmental > Terrestrial > Plant litter > Unclassified | place: USA: California... | reverse complement strand
TAGGCTCTGGAGCCCAGCGATCTGATCATGCTGATGACGGTGCTTGTATGGACGGACACGTTTGTCGCTGAGACAATGTGGCCGTCAAGCCGCGCTTTCTCGTCACACGAGCTGGTAACGAGCGGACGCTTGGAAGGGCGGTTGATCGACTCTGGCTCGAGGGCTCGAGAAGACGCAAAGCAAAAAAAACGAGAGGAGAGATTCCCCGCTTTGGCTTTGTGCGGTTCCCGGCAGGCCATGACGTTGCGATGGGGAAAAGGTTTGGGATCGCGAGATGGCGAGATCGAGAACTTACAGCGACCGGAGTAGCAGCCGCCAAGGGTGCTAGCAGTGCTAGCCCCATCGCCCAATCACATGTCAGACGCCGCCTGTCTCTTCACACCACCATTTCTTGCCGTCACCACATGGCTCGGAATGATACGCCGGCGTGGTGCAGCCACCTGAAGCAGCGCATTGCAGGTTGAGGTGCGGATAAGAGGGGGAACAAGACGAAGAAGAAGAAGGGAGAATAACAACAAGTCACGTCACCCCCGGCTGTGCGTTGTCCATGATGCTCCGCGGCCTTCTGCCCACCCAACGACATGCACGAGGTGAATGGGTTTTAGGTAGACACACAGGCACACGAAGCGGGCCCGAGGCAGTCATGTCATGGTTGGCTGAGACGAAACATTGCCGAGTGTGATGATGCGGCATAAGCAACGAGTAGGTACAGTAAGTACTTGGATATAGTACCGCACTGAACCATTCGCCTGGAATTGAATTGCGGAGCTGCTGTCCACGTGAGGTGCCCCCGATCGACTCCTTCACCACGCATCTCCTCCTGCCCGTTTTATACACGACTTGTTTCTTGCTTGCTGCCCGCCGTGCCTAGTACTTCCGATACTGCTCTACCCACTGCCTTGTGCCTACCCAGCTACACCAACAAGCATGACGTACACCAGGAAGCAGGTCGTCACATGCATCAGTGTGCTAGTAAGACACGACTCCATTGCGCCTCGTCTTTGACTTTGCAAAGGCTAACCGTCTCTAGTATCTCGTCATTGCGATAGCGCTCGCAGGGTACTCGCCCGCCTGTCGCCAGCCATCTTAGCCTCGCACTAATTGAGTCCAGATACGCTGCCTCCCGCGCAAACGCCCGCTCTGTACCCATCTCCGACACCCTGGCCGGCTTCACCACGGCCCTGCCCATTGTCTCCGGCCTGCTGCTGGAATGTGGCTATGACTTCACACGTCGCCAGGAGCGTCGCCAGCGCCTAAGCCGCGGCGGGATCCAGCGTCCGCCTCTCGTCATCATCGCCAACACGCTCATCTTCATCTACTCGAGCGTCGTCATTACCCTGGTGGGCACACATGCTGCGCCTCCATCTGGCCTAGACTGCGGCCTGCGAGAGCGCTGGCAGACGCTGTTCAGGAAAAAAGACGCGGCTGCCATCCGCCAAATTCAAGATGCCTTCAACTGTTGTGGGTTTGCCAACTCACGCGACATGGCATGGCCCTTTCCTGACAAGACGCACGATCAACACGCATGCGAGAATACATATAGCCGCAGGGCCAGCGGGTGCTTGGGAGCGTGGAAAGCTGAGGAGCAGCATATTGCAGCTCTCTTCATGACCGTTGTGGGCATGGTCTTTGTCTGGCAGGTACGTCATGGTAATCAGCCCCGCCTCGGCTGACGCTAACTTGCCCTTGCAGTTGTTGATCATTGTTGTGCCCACGCACAAGGAGTCATGGTTGCATAGAGTTGCCCCAGAACGCCTATCTCGCATGCTCGCCGACGAGAGTCATGGCGACACCGAGTCTCGACGTGCCATTGATTACGTTACTAGCCACAACCGCTACTCGGACCGCATCGAAGACGAGACTGAAGAGGAAGAGGCAAGTCCCGACCGCGCAATCGAGGAGGGCAATCGCCGTCTGGATAGCGCTCTACCTGGACACCTTGTGGGCAACAATCAGCCAAGCATCGAGAACGAATGGGCTAGATAGAGGCTAGGTGGGCGGGGTGAAGGGCCGATACAGGTCCCACAAAACCTGTCGGGGAAGCGGCAGTGCCTGAGTGCATCACAAGTCACGGGTACTCCCGAGCTCATGGTTTTCACACCTTGCACCGTCACTCCCAGTTGCTCTGTACTTGTGTGGGAGTTGGGAACGGTAGCTTACACGCCAGAACACATTAGCAATCACTGTGCAACAACAAGTTTTCCGTGCGACAATTCCAACTTAACAGTGCTTAATAAGAATTAAATTGTAAGAATGTACAAGACATACTATATAGGACATGAAGCATTTTACACATATACACACATATATATATACATATACACACATATATACACAACAGCAACAATAATAACAAACATAAGCGTAAACATAAGCGTAAATATGCATTCTACCAGCCCTAGTACATCCTCTCGCCGTATTCCATAACCATAAAGGGTTACAGTTTCAGAGACGAAAAGAAGGAGAAGAAGAAGAAGAAGAAGAAGAAGAAGAAAAGACACCTATGACTAACGTAATTCTTTCTTTACAACTTTTAGGAGAAGAAATGTGCCGGGAAACGGCCATCGCTACTTTACTACCGCCTGAGTTTTATGCTCTCTGTTTCGATTCGCTTCGTTTCGTTTCGCTTTACAATCTTTACCATTACCCTGTTCATACAATTCATGCACTCCCGTCTTTTTCCCTCACAATCTCCCTGACCCAGCTCGCCTAGGCACTCCCCTTTCTTTCCTTCCTTCCTTCTTTCCTTCTCCATCATTACCTACTCACTCATCATCCCAGCACACCTTGAAGGCTACAACACATGTTAGTAACGCAGCTCCAAAAAGTCAAGGCAGAAGGATAGACTTACCGCAAGGAAACGGAAAATACATATCCTGATTCTCCGTCAGGTAAGCATGATACACATACTTCTCCTCGCCTGCCTCCATCTTCTTCGCAACCTTGTGAATCTTTCCTTGCGGGCCCTTGGCAGGTCTCAGGTTCTTCAGCTTGGCTACTTCCTTTAGCATCGTCGTGAGCGCCACACGCGTCATGGGTAGGCCCAGGCACTGGTGGGGCCCATGGCCGAGATGGATGTACGAGTTGAGCGAACGCGTGATATCGACACTGTCGGGATTGGGAAAGATTTCTGCGTCGTGGGATGCGGTGCGTAGTTTGACAAAGACAGTGGAGCCGTGTGCGAGGTTCGTCGTGTGGCCGGCTTCGGTGATGGGAGTTTCTTTTGCAACGACCCGGATCACGCCTGTTTCGCCGTTGAGACGTCCACCTTCCATGGTGTAGTGCATCAGTTTCTCAAACGCTTCTTCGCTGTCTTGCTTGGCAAGCTCTTGGATCGCGGCCCAGTGCTCTTTTCCGGCACCGAGGAGGTAGAACTCGAGGGTCTGGGCGAAGAGTTGGCCTTGATTTGAGACCATGCCGCCCGCGGTACCTAGAATGTGGCCCCAGACCAGCTGCTTGGGATCCATGCCAGTCTCTAAAAGCCTCTTGATCATGTGTACGCCGTAGCTCTTGAGGACGGACTCGTGTGGCCAGATGGTCTGGATGATGGAAGACAGTATTCCGCTATTGGCAATAGCTGCAACATTCTTCTCGACAATGTTGCCGAGGACTTGAGTTGCTTTGCGTGCCTTGACGTGCAGGGGAAAGGATGATGCTGGGTCGGCGTCGAAGAAGATGAGAGCAAAGACCGACGACATTATCAAGTACAGCTCCGCTTCAGTGAAGATTCCATAAGGCCTGTCATCAGTCTTGAGAGGTAGCATGAAAAGCTCCGAGCAAAAGTGCACGTGTGCGAGATTGCCAACGTCACGGATAATGTCAACCTGGTTGAAGTCGGCAATCTTCGCGCTCTTCTCCTTCAACAGCTGCTGCATCTTCAGAGTGTAATAGTTGCGCACTTCCTTGTCCCAGTCAGAGATGTATAAAGCCTTGCTCATCATCTGGCGGGAGGCGGTATTCTTAGGACCGTCACCGGCGAGCATGAACTCGGCAGCTGCAGGACCCATTATGTACTCCATTGCTTTACCCCAAACAACCTTGAAGTCAGTTTGGTTCTTCATAATCTCGGTGGCGAGCTTGTACTCCTTAACAAAGTGCGGGTGTGGCGTTGCTACCGGCTTGGAGAAGTCGTATAGGTGGTCTTTCTTGAGATCGGCGAGAGCGGTTTTCATGGCGGACGGGACAGTGAGCGGATAGTGTGCATAGACGCTATTGTACTTGAAGTGTTGCGGGAACGCACGTAGGAAGAGCTTGTAAAACACACATCCGTTGTCGATGCCGACGTCGCTGTCTGCGAGACTGTAGCCCCAGTTTGTCAGGGTGCGGGGATTGTAGTCTTTTGTATAGAACCTGTCACCGCGTACCAAGGCCACGGCATCCGATAGTACAGCTCGCGAGATGGTGTAGTTGGTGCAGAGACCAGATCCAGGCGCCATGGGCTTCTTGGCATCTTCCACAACCATGCCGGGATAGATTTCGACCTTATCGGGGGTATCGTAGAGGTGCTTGAGTTGTTCTTGGACGTACTTGTCAGAGGTGATGTCTTCGAATGTCTTGTGTGGCTCGAGCTTGAAGTGCTTCCGGAACTCGTTGAGCGAGCCTAGGTTCCAGCTACGTGCTTGCTCGATGCCGAGAACCTCGATGGCACGGAACACAGCAGGTACTCGATTCGGTCCGAACGAGTTGGCGCAGTCTTCGATGCTAGAAGTCAGAATATCTACGAGACCTTGGTCGGGCAGCGTGCCATCTTCGTTTCGCTTCAGGCCAGCAAATTCACGCTTTGATGGATCTCGGTCGGTCTTCTTGTAGACCTCGTTAAGGCGACCGAGAAACTCGTATTTGTCAATGGTCTTTGGATCACGGCCCTCGCCAAAGATCCCATCCCACATCTCCTGTGTCCACTTCTCGTCGCGGTCTGACACGGTCGAGTGCCATCGGTACACAAGATTGAATTCTGCAGACACCTGGTTTCCAATACCCATCGGCAGGCCTTCCACATCAGCACGGGGATTTAGCTGCCAGTTGCTGTCTGTTCTGTTGAGATCGAGAATTGTGCGGACGTAGTCGATCAAGATGGTGTTGACGTAGAGACCGCATGTGATCAGTCGGCCAGTCTGGAACAAGTCATTGTCGTACTTGTTCCAAGCTGCATCGTACTTTTCCTGCGTCTTCTTATCAACCTCAATATCCCCAGTAGACTTTGGAACCTCTGCAGAGGGCTTTGTGAAGCGTCCCTGCTCGTTGATCTCGGCCAGATTCTCCACCGTGTAGTTGTGGAAGCGGCCGAACATGATCAGCAGAGCGCCAACGCCAGGAGGGAAGAAGAGTAGCCTTGATTCCGAAAAGCAATCTGGCTTGATCTTTCCATCCTTTCCAATCCTCATCATATCCTGCTCGGCTTGGTTGCTACCATACAAGGGCGAGAGATCGAGATATGAGGAAGTCATTGAGATGGAATAGTCTTCATGGCTCGTCCGGAAACAGTCGTGGATGATGATGGATGCTAGGTAGAAAAGCATGCTCGAGATTCGGTTAGGGTGCAGCTCCGCGTGCTTCCTTGTCATGATACTGTCAAACACAACGCCTGGATCCGGGCGTGCAGGCGTCTGCATCGTGGTCGGCTTCACTGTCCTAGCATACGGTGTTCCTGCTGCACCGACCTGCGGGTTGACGAGGCTGTTGAACGAGCCGTCTGCTGATCGATATTGATACTTGGAGCCAAGATATGACTGAGGTGGGTGTTGCAGGTCATTCCACAGCTGTGACAGGAAGTTTGCGGTGACGGCGTCCCTTGTCTTGGATCCATCGGGCAACGCGGCAGCCGTTCGGATCAGGCCCTCCATGAGGTAAGTCTTGTCGTCGGTGTAGCTACCAAGCATCTTCTCCCTCTGAATCTCAAGCAAGGACCCAATGTTCTCGATGCCAAGGTGAGACATGTCTCGCAAGCCACCTTCGATCTTCTTGTAAAGGCTAGCCTTCTCCTCTGGTGGAATCTTGGAGCCATCACCCGTTTGATCGGGAACTGGAGCCGTGACAGCGCCGATCAGCGAAGCAGCAGCACGGAACGGGGCGCCGATAGTGCTCCGCAGGGTGCTGATTTCGGATGCATCCGCTGGCTTTGGCGGCTCGATTCCTGTGCGGGTGTCGACATGGGAGTCCCATGCGGCTTTTGCCTCTTCAGTTGCAGACATGATTGCGGAAGTGCTACGGGTTGATGTTAGCAAGCTTCTCCAGCGTTGTACACTGTTCCTACGCCTGAGATGGTGATGATTCCATTGGCTGAATGGGGAATGGCCGATTGCTGCTGAGGAGTCGTCGAAAGCCCAGCGAGCTATACCAAGGGGAAGAATAGGGCAGGTCGGGCATTGAGGAGAAGATGAAGCAGACAAAGGATCGTGTCGTTTGAACTTACGTGTTGTCAAGAGTGCTTCCCGAGGAAACTTGCCTTTGGCCGCGGTACAGGGCGGGCTGTGTGTGTGTAGCTACTGTATCTGACTTGTTTGCAGGTGAGGCGGGGATGCTCCAGGCAAGATGGTCTGGAGCAGCAGTAGGAGCAAAGGGTAGCGGGGGAGGAGCAATCAATGTCCGGGCGAGACGATATAAGTAGCAGTCGCGAAAAGAAAAAGCAACGAGGGGTATCTGCACGACTCTGGAGGAAAGCACACCACACACGAACCGGTATACGATGACACAGTCTCGACAAGTGGTTTGATCCACCGCTGTTCGGCCAGGCCTCCTTCTTATACTGCCCTCTACGTGGGTGGTTCTCCATGACCGCGTCCCTCTAGTTCGGCTGAAAGCGGACGCCTACAAAAGGCGGCCAAACGATCCATTAGCATCCTCCAAGGCTGAGCTGATGCGCCACGTTCGTGGCCAGATACGGGAGACGGCCAATGGGCAGCTACGGTGGGAGCAGTTGGCATACGCGCGGTATGGACTAGCACCAATACGACATATGGCTGACCGCCAATGTCGATGGAGAAGAATGTGCGATGCTGCGTCGCTGCTCGGCCCACGCACACAATCAGCCTTTGCCAGACGTCCGTCTGCCCTGTTCTGGACAATGGGCAAGCTGCAGGCAACCACAGCACCCAGTGCCTCAGCCTCGCATCCACCAGTCCGTCGGTGGGTGGGAGTCTGAGGTGGCTTGATGCAGGGTTCCGAGCTGCCCATCTGTTTTCTGGTGTTCGGCGCCGCTCTCCCGAAGGCTAGTCGAGGGGGCCGCCCGCGGGGCACATGAAAGCAAGCCTCCAACGGCAAAAGCAAAGCGTCGTGCGCCGAAATGAGGGCGCCCGTCAGTCAGGCCACAAGCACGGCTTGGGTTGGACGATGACGACGCTGATCATGATGGTGGTCACGGCTGACCATGCGGCCCTGTCATGTGAGGAGCCTCACACAGCTGGAACAGGCAGACCCTGATGATCCATGAGGCCGCCCACTGCCAACTCCCTCGGTGCCAGCGGTCGAGTGCACGAATCATTGCGCGGATTATATAATTTACGTTGGCCTCCTCGACACACTAACTACGGGTACCTGCCGAGTGTTGGCCGTTTTGGGCTGGGTGTGACCATTTCAATAGGCGTCCTCCGCTAGGCCTCAACCTCAGCCTTGTCACAGCCGCAGCGGACCCCAAACACGGACCCCAAACACTTGGTACCTGATGTACAGTCATTTCAGAGGCATGCCATTGCACCGTCCCAGAGGCTGTGCCAACCCACCTACCACCCTTGGCCCTTCCACTTGCTTCATCACCAGAGGCCCGGCAGAATAGCGTACCTCTTACGCTTGTACTTGTCGCCAAACTCCTTGCGATATCTCCTTTCCTTCTTCCATGCCCATACGCCCATTTGTCCGACTGCCACGATGATGAAGAGGACGGTGCTCAGGCTCCAGTTGACCAGAGCTACGCCGATCCAAGCAACAGCCTCAAACATGTAGTTTGGACACGTCACCATGTTGAAGCCCAAGCCTTGGGGGATGCCACGCTCAGTGGTGCCTGGCCGACGCAGATTCTTCAACGTCATGTGTGTGCTGTAGTTGCAGACCTCGCCAATGACGAACAGGCCAACACCAAGATATGTAACGAGGGGGTTTGAAGGCTTTGCAGCTGGGCTGCTGGGGCCGTAGCTCCAGTATGCCAGGTTGAAGCCAGACAGGAGCCAGTAGTAGCCGCTGTTCTTGTAAATGTTCATGATGGGCATGGTGGCGGATGAGAAGCGGTGGACAAAGAGCGTCTCGAACTCGCGCTTCGCAAAGTGCGCCACGCACATGAGAAACGTGAGCTTCTGGAGCTGTGACGGTGGCTCAGAGGTGCCGTAGATGAGACCGCGGCCGAAATAGACGAGTGGGTGGATCAGGAGGGGTCCGAGGTATTCGACGATGAAGACGGTTCGCCACGAGATCTGGGGTCCTGAAAGGCTGTCAACCATCCAATCATTAGAGCGGATCGTCATGCGTACCCAGGTCCTTGACATCCACGGCGCTCTTGTTCCTCAAACCCGTGTCGTAGACTGTCAGGTCCTTGACATTGTTGATGGCCGAGCCATCGCTGCCCTTGGTGATCCTCAAGCGGTGAGCAGAAAACTCTGAGGCTTTGGCGATTTCCTCAAAAATCTGCGAGGCAGGAGCATCGGAGCTGACAGTGATGGACTCGGGAAGGTTCTTGATCGGGCGGCCTAAAAGGAGGAATTAGCATGCAATCAAATGTCCAACAGGGCAGGCCATGGGCAGCCTGCTACCAATTGGGCATACCTCGAGGGCGCACGAGCAGAGTCAGAGGTGATGCCGACATTGTTCCTGCGTTGGAATGTTTGTGCTGGACGTGCAACTTTTGGGGAGATACCTTGGGAGCGGCAGCCTCGGCACGTGCGTCTGTGCAAGCTAGGCTGAAAGGGGAATGGCCACATACGATGCTACATGTTGTTGATACTTTGCATTGCTTTTACCACTCTCTCGATAGCCAAGGGACATGATACTGATTATGAGTGCTTGGTGAGCTTGTGATGTATTCTATTTGCTATAATCGGCGTTTTTTTTTCTTGTGCTAGACCGACAAGAAAGGTGTGATGAAGGAGAGCACACGACCACAAAGCACAAGCACGAGCACAAGCACAAGCATGAACATCATGGCCATGCAGTTGCCCCATTTCCCCATCCTTGTCATGGTACACTACCTGGCTACTGCACATGGCCCGACTTGTGAGATCCATAACGCCTTGGCTTCCACGACTCCTCATTTCATCCAAGCTGAACCACAATCTGCCACGCAACCTCCGGCCCCATACAAGCCACCATCTCGCCAATGATACCCTGGATGGATTTTGGGTTCCGAAGATTGCTGCTTTCCCAAGAAACAAGATCCTACAAGGTTGTCAGTTTTGGGCCTCTGATATCTGCGACACATCCAAGGTACGCAGACGTACCTGAGCTTCTGCCATCCTACCACCCACTCGAATCGGCATCGTGGCCAGGTCGAGCTGCTCTTCAATCTCTTCGGCCGTCATCAGGCCTGGAACCTTGAGTTCGAACAGTGACATTCCCTTGGCGACTGCATCGCCACCCTCGGCTGCTGTTGGGAGTGGATAATCTGAATAATCATCCTTTTCTTCCGCATCGTCCGACTCTCCCGCACTCTTACTCGAGGCTCTCTCAAGCTTCCTCCTCCGCTCCCTAGCCATCGACACATACGGCTTCTTGTCCAGCAACCCGCGTAGCTCATCGTCCAACGGGTGCCACTCATACGTCTCTGGATCTAGGACATGCTGGGTCTTGTAGTCGCCCTTGTACTTCATCTTTGTGCATGAATGGATGTAGTAGCCCATGTAGTAGTACTGGTAGCCACCATCCAGTGCAAGTGCTGCCTCTCGGAGCGCGCTCAGCTTTCCAAATTGCCACGGCTCAAAGTCGGAGTGGTATAGCATGTAAACACCGCTGACGCAGTGAGGAAGAAGGTCAAGCACTCCCATCGCGATGAGTCGTCCATCCAGTCGGTAGCATTGGTGGTAGGAGCCCAGAGCCTGCTCTTTGCCGTTGACGGTCCGAGAAGTCTGCTTCAACGGAGAGTCGCATAGGAAGCGTTTGAAGCCTGACTGTGATATCTCGTGAGGCTTCTCTTTGTGTACATTTTGCTGGTAGTTCTTGAAGAGTTCGTACTTTTCCAAGGTAAAAGCTGCGGGTTCGAGTGTCACCTCGAAGCGATGTGCGGGCTCAGGTGGCTGCTTGACATGCTGCAGTTCGGCTCTGTGGATTTCCAATGTGAGGTCAAATGTGTTCTTCAGCCGAGCTTTCTCCCTAGCGATAATCAGCCTGGAGCCATGTCTGCGACGTCACTGACATACTCTTTGGAAACCGGATAGAGCCTGGAGGCCTCCTTTGTATATTGCTCGCCTAGCACATGATCGTTCCAGCGATTTACAGCTTTCCTCTGATCCTTTGAGGGCTTGAACGAGGCTACGGGGAGACTGGTGCCGGGTAAGGGTGAGTAGCATGACGCGTAGTTGGTGCTTACCGGATCGTGTAGTGCGGACAGCAGTGTCGCAGCACATCAGGCTTGTAGAAGATTGTGCCCGATCTAGACGGCAGTATTAGCTGCTGTTGCATCTGCCGTGCATGAGTGGGGCATGTACCTTCTCCAGCCGCGGTCAACGAGGATCTGGTAGACCTCAACGGTCAAGGATTTCGAGGAGAAGTAGTAGCTTGCTCCTGATCGAGTAAGGTCAGTCGGTCGTCTCGGGCCAGGCCAGACCCTCGTACCCGGCTTCTCCCGCTGGGTAGTGTAGTGTCACAGTTACGGCAATGAGACATGGTGGGATTCAGAAGGGGGGGAGGGGGTATGTGAAAGACTGCTCGTTTCCATGCTCCATGTGCAGACGTCGCTTGTCGTGGTGTTGCGTTGTGGAGAGAGGGGAAGCGTGGTGGCCGGCACGTGAGGGCGGGTAACCTTAACGGAACATCAAACGCTTCAATGGGGCTCGACCGCTGACTACTCTGACAGCGGGACGCAGGCATGGCGATCCAGGCGGTGGTGAATGGGGTAGAGTATGAGAATATGCACCTACTGGAGTTTGCGGTTCGACGGCGGTTTGATGCGTCTTTGCAGTACCCGCACGACTCGCTGCTGTAGCCTAGAAAACGAGCATCAGCAGGGCGTGGATGGGCTTGACTTGACGGCTCTGTATATCCAGCCAGACAGGCACGAGCCGGATTCCAGGGAATTGGTTGGAGCAGAACATACCGAAAGGCGTCACACTGGACTGCATGAGGGCAGCATAAGCGTGGGAGCTGGTGGGGGTGGTCCGAGGCAGAATCGAGCCTTGTCGGCGGGCAGTCGCAGTCGGCAATGAAGATGAATAATAGCCCGCCCGTTCGCTCGCCCGCAATGGCAACCAAGGCTTCTGTGTGCGCTGGGCTGGTGGTTCTGGTCGGGGGCGGTCGATGCGAGCGCTTGGTTCCAACGGAGGGGCGGTCTGGAGGGGCGCGTACCGACACAGACAGAGGCGGCGGGCGGTATCACGGACTGCGCTCGAGCAGCTCCAGGGCGCAGATCAGCGTCTTCAACACGGGGGCAATTGCACGTTTTCTAGTGGGCAATTCGCCCTTTTTATGCCTGTACGTCATCCCAGCGGCCATGTACGCAGCCAGCAGCAGACGGCAGCGCCCTGGGCTCGCGCGTGCCCCCGCCTGGCCTGCTCCAGCAATTGTGTGGCCGGCCGTGGGCAGCACGCTGAACACTGGACGAGCAGCCAGAGAAAGCCGGCCTCTCGACGCCCGCCCGTCGCCTCTCGACAGCTGGGGCCGTGGGTTTTGATTGCAGTCTTGTGCACACGCTGGCAGGGCCCCCGGACAAAGCTCCTCTTGCAGGCCGGCCTTGGCACCAGCCCTGACGCTCCGCGAGCCCTTAGTTTCCCACGTAAAAAGTCCCTGACCCGAACCAACCTACTAAAACATCCATCCACCATGCCGGACTTCTTTGCTGCTCGCAGGCTCCTCCAACATCCTCAGCCCCGTCATCCGCGGGACTGAGCCTCGCTCAGCCCTTTTGCACACTGCCCCTGCCACCCTTTTATATACACACATACACACACACACACACATACATACCCCATAAATCATCCTCTGTACCTGACCCTCCCCCCCCAAGCGTCAAGCACTACG
>Ga0265797_10010005_pt1 | contig 12155 bp, 14 predicted proteins | sample P2T30metagenome_FD_192433 | JGI IMG/M metagenome (GOLD analysis project Ga0265797, IMG submission 192433) | Plant litter microbial communities from East Loma Ridge, Irvine, California - P2 T30 | ecosystem: Environmental > Terrestrial > Plant litter > Unclassified | place: USA: California... | reverse complement strand
TCGTGGGATAACGGAGGATATATGCTGGAGTCCGACGGAGGATGGGATCGAGAAGATGGTGAAATTGTGATATACGTGATGAGAGGTCGGCGCGACGCTATTTATCAGTTTGAGCGCGAAACTCCTGGGGGCTGACTTACTTGATCTCCTTCCTCACTTTGAAGGAGATTCCACGCACTGTGTAAAGCGATGAGAGACGTATGTGATAATGCAGTTGAGAATATGAATGGTCGAGCGAAATTAATCAAGAATGATCGTACAGTGGAGGGACATAGCAGCACGGCTGATCATCAGCCAAACTCGTGATACGGGATACGACTCACCTCCGGAACTACCAACTGCTTTGCCAAAAGTCATAAGCCTCACTCCTACTCTCCCTTGTTCTCCCAATGCATGTGTAATCCCTCTTCCTTGTTCGCCATACACACCCGTCGAATGCGCTTCATCAACGACCACGCACTGCCTATCCCTTCCTACATGTTCGTCCAGAACATCCAGGAAGGCAGGTAATGGGGCGAAATCCCCATCCATGGAGTACAGCGATTCAACCGCTAAGAAAACAGTCCCGTTGCCATCTATCTGCCTCAAGACCTCTCTCAACCCTTCTGGGGCATTATGTCGGAAAGCGATCCGGTGCTTGTTGTCGACTCGACTTGCCCTTAGACCAGAATGAACACTCGCATGAATCAATTCATCGTAAATCACCCAGTCTCCTGGTTGGGGTACGGTAGCGAAGAAAGAGACATTGGCATCCCAGCCTGAATTGAACAGTAATGCAGAGGGGGAATCGAAAAATGTCTTGAATCGGTCTTCAAGAGCTGTATGTTCAGTGGAAGTGCCTGAAAGTAGTCTCGAGCCGGTCGAGCCTAGTATTCGAGGTGATGCCGCGAGGTTACGGATGAAGGACGATCGTAAAGAGGGAGAATCGGTTATTGAGAGGTAATCATTTGACGACTAGGTCTCAGACAGATCATGCTAAGTCAAGTGTACTCACGAAGTCAATGAGGGATGGGTCGGTACTTTGGTACTCTCTTAGTTGTCTGAATCTGCCTTTGCCCTTGCGATCTGATAGCAAGCCATCCAGGCGGCGCTCCAGGGCTGTCATTTATGGTACTGGTGGACATGAACAGCACATTTGGTCTGTGTGGAGGTGGTTCGCGTGATTGCACGTGTACAACTCTCTCACACTCTATTGCGGGTATTATCGGCCAAGCCACCGGAAAAAGCAGCAGTCTAGATCCCGTAACTTTGGGTAATCGGGACTCCATTGATCCATCAACCAATGAGAACGTAGGATTCCTTATCTGAAGCATCAAATCCCGCCTAACAACCCTTTGTCGTAGATCTCTAATTTTTGGCTGATCTGGCATCTGATTCGACCGCTCAGTCTCACTTTGTAAGATGACCAACGCGCCAGTCTATGTATATGGCTACCAAGACTTGATGAGTGATTTATTATTGACTAGTCCGTTCCGTTCTCATTCTCATATATTCATCTTGTCAAGAAGCTTGGTAGACTCTCTCGACATAACACTTGTTTATTGGTAGTCGAGCTCGATCTTGTACACGAACCTAAAATGGTCAACCTCACTTATGGATACCTGCAACCGGGGCAGGGCGATGCGACAGAAATCAACCCCTTGGGTGTCGATCTCATCTCGACAATCGACGGTGTCTCCGTAGCATACGGTTCGGGAGATATCGCATGGGTTCTCACATGTGCAGCACTCATTATTTTCATGGTATGTCAGCAACCATTTCTCACGTGACTTTCACTAATAATCAGTTACCAGGTCTTGGTTACCTATACTCTGGATTAACACGTCGTAAAAACGCTCTCTCGCTCCTCTTCCTATCGATTGTCTCGCTTGCAATCGTCTCCTTCCAGTGGTTCTTCATCGGATACAGTCTCGTCTTTTCTGCTACTGGTGGTGTCTTCTTGGGAGATGGTGCCCATGTCGGATTCAGGGGTGTCTTGGATCAACCCATTGGCGAGACAAACAATCGATTACCAGCTATCGTATTCGCCACATATCAAATGGTGAGTCATGAAATTGCAGTACAGGACATCCACTGACTCATAGTGTTTCGCCGCACTTGTGCCCGCCATTTTACTCGGAGCCGCTGCAGAGCGAAGCCGAATGCTACCTGCTCTCATATTCATCTTCTGTTGGACTACCGTCGTCTACGACCCAATCGCACATTGGGTGTGGAGCGCAAATGGATGGGCTTTCAAGTGGGGTGTCCTCGACTGTGAGTAAAAGTTGTCGAATGAGTCTCGGCCTTTGCTGATGACTAGATGCCGGAGGTGGACCCATTGAAATCGCATCAGGAATATCAGGTCTCGCCTACTCTTACTTCATTGGTAAACGACGAGGATGGGGAACCGATCGAGTCATTTTCAAGCCTTCCAATGTTAGTCAAGTCGTACTCGGTACAGTCTTCCTCTGGGTCGGATGGCTTGGATTCAACGGTGGATCATGTTTCGCCGGATCTATTAAGGCCGCTCTCGCCGTATTCAACACCAATCTCGCTGGATCTACTGGTGCTTTGACCTGGCTCTTTATGGACTTCCGACTCGAAAGGAAGTGGTCTGTTGTCGGTTTCTGTACCGGTGCCATTGCTGGACTAGTCGCCGTCACTCCCGCCGCTGGATTCTGTGGTGCACCCGCTTGTGCCTTAATCGGTGTCGTTTCTGCTTTCGTCTCGAACTTGTGTACCCGTCTCAAGGCTTCTATGCGTGTTGACGATCCCATGGATATTTTCGCCGTGCACGCTTTGGCCGGTATGATTGGACTGTTCATGACTGGTCTTTTCGCACAAGCTTCCGTAGCTGCCAACGATGGATATGCCGTCATCGATGGTGGATGGATGTAAGTTTACCTCTCTCTCTGCTTGAACAGATACTGATAAGCAGGGACCGAAACTGGATCCAACTCCCCAAGCAAATCGCATGGATCGCCGTCACCACTGCCTGGACATTCGTCGTCACCTACTTGCTCATGTTCCTCATCAACCTCATTCCAGGATGTCAATTCCGAGCATCCGAAGAGGCAGAGATTGTCGGTATGGATGAAGTTGAACTAGGAGAATACGTCGCCGACTACGCCTACCATGACCGAGATCTCGAGGGAAACTGCCCATTCCCACCTCGACAATACTACAACTCGGGCACGCCCGATGAAAAGAATAGGGAAGAGCCTTCGTCAGTGAGGACAGGCGAAGAGGGCGATGCGCTACCGGAACAGCCCCCTCAGGAGGTCTATCCAGGTGCACGGGGTGAAGGACAGGCTATCTACCCGGATGGTCACGAGCAGATGACAGAAAAGAGAGGTTAGATAGAAAATATATATGTACTTAGATAGATTGAGATTGATACAATAGTGTATGCAGAGTCTGCGTTCCCAATTGGACGTAGGCGAGCGAATTGGCTGTCGAGATGTCAAGTAGAAATGGCTGGGCTATGTGACGGTCATACGGGTACAAGGAAACATTCGTGTCTGTCAGCTCAACTTCGGGTTTCGACTTGGTTGGGGCGTATATGTGTATCAGGAAGATACTCAGAATAGTCAGTTAGGCAAGGTGCGGAAGTGGATGAAGTTGATCACCCTCATCGGCATTTAAGGTGGACAACAGTTTAAGAACACATTTAGACAGTATGCGATGTTTACCGAGCAGTTCTTGGATACACTCGAGAATCGGAAGTACGCCTCCAGCGTGGCGATGCTTCACATTTGAATTAGGAGGAATCAGTGTATATAGAGTAAGGGCAAAAGTTCCAACGAAAATGGATATGGGAGAGAGCGGTGAGATGCATGTCATGTCGTGTACCCTTACTGCTCAACGAACGCTTTGGCATCAGCCAGCCATGAAACGTAATCCTGTCATTAGCTAAATCATGCTCAAGGTTTCGCATATGACTCACCTTTTGCTCCTTGTATTCGGCGAATGAAATGATGAAGTTGGCTGAGACTCATCAGCATCAACTTGAGAGGCATAGCGATCGAACTCACACAATGACTCATCAACTCCCCTCTCGGCTAAGAAAGCCGCAAATGTATCTTGTAGACTCTCATCTAGCTGATCGAATTCTGCTATCAGCTGACTGTTTGCTCGGTCATGACAGACTACGACTCACGAGGTCCGAGGTACCTGCTTCTCCTCTGCCAATCTCCTTCAGCTCCCTCAGCTTCCGCTAGCGATTTAGGGAAGATCGCGAGGTTCGTAATCGAGAATCCCTCCTCCCCAGCTTCCAGATCGATCGATAGACTGTTCTCGTGGCTTCCCTTGGAAACGACAAGGGAACAAGTGATAACAGGTGGAGGAGCTAGATCCTCTTCTGGCTGACCTGCCGTCTCCTCGGACAAGGGGGAGTCGATATCGGAGATTTGGAAGGTCAATTTCAGCCTAATGTCAGCTCTGACATCCCTAGGAGTGGATGAGCTTACGTTTCTGATCCAAATTGACGAATGAGAGAAACATCATCTACACCTGTGGCGTCCTTGATCTCCCATGTTCCCTGCGAACGGAATGTCTCGAGGAACTCGGGTGTATCGGGATGAGCCGAGTTTTCCTCGAGCTCGTACTTGTGCTCAGCCGTCAATGCTGCTGCGAGTGCTCCATCGGCTATATCTATCAGCTTAATCCTCTCGATTCCGCGGCAGGGATAATTGCTTACATTCACCACTACCAAGTCGTAGAGGACTTGCGCTGAAATTTCTGATGGTAGAGACGGCAGGAGTGAAAACGGCTCGAGGTGCCGCTCGAGGCGCAATAGCGATCCTAGGAATGGCTCGGAGAGCTCTGGCGAATCGAAGAGACATGATGATATGTTGGTGATATAGTGTATGCAATCCCAAAATATCGAGATTAGATTTCTAAGTGGAAGATCAAGTCACGTGGTTTTGGGCGGAGTTGTAAATTCGGCTTGACCCGCCTCATCAACAGTCAATCATCACTTATCTAGCTCACACGGCGAGAATGCGAGGGAGGCCTCAGAGTTTGATACACGATGGCGGAAAGATCTCCTAATCCGGGATCACGCAGAAGAATGGGAGGCCAAAGGACAACGGACACTCCGTCTGTACCCAACTCTTACTCTCCGCCATGTAACGCTTGAACTATACTGCCCAGATCACCCAGAGGAGCTAGACAAACCAATAAGGGCTTGACTCTGTCCCCACACAACGATGGAAAGCGTGACTGGGCTGTCGGGCTATATGTCACGCTCATCAGTTACAATCACGCACGGACCTCTTACCACTCTTTGCTGACTAGAACTTCCCTCTCTTGGGACGCTGTCATCAGACTATCTTCCCTTCTCTCACAAAGCTGGTTGGGTCGCTGAGCAGTCATCATCTCGATGTTGATGTTGTATTCCACTTCTTCATTCCCGACATAATATCCAAACAGTCGGAAAATCATGCAGAACGACCTCGCGGACGAAGACCCGAAACGACAATCTCTGTCACGTCATCCGGTTCACGGCCACGGCTGGGTAGATGCCGACGGGTATTGGAATGTCAATAATCATCGTCACCCATTCATTCCAGCTCGGTGAGCACCGCCCGCAATGTGGCCCATCAACGCTAGCGACTGGGGGTTCGTTGAGTGGCTCCCTTCCCAGACCGACATGACACCCAGGTTTGGCGATCCTCAACATCCCGCTGTTGTGATGGTAGGAGGAGAAGAGGAGATAGGACTGGCTCGAAGCGGTGTCAATGCAGCTTTCTATTATACGTACGTGACTGGGATGTCCGGCATTCTGATTTCTGACCTCGCAGGCTTCCTGGGTATCCAAGATGCGGTCGTCGATCATGCCGGTTCACCCATTGGAGTATCGATCCAGACACTGAGGAGGTCATCCTCGATAAATGCTGGGGCTGTCGAAGGATGAACGAGAGGTGTACAATGAAAGGTCAACGAGTAGCTAGACGAGCCATAGCAGGAGACGAGATCCTCGACGACTGGGGATTTCCTTTCCCAGGTCACGGATACCCCAAACGATCCGCTGATTGGGTACCACACAGGAGGCCTCCTGAAAAATGGGAGGGGAGGTGGAAATGGGGGTGGAGGTGGACATGGCGGCGGAGGCGGCTTCGACGATGATGACGATGATGACGATGATGACGATGATGACGGAGACGTTGGAGGTGGCGGTGGTCTTGGCGGAGGAGCACACAACGGCGGGTACGATGGAGTATTCGGGCCTGGGAATGGACGTATGGATGACGATGAAACCAGGAGATTACGTCAAGCAGGATCAATGTCCAAAAGCAACCGACCAAAGACCAAGACCAACCACAATCGGAACGATAATGGTAAAGGAGCGGCATCAAGAGACAAAGATAGGCGAAAGGCCGCTCGACCGGGTTCTTATGAGCCTAGGTCGACCCCGGAAAGCCCATTGGGAAGGAAGCGACGACGACACCCAGAAGTCGAAGAAGAAGAGGTCGATCACCGACGAAGACGAATAGCGCCTAGTGTTGATCGAATCGATGATTTGTGCCGAGATGATCCTCTTGACCTGACATTGGGAAACTTGGAGAACGGTAGGAGAGCAGACATCGTACGTTTCATCAAATAGCATTTAGCTGATTATAGCCTGACAGTGGCCGAGACGGCGATGATGATATCAATGAAGCGAGGCAAAGGCTGAGTGCAAGTCCTGTTTTCCCAGGTACTGGCAACAGAGTAAGTAGCACCTCTTTACATCGGGCCTATGATCTGATTTTTAGCTCGCTGATCCTTCCAAAAAGAAGAAAGGTCTATATTTTCAATGCACTGACGAGATCGCGTCTGACAGACAGTCGTCCCTAAAGACCAAGTCATCGAATTCAAAGACGAGCCAGACGTCAAGTCCGAAGTGAAAGACCCGAGCAGGAAAGGTTCAGGTCAAGATCCCGAGAACGGTATTGAATGCACTGGGGAAGGTGTCCAAGGCAAGGGTACGCCTACAGAGCCGTGGGTATACTTTGAGTGAAAGTTACCATCGAAGTAATTCATCCAGATGTCGTGTATGTAGTCTCGTTTGGCTTCCATTGTAGATCATCAAGAGTGTCATCATCATGCATGCCAAGTAGGTAGAACGAGGTAGGTGATAGGAGGGTGTGGTGGTAAATGCTAGAATCTTCACGCGCTTTATAGGTTGTTCCTGATTGTGCCTGAATGTACCGGCTATCTCCGGAGACGAGATTCCCATCTTTCCATCCTTCTGCCCGGTCACTGCTATATATACCTTGCATCCTTGACCACCGCATGTCTATACTATCAACCACACATATCACAATACAATGGAGAATCTAACAGATAAATCAAGCGAAATTATCAAAGCCGCTTTGACAAAGGCGGAAGAACAATCGAACTCACAAGGTAAGTAATTCTCTCCCATATCATGAGGAACAAGCTGACATTCAGTCCATCCATTACATCTCATCTCGGTACTATGGGAAGATCCAACCGATCAGTCATCCACTCCTCAACCCACTATCCTCCGCACGGCCATCGACCACATGAATGGCAATGCTACCTCTTTCAATCGAGCCCTACTCTCCAAATTAAATAGATTACCGGTGGTCGACCCCGCACCAGACCCACCACTTCCCGTCTCACAAGGTTTCCACGCTATCTTGAGGGAAGCTCAGAAACAACAGAAGGAACAAGGAGATCAATTCGTCGCCATCGATCACCTCATCCTGGCTATGCTAAAGACCTCGCCTTCGGAATTAGTGGAACTCTGCAAAACTGCTGGTATCGATGTGAAAGCTTTAGAGCAGGAATTGAAGAGGAAGAGGGGAGGCAGGAAAGTCGATAGTCGAGGCGCTGAAGCTCAATTCGAAGCTTTGACTAAGTACTGTATCGACCTAACGGCCTTGGCGGAACAAGGGAAACTCGACCCGGTCATTGGACGAGACAATGAAATTCGACGAGTGATTCGAGTATTGTCCAGAAGAACAAAGGGAAACCCAGTACTCATTGGTGAACCAGGAGTAGGAAAGACCGCTATCGCCGAGGGTCTGGCTCAGAGAATAGTCGATAGGGATGTACCCGCCAGTCTACTCAGTCGCCTATTAGCGCTCGATATGGGTGCTCTGATGGCTGGAGCAAAGTACAAGGGAGAATACGAGGAAAGAGTCAAGGCAGTGTTGAGCGAGGTGGAGAAGTCTGGAGACGAAGGAACGCAAGTCATCCTCTTCATTGATGAGATCCACTTGATCATGGCTGGAAAAGACTCGAGTGGAGGGATGGACGCTGCGAATCTGCTTAAACCGATGCTCGCTCGCGGGAAGCTCAAGGTCATTGGAGCCACTACTCTCAACGAATATCGGGAATACATCGAGAAGGATTCGGCATTCGAGAGGCGATTCGCCCAGGTCATTGTCGACGAGCCATCTGTTCCGGACACTGTAGCCAGTAAGTTCATGTTTAGTAGGAACGTTGAACAAAGCTAAAAGATAGTCATGCGTGGTATCAGGGAAAAGTACGAGACCCATCACGGAGTCAGGATCATGGACGCATCACTTGTTCTCGCCGCTCAACTCGCCAAGCAGTACCTCACCGCAAGACGGCTGCCCGACTCCGCTATCGACTTACTAGACGAAGCAGCATCTGCCGTAAAAGTGGCTCGCGAAACTCGCCCCGAAGCGATCGATGAATTAGAACGACGCAAATTAGGACTCGAGGTCGAGATCCACGCTCTTGAACGAGAAAAGGATGAAGCCAGTAAGGAACGACTTGGCAACGCCAAGAAAGCTATTCAAGATGTCGAGGAACAACTAGCACCACTCAAAGCGCACTATGAAAACGAGAAACATCTCGGCGATCAAATCAACGATGTGAGAAAGAAGATTGACGAACTCAAGGCGAAAGCGGACGAGGCGGAGAGGAGGTATGATCTAGCCTCCGCGGCTGATATCCGATACCACTCTATTCCATCTCGTGAACGTAAATTGAAGGAATTGGAACAGCAAGAAGCGGAACGCGGAGGTCAAGGACAGCAAGTCACGCCGGAGATGATTGCGGAGGTGGTTGGGAAATGGACCGGTATCCCCGTCACCAGATTGGTCGAAACCGAAAAGACGAAGCTACTCCGTCTGGAGAAGCTAATCTCGAAACAAGTCATTGGTCAGCCCGAAGCAGTCAAGGCTGTATCCAACGCCATTCGTCTCAATCGATCTGGACTATCAAATCAAAATCGCCCAATCGCTTCATTCATGCTAGTCGGTCCTTCCGGTACTGGTAAAACTCTCCTTGCCAAAACTCTGGCTGAAGTCATGTTCAATTCACCCGAAGCAATGGTTCGAATCGATGCCTCCGAGTATTCCGAGAAACATTCGATTTCTCGATTAATCGGTACAGCACCCGGATATATCGGTTTCGAAGCAGGAGGTCAATTGACCGAAGCTATTCGTCGAAAACCATTCTCTCTTATTCTCATCGACGAAATCGAGAAAGCCGCCCGAGAATTCCATCAACTCTTCCTACAGGTTCTCGATGATGGTCGATTAACGGATGGAAAGGGCAGAATTGTCGATTTCAGAAATACAATCATCATGATGACCTCTAATGTCGGTTCCGCGTTCTTGAACGAGAACCCAACGGATGGAGGAGCAGTCAAGGGTGAGGTGAAAGGAAAAGTCATGAATGCTATCCAAGCTACTTTCCCACCTGAATTCCTAAATCGAATCGATGATATCATTCTCTACCGATCCCTAAGTCGAACAGACATCGTCAAGATTGTCGACGTACGATTGGCCGAGATTCAAAAGAGATTGGACGATAATGGCAAGAAGATCAAGTTGATACTGGACGATCACGCCAAGGAATGGCTTGCTCAAGCAGGATATTCCCCTACATACGGAGCTAGACCAATGGCGAGGTTGATTCAAACCGAGATCCTCAACCCGCTGTCTAAGCTATTGCTGCAGGCCAGGGTGAGAGAGGGAGAGAAGGCACATGTGACGGCGGATTTCAAGAAGAATAGGCTGGTCGTGATCCCTAATCACGATGTGGACGTGACCATGCCGGATGATAGCGACGACGACGATAGCATGGACATTGAGGTTGAGGAGATGGACTAGGTAGTTACATAGTATATACATATAATTGATACGAATCAAATGACATAATGTATAAAAACATATCAAAAGACGCGTACTTCTAATCACTAAAGTACAGTATACAATTTTTAGCTGACCAGTGAACTTGGACTCTATCCCAAGAAAAGACTGTCCCGGACATGAGGCGAAATAGTCTCGAGAACATGACTGCTATTGAATTCCCACATCCATGAACACCCCTGAGGATACATGATCCGATCCTTCCCGAGCCGACTAGCCTTCCACTGACTGTGGAAGCTGACATGACCTGTCGAGGGGTTCCACGAGATTTCGGTAGGAGGTAGCGGTAAGGGTAAAACCCCTCCAATATGGTATGGAGAGTATGCACTGTGTCGCGCGAGTCCAGGAGGGGGAGGTCCGTATAGGAATAGTCCGGGGGTTGCTCGCTTCTTGTGCTCAGACGGCACGATAATTGGTGGAGGGCGAACGAGTTCCGCTTTGATGGATCTGACCTCCTTGGGTGAGAGCTCGCGAGCTGACTTGGGACCGTAGATGAGAGTACGACAAGGGGCATTCGAAGACTCGCGTTTGCGATCGGGAGTAAGTTCAGGTAACGTCTCGGGGGTGTCGGAGATATTGTAGGGCGAGGTCAAGAGTGGTGGAGTGTAGGTCGAATTTGGCACGAAAATCTTGGCCCATGGATCTAGTCCTCTCCTGCTTTTCCGGATCGGAACGCTAGCTCGAGGTCGGCGTGTCCGAATAGGTCGTGAGGCCGGTCGAAGTTCCATAAATCCTGCTCGAGTGTTATGGGGCTGTGGACCTTGAACGAAAGTCATCAGGGCGCCGTCGGACTGGAATACATATCGCGGTCGTTGAACGATGATGATATCAGGCCGAGGCTCCTCTCCGGGTGGAGAACGGAATCGAAGCTCGCCACTGACTGAAGTTGAGACGATGTTGAAAGGTCTGCCGAGAGGATTGGGGTTGAGATGGTTCCGCGAGAAGTTGGAGTTGATGGCATCGTGACCCGCGATTTCGTTCGACGATGGGATGGATCGGAGGTCACCAGTGTTGGATCTTGGGACAATGCTGGACGAGCTCGAGAGGAGGGCTAGCAAATGATTTGCTCGGCGGCGAGGCTCGTTCTCCGAACTGCTCGGGTTGTTGGTATGTACATGGCTGGGGGGTAATGTCTACGACTGTCAGTGGCTTGCATTGAGGATAGGAAATGGACTTACGGTTTGATCTGCTGGGGCATCATAGGGGAGGCCCCTGAGCATTCTGGAGAGTCCTTCCATGATGTTGTATTGGTTTAGGTTCGAGAGAACGAATATAGGATGATACGATATACTGGATGAAAGGGCAAGACAGATAGATCAGGTATGAATCACGAGATGAGGAGCAAGACGGTGGTGGGGAATCGGTGTTGTAGAAGTACGGGGGTCGAGGTGAAGTGGAATGAAGTGAGGTATGAACAGAAAAGAGGGGTGAAATGAATTGAGAAGGTCAATGCGGTCAACGTTGAGTGAGGGTTGAATGTGCTCTGTGATGTGTGTCAACTATCACTCAACTTTCAGCATGCAACTCTCTCGAGTCACCTCATTCCACTCAATCACGATTCCCTCATCAATTCGCGTGCGTCTTAATGGTCAGTGTATCCCGCGCAAGGCTCGCTGACCACGAGGAGAGTGAGATCACCAGCAACAAGCCTTGCTCGTCGATCACCGCACCCCTTCTCTCGAATCGTTCCGACGGGTCCCATACTGCGTTGTAAGGGATCCTTGCGCGATCCTTAAACTCCTCCCTCGAAACCAAGGTGCTTTGTGACGACCAAGCATGATAGCCGATGACACGTTGAACGATGATAATGGTTGATTAGCCACTTCGGCGTTTTCGGCAAGTTACCCTGCTATAGCCGAGAGTAGTAGCTGTCCTATATCCTATCCTGTCAGTCCAGGCTCTATCTATACCTTATCACACCTACATATCTACACCATGGGTAAGTAGCCATCTGTGCTCTGGCGCCATGTGCTAATTCTTAGGCATATTCTCACATCATGCAGAGGACGATGTCCAAGTTAGCGCTTCTTTCCCCGA
>Ga0265797_10010004_pt1 | contig 12157 bp, 10 predicted proteins | sample P2T30metagenome_FD_192433 | JGI IMG/M metagenome (GOLD analysis project Ga0265797, IMG submission 192433) | Plant litter microbial communities from East Loma Ridge, Irvine, California - P2 T30 | ecosystem: Environmental > Terrestrial > Plant litter > Unclassified | place: USA: California... | reverse complement strand
GACCCACACTTTTGATCGGACGAAACTGGACCGCAAAGGCCATCCTTTGTAGACAGATACAGTCTACTGTCACGATACCAGAGATCATTACACTACAGAATTCCTCTACACCCGCGACCAACGCAGTTCTCGTCCCACCTCAACAAACCCGGCTTCCAATACCGCAGAGACGCCAACCCAACCAGACCCACACATTGCTCAGTTTCTAAACGCGCATATATCCTCGAACAAAGTCGCTGCAATGGCGAAAAGGCTTTTCGACCTTTTGAAGGATGTACTGACAAGCAAGATGCAGAACAGAACACTCCCACCCACAAATTCCTCAAGATGAGGCGTGCAACACCAGACTCCGAGGCTGTTGCCTCGTCCGAGGACGAAAGGCCGTGGCCCATGGCTACGACATTCGGAAGCCTCCCCCGCAAGGAGAATGGTGTACCAGGCCTTGGTGGTGGTATCTGGTCAACCTCCCAGTCGCGTGGATCGTTCAAGCTGGGCGAGCAGGCTCGTCGTAACGCAGCGCGTGAAGCTCGTATGGGAGCCCCTAATAACATCCCAGCAAGAGCGGCAAACACCCCTTCTCCAGCAACAAGTAGCGACCACGGAGCTGCTTCGTTGCCTTTTACCATTCCGCTGCAACCAACGCCGAAGATTGGTAGATCGCTCTCTCATAGTCAGGGACAGCGTGAGATGCCTCCAGCTTCCGCTGCAAATACTGCGCAAGCATCGGCAGGGATGGAAAGGCCTGCGGCATTGCCACTTGGTTTGCTCCACGAAGAGATCGAAGATGGTGATGGCGAATCTGATCGTGGCTCCGATCTGGGTGGCATGTTGACACAAACTGTTTCGCATCCAGTTTTCGGCAATCTGCACCGTACCTCGACACTTCCCACGCAGTTTGAGTCTCCGTTCAACTCATCAAGCAACCCACGCAGATCAGATACGTTTGACGGAAGTGGATTCGATCGTCGGTACGAAGCTGAATTTGGTGATTTGACGCTGAGTGAATTGGGTAAGCCTATTGTCCCCACACCTTATTGTCCTCACATCTTCGCGCACGGTAGCAGCCTTCACGTGTCAACGGAGTAGCCATCACTCCGCGCCGTTTCTAAGCTTTGCTTCTTCTCTAACTTTCAATTGCAGAACAATCACGCAGGCCTCAGTGGCAAACATCGCTTGGCTGGGAAGAGCTCCCAAACTACAGCGAGAGTCGTCGTCATTCAATGGCCGATATTCCGACACGACGTGGATCTCTTGCTGCAGGTGGTCACCGTACGGACTCCTTCAACCACAACAATACCAGTTGTAAGTATCTCCGACCTCACCCGGGTCTGCTGACTCCCACGTGTGAGCAAACCTCATTTGCCGCGTCACTACACTCTTTACGTCACTGCCAGCAACGCATCGTGCGCTCGTCTGCTCATGTGACGTACAGCAGTCAATACCAGACATCTCTCAGACTATATCTAACACCCCTCCAGATCTCGACTTAGATCCGAACAACACCAACCACGACACCAACATGCATCGTGTCAACCGCAACAACACCAACACCTCCGTCGGTACCGGCGCCGGGGACTCTCGCGAGTCCTACACGCTCCCTGACGGGTACAAGGTGCCGCACGTTGCTCTTGAACCACACGAGCGCACCATCAACGCTGATCGCAACGTAAGCATGCCATTTGCTGGCGGCCGTCCTCGCAAGATGCTCTACATCGTATCATTCAAGTGCTCGCGCGTCGGGGTCTTCTACCTCTTGGACAACACTGGGCTCGTTGTCGCCGAAGGCGACATGGTCATCGTCGAAGCTGATCGCGGCCAGGACCTTGGCGTCGTTCAGCATGCTTGCGTCACCCAGGAGGAAGCTCGCACCCTTCTCGCCAAATACGGCGAAGAACAGTACAAGTGGCTCATGATGTTCTCTCAAAACAACCAGGCCGGCGCCGTCAACCCAAACGCAGCTGTCTATGGCGAAGTCAACGGTGCTGGACACCTCCATGAGCCTTCCACACGCCCGCCGCGCGATGCCTACCAGAATCTCAAGCCCAAGGCTATCAAGCGCATGGCTGCCCCGCATGAGATCCGCATGCTCATGGATAAGGAGGGCAATGAGGCCAAGGCGAAGCGTGCGTGTCAGCAGAAGGTCTATCAGCACCATCTCGACATGGAAATTCTCGAGGCCGAGTTCCAGTGGTAAGTCGAAGAGCTCCATTCATACTCCGCATCCTTGCATGTACTAATTCGTTCGTCTTCCAGGGACTGGCAGAAACTGATCTTCTACTACTACGCTGATCATTACGTTAACTTCAAGGATCTCGTCAATGATTTGTACAAGCTGTACAAGGTGCGCCTGTGGATGTCTGCCGTGAACCCCGCGTCCTTCTCCACCAACGCGATCAACCAGCCGCCGACGGGCATCGGACCTGGCGCTATTGTCACCCACTCTCAGTCTGGTCCGGACTTCGACAACTCCTACACCATGGCGTACGGCACTGACCCGGACCCCTACGGCGCAATCCCTCCTTACCAGGTGCCGTACAACACCTACAACCCGAATTACCCCTCGATCCCCGGCATCAACAACTCCTTTGCCCCGGTGCCTCCCCACATGGGAGGAATGCCGCAGCAGGACTACGGGTTCGAGAACATGACGCAGCAGTTCGGAGCCATGCAGCCGTACGGGAGCCCGCAGGGCATGATGCAGCCAGTCGTCAACCAGCAGCGCAAGATGCAGCCGATCGGTGCTGGACGCGGCATGGTGCAGCAAGTCGGCCTTCAGCAGCAGCCGCAGCAGGGTGGCGCCGTGCGTGGCAACGGCAACGGCTACCAGCAACAGGGTGGCGTGGCCCAGCAAGACTTCGCCAAGCTCACAGCCAACAACAGCAGTGTTGACTGGGAGGCTCTCGGCATGCTCCGTCGTTAACTGAACGATGGGCACACGATGATGACAGAAAACACGGGTGGCTTAACTAAGGGCCTGATTGACACTTGATACTTTTTGGAGTTTGCTTTTGGAAAGATGATCACTTATCATCAAAATGTTCATGGCAGAGAGTAAGACCATAAGAAGCGACTGAATGCGACAGAAAATTCCCTTTATAATTCCCTCTTGAACTTCCTTCCTCTCACTTCCTTTCTCTCAGTGGTCACTTTGTATTGCAACCTGGAAGTGGCGGCCATAGTCGCGGAGCTTGCTTGTTGAGTCCTACTTTGAGATGTCTGCCACTCACTCATGATGTTTCACAGGCGTGTAGTTCAAGTTTGTGTTGAGTGAAACTAGCCTTTGTGCCGTCTAGCGCTAGATTGCGGCTTCAAGCTCCTCTGGTAGTCCAAGTAGGCACTATCACGTTCGTGCTACAAACTATAAATGAGAAACACATGAGCCACCGTAAACTCAAAGAAACGCGAGATTATGGATGAAGCTGAAATATTCAGAGAGGAAAGTTCATGTTTTTGAGCTGCATCACTCTTGTCATTAACTAGATCTAGACCTTGATCGTGCCAGTCAACTTAATATCCCTGCTGCTGGCGCCAACATAAATCGGGTACACGCCGCTCTGCAGCTTCCACTTCTGCGCAACAACATCCCAAATGCTCAGATCCCTCCTAGTGATCGGGAAGGTGACCTTCTCGGTGGCACCGCGCGCGACATGTACTGCCTCAAACCCGCGAAGCTGCTTTGCCGGGGCTGTAGCAATGTGGACGTATAGCTGAGGGACTTCCTTGGCGTCCACGTCGCCAGTGTTCTCAATGTTGACGGTGACTTCATAGAGAACTTCCCAAAGATCTGAAGGGCCGCCTTGAGGTACGGGTACTTGCTCGGTGGGATACTCGTGAGTGCTTCCATTAAGAGATTTGACGGAGAGGTCGGCATAAGAGAAGGTGGTGTAGGACAAGCCGAAGCCGAACTCGTAGCGCGGAGTGATGTTGTACTTGTCGAAGTGCCTGTAGTCAATGTAAAGGCCTTCGGTGAAGTTGGACTGCGGGTAAGGACCAGAGCTGATGGTCGAGTTGAGGAGATAGCCGTAATCGGATTCGTTCTTGGCGATGGTGAAGGGCATGCGGCCGGACGGTGAGACATCGCCGTAAAGAACGTCGACGATTGAGTTGCCGCTCTCTTGGCCGGGAAGACCAGCGTAGATGACAGCGGTGACGTTCGGGTGCTCGATCCACTCATCGACAGTCCTGATACCAGCGTTGTGGATGACAACGATGGTGTTGGAGCAGTTGGTGGCCACATTCTTGATCAGCTGGTCGCTGAACTCATCCTGCAATGAAACACGGTCGAAAGCCTCACTCGCATAAGCTAGCGACATGTCAGCTCACTGGAGCAACTGAGATATCACTGGGGAGCTTACCATTGATGAATACCAGGCAAGCCTCCGAGTTGGCGAAGATCGGCGGGTTGACGGAGGCAAAATCCCACCGTACCATGCCCTGGTTCTCGATGAGGCGCCTCTGGATTGCGTCGAAGGGAGAAACCAGATATGAAGGTGTAGATGAGCCAGAACCGCCACCCGTGATTTGTGTACCATTCTGTAAGATCTCGGGTCAGCATTTCAAGTAATCCTTGGTCCGCGTAGTTCCGGAACTCTACACCGCGTTCAACCTCGCGGCTGCTGAACTGCAGATAGTTGACATACCAGCGTGTTCCAACCAAAGTTGACTGAGTATCCGCCACCAAATCGTGAAGGATCCTGCCAAGGTGCGTCTCCGACACGAGCATCGTAGCCGTAAACAGAAAGGTATCTCGGATCCTTGAGCGGAAGTGCGTTGTCGACGTTCTTCACCAGGACAGAGCCTGCAGCACCGATCTCGCGAATGAGCTTAGCATGGTCGGCACGGACGTCCACAATAGGCCGCTGTTGGGTGTAAGGAGCAACAGCAACTTCCGGGAAGTCCTCATCTTGGCCAACGAAGTACCAAGCAGCGAGGATGCGAGTGGCCATATCGTTGAGCCTGGTCTCGGCAACGCTGCCATTTTTCACAGCCTCAGTAAGGTTATCACCCCAGAATCCTGCATCGGGCATTACGAGATCCATTCCAGCATTTGCGCTTGCGACGCCAGCGTGTTGCGCGGCCCAGTCAGAAGTTACGAATCCTTGCTGTGAATATCATTAGCATCGTCACGTGACGTGCGATATAGTTGTATTCATGACTTACGAAGCCCAACTCAGTTTTTAGGATACCATTCAACAATTTGCTGTTCTGACAACCATAGCTATTGTTCGCTCTCTGATAAGAGCACATAATGCTAGCGGCGCCTGCTTTCAGACTGTCCATGAATGGGAAGACATAAAGCTCGTGGATTGTGCGGTCGTCGACGTTCGAGCTCATAGCTTCGCCATCAGGGCCCGGGTTACGACGGTACTCCTAGATTCGTGAGTCAGCAAGATGCTTCCAGCATCGCCGCGATCTACCGGCCTCATAACTCTTACCTGTTCGTTGAGCAGCCAGTGCTTAGACTGGACAATCACGCCTTGCTCTTGGACACCGAGAGTGACTTCTTCCATTCCCGCTCCAGAGAGGTATGGGTCCGCACCAAAACCCTCCCAATTGCGACCGCCACGGGCGACTCTTCCAAGAGGGCCAGCGACGGGAAGTAGAGCCACATTTATTCCCTTGTTGTAGTATTCTGCACCAATTGCGTCACCGAAGCGTCGCATGAGGCTGCGGTCGAATGTAGCCCCAACGCTCATCTGTGCTGGGAAAGCAGAAACGAACTCCTGACCTCTAATGCCAGAAGGTGAATCGGCGAAGCTAGTAGGATGTCAGCTCCGGCCAGCTATTTATCGTTGTGTTCACGCCGGCGGTAACGCACCATAGTGGAGGAATTCCAAGACGCTCAATACTTGGTGTGTTGCCGACGCAATGACCTTTATGACCATATGTCATGTTCACCTTCTCTTCAATAGTCATCTGTGATACTAGATCACGAGCTTTGGCGTAGGCGTCTTGCCAGGCCGGATCGACACCACCATTACCCTCAGCTGCAAGGTCATTAGTTACTAGTTCCTAGATTCTGGATATACTGGGATTCGGCTCACGTGTAGGGTAGACCGGAGGGCTTTGTCCATAGTATGGATCAGAGACATTAGTGTAGCCTCGCAGACTGGTAATATTAGAAGTAGACTGGCCAGCAACTTGCGAGAGGAGCAAACTCGCGAGGAATGCAATTGAATTCATGATGATGCAGGACCGGCGTGAGAAAGCCTCTCATAGACAGACGCGGAGACGTACAGTACCTGCTTTTATATTGTATACTGGCGCGGCCATTCGGGTAGCATCATGGATATTATCTCTTGGCCTGAGGGGCATTGAGGGAATCAACCTATGTGCCGGTGGATACTCGATTGGCCTACAGAGGTTAGCGACATCGCGACATACAAGCATCGGCAATTGAATTTTTGGGACGCCTGTAGTCGAGTCGTGGATCTGGCAGTGGTAGCCTTTTTGATGATGCAGGCCAAGGATAGGCTTCCATTGTGCAGCCGGTGATCAGTCATACACATTTGTGCACCGAGACACCGGTTGAGAGCAGCTGTCTCCTTACCCGACATTCTGACATATCAATAGCTTATTTCTCGTCGCACTACCAACCAAGTACACGATCACAGTAGCTCTCAGGCATGATAAGACGAATTGGCCGCCTTGAGAAATACCTGGTCTCTCTTGCGTGCTCCGGACGCAGGCATCCCATCCACTCTATTTCCCCGGCAACATCCAGTCTCGATCATCTCTCAGACAGATTGCTGGGATCAGAAAGACATACTCCGCGTGTATGACTCGTTTGTGCATGCATATCCGCGTCCGCCATCGGAGAGCTTCGGTTGACGTTTGTCGATCATCGGAGGATCAAAAGCCGAGAGCATGCAGGTACTGTACATATGTGGAGGGTTTGTTTGCAATTGGTTCTCCCACCGCTGTAAGCAATCACGAAGGATAAGTGTGCCTCGCTTCAGCGACAGGTTGAACAGAACATAAGTCTTTGAACATCAAACCTCAACGTTGCCGTGGTCAAGAATCAGCAAGCAAAGCGGGTGGCTGGCCAAGGCGGACGCTGTCAATTTAGCTTTAGCCTTTAGCCACACACAGCAAGCAGCATTTAGGTGGAGCATAAAAGTTGGAGTCGGCTCACTACCAACAGGCTCGAGACGAGGCACCTGCGCTCCAAGACACAAGCATTTAGGCGTCGTGATTTATAGCTTCACGTATGCCCGCGACCACGCATGGGATGTCAGATCTCGCGTGGAGCAAATGAAGAATGCGCATAGTTCTGAGGGCATGTTTCTGTGAGCCGCTTGGTATAGAGCATAGTTGCTAAAATTTGGTTTCAGAGACGAATATACAAACAATAGAACATGTGAGGGGATGGCGTTAATGAGTGAGAGACAAAATTGTTTGATACACAAGGAAAACCAATACTGTGGTAGCTATTAACGGCCTGCTAGGAAAATTTCAGTCTGAGGAATGTTGTGGCAGAAGGATTCTACATCAAGGCCAGCATGGCAAGACCGCCGAAGACGGCAATGGCCACCTGCAGAGAGAACATCTTGACGTAAAGCTTGATGAGCCTGAGCCTGGCGGCGGGCTCGAAAGACTTCCAGGCCTCGACGAACACAGCGCGGCAGGCACCACGGGTCTGGAGATCAAGGTCGCCGATGACGCTGCTGCGGTCGAAGGGAACAATGGTCTCCTGGTCCTCGGGAAGGAGGGCAGCTTCAATGCGGGTCAAGGTGACAGACGCAGGAAGAAGGATAGCCAGAGCGACGAAGACGGCAGTCAGAGGGACGGAGAGAAGGGCGAAGGCGTAGTAAGCAGCCTCTTTGAGAGAGATATCGCGACCCATGAAGTCGAACTCCTGGTTGTGCATCTCCTGGGGCAGGCCGAAGGCGAAGGCCACGGCAATGGGCATGATGACAGTTACTTGCTGGGCAACGGCGAAGGCCAGGCTGGGCAGGAGAAGAGCCTTGCACTGCTTGCGGGGAACGATGCGGCGGAACCAAGACTTGCTAGAGGGCGCGGCAATCATGCTGTGAGTCCATGCCATGTGGATACGGGCAAGACCGATGGAAGACACGATGTGCATAAGGGCGTGGCCGCCGAGTCCGAGGCCGATCAAGCCAGTGAGGAAGTTGGTCAGAAGAGCGTGGAGAAGGTGGTAGACCATGCCAACACCAGCGCCCCTCCAGCGTCCAAAGAAGCCACCAACAGTGTGGAGGTGGCGGACGGATGCGCGGATGCTCGCAGTGATGGGCTTGTGGTTAATGACAGTGATCTCAATGTCCTGGTCGGCGGTGGCCTCGGAAGGCAGCATATCATCTTTCTTCTCGAGTGGGAAATCGGGCTCGTCGGCATACGCCGGTGGCGCGGTCTCGATAATGGCGGTCGAGGTTGGCGTCTCGATCATCGCGAGAGAAGTCATTACTTCTCCGACTGTGTAGCGGACCTGTATAGTTTGTCAGTATGCGCCCAGGTGCTGTCGCAATCCGAGATGTAGAACTTACCGATGCGATCAAAAGGGCTGTGACAATCGCGACGATGGCAGAGGGAAGATAGTCCATTGGGTCGAAGTCCATCGCAGGCGCGGATCCATGTTCAGGAGCCTGCTCGGTTGTGACCTTGGTGAAGTGCACCTGGGCCATCTGCGCGCCACGGCGGACGAGGTGTCCTGAGATGCCAGACATGGTGGCGACTTGGACGTGTGGTTGTTTGTGTGGGAGTGTGGTGAGGAAAATAAAAGAGTAATGTAAGGAGGCAGAGAAGAGAGTGTGGTGGTGTCTGATGGAGGTGGCAGACAGTAGATGATGTACTTGCGTCGTTGCTGCCTGTTGTGGCGAAGTCAGCGGAGGGCCGGCAAGGAGTTGCCGAAGTCAAAAATAGAGCCGGCGCCAAAGACATCATCGAGGAGAAGCTCCTTCACTTCCCCTGTCTCACAGAGCCAGTTTTGCAACAAAGGAGCATTCAGTTCCAATCACTTGACGTGCCGCATACTGGCATCACTCGCGGCGTGGATGTAACAAAACTCTGTGTATTGTGTCTCATCGTTTTTTTGGAATTACACTGTCCAAGATATCCCATCCTATCGCTTACCGCGCAATCGCAATCGCAACGTTTGCTTAGCAAACCATGTCTAACACTCGAGCATCTTCCATGGTTGTTGCCTGCATATTTGCATGGATTAACGACATGCTAGCTATCGGGCTATCATTCGTGTTCGTCGTATTCGCTTTCTTGACACGGCACTGGAAGAGTCCCATTGGTCACATCTTTTCCATGAGCAAAACCGCTGCCGTTCGGCGACGTCGATATATTGCATACGATGTTCTCGAGGTCTTGTATTGCTATGCATGTGATGAAGCAGTATCATTGCTCCGAGGTTCCTGCTCTTCTCGTGTGATATGTGTTTGCCTTTGGTGCCTGGGTGTATGTATCGATAGTGATTTTGTGGACTTTGAGCAGCTCATATTCGAATATTCGAAAACGATGATTCCGATCAACCAACCATACAACCAAGCATCAAAAACAATACAGGAGAGTCAAGGGCCACCAGAAATGCTAATATTGTGGCCTTTGGAGCATCCAGGTGTCGTAAAGGCACCGTAGAGCCATCGAGTGGATCGAGGCTATATGAGAGTAGGGTTAGGGCTGGGGTGACTCCAAAGTCACGAGTGGGGACATTTCAAGACCTCGGATGCCATCAACTACCATCAGACGGATACTGTATACATGGAACTAGATTGTGTAGAGAGAGTTGCTTGTTGAGTCAGCTCCACCACAAGGACTGTCAGTCACCACAACGTACATAGACAACCATCACCACAACACACACAACCCATCATAATGCCAACCCTCCAAATCGACTCCATAACCTACAACTACCTCCTCGAAGGCCCTCCAAACCGCCCCGTAATCCTCCTAATCCACGCCCTCATGTCCAATGTCCACATGTGGGACTCCACCGTTCTTGCCCTCACCAAAGCAAACTACCAAACCCTCCGCTTCGACCACATCGGACACAACTTCACGCCACCACCTCCAAACGATTCATCACAACCTTACACCACCGAGACCATAACCCACCACATGCACACCCTAGTAGCCCAAGCCGCAAACCAACCTCACCTCAAAGCCGTAATCGGCTGCTCCATCGGCGGCGTCCTCGCGCTACGCTACGCAATGCTTTATCCATCTGAAGTCGACATCGCCATTTCGCTCTGCGCTCCGGGGATCAAATCTTTAGAGAAAGCCAAACCGCTCTGGGCGCAACGAATCAAACAATTCGAAGCCGACGAGCGGGAAGGCACTGACACGCTTTGCCGTGCTACGGTGGACCGCTGGCTGCCTGGCGACGAGCCGCACGATGAAGCCGTGCGGGCTGAAGCGCTTAAGCATGTTAAGACTTGTACTCTTGAGGGGTATAAAGTGCTCGCGGATGCAATCCGCGGGTATGATTATAGCGATCAGTTGGGGCGATTGGATGGCGTGAAGTGTGTTGTTGTTGCTGGTGGTAGAGATGGAGCTGTTGATGCTGAGTTGCTGAAGGATGTGGCGGCGCGGATACATGCTCCTGAAGGCGCGCGGTTTGTGTTGATGGAAAACGCTGGACATATTCCGCCTATGCATCGAGCGGAAGAGTTCGAAACGCTGGTGCTGACTGCGCTGGAAGAGGCATGATTGTGGGCGAATGCGTGGGAGAATGTAACCCCCTAGCACGAGAAGGGAGATGCTGTTCTAATGAAGCTCCAATCTGCAGAGCGAGGTCACCAACAGTACCGCACTTGCCACATCACGAGATAGTAATGCAGATTCACCCAGAACACCAGGGAATATAGAACAAAACATGCTGGCCCTGCTGCTCATCAGGGCGAGTTTATTCAATTCTACACGCTTGGTATCTCACACAGAAATAAGTCAACAAATAAATAGAACGGCTGGAGTGTTCCTTTCTTGTTCGCTCCCAGTAACGCCGTTGAAAATGCAAATCCCGCAAAGAAACAGAAAGATCAGATGGATGCACGCGTCGGGCGGCCCTCTAGAACACGGAGATGTAGTTGCCGATCCTGTCTTTCTGGTTTTGCGCAATGCACTCGGAGATCCAGGTGATGTTGCGGATTTCCTGGAACAATGGTTAGTCGAATGCTCATAACGCAGCATAGGGATTGTCAGTTTTCTTGACATACCTGCTCTCTCAGCCTTAGCCATGCGTACACAATGGCGTGTGTAAACTGGAAGGTGAACGCCAGCTTTGAGATCTCCATCTCCTTTTGGTAGAAGAGATCCTCCAAGCTCTTGCCCTCGTCGCCACCAATGCCGCCACTCTGGTTGCCGAGGCCACCGCTCGAGCCACCCATTCCGGTCTGGTCAAGCATGGACCTGTAGTCTGACACACCGTCCACAGCGATTCTTACACCCTCAGGGTCGTCCGCACGCGAAAGCATAAGTGTACCCTCTGGGTGCAGGCGACCGAAGCCAGGGTAAAGCTTCTTGCGGTCGGTCTTGCTGAGCTCGGTGCCGAAGGAGTTGATGGTGATGTTGATACTACGACGGTCGGCCTCGAACTCGAGGATCTCGCTCATGACGCCCTGTGTGGGCGATCCCTTGATCTCGGGGTCCTCGTTGACAAAGCGGTGGAAGTCTTCCAGGTAGTTTTTGTACAAGGTGTTGCGCACAATCTCAATGTTCAGCTCGTCAAGGTCCTGGTGGCTGAGGCTGCCCTTGAAGTAAGGCGCCAGTGGTGTCTCGATAAGGACAGAGTTGTACAGCTCTTCAATGTTGGTGGCGACGCAAAGCGCGGGCATGGTCTCGAACCAGCCCAGAGGGTGGCAGCGCTCGAGGAGCTCGCGGGTGTCGCGCTCGTGAAGGGTGCCAGTAATGAGGAGTGCGACGTTGTCGATCATGTAGGCGTATGTCAAGTATTCCATGAACCTAGCCAGCGATCCTGTAGCGTTGGCCTGCAGGTAGCGGAACTCAGCGACGAGTTTGTCCATGGCTTTGTCGGCGAGGGCAGAGGTGGAAGGATTGGGAGGAAGGGACGCGAGGTAATCGCCATAGGCAGGACCGAGTTGGAGCTTCACATCTGGTGTATGGTCAGCCTACTGATTGGATCCCTGCAGAAGACTGCTATGTTGGGAGCGTGCATACCGTCGATGGTCTCGCA
>Ga0265797_10010003_pt1 | contig 12159 bp, 6 predicted proteins | sample P2T30metagenome_FD_192433 | JGI IMG/M metagenome (GOLD analysis project Ga0265797, IMG submission 192433) | Plant litter microbial communities from East Loma Ridge, Irvine, California - P2 T30 | ecosystem: Environmental > Terrestrial > Plant litter > Unclassified | place: USA: California... | reverse complement strand
TGGATACCGACCACTAAATCCCAACTAAAGAATTTCCCTCATGGTCTAGGTACAAGACACACAGGATTGATCAGATTGTTGCCATTCATTGTATGGCTCTACTAAGATTTCTCTAGATGGAGAGAGAGAGAAAAAACTCATCATCATCGTAGTGTCTCTGTATAAGAGGAAGAGAAGAAAACAGTCTCAATACACACCCAACTAAAACCATCATTCACCACCATTTAACAAGAAAAAAAAAGAAAGAACAAAAAGGAAACGCCCCAATTCCTGCCAAGAACGCTCACTACTGTTCAGTAACAGAATTTCCCCATGCTCAGCATTATACATACCCACCCACACCCACACACCCAAGATCACATAATGGAGAAATTATTCACCCAGCCTAGCGGCCCAAATCCCTCAAACCCAGTCGACTGCGCATTCTCGTCATCACTAGCCTCCCAGCCGAAGAAATTCTGCAAGTCATCAAGGTTAAACATGGGCTGCTCTAGGCCCGCAGACGTACTGGGCGACGAGTACATGGGCCCAATCGCTTGTTGTACAGAAGACGAGGCCAAGTTGTCATCTGTAGTCGCGGTCAAGGTATTGGAAGTCTCATCCGAAGATGGTGCTGAAAAAGGGTAGCGGGTATTCGCAGTGCGGAGAGTAGAGGGAGAAGTCGCTGATAGGATATCTTCGACGGGGGGTATGACTGAGAGTGCCGAGTTGCGTTGTCGAGGGGTGCCGACTGTTGGTATTGGAGCGCCGACGATGCGTCGCGCTTCATTCTCAGATGGATCCTGGGGAGCAATGTAATCGGCTGAATGGCCACGGGCGAGACTGTCGCGCACAGTCTCCAGCCAGCGCTCCGAGGTGATGCAGAGAGACTCGGCGAGTGGGTACATGAGCGCCATGTCGCGCAGCGCTTGGTTGTTGTACTGCACTAGCTCAACTGTGCGGCCGATTACGGTTCCGGCGTCCGCTTTGGTCACGTCCAGGATCCTGGCGATATAGTAGAGCATGATGCGGCTGCTGTTGTAGACGAAAGATGGTAATATAGAGTCCGCAAAATGCTTGACACCATGCTGGAGGATGTGTGAGACCAGCACTGACATGCGTTGCGCGTGCTCAAAGCAGACATCTTGCAAGTGGCCCACAAACGCCTGTCGATCCGGTGGGAAAACAAACGGCTCTTGGTTCTTGAAGAGGTCAGGAAGAGCGATCCGATGGACATCGCACATCACATGATGATACATGCAGTGAATGAGAAGGAGGGCGCCTAGCTGATGGGTTTCACGTCGGATATAGATGTTGTCCGCTGAAAAGTCTAGCCAAGATGGCAGACTTTGCTTCCACGCTTGTATATCCTCGATGAGAACCGCGAATCCTGAACCTGGAAGCCAAGGTGGTTGCTCTTCATCCATGTGCTTGACAAAACTAGCATACGTTAGTACTGAATTGCCGTGACATCTAAGCGCGCATTCACTTACCGTAAAACACGGCGCCATATACTAACTATGCGCACGTAGTACGCAGTCATGCCCAGGTTATCTGCGGGCTTCTCTGGGATGTCTTCCGCTGGCATGAAATCTAAAAGGGTGCCCTTTTGAAGCCGCTCCGTAACGCATGGTATCTGTAGTGAGAATTGTCGCTCGTTGCAAGGAAGTTGGATCTTGAGGTCTCTTTCATTGAGTATAGTGAGATGATCGACGCCGCTACCAGCCCAAACATCGATCATGTAACACGCCCACATCAACCTTCTTCGCGACTCTCTTACAGATACCTCGTTCGGACTTCCTCCTACCTCCTTACAAAGTATGTCTGGCGCCACTTCGTTGTTCAGTTGCAACGCATGCGCCATTCTGATGACTAGACCGGTAAGAAGGAAGGAGCCAGCGTAGTTGCCGTTCCTCGCCTCCTGATCATGAAGCAGAACCAACACCTTTAGTTTGGTGATGGATATGGTGCTGTAATCCGCGAAGAAGATTTCTTCAGCCGTCTTTGCCCATTGGCTTCCAGCTGACTGTATTAGGTGTTTACTTAGGGGAGAAAACGACTCACTGTAGTCCAGCGCGTAGAAGCGAGCACCTAGTGCACACATGATATGTAAGAGAGCCTGATCGGATGTATCCACAAGCTGGCCTTCGTCTAGCATCCGGATGAATGAGGGCTTGTGCTCGAAAGCAAATACCCGGATGGGGTGAACATTATTGAAATATGCATCAAGCAAGGCATGCAGTTTCTGCCTGGGCGGTAGCTGTTGAGCAAACAGCCTGTGCGCTTTTGTTAGCGTGAAGCCGCTTTGGTGTACTTTGCTGCATACCATGATAGCCCAGGAGGACAGGCTGATGTAGAAGGGTCGCCACTGGAAAGTGAAGCAGGTATGCTGTGGGGCGTTGAATGCTGACGAATGTGCGGAGGTATCAAGACCGAATCGCCTGGTGTGTCGGACACGGGTGTTGCAATGCTCTGCACCCAAGCCGGCTCATTCTGGTCCGCATCGTAAACACACGTAGTCCTACGCTGCTGGCATCTCGTACAATTCGGTCGTTCGCCAGAGCATTTTACTTTGGAGTCTCTGCAAGGAACGCAGGATCGGAATGTTCGCTTCCGCTTGATGCCGACGACGGGTTCGTAGGCTGTGCTTGACCTTTTGGCTGCAATCGCAACGCCACCATTCTGCACACAGTCCAACTGAAGCCTTTCACAGTTTAGACAGCCGTTGAGCCGCTCATCGCATTTGACCTTTTTAATTGTCAGTCATGTCAGACCCGGCAATTCCCATGAACCCGAATATTCCGAGACTGCATTGCCAGATGCACCATGGCCACAACTGTGTACTGGTGGCCCGCATACTGGGCATCTTCAACTTGAACGCGCCAAATCTATCAAGAGCCTACCTTTCTTGCACGGCAAGTGCCACAGGCTGTCCCGATGCTATTAGCCTTGGACTGGTGACACAAAGACGCCATTCTACATACCATTAACTGGTCGTCTGCGCTTCTTGGGAGCGGTCTCTGACAGCACGGGCGTTTCCGGCGAGGCCATGAACCGTTCGGTTTGTCGCTCGGACTGTCGCTTCTTTCAAAAGCTGGGGATTGCAAAAGACAACAAACGAACGTAGGGGTCCAGACTTAAGGCAGGAAATGACGTGCTGAAAGGCCCGGATTGGCTCACAAGGCGTCTCTTGGCACAAAGTCAGGCGGGGCCATGCGGTGTCTTTTGTCTGATTGGCAGCTGTGCTTCCCACACGAGCTAACTACATCTGGAAAAGCTGTCCTTGCTCCGACATCAGGTCCCCAGACATCAAAGGTGAAATGATCATTCGCACATGCCTGCTTCGAGCAACCCTCTTTTCACATCATCTGTTGCGCCAAGCGTCACCACGATACACCAGCCAGCCTTGGATATCGTCTAGCGATGCGCTAGCCTCCGGAAGCACGTCCGATGGAGACATGTTCCCACTAACTGATGCATTGATCGCCACCTCCAAACTTTCTCATGTGCAATCAAGCAATGCAAACGTCTGATTTATCCAGCAAGGGCGCCTAATAGCAAGCACAAGCTGTAGTGCTAATTCGCTGCAAGAGACCAACTAAGTATCCATAACACCCGGATGCTAATGCTAATGCTAAATATCTTTTGTCCAAGTGCAATTCCGATACGGGCTGCGCGTGTCGTGGACTTGAGCCGCGCAGAACAAGGGCCCATCAATGGTGACGATGCACACAATCCCATTCATACTGTAGAAATGTAAGTAAGCATTCAATGTCAAGAGCAAGGAAGCTGCTACGTACCACTCTCCCATCCTCGTCGCCAGTGTAGACATTGTGAGGCATAGGCAATATACACGTAATGGGAGCTGCTTGGGTAGGATAGCTAGGGTCGCCATGGTTGAGAACGTTGATGAGGTTGGCAGACCACTTGCTGGGCGTAGAGGTTGAGGAGGTGAGCGTCGGTGGCGTTGGGGTGATGTGGAATATCTGTAGCAAGGTGTCAGTAAGCATCATGTGCAAGGCCGAAAGGCCAGTCGAGGGGACTACCAGACCTTGACGACTCCTCTCCGGTGGCCAGTGAAGACAAGTTCACGCTCACACCACTCGTTGCCCACACCCTCGTAGACGGCCACAGCCGTAATACTATCCGCATCTTCTTCACTATCGCATATGTCTTCGTCCAATAGTATCGCGCCATTCAATGTCGTTACAATAAGCCGGCTTCCGCACGCAAGTACAATATTTCCCGTCACGCTGTTGATTCTAGCCCCCTGGATTGGCACAGGGTTTCGCCTTTGGCGCGCGCCCAGGGCTATCTCGCGAACAAATTCGTTGCGATTGAGATCCCAGAGAAATACTCGCCCATCAAGCGAGGCTGAGAGGAAGGCAGAGAACGCGCGACTAGCAGCAAGCGTGATGACGGGTGACTTGTGGCCGAAGAGCGTCGTCGCATTCTGGAGATCGATGTAGCCTCGTTCGCCTTTACACACGTTCCAGATTGCGAGCGTGCAGTCTGTGCCTGCCGTGACCAGTGTTCTGCCATCAACGAATAGGGATGTTGTTAGCTGTCCCGAGTGTAGGTGCTCAAACAACCCGATAAGCTTCTTTGAATGAGATTCGTAGAAACGGACGCTACCATCAGTGAATCCCCACTCCATGTATCGGTCGTAGTGCGGAGGTATGTTGTGGCGGAACGGCCCTGAGCATAACAATCTGTCGCTCTTGTTGATGTAGTTCAGGAACGAGATGCGGTCCTGGGCTTCAAGTAGCGTACCCGGCACACGATGTAAGCTCTCGGCAGATGTGTCTAGCTTTGCGGGCTTGGCAACATTCTCCCGCTGTGGATGTGGTCGTTGGAAGACCTGTGGAGGCGTCTGCCCGAAGTTGTTGATAACACTTATCTTCTGCGCGCGTTCCTTCTCATCTGTGATAGAGTCGAGGTCAATCGCCCCCTGGTAGGTCATGTAGTGGAAGACGTTTGCAGCCTCAATAGCTGCTTCACCACGCTGTTTATAGCCGAAGATTAGATCAATCCAGTGATGTAGGTTCTGACTGACGTGGGGACTTTCCAACGCTTCTCGTTGTTTAGCGATGAAGATGGCTGGGTCTCCCTTGGCCCAGGGAGGCAGCTGAACATTGTCGATTGTCGAACCGTCGGACCGCAGCCCGAAGTTGTATCCATTAACGTTGGTCAGGAAGTCAGGAAGGAAATAGAACTCTGGAGTAAGCTCGCGCACATCGGCCATGTTCTTGGCAGACACCGAATCCCACACATTCTGAATGGAGTAGAACATGCGATCAGCATGATCCCAGGTACCGCCCTGAATCAGGAAAAATGCTGCACTGAACGGCTGGAGACGCATGAGATATGACGCCACAGTCATGGCAGATGAGTAGTGGGTACCATAGTGGAAGGCATGGCTGGCATCACCCATTTCTGCAAACGAACTGAACCTTTCTCTGATGAGATGCTCTTGTTTGGAATCCTGGATACCGATGGGCTTCTGAAGGTCGCGGAAATTGCTCGGATCGCTCAAATCCAGTTCTTCGCTATGGTAGTTTGATATCACCCATGGGAAGACTGGGTATTGGGTGAGGTCGTTGAAAGTCCGTCCTGCAAGCGTGTTGACGAACATCAGATAGTGGAAGTTTGACATTTCGCCCTTTAGCCACTTCTTAGTCGCTGGATGAGATGATGCAGAGCCAAACGCTGACGCGAAGCGTGATCCTAACGTCTGAGGCGCCTCTTCTGGGTTCCGCAATGAGTCGAGACGCCAAGAAATCTCGGAATTGGCCGACTTCTCAGGGTTCGCAACATGCGAAGCTCGCTGAAGGACTCGAGAATGGATGTCGTTTCGAGCCTGTGCCGAAATGGCTGTGAGGAGGTAGCTGCGTCCGTCATCGAAGAATATCTCGATACCAACGTCCCTGTGGAGGAAGCGCCGCTTCGAGATGCTAATGACTTCGGTCCATTTCCAGTCCCTTACCGCGTCCTCTTGGCTCCTAGGCGGCGGACGGCGATTGGTGACTGCTTCTTTACCTGCAATGACCTGTACATACGGGTCGCGCTCATCAGGCGGCGCCTGCCACACGCGCACAATCTCACCATCGGATCTCTGGAAGAAATCGTCCAGCAAGTACAGGCAGTCTTTCCCTACAATTAGGAGGCCTTCTATAGCTTCAAGACCTACCACCCGCGAAATGTTGCAGACGTACTGGACCTGATCACCACGGTTGAGACTGCGCATAACTTTCCGGTTCTTGTCTTCAAAGCCGTCTTCATCCTCATACATTGCTTCAACCATTTCGAAGTCATCCTCACTACCAGACTCAGCGTCCTCTGCCGGATCACCTAATGCGCTTGCCCCAGATGATGATCTCATTGACCGCCCGGCGACTGGGGTTACACCAACAGCTTCTTTGGCGGAGATCGAAGGCACATTAGTATCCAGTTTGGGCCTGTCTTTTGAATCTGTATCTTTGCGCTTGGGCTGATAGGTCTGATCGCGGCTTGTATTGTCAACGATGATGCGCAAGCGCTTTCGATCACGGCCTTCGGTTTCGTCCAATCGCCATTTGGCTGGTGGACTATCTTCAAACAAGCCGCATGGGCCTTTCAGCTGGTGGTCCAATTTAGCCAAAACTGTTGCCATGTACGTAGCATTATCCTGATGATCTTGCAGGACACGCTGGTGCTTGATTCGCTCCGAAGCATGGATATTGGATCTCCAGTGGTTGGTTGAATTTTCATGATGATTCCAGACATTGTCAGCAATAAGCTCCTCTGATTGCCACTGCTTCAGCTTCTCTTTCCTCTTTGCGATGCGTTTCTGAGATGTCTCTTCGGTCTTCTTATTCTGGGCTTGAGCGAAATCTTCCCACGGCTTCGTCATTGAGCCGTAAAAGAACCTATCCATCTCTTGTTTGTTATCGTCCAGCCATTCTAGAAAAGTCTCATTGTCGAGCTCGACAAGCTTCTGGAAACCATTGTAGAGGTCTTTTGTGTCGCCGTGAATGGCGTCCGCCAAGATCATCGACGTCTCATGTGGTTTTTGCACCATCAGCAGCCGCCAGAAGTTTGCCGCTGCAAGGCGCACGGTTGTGTGATCCGATGATAGTTGTGTGTAAAGTAGATAACAAATCATCTTCAGTGAAGACGTTTCGTTGTTGGCGGACGACAGAATGATTGGCTGCCAATATACCATCTTCTCAATCACTGCTGTGGTGGCTGCTCCGCCGTCAGACTCATCGGGCTCCGCCAAACGGAGAAGAGCAACTCTAAGGAAGGTGCTCCGGACCACTTGAATGGCTTGTGTACATAGTCTGACAGATTTGATGGCCGAAACATCAGGACGCTCCAGATATTCCAAAAGAAAACCGGCAAAGTCAAGCAGTGGCTCCGCACCTTCAAGAAACCAACCTTCAAAGACCGCCTCAGATATGTGGGTCACAAATCGTGAGAGGTTAGTGAGGACCCGCGGCTCATGTAGCAGCTGCTGATCTAACTGAAGAGCATTTTTTACAGATGAAAGTGTCTGCCGTAGGATATATGACTCGAAATACGCCTGATGCTCTTGAAAGCCGGGTGGCGTCTTCATAAACAAGCCTAGACCAGGAAAGTCTTTGCGTGTGAATATTTGGTCTTTGAAGACGTCGAGGACCACCTCCAGCATAGCTTCGACTACAGAGCTACCCACCTTGAGCGCTACGGGAGCCGCGTACTTGGCAGAAAGGATCGGATTCAGCGATGGCTGTTGGGCAGCTTTCTTTCTATCTGCCGACACGAGTACGAAGGAAGACGCTCTACGGAAAGGTAGGACGCGTCGGGAGGAAGGAGCAGGTGATCCGGTAACATTGCTTGTTCGAATTACAGGAGCTTCCTGTCCGTTAGTTTGAGAAATCGGCTGTATCACGACGTCTTGGCCTTCAAACGTCAACGCAGATCCTCTGGAGAGAAGCTCGGTCTCTGCGCTAACGCTATCAGATGTGACGATGACTGGATAAAGGACGAACAGCAATTCTTGTACGTAGTTGGAAGAATTGGTGTAATCGCGGAAACCCTCCGAGCGTGAGTGCAGTTCGGACAAGAACTGGATAGCAGAGTTTAGGACAACAGCAAAGTTGTTAAGGCGATCCGTCTGGGGCGCCCGCGTATCTTATACTATTAGCAGATGAGTCAATCGAGAGAGAGAGAGAGGCATATGTACCAACTACGGGCTGCTTAGCATTTAATGACATCGTTCTGCGACGACCCCGAGTGACTGTGCCCTCGCTACTCTCCGGCTTGGAAGGGCTACTTTCTGTTCGACTGAGGTCTCGGTCTCGGACAATTGTCCTTAGGCCTGTTTCTAGCATCGCAGTGATTACGGGAAAAACTTCCTGATAGCAGATCCTAAGCTTGGACTGCGGTGAATGTGCGATGAAGACATCTACCAGATTGAAGACATCAAAATCGCGTTCGAAATCTATGCTTGCGACATCGCGACCGAAGAGTATGGCAAAACAAATAGTCCATATGCCTGGTGTGTTCCACCAGTGTCGTAAACGGTTCTTCATGAGGATGAAGCCCCCTGTCTTGTCCGCAAACTTCTTGACATAATGCATCCCATTTAGCACAAGCAATCGAGCCAGAATCTTTGCACCAAGAACAACCACGCGTTGCTCCGGTTCGGCGAGTAAGTAAAGCAGCCATTTTCCAGTAACATTTTTTGCGAAGCGGACCACCTCCTGTGGGTTTTGTGGATCGCAAAGCAGCTCTGCCAAAAGATTCAGGATTGCAATGCCCAAATCTGGAAGTGACAATGGCGGGGTATCAGCGCCATTCTGGGCTGGGCTATTCGAGCGTGACGCCGCTGTTCCTGGTGTTCCTGGAGTGAGGCTAGATTGTGCACCTTTCCGCAATCGGGCAACACTCGCTTTTGGTCGTAGTGTTCGTTTGGCATAAGTTGCGCGGCTGTCATGCAGTGCATAAGTAACAAATAAAGAGAGCGACCTCGCATTCTCTCCGTTAAAGTTGATTACCAGCAGTGCTTTGAACGCATCAAGGAACAATTTGAAAGTCTGTGGGGTAAAGTTTTCCCCCTTGAGGGCATCTGTGAGACGCTTGACGACTCCTTGGACTTGTTAGCTGAGTCCGCGAGAGTCCTGCGACTATACATACGGATCCTATGAAAACGCTTGGCGTTGTAATGATGATGTTTACTGCCCCTGGCGAATTGGACGAATTGGAGGTAATACAGCTTTTGCGTCTCCAGCGAGTCTGCTCTACGCCAAATTTCTAGATCTACCAGAAGGACTCTGTATGCAAGAGGGTTGATGATGAGCGACTCGGTCGGCTGACGCTCGTCATACCCAACAAACCGGAGAATAATCCTCAGCAGCTGCATGACAAAAGTTTCACAGTCTTCCTGTGTGACATCAAGCGATGAGGGATTGCGGGCCACCAACCCACCCATGGCAAATCCAATCTTTTGGCGTAGGACTTCAGCCAGAACAGCGAAGCCATTCCGCTGCTCCATAGCCTCACAGTTACGCCAATTACCCCCGACGGCTTCAAGTAGTATGTTGACAGCACGAAGCATGCTGTCCAGAGTCTGAGCAGATTGCACCAGCTTCAAGCCGACAGCAACACATCCACCGACCCGCCAAATGGCATCGTCCAGTGATTGAGGAACCACAACGACAGGATCACCAGATAGTCGTCCAAACCCACGTGGCTGGGACAATGCATCATTCACCGAGGGCACCGCGGCATTGATGATGATTGGCGTGCTATGCATCCTGGTATACTTATGAAGAGTCTTGGCCGATTCTCGCGAGAGGGACCGAATCAGCTGAGATTCATCGATAGCGTTCCTATCATCATCGTCCATGACGGAGCTAGGAGAAAAACTGAGAAGGATCTTCGATTCGGGCATCAGATGGCTTGCATTGGTCCGAATCGCTGCCACAATCTCCGATCGCTCTTCTCTCCCGGGATGCAATATTTCGTTGTGAACATGAAGCTCAGCAGACGTTCGATAGGTCTGAAACGAGCCGAGCCTATCCTGAAAATTTCCACAGTAGCGTGGACCAAGTTTATGATATACAGCAATCAGCTCATCTGACAGCGGCTCAGAAAAGAGGTGGAAGGAAGCGACTGAGAGCTTCGAAGAGATGACGTTCCTGCCTAGTCGAGGTGCCAGGTTCCGTGGCGTTCCCAAGAACGCGAGTATGTGGTGCTTGGACACGCTAGAAGTCATGGAAGTGAAACTTTCCTGGCTACTATCTAACACTGGAGGATGTTACGGGTAGTGCGCCTTCATAGTCTCGGTGAACTCACCGTCTACAAAAAGAGATGCTTTGGCAGTCCCCATAGCGATCGCTTTTGCTCTCCGGTGAACAATAGCGATATGATACCACCTGTTTGATTCGAAGCGGGGGGCTTTTTTGAATCGCACACTAGGAACAACGCCGGTTGAATGGCCCATGTAAGTTTGCAGAATAAAACAACGGGTATCTCGTTCTAGGTATGCCATAAGAAAACACGTCTGTGTGTCGTCATAAGCTCCGAAGAGCGTAGTGTGACAGTCTTGATCAAACTTGTCAACCCGTATCCAGGCAGCAAATGTATAGCCGCCTCCTGGGGAGACGGGGGGGAAGGGGCGACCGATATCTGGAAGCTCGATCGCGCTAAAACCATGTAAAGATAGATCGAATTGTATGAAGGGTGGGTCGCGGGAAGAGCGCATGCCACGGAGGAGGAACTCGGCGGCCTTTTTTGAAGACGCTGCTCTGCGGAAGAGGTAGTACGCATCGTCAAGCTTGTTGATGCCATACTGGACTAGGTCGTCGGCCAGCTCTTGCAGTAAGCCGGCTTCTACGGGGGCGCACCTGTTTTCAAAAAGTAAGGGCAAAACAGAGCTTAGGACGCCAGTGACGTGCAGTGCGGCCTTGTTATATGTAGATATTGTGGTAATCTCGAGCATGGCCAGCAGCACTGAGACAGAGAGGGCCTTGGAGTGGGTGCCTGGGACATCTTCGCAGGACAGACCACGCCAAAAGTGGAAGATGGTGGGGATGATGTCTGGGTTCTGCAATGTCTCATTGCCGCTAAAGATGCCCCGTACCTGGCTACGCAAGGGCTCAATATCTATGTCGGTGTCGCTGTACACGGAGCGCGGGCTGGAAACGGCGATTTCGACAGTCTGCGAGTCGCCGTCGGCTGGTGGTGCTGCCTCGTGATTTGCCCGGGCTTCGTCGAGCTTCTTCTCAACGTCCCTGAATATGCGTGTCATGGCCTCTTCCCCCAGCGCAAAGGCGAACAGGGTGCCGAAAAGCTGCTCCTGCCCCGCATCATCGCGCTTGCTCTGGGACTGTCCACCAAATATTCCTGTGCTACCCAGGGCTTGTTCGAGTGCACTCCAGCCGCCGTCCTCGACCCGCTTCGCAAAGAAGCGCCTGTTACCGGCGTGTTCATTCAGGGCGTCTGACAAGACATCGAGCGTTGCCTTGATCACCTCGAAGAAGTCGATGCGGTCGGTGGTGGACAGCTCGGCTGGCTTGTAGAAGCCCGAGAGCGAACGGAGGGTGATGAGCAGTGTGTCGAAGCCCCGCACATGGCGGAAAGCATCCTTGGTGTGGGTTTGGTCGTTGGACTCTATCAGCAGCTGGCGCATGCGGCGGAGCGCGTTGCTCTGCGTCTGGAGGACTTGGGAAGTGGGCGGTGAAGTGTCGGAGGCTTTGATCAATTCGTCGGCAAGGCTGCGGAGTTCGGCTATCTGGTTGTTCATAGGCGGGAGTCTGGAGGCGGCCGTGGAGGACCTGTGAGGCCGGGTGGTCGCCATTCAGTCTAGGCCACTGCGGGAGCTTGGAGGGAATCGTGGGGCAGAAAGCACAACCATGTCTCCTAGAAGCCGTGCCCGCACATGAAGGGTGGGTGCGCGGCGGAGGGCGTGGTGAATTGGAATCGGCGTATCTCGAGGGCTGATCGCTTGCTTGCTATCGACGGCCGCTGATGCCCTGGCCTGGTGGAGTTGGTGTCTAACTAAAATGGTAGCTGAGCTTGGGCCCCACCTGTGTTGTTCGAGTGGCGTTTGAGCTACGAGCCACCGTTTCCCAGGACACGGCGAACCTCTGAATCTCTCCAGGCCCGCCGCGCGCACCGCTAATCAGGCTACAGATTGGGGAAAGCAAGTGGCAC
>Ga0265797_10010000_pt1 | contig 12160 bp, 8 predicted proteins | sample P2T30metagenome_FD_192433 | JGI IMG/M metagenome (GOLD analysis project Ga0265797, IMG submission 192433) | Plant litter microbial communities from East Loma Ridge, Irvine, California - P2 T30 | ecosystem: Environmental > Terrestrial > Plant litter > Unclassified | place: USA: California... | reverse complement strand
TACGGCGTGGCGTTTTCATGCCTCATAATCGGCGTTTCATCAGCATGGCGTTCCAGGAGTCTTATCATGCGTTAACGATATCCCTCTAAATGTACAAGTATTCTACTATTCGACGATAGCAATTCCAAAAAAGACACTCGTCATCGTACTTGCCACTTGACTGAACGCATCATTGTGCACCGCTCTGTTTCTTAACTGTGCCCAACTATAGCATGTCAGAAACACTTATCGGGCCTTCTTCTCCGGCACCACGAAAAGAAGGCGTGCAACAGTATACATCGGCAGGTTTTTTCCAAAATGCAATACGGTATAGCGTTACGGTTAAGGCCAGCAGAACATGGCACTGTGTGAAACAAGTGGGACCCGGGGTGTAGTGAAACGAAACGGCACAGCGCTTCCTGTGGCGCAAAGCGAATCTCGTCATTTGTGAAACGAACGATCTGAGGGTTCAGAGTAGGTCTAGACCAGGTTCGCGGTTCTCTTGTGCCGTGGTGTAGATTTCGAACGACAACGAAGGGACTAATCAGGAAGGTGCGACGGGGATGCTTTATGTGAGGCATGTAAGGCGGCCATTCGGGAGTTGGCAAAAGAGTGCAATTTCCGTAGACGATGTGTCAGTTAGGAATTTTGTATCGGGAAACCCACCAGTGGTGTACGTCGAACGGAGAGGATCAATGATGTCGATTCATGAAGAAGAGTTTTGTGCACTTGTCTCTACATTACGGGACGTGATCAAAGTAGCTTACTATGTTCGCGCGGTCCTTCTACAAGCAGATGCTCATTTTTTAAGATGCATCATATGCCGGTATACTTGATTGAGAATCTTATAAAAACGGCGAGCATTTTAGGATGTGTCCTAGATCCAATAACAACGAGCAAACTTGGCGAGGTGGTCGTAGCATAACCAACAAGATCTGACTTGGACATCAACTCCGGGGATAGAGCAATACGAAATAAGAGAAACCATCATAGTGATTCTTGCCAGTTCCCATGAACTCATCTACTACCGTCTAGCTAGAATCTTCCTCGTCGGCTGGTGGCAGCCATCGTATGATGCGCCAAATATCCCTGATCTCATAATAGCATTCATAATGTTTCTTTGCGTACCGAATGGCGCGTGAGCGGTTATCCATAGCACTGATGTCAGGATCAGGTAAATTTGCTAGCAGCTTCTCGTAGTATGGGTTACAGCGCTCCGCGGGACCCCGGGGCTTCTCTTTCATATACTCACGGTACCGGTATGCAAAGGCATAGGGGTCTTTTAGAATCGGAATAGGTTCAGTCATGACTACAGTAGTTACGATACAAAAGTTGTTTCCCGCGAGTGCGAAGTTAATGTGGAAGTTTGTGGCTTGGTAACGTAGTTGTAGATCAGGTTGACATCAAGCGTTTATCAATAAGAACGCGCTCGGCTTTGTGACATTGTGAATCGTCGCGCAACAAAGCTTGAATAGACGACCTATTGGGGGAGCCCTTCCTATGCACAGCATTGTACTAGAGGAGCAGCAGCCTGGAAGAATTTCGTGAGTGGTGAGTGAGAAGACCTCGGGATACCGAAATCACTCTAAACGCCCATGAAAAAAGACAGAAAAGGCTGGAGGACTGTACATTTGTTCGCAGAGAAACTGAATGAAGTTTGCTGCTGGTGAGCAAGGCTATCCTTTGCCGGAGCTTTATTGAGAATGATTCGAGGACCGACGGCGGAAATGACCTATCGAAGCGTAGCTGTAATAGGAATTGCTCTTGTTCGTCAATATAAACGATGTGAGATGATCAAAAAAGCGATGACAGAGGAGGAATGCAGCAGCAGCAAAAAGGGACCCTCCTGCAATGGTGGCATGAAGACGTCTGAAGTACGTACGTGGACGCAACTGGAGGAACGCTTGCCAGAGGCATCCTATCAAGAGGTATAAAATGGGATGTGATAAAATAGAGTACAGACTCCACCGTATATGCTCAGCGACGTAAACAAGGTGTGCAGCGGATATAATGCGAAGCCGTTGGAGCGCTCATGTTCCCTTGACCTCGGTCGCAGCTGCATCTGTTTTTTGTGGGGCGCAGCATCTTGGCGCCCGCGCTTGCGGGATAGCAGCTAGCGCTAACGCTAAGGGTCTGGCAAAAATTGAGCTTCCGAAGAATTTCTCGAACACCACTTCAACATGTCGTCGAAGTCGTACGTTGTCCCTACACCACGCGCAGTTTCCAAAGCTAATCCTTACCCAACAGAACTGTTCCCACACAGAGTGAGATCACTCTCGTGCCTGAGAACCTCCTCAAGAAGAGGAAGTCTCAGGAGAAGGCTCGTGAGGAGCGCGCGATCGCAACACGCGAGAAGCGAGGTACGACCAACCCCAGCATGCTATCGACGATCCATGAGGGCGATTACGATGATTATAACTACCACACTATCGGCTAGACTACGGTCAATGTTGTCGAATTGTTAACCATCTTTCGGGAATGATGCAATCGCCCTCACTGGAGCTCATGGCATGACACACTGTTGCAAACAGCGCTGACATGACACAGACAAGAGCAAGAAGAAGCGCGAGGTCATCTTCACGAGAGCTGAGAAGTATGTGAAGGAGTACCGCGATGCCGAGCGGGAGCGCGTGCGCTTGTCGCGCGAAGCCAAGAAGAGCGACAGCCTATACGTCCCCGCCGAGCCCAAACTCGCCTTCGTCGTCCGGATAAAGGGTATCAACAAGATTGATCCCAAGAAGCGCAAGACACTGCAGCTTCTGCGGTTACTTCAGATCAACAATGGCGTCTTCGTCAAGCTTACCAAGGCGACTATGGAGATGCTGAAGATTGTTGAGCCCTTCGTTGCTTATGGCTACCCGAACCAGAAGTCGGTTCGTGAGCTTATCTACAGTAAGTTCGGTACAGATCCAAGTTTACTGCCAGATACTAACTGGGATACAGAGCGTGGCTATGGCAAGGTCGACAAGCAACGCCTTCCTCTGACCGACAACGAGATTATCGAAGAGAACCTTGGCAAATACGGCATGATCTGTATGGAAGATCTTATCCATGAGATCTGCACCGTTGGGCCAAACTTCAAGGCTGCTTCAAACTTCCTCTGGCCGTTTAAGCTTAACAGTCCTACTGGTGGCTTCCGCAAGAGGAAGTTCAAGCACTTCATCGAAGGTGGTGACTTGGGCAACCGGGAAGACAAGATCAATGAATTGATCAGGCAGATGAATTAGACCACGCGAGGTCAATATTTTTGGGTTTCGTCTCTGGTTTGGGCGTGAAAAGCTTTGGGATATACCACGGGAGTGAGCATTTACATCGGCGTTTGGGACCTCTAACCCTTAAGTATCACGGTCACTTGATGAGTCTACGTGCAAAACGCATGCAATCTGAATGAATTTGAAATGTTGCGCTGTGTTCGCTTCACATAACTTGGCCATCAGAATCTTGCGCTCCTTCGGTAATGACATTGAGGTCGTCGTGTACTTTCCAGTGTCATGCGATGCGGATTAGCGGCATGTATTGCCAGCGCACCACGAACGCGTTGGGCACTGTGTGAGCCGAAAACGCGCGTGCGACGAATCTTCCAAGCAGGAGCCTTGGGTATCTTTGAAATGCGCAGGATATTCGCAGTACTTGCTTTTCATGGCCGGTCTGGAAGGTACCACAGGCTCAGACGTTTGGGATGGGTAGAGGGGAAATATCTCACTGCCGCCTCAGCCATCTCACGATGCCTGGCTATCCTCACACTCGGTCACGTGTGACTCCTGCGCTAAGCCACTTTGATTTGAAGTTATCTTAGCAACATCGCTTGCCAATTCAGTACCGCGTGCATCTCCTTGCCGGCACATATTTATTCCTTCTCCAGCCCATAGTGTTCGCCCTCACCGCATCCCTGACGTAAACTCAAGTGCCGCGAATATCGTCGTGGACGACGTAGCGTTCGACTCCACACGAGACAAATATTGCCTCCTACGTGGGATGGTGAAGTCAGCTGCATGACCAACACGATGTTTCTGGTGCCTGATGGAAAATCACGGTAAGGGCTGCAAGCGTCACTATGGGTATTGATGAGCTCGAGGGGCCAATCCGCGACCAAGGAAGTGGGTAAGAAATATGTTGGACGGTGTGAGTGGAGCAGGTGCCGGCCTCGAAGGCTCGAACATCCTCACATGCATCCCAGGTGCATACAGTGGGCACCTGCTTACGATATTGCACCGAGCCCAGAGGGGGGCGCCGAGCGCTTGGGTTGCCAGTGACGATTGCACGAGCAGCAATTTGGCGACGAGGAGGTTGATGACGCTCGCCTACAGGCACCAGGCAGTCCGGTTTCGCCGCCGACGTTGTCACTGCCACGCTACCATGGGCATCAGATTCGGGATCGATTTGCATAAGTCGCGCTGATCGTGACACCCTCCGTCTTGCCCATGGTAGGACGTGGCCCCGCCCGACGGACAAGGCCAGGCGTCGCAGGAGCGCTCAACGGCCGCGGCACAATTTTGCACTGCGAACGGGTCCGAGTCGGTGGTGAAGTGCGCGATGGCAGTGCTATTCTTGGGCGCGGCGTATTGCCATGGCCACGACACGAGAGCAGCCATCAAAACAAAACGCAGACTGGCACGGGGCTGCGCGTCGCCCAGTGCAAATTGACTCCTGTCTTCACAATTCAGGCACTCGAGCACTGTTCACAACCCAAGCAGCTCAGATGACAGGTGCTCACCACGGCGCAGCGGACCAGTGAGGCCGCTACTGCAGGCGCGCCAAAAGAAGAGGGCGATACGTGGCTGGCTTCTGTCGCGGGTGCAGAGGGTGGTCCCTGGCAGCGTTCATTGGCCGGGCGCGGTGGAGTTGTGCAGCGCTGCACCACGACTGCAGCGCTCCTGCGGCGAGAGTCATGAGTGCCAGTCACCGCAAGACGCGGGCTGGAGTCGACGCTGCGACCCACTAACTGCAAGAGGCAGAGTTTTCATAGCACATGAGTGGAGGAGCGAGCAGGCAATGAACCATTCTTGCAGGTGCGGCCTTCGGATGGCGACGGTCTTGCGGGCGTCCCAGAGCCCCTTCGCTGCTGCTGCTAGGCCCTCGCTAACGGTGTGTGTCGAATACACCCACATCACCGCCCTCTGCCCTCCCCATCCTCACTCTCCCCCGTGCCCCGTCTCCCCATCTCCCTCGTCCTGTCGTCGTCGCAGGCGTTGCTCGTCGCGACACAGTCCCCAAGCCCCAACGGACGTGCGCCCCCAATCTCGGCTGTCCGGCATCCCCAGCCCGCTCACCAGCACCTCCCGACGCTTGCTCTGTCTCGCGGGCTTGCAAACGAGCACACCTGCACTCACGGGTAGACGTGTCCGTCTGGCTCCGACACCCAACGCCTCGTCCCCTCCGCCGCTGTCCACACGCTGCGAGTGCTTTCTTCGGCTTTGGTTTGGGCTTGTACTGTGTAATAGTCCTTGGTTTCAACCTGTTTTCTTTTGCCGCCCATCCCCAGGGACCTCGACTCTCCGCGACATCTCCCACCACGACCTCGCATCGCCGGATCTATTGACTTAGCCCCGGTCTGCCTGCGCTCCATCACCCTCGAGCTGCCCTTCACCTGCCGCCTGCCCTTTGCCTCCCTTCCAGGCACTTCTCCGGCCACCCACCGCCTCCGCGCAACCACCAGCGCGACCCATTTCCACCACCCACAAACACCCCCCGGACGTCGCATTTCCTTGAATGAGCACATCTTTCTAGAGGGTCCGTAGGCAACTCTAGAGGCGGCGCGAACGAGAAGACTGTACGTCACAAGCCCCAAGCCGCTGGCCACGCCCGTCACGCCAGCACTCACTAACACGACGCCAGGAGCCTCGCCAGTCTTCTCTCTGCGGCAGTCCCACACCATCATGCCCTCCTTCTACCCCCGGCATAACATGCCACGGCTATCTCCCCAGGAGTTCGTCCCCAGCTACCACTCTGCCTGTGGCGCGTCATACCCACCGCAGCAGCCCGCGTACGCTGGGCCCGCGATCCGGCAGCAAGATGATGGTTACGACTTCGCAGACCGCTACGGCCAACTGGCCATCGCCATGCCTCCCATGTACCCGCAGGCCGGCACCTACCTCAGCAGTGCGCCTCCCAGCCTTCCACCTGCAAGCTCCTTCTACGATCCCATGGGCGCAACCACCCTTCCGCCCATGCGCGCACAGTCTGGCCACGCGTTGGCAGAGGCGGCTATGCAGCAGCAGCGCGTGCACGAGTACAACCAGCGAATGAGTCAGCCCGCCAAGGAAGAGAAGCCTGTCGGCGGCGTGTCTGCAAAGCTGGATTATGACATGGACGTCATGACCGACTTCGTGTGCGAGACAGCCCTACGACTCATCACGCCCGGCCGCATGATGCCCTCGTCGTTCCGCAAATGGGTACACCAGGTGCTTTGCGCCACACGGCTGCCCTCGGCTACCATCCTGCTCAGCATGTACTACCTGTCCAGCAGGATGCCTATGCTAGCTCACGAGCCCAAGACCGACACTCACCTGTTCCGTCTCCTCACCATCGCGCTTGTGCTTGGCAGCAAGTTCTTGGACGACAACACCTTCATCAACCGTTCGTGGTCCGAGGTTAGCGGTATTCAGGTTCATGAGCTGAATGAGCTGGAGCTAGAGTGGCTCGTAGCAATCAAGTTCAAGCTTCATCGCGATCCATCTGAGCAGCATGGTTGGACATCATGGTCAGAGCACTGGAAGGACTACCAGAACAGTGCTGCTGCCCGCTCTGGTCGCAGCAACAAGCTCAGCCCTATCGACACATCGGTACACCGACGCTCACTCAACCCCAACAAGCCGCTTCCTCCTCTGCCGATGCACCAGGCCTACACTCCACCGTACGACTATGCGCCCAAGTCGGCACACTCTGCATACAACCCTCCGACCTACTCGCAGTACGACCCATGGCGGTCCGCTAGCGAGCACTCTCCTGCGTCAGCACCGACCACAGGCCCTACCACCCCAGAGTACTACGGCACAACGGGTACTTGGGCTCCAGCTGAGGGATACTCGCGTCGCACCATGTTCGGTTTCCCACCCTTGTCTCAGCCCGCCCCTGCGCAAGCGCTTCAGCAGCCGTCCAATTATGGCCCACCCGCCTACTCCACTCAGTACACACCGTCTGCATGGAACCAGCATGGTCTCAGCTGCGGATGTGCCTACTGCGTGCAGAGGCACCCGCCTTACTACATGGCTCCTGGTTATGGCCCACAGGCTGTTGCCGTCTAATTGCCCGCCACCGACCGGCCGCATATCAAAGCGACATCGCCTTGCCACACCTTCACGGATACATATTCGGCAGCCCATTCCAGCACTTCCTATGTTCAAAAAGTTACTTTCTGTTTCGCGAAGTACCATGGCTTACCAAGCCGACCCAGTTCCGATCACTGGACACATCTGGCTACTTCGATTCCCTCGAGTCTAGACTATCAGACACTCTCAAGGTGCCATTGCCTTATTCCTTCTGCTATCTGCAAGCATATTGGTGCGCCTCCGGATCTCACGAAAACGCACAAGGCTTGCGATCATCTTGCATGATAGATTTCACTGGTTCTTTTTCCTTCGTTTTCCTTCACTCTTTCCTTGTATCACCGGTATTACGTTTTAGACTTTGGTTTGTCCATGGTCTAATAGGAGCATGTCAGCGAAATTGTGGGTTACGGCGTTCCTGCTTTTACCTGGGTGTCATCTCGCACCTTACGATTGTTCATTTCTCTAGCGCTGCCTCAAGAATGCTTACGGGGCTGCCTATCTCGGTTTACGGATTTCTCTTCTCTGGAGTCGGCTTTTGCACTCGGCACACCAAGCCTCTCCATGCGACCAAGCCTTCGGTAGCGACCAGCATCACGCCACCACCGGAGGGTCGCTTGTTACGTTCACGACTTCTTTCCTCGATCCTCGCCTTCCGCTGTAGTCGGGTTGTAATTAATGGCACAAGATCAGCGATGGGATTCGCTTTATTTCTTTCGGAGTGGTGGAAAAAATACCTCTTGCTTTACACGGTTCTGTTTGGGCATTGCTTTGGGAAACGGGAGGAAAGATTTGCTTAGTGTATAACTGTCATACAACGAGATACCCTGACAAGGGGGTAACATCAGAATGCGAAAAAAAAACATCCTAGAAAAGCGGCACAGTCGCACAGGAAACGCCAAATTCAACTCTACTTCTTCTGGCATCCGTGGCTCTCATTGTATGTTCGATTATGTGACAGGTCTTGAAATGTGAGTCAGTCACACATCCTTCGTTTGAGCAAGAAGCCACGGTGCTAATCCCGCAGTGACTGTCATCACGGAAGCAACCCCGACCGGCTTCTGTAAATCAAGCAAGGATGATGTTTCGGTCATTTCGATCTGGGCGTAACGTAGCCTGGGTAGTTCGGTCTCAACGCCACCCGGCACCACTATCAAGCGTTCCCGCCATCCCGTAGAACCCGTTCTGACAGACGACGTTGGAGCACTGGATCCCGTGTGCTTCCGCAAGAGCGCATTACACGCGAGCGTTTTAGATCTGCTCCAGCCGTGTGTATGTGCAAGCCTCACGGATGAGGTCGAAATAGATGGCCGCGGCCGAGTTGACTTGCGACTGAAAAGTAATCAAGGTTTGTTTGAATGTCCGGTATGTATGAGTGACCCAAAGCTAAGCTTCACTCGATCGATGCTCGTCTTCCAACACGTTATTCGGTGAGTAAGAGCAAACCATGCAGTAACAAGTTGCAGAAGGATCGGTGTAGCCTAACTCTAGATCATCTTAGCCGTCCTTCTAAGTTTGTTTGTTCCGATCTTGGCTGGCTCAAACAAGGACTATAGATCAAGATGCATCTTGGCTATAAATCGTCTTTCTAGGGTATGCTCAGGTCTCTAGTACCTCTGGAGAGTAACTGAAACACGCATTTGTCTTATTACGACAAAAGCCTGTGTGCTGAAAGATCGGCAGAGTGCTTAAGTAGACGTGCGTGAACTTCCAGAGCGTGTCTGTATCATGAGTTTATATAATAATAGAACAACAATGGAATGCGGCGAGATCGACTTCACACTTTCCTACATGATTGACAGGAATGCTGTTATCGGAAATCACGTCGTATAAGTGTTGAAAGGTAGCCTGGAGGGCTCTCGGTAGTAGCAAGTATCTAGGTACTTGCATGCCAGCCAATGTGCATAGCTGATCATGTGGCCTCCCCAGGCCATTCTTTAACCCAGTCGACTAACTGCTTCAACACTCGATCCTGCACCTCTTTCACTCCCGCGTTGACCTTTCCGTTCTTCGTATTCAAGTCACTAGTGTGAACACCGTCAGGCACAATTTCCACTGGTACCTGCTCGGTACTCTGCAACGGACCCCCGGGTCTCCCTTTTGCCGAAACACTGATCTCTCTCCACGGGTCAAACTCGCCGTTGACGAAGATCAGCCGGCTTGTGTTGGTGATATTCCAGCCTCCAAAGTATGTATTGAAGTGCTCTTCGGTTCTTCCCGCTGCGAGACCATATGTTTCTCCATTAGGTCCAGGGGGGAAATATAGTCCGCACTGACGAACCCAGTAGTCTGTTGTTATGAGGCGAGAAATAAGTGATGGCCGTCCTGAAGGAGCGCCGACTTTCCAGTTTCCGAAGGGTTCGTTGCAGTTCATCCAGAACCATTGCCGGTTCATGGCATTCCTCGGCGTCGTGTCGGTGAATAGTGGGGAGCTTGCATTGTAGGTATTGAAGCAGTCAGTGTTACCTGAAGTGTTGAATTCAGGATAAAGATCCCCGGCGCAGTAATCGGGGAGTTCGACCTCTTTCCACCATTCCGCGTATCCTTCGAGCGCTTTATCAACACCAACACCAGCTTCAGACGGAAGGTCGTTGAGGGTTGCATTGACTGCGTTTTCAATATAGTCGCAGAATGTGAAGAAGCCCGTGTTGTAGGTGAACTGATTCCCTAGCCAAAGATAGGGACCACGCGCCAGAGCATTCATGAAGTCGTCGTTATGAGCGACGTCTTGCATGCCAAATTTGGCCTTGAGTTCGTGTTGCTCATCCCGAGAGCCAGCGCTGAGGATATCATCCATATGGTCGATAACAAGAGAGATGTCTCTACTACAATTCTTCGGCATAGCTTCTTGTATTGGAAGGAAGTAGGCCCAATAGTCAGAAACAGATTGAACTGATGCACTCGAAGCGTAGTATGCCCATATGGTGCCCGGGTCGAGGCTTGCAATCCACACTAGCAGGGCAGCAAAGTAGCTACCGCCTATAGCTACCCATGGAACATCTTTGGCACTGCTGCCAATTCTCTCGTCGGTAGCGAAAGGTAACTGGACTTGACGTGCGAAATATGTTATATCCTTCATGCTGTTCTCGACAGTAAGGTACTTCAGGTTTTCAGTGGTGAAGTTACGGAATGGTGTGCTATCGCCCCAGTAACGATGTTCGAGAACGATTGTAGCTGCGCCAATCTGCTCAGCCAGGGCTCCTGTTGCATGGCTGGGGGTTAAGAAGCTGTGGTACATAGTAGCGTTGACTTCTCCGGGCGAAAACAGTATCACCGGCGAACCGGGACCCCTCCAGTACGTTGTGTCGTAGTAGTAGAACTGGTCAAAAGTCCCCAGGCTAGGGTTGTTGTGGTCTATCAACTGTTTGAAAGTGCTGTTGTCGTAATAGTGTTTCTTCGGCGCCGATTCGCTACCTCTCACGGGTGGAGCACAACCCCAGCCTTAACCGGACGTTAACATATCCAGTTTGTACTCTACCCGTTTAAAGACTTACCTCCATAGGGGCCACAGTCATACCAGTCCTCGCCATGAAATTTGTCGGCATAGCCGATATGAACGTGGTCTTTCTGAGCTCGAGTGGGAATCGAGAGTGCTGCTAAAACCCACAGTCCTTTCATGATAGGCAAGATAGATGGAACAATTACAAAGTCTACTGGATATTGCAATCAGCTGTAAGATTCTTATAATCACCCTATGTACGTCAGCAGCATCCATGTGCCGAGTGCAACCCGAATAGCTGAGGTACCTAACGAATAGATAACACAAGACTGCTGCTATGCTTTTGTGGATCAGCCCCAGCTCTAAATTTGCCTGTGAAAGATCCCCATGACGACAATACATGTCTATTTCTCCGATGTGCACACCCTGTTGCGTTGTGTAATGATCGACGATGTCCCCAGGCAACTGAACGTCGCTCAGCACCCGGGTAGGTATTGTGGGCCACACTCGCCTCATCTACAGAACCATCTTTATTCATACTGCGGATCCGATCGATATCGAAATGCGTTCAACAGCTGCTCGAGATCGCGCTCAGCTCTGTCTACCAAGTCAACGATCAAGACAACGGCCCGTAGCGCTTATGTGGACGGCTCGTATAGTTCTGGAAAGAGGGGTAATGCGAGAGGTTCCTACATAGGCCCGAATTTTGCTAAGACGGTCGCGAGAAAACCCGAGATGGCTGCAGACAGCTTCCCGCGTCACCCTGCTGTTGGGGGTTTGGAGGTTGTCGGCCCGGGCCCATGAGATGGGGCCCGTTGCTTGGCAGCGTTCTGATCGGCCGCTTACGCTCACGCGCACGGACACAAACATCGAAGCTTCACGCGCGCAGAAATCCTCAGAGGTTTTCATGTCTTATTGAGTGGCTCAACTTGTTTCGAGGCCCAGATTAAGTACATTATCATCATTGCTAACATAGCATACACAGATTCAGATCATGTGCTACGCGGCAATACGACTGCCTTGGGCATGGCTTCTATACTCCAGCCCGTACTGATCTCAATATCTCTTAATGCAGAGTAACCTTCTCCTAATTTAGGCATTTGGCGGCTGATCGTATGTGACGAACTAATCCACTTTCTTCCTCGAATATTCTCCCAAAAGGCTACCTACTCATACTCGTCCCGCTCGCATAGCACGTGTCTTCTTTCATCCACTACTCTTGCATACTCTAACAATAGCCGTAGCCAGTATAGCTCCATATCTGCCTTACGGAGAACTCGGCGGCTCCAGATGGCCGCGCCCTCGCCAATTGCTGCGGCATGCCTGTCATGATTCTCACAACTCTTCCCTCGACAACATCCGCCGATAAAGAAGCAGAGTTTGTGCCAAAGATCGGGAAGACTGCCGAGGTCAAAGGGGACGAAATGTTTGTACGGTACGAGCCGCGAGCGGTGCCATTCTTCGAAGATAGTGGCCT
>Ga0265797_10009999_pt1 | contig 12161 bp, 10 predicted proteins | sample P2T30metagenome_FD_192433 | JGI IMG/M metagenome (GOLD analysis project Ga0265797, IMG submission 192433) | Plant litter microbial communities from East Loma Ridge, Irvine, California - P2 T30 | ecosystem: Environmental > Terrestrial > Plant litter > Unclassified | place: USA: California... | reverse complement strand
CGGGAAGAAGCAGTACACCACGTTCTCAGAAGCACTTTCGAAGCAGAGGTACTCGTGGAAAGAACAGAGCAATCGATGATGAGTACCTTGCACGTTGGGTGCGCGACAACTTGCAATACTGCCAGGACCAGCGTCTAGAGTTGTGCTCAACTTATATCGACATTGCATTAGAGCATCTTCGAGAGTGTCACAGCAGGGCCATTGTGCTGCGCCAGGGAGTGGCCAGAAGCGACGAAGCCAGCTCGCAGAGATACAAGCTTCCAGGCGCTCTTCTCAAAGCATTCGAGAACGTCGTCATGCTCATGATGTACACTGCGCTGTCTTTCCAGCTGGTTGACAGCTTCTGCAAACGCGTAGAAGATCACTTCGAGACCAAGAACAAGGAAACACATCACCAGTTACTCCTCACCGAAGCCAGAGACAACATCGATGGTACTGGAACTCGCGCCTTGTTGCTAATGGCAAAAGCCGAACAAGACATCATGCTTATGGCGTACACCGAGTACGACGAAGGCACTGTGAGCTATGAAGCAGTCGGCGCAGAGTACCTGCTAGCCACGGTGATGGCAAATGTTATCGAAAAACCCTTGCACAATGGCGAGAGTATCGACATGATCTACGCATCTTATTACGAGAAGCTTGTACGTTTGATCCAAACACTCTACCATTGCATTTTATCTACATGTGCAGATAGTGGCTAATTTCTGCGCACAGAATACAGAAGCTAGAAACCACCCTCGCGCCAAGATCTTGCGCGACATCTTCCTCATGCGGGAAGAGATCGATGAGATCAAACGCTGGACATCGAAGCAGAGTATCTGTATCAATGATTACATCACCCTGTTGACGCCCTGCATTTACAAAACGACCACCAAGCTGCGTTGTCTGCGCTTCGACACGGAACGTCGTTTTCTATCAGACCGCGTGCATCGCGGCCGGGTGCTCATAGACAGCTGGAACCGCTTGGATGCGCGATTGATTCGCTTGAACGGCGGCTAATATCAGATGCTGAAGGTCAGTGACTAGAACAGCGGCAACGCAATCATAGTCTTCACGATCGTCGCTACTATCTTTCTTCCTCTTTCGTGGGCAACGTCGTATCTCGGGATGAACACAGCGGACGTGAGAGAGCTTAGGCAAGGACAGTGGATATTCTGAACTGTTGCGGGACCGCTTGCGTCGGCTGTCATTGGGATAGCGCTTGTGGCTGCTTTGAAAGGAGAGGTGATTAGAGAGTACGTGATCAAGCATAGATATGCAGTGAGGAACACTCATGTGAAAGAGAGGAAAGGGATTGGGCGGTCTGACACGACGTTGAGCACGATTATGGGTACATGAAAGCGTGACGGGACTGGGAATGGCTTTTGGTTGCGCTTGAGACGGAAGAAGAAAAGCGAGAAGGAAACGGGTGATGTGTAGAGTCGTTTCAGGTAAGATCGACTAGAGACGGAAATCATACAATCACAGTAAATTGTGCCAGGGTCCCCTTGGCGCCTGTTATCGCAGTCATAGGTTGAAAAGCTGTTGCGTAGCGTGCTCGTAGAAGCTGGAGTGGCGTGTGTCGCCGAGCAGGAGTATGTAGTCGGAGCGGAATTCGGGTGAGGAGTCGTAGGATTGGAGTTTGGGGTTGGAATTAACGGTGGGCATCACACAAATGTCAATGTTATTGCAATTGTTATTGCCTCTTCTGGTCAGATATGTACCCTCAGAATGGTGCAGAACGTGAATAACGGTCTATTATCCTTCTCAGTTCTTCTTTCCATCCAGATCGGCGTAGAAGTTCCAACCAAAGTTCTTCGACGGGTCGTTAAACCTCAACTTCTTGTCAATGCCATCGATCTTGGCAACATCCTCCTGCGGCAGCTTGAAGTCGCCCTCGAGGTTCGACTTGATGCGGCTTTCAGTCTTGCTCTTGGGAATAACCGAATGGCCCTTCGCAATTCCCCAGGCCAGCGCAACCTGCGCGCCAGTCTTGCCGTGCTTCTTGCCAATCTCCACAAGCACAGGATCGTCCATGAGCTTGCCCATATTCTTTCCAGAGTCATAGATCTCGTTCTGGTTGCCAAAGGGCGAGTATTGGGTTATGTGGATGCCCTTCTGCTTGTGGAATTCCGTGAAAGAGTGTTGCTGCAGGTACGGGTGCAGCTCGATCTGGTGAACAGCCGGTACGACCGACGTCTCCTTGATCAATCGCTCGAGCTCTGCTTTGCTGAAGTTTGACACGCCGATGGCACGCGTCTTTCCGCTCTTGAGGCACTTCTCCATCGCCTTGTATGTGTCGACGTAGTCGCTGTCGCCTGTCCTAACCTTGCCGTTGCTGTCTTTGGGAAATGACTCATCGCCACGGGCGAATGGAGAGGGCCAGTGCATCAGGTAGAGATCGAGGTAGTCCGTACCAAGATCCTTGAGAGATGCATCGAGCGCCGCCTCCACGTCGTCGGGATGGTGCGAGTTGTTCCAGAGCTTAGTGGTGATGAAGAGTTCCGATCGAGGGACGCCTGATCTTTCAATGGCGGCGCCGACTGCGGGCTCGGTGCCATAGATGCGTGCGGTATCGATGTGGCGGTATCCAGCCTTGAGTGCCATTGTCACCGCGCTGTGCATCGTTAGCCAGGTCTACGAAGCGTTGTGCAAAGAGGTTATCGTACGGCTCCTGGGCATCTTTGTCCTGCCAGGTACCGAAGCCAATTGATGGTATCTGAGCTCCAGTGTTGAGCTTGACGGTGGTTCCGCTCGCCATTCTGATTTGTTGTTGCGGTTGTAACTGTCGCGATATGTGTGACAAACGTGTCGCTGGTGATGAACGAAGCGTCCTAGAAGCTGTAGATGCAAGCATTTTATACTATTGCAAGTGCGAGGCGACGGCGCTTGGGAGACTCGGGTTGTCTTTGGGGTACTCAGGTACTCAGGGTCCGCTTGCCGTCATGTTGCAACTCACCATGACGTTTTTTCTGGCCACCGGAAGCCATTGACCCATCGGCGACCGCTCCAGATCGGCAGAAGAATCTAGATCGTGTTATTGGACATGCTGAACTTCGACAAATCTTAGGCAGGTGGTATTGCGACAGTAAAGGAAGTATTTCTCTGCTCTCGGTCGCGCTGAGATCCAGGTCGCGACTGCTGACGTTTGGGCCTGAAGTCTGAACTGCTGATCGGATATAGCGCGTGGTCGGGAATAAGACCCAAGCTGTCACGTGGGGTCTACGAGAAGCAGCATGATGGTGCTTCCGAAGGCGATAGTGTTCTTTAAGGACACTTTGCCGTATGAATGCGGATGGTTGGCGTGGTTACAGGAAGAGCTTACCTTTGTACTTCGTACTCCAACTGGTCACCGCGCGAAACAGGCAACCACCTGGGCACCATAGAAGAATCTACACAGACACAGAACGCTTCTACGCCTTCATCATTCCATCACCAGCAACCAATTGTATATCCTTGTTCCAACATGGCAGCATCTCCTTTCCCAAATTACCAATACCCCTCCCCTTCATTCGTCGAGTCCTGCGGTGCAATCCTCTTCGACCTCTCCAAGCCCACCCCGCACGTCTGCCTCATCAAGATCCTCTCAGAGAACGAATATGCCCTGCCGAAAGGTCGCCGAAATATCAACGAGTCGCGCAAAGAAGCTGCCGTGCGCGAAGTCTTCGAAGAGACTGGTTATCGCGCAAGACCATTCCCTGTCACGATGGCTACGCGGGTAACGGCACCGGATGATCATACCGATGTCGCCGATGAGGCCAAGGTGCGACAAGATATCACCGAGCCGTTTATGTTCACGGTCAGGGAGCTGCGAAAGGGTGGTGTCAAGATCATTTGGTGGTATGTTGCCGTGCTGGATGATCAAAGAATTGAAAGAGGCCCAGGGGAGCAGGAAATAGAGGCTGAGTTCTTCGAGTGTAAGGAAGCAATAGAAAAGCTGTGGTTCGAGACAGATAGGGAGGTGTTGAGGAACGCTATAGATATCATCGAGAGAACGTCAGAGGGAAAGAGTGATGGCAACCGCAGCGGATGATAGTCGAGGGGACGTGGAGTATCGAAATCGACTATCAGTCGGTGCGAGGGGTACGATTGCATGGAACTCGCCTTCATTCCTCAACATGCTGATGAAACATCATCGCATCAGTCCAGATTGATGGAACGTTGTGACTGTCTCTACCAATGACGAATGAATGCCGCTAATGCCGACGCTAAATTCCCCCTCTAACCCTGGGTAACCTCACTCGAGGTCATGCGAGCTCATTCAAGACTTACTTCCAGAATCTCTGATAGTCGACTCGTACATCTTCTCGCTGTAGCTGATAATCCAACCCTTACTCAGGCAACTGCTTGCAATTCAACACGTCGCTGCCGGACCACATTCGCGATCATCGACTTCCACCGCAGCCTGCATCACATCCCACAAACTTGCTCAACAACGCCACCTTGTTACATCTGTAACCAAGCTCAGATGATGTTGCAGTAGGGAATTTCCTATTTATTGCACCTTGGAACAACACCGCGAACCATGAGCTCCACCCGGGTCTTTCAAGGCGCCATCATACACTCGATTGAATCAAACTCTTTAGAGATCCTCGACAAAGGAACTCTGATTGTCAAAGATGGCTACATAGCCGCTTTCTTCGCGTCGGACGCAGAGACACCGCCCGATAGCATCCCACCCAATGCTCAAGTTCATTGTCTGCCTCTCGGCGACTTCCTCATTCCCGGCTTCGTAGACACGCACAATCACGCACCGCAATGGCCAATGCGTGGTCGCGGGCAAGGTTTGCACATCTTGGACTGGCTGGACCAAGTCACGTTTCCTGTTGAAGCTCGGTTCGAGGACCCTGAGTATGCTACTCGTATGTACGATCAGACCGTCGACGATTTCCTCCGGCATGGCACCACAACAGCCTCGTACTATGGGTCCCGTCACGCCGAAGCTACAAAGATTCTGGCTGATACGTGCCACCGTAAAGGGCAGCGCGCTTTCGTCGGTAAATGTAACATGGATCGAAATGCGCCTGAATACATCCGCGAACCCGACGCGGAAACATCATTGAAAGAGACGAAAGATTGCATATCACACATTCGCGGCTTATCAGAACAAGGGTTCGGCACCTCAGACGCCCTTGTGTGGCCCGTCGTAACGCCGCGGTTCGCAATATCGTGCACTCCAAAGCTACTGGGCGGTCTCGGTGATCTCTTGAAGCAAGACGAGACACTCCCAATGCAAACACACTTCAACGAAGCACAGCAAGAAATTGACTTCACTCAATCCCTCTTCCCGCAGTTCAACGGTAGTGAGGCCGATCTGTACGATCATTTCGGGCTTTTGAACAAACGCAGTATCCTTGCACATTGCACCATTATGACCAACTACGAAAAGGAGCGTATCCAAGCGCTACAATGCGGCATAGCACACTGTCCTATATCCAACATGACCGTTGGTGGGGGCTTCATGGTAGCTCCAGTCCGTGACTATTTACGCCGTGGTCTCAAAGTCGGACTGGGTACAGATAGCGGCGGCGGGTGGGCTTCTCAGATGCTGGCTGTCATTCGACAGACTTTGATCGCATCGAATGCGCAAGAGGTATTGTCGGACGGAAAAGACAGGGCACTTTCGCTGGATGAAGCGTTTTACCTTGCGACAATGGGAGGCGCAAGTGTGATGGGTTTGGAAGACCGGATTGGCAACTTCGAAGTTGGCAAAGAGTTTGATGCGGTATGGGTGAAGACGACGGAGGGGCTGCAGTCTGCTATGACGCCGAGGGAAGGTGACGATTCATCAAGGACGGTGTTCGAGAAGTTTGTGCTTACGGGGGATGATAGGAATATTGCGAATGTGTATGTGAGAGGGCGAAGAGTGGCTGGAAGTGCTACCGGAATATAATGAAATCTCATGGGGATACGGGCCGAGTTGAGTAGACAGGATCGCATGGCATGCAAAGCATTATCAATGAAGCATCACCATCGACATCTACTCCAAAACTCCGTACATTGCGATAATCCTTCTCTTTCGCTGATTGCGGGTCGAATCCTCAAAGAACTGGGACTCAAAGCATGTTAAGATAGGTGGATCTGGTGTACGGAATCGGGCTATGCGACTCAAGACAAGTGCGCACCTCCGCCTGTGCACCAATACACAGTGAAGACAGACTCTTTCCACTATATACTGGGGTCATATAGAATACCGCCTCCTTCAGCACACGACGAAAAGTCTAGCGAATACAGACAGCCCTGTTAGAGATGTTCAACAGATATGAGGGCGAATAGCAACTCCTTGTGCTTTTCTTGAGATACCTTGTCAGTCTCCGTCGTATCTTGCGACAGGCGGTACTCGGAGGCACGTTGGCTTCTGGAAATATGACGCGTATACATCAGTTGTCCCTCAACATTCACAAGGAGCCCGTGGCCTGAACAAGTACCTGCCGCATGTTGGCTGCCAATTAACGGGCGTCGAATCCATGCCTTTCATGATCGCTACATTGTTGTGTTCGATGCAGTATTGTCGATCACAGTACATGCTTCTCTTCCTGGAGGATCTTCAGACACTGTTTAGTGGCGACGCTGCAGATATCGTAGTCCGTGTTCCCGTCACTTGCCCAACCGAAATTGTTGGTTGTCCGCTGTATCAGCTTGTCGTTGAATTGTGCAGCGTTGATCTGCTTCTACGAGCCATCTTAGTCCACCTCCGAAGCACCCAGAGCCAGTCGTTACCGCACGTTAGTCTTAGCGACAGTGCTCTGCCAGTGCGGCTTGAAAATTTCTCTTTTGCTGCGACAAGGTCGCAGTGCATGAACATGCTTGATGGTTAGCGGTAGATTGCCGTTGGATGCAATGAAATGCTTCTGCCCGTGTCTTGAAGTGGTACGAAGCTTTGCAGATGCGAGATTGGAACTGTGTTGCCAGACCCCACCAAAAGGCCTGGCGTCCTTTCAGACTAGCCGCATGCAGACGCACTAAAGATCCTCGTTGACATGGACTCAACACCAGCCCGGCGACAGCGATTCCCTACTTTGCATGCGCTTAGGTACTCCTTGCCCTTTCTACCCGCAGCCTGTGTTGGTGTTTCAATTGATGTCGGATAGCTATACATCCGCGCTGCCAGGTCCACCACGACTCACTTACCAACACACACACTGCACTTTGTAGCGCTTGGCCTACATATTCAAGGCTGCAAGTCGGATGTGGCTTGCAAACACGTCGCCGATCGCATGCGGCAATGTCGCCGACGTGCTATGCTCTACGAAATGAAGTCTCGGTCTTGCTCTTGCTTCAAACTACATGCATCCCCACCTCACAGCGTCCCCAGAAATATCCAGCACGTCGACTCATCAGATCAAGCCCCCGCATCGATGTAACTCAAAATGTGCTAGTGTATTACACAGCACATGAGAAGCTAAGCCTATCAAGTACGTCGTGAGTGATCGTGCTTACTCCGTGGCAATTGAAGACTTCACGTATTGTTGACCTTCCGGTGAGCTTCAAGCAGAGCATCCAGGCGGCTGTCGTGTGCATTCGATTATAAGACATCTTGAGGTCTAGATTAGTTGTTGACTTTACATCTATACATTGTCAGGAATGATGGCATCCTGCAGCAAGCATTCTCATTGCATGTTAGGCTAACAGCAGCAGCTCCGATATCGAGCGATGGTGTGAGCTTCTTCGGCACTCTCATCTCGCAGAAACAGAACTCGGGTGTCCAGGTGCTTCAAACTTGACTTCACAGCTTCGAGCAAAGGCCGGTCGCATATGCAAGATCATAGTTCTTATCGATGCTTCTTCGGCTTCGCCGAAAGCCATTCCAATTGAATCTGGAGGATCTCAATGAACCTGATGCGGCAAGAGCATATCTCTTTTAGCTTGGTACCATGAAACGTGAACTCGAAAGCTTCTTGGAAGGCTGTCCGACCATACTCCTGTTCTCTTAGTAGCTGCATCGCCCTAACGGGAACGGAACGACGTTGAAGATTCCACAAACCGAATGACCGGGCCGTTCTAGTAGTCTGTACGTTGGTTCAGAACAGATCTAATTTACCTGGAGACTTGCTGAAATTATGCAGCAGATATTTCTACCATGGCTCCACCCCAGGACCAGCACAGCGGAACCGCAAGCATCTGTCAAAAATTGCTCATTCGTCTCATAGCTTCTACTACTGCCATGGCAGCCTCCCGGCATATTTCTAATCATGTTTACGTCCGAGGGAACTGTCACTTCGCCAGACTGCTGCCATCATGGGAACGACGCCACGATAGCCGCTTCATCAGCATAATGCTCTTGCATGGGGATGCGCGGATCGCGGTGGAACGAAAAGACTACGCTCCGGTATCTAGTGTTTCGCTTCCACCACTCTTTCAAGGATACTGCAGGTGCGCATACGGGAACAGATGACGGAATGCAGTACCAGCCCGGAGACCGCATACCTCTTGTCCGCACGTGCGAGACTCAGTCTTCGTTAATTTGGCGCATAAGGATGAAAGCCCACCCGTTTTAACCGGTACGCGAATATGCATAAGCACCGTTAATAGAACAACAAGCCAGATACCCTGCCAGTGGTATCCACTGATCTCGCTCTGCCCATTCCCAGTGTCGGGCCATGCCGTCATTCACGTGGCTGACCCTGCATTGACGTTCAAGCTCTCAGGCTCCTCACATCTTGGTGTCGGAAACGAAGTGCTTACACGTTCGAGAGTTGTCTATACCCATATGAATGGTCTGTAAGAGATCCGCCATCGTTGTTGCGGAGGCGACGAATGGCAATTTGAGATTTATCATGGCTCATGAGAGCGCAAAGTCTGTTAGCAAAGCATGTACAACGCGATCGTTATTCGTCAAGACCAGATGGTCAGATGCTTTGATGACTAGTTACTTAATCGAGTATGAGAGAACATACGCCTAGTGAGTTTACGAAGCCGGCAACAGGGTCTGATATGACTGAATCACAAGTCTCACCAGCACTTTGCGTTGACAGGCGGAAAGATTCTGCTTTAAGATACCCACAGACCTTCACTGCACCGTCGCAAGATTCGGCTCACCGGTATTCGATCGGCGCGTCATTTTGGATATCAAGCAAAATGATTACTGCTGGAATGGCGTTTTGCCTGCCTCGCACTGCCATCATCTTCATCAAAGATGCGATATGATAGACAAAACTGGAAATGAATCCAGAATCCATTGGTCGGCCACACCTGAACTTAACGAAGAACGGTGAGTATCGTTCTACAGCTTCGGAAGACCCGACTGTTTCCAGCACCGCGTTCCTCGGGCCGCACAGTTACACAAGTCGACCTCAAGGACGATCATGGCTCTCTGAAAACGGCTTGACCCGTCTGTTGGGGTCCTTGAAACCCCACGTAACCAAACTTCGGAGCGTGAGCAGAGCTGAATCTTTGTCACTGAGCAGTTTCGTCATGGTTTTGATCGATACCAGTACCGTGGGTGAGAACAAAGCCCTTCATTGTTGGCTTTGCACAGTCGGCCCTTCATAAAGTATCCTGCAGGCCGGCGCACGAATATCGTTCAAGTGCCTGAGTTCCATTACCGGTGCTACCCACAAACCAGGTGCAGGTGCGCGTGCGCGTGCGCATGTCTCTTGACCATCATCCATACTTTGCTTCCAGGTCTTGTCCGGCTCCAGAAGGTCGGAATTTCGAGCAGCAGAAGTGACCATGATAGCGGGCTTGGTTTGGCGATCCTATCAACACTTGGTGGCTAGCACTGTTGATCATGTACCGTGCGTCTCCTTGACTTTCCACGTTCATCGCTGCAGCTTTGCCGTGGTGTCATCCTTGCTGAGAGGAACCAATAGACCGGATTTTGCAACCCGCAGCGCGGTAGCGCACATGGCTCAAGGTGCGCTGGACAATCGTGTGAGTGAGCGCTGCCATACGTATGTTTCGTAGCATTTCGCGTTATGGTAAAGGCTGCTGTTACGAAGCCTACGCCCTGAATCCGAGTCTCCACCAACTCGGCATGCGAGTAAGAAAACGTGGAAGTGCCGTTTGAGACTGCGGCTCCTTCCGACGGGGTAAGACAATCTCACGAACGTGCTTGCAACTTGTAAGACCGTCTGTGCGTGCGTACGTGCGTGCGTGCGCTGGGTTTAGCGGTGGAGGACTTGCTGGCTTTCTAAGACTCGCTCGTATATACTCGCCATAGATATGCTACCGTGTGGGCGGGAATAATTTTGGATCAGCGCTCGCACTCCGCCTCGTTATCTGATCACTCCAAGGCTACACTTCATGGTGTAAGCGTGCCCTCGCTCTATGATCACCACGGTAAGGATCAGGCTTAGCGCATATGACAAGGCAAGATTCCTGGCGGCTACTGTAGCCTTTATTAGTAGTCTCGTCCAATCAGTAATCCGGATCTGCGCCTCTGAGCAGCCAGGTACATGAAGGACGTGCACAGCCCGGCTACCATTTTTGGTGGACCGACCGTCCCGTTTTGGCGTCCGGTTACCAAAATGCTTGGGCGCCGTCATTGTGGTTTAGCGGCATAGAACCTTGCTGTGCCGTTGCGCTAAGTCCTGAACGCTGGGGTCAAGCATGTGCGCGAAGGAGGATTCGAGCGGAAAAAGCGCTTTCGTGATCTTCCATGTTCTTGTGGCTGAAGACGGGCTGGAGATAGGGCAAGGCTAGCTTGTTGGCAGAACTTTGTTTTGGGTACCGGTAGTCAACGTGCAAAGATAGTACTGCGAGGTACTCATGTGATGATGTGTAGAGTGATTTGCTCTCGCTGGTGCGAGGACGGAACCTATTCGTGGATGTCATCGCTGGACGCCTTACGACACCCACCTCGCACGATAGACAAAGACCCCTTAATACCTCACGTCATTCTAAAGTAGTCTTCTCGCATGTTTGTAGGCATCTACTATCGCATTCGACATGTGATGAACAGCTCGCTGTGGTCAGCAACATCCACCGTTGTGTCAGCCACGCTCTCAGGACAGGAACGGCCCCAACCTCAAACCGTCACGCCACACGAGCGATCCCCAGCTGGCGTGTTGGCGCGAGCCGATCGTTCCCTTCCCTCGTGAGGGCTTTGTGGCTTGATGCCTCCCGCAGTTGTGGGCCCGCGCACATCACTTAGCTTGTTGTCTCCAAACCGTCGCGCACTATCTCACCCGTACCAATTTAGCCACTCGTTGGCTTTATTTCCTGCAGGCTGGTGTGACGGAAGAAATTGTTGGTGGTGGGTGAGGGTGAGGAGAAGCTCTTGCTCCAGCCTTTACGTGATGACGACGTGGATGTAGACATTTGCCTGGCTGCAGGGAATGTCTGCATACTTATCTGCCAGGCTCGTGCGGCCACGACTGAAGATACGCAGCACATACATGAGATAGGCCCGCTTGTGCCTCTTTTCTGTGCGCTGACCAGTAGTAACAGACGTCTCGAGCAATGATTTCACGATGTACCAAGAAGGTGCAAGTGCCATTCTCTGGGACTAACCGATGCAGTCAACAATCAGCCCCAAATCTTAGGGGCGCTTAATCGTCGCGATGAGTCCCAAACATCATCAATCAGATCGCGTGGTCTGCCTCGTGCTAAGCCTAAGCCGGGATGCCGGGTATAATATAGTGTCGCAAGTGGTTGGTTAATATCGCTGATCCCGGCCATTTGGGGTCCTTTTACTTCGCCTTGGTGAGCAAAAAAGGGCATATTGGACTAGCATCGGTAGCTGACTGGGTTCGGCCGTTTCTGATCGGCGAGACAGTACGAAATGAGTATGTCTGTGGGGTGGGAAGTGAGACACTCTCATTGAGGCTGTTGTCCGTGAAGATACGTCGGGTGCGAAGGATGCGATGTACATCACGCTCTTGAACTTATCTCTATACGCAAGCAGCGTTTTGATGGATTTGCGATAAATTGATTGCGTTATCCAGCGAGCTGAATTCGCGTCGCGTGGGAGAACTACAGCCGATGGAAGGGTAATAGATGACAACGTGGCTGGATTGCAGCTCATGGGTACTTCCCCAAAGAAGACAGAAAAGCGAGAAGGATTTTTGTGCAACATGAAATGCTTCGTAGATTGATATCATTTTGCATTCGCGGAGCACATCTATTGTGCCGCATCGCTTAAAGAACGAGTCTTGGTAGCCCTTGCTCTCCGTCGCTGTAGCCTATACAGCTTATCTATCACCAGTCTCCAGGGGTATTTACAGGGCAAGAATAAACTT
>Ga0265797_10009997_pt1 | contig 12163 bp, 19 predicted proteins | sample P2T30metagenome_FD_192433 | JGI IMG/M metagenome (GOLD analysis project Ga0265797, IMG submission 192433) | Plant litter microbial communities from East Loma Ridge, Irvine, California - P2 T30 | ecosystem: Environmental > Terrestrial > Plant litter > Unclassified | place: USA: California... | reverse complement strand
GCTCAGTCCGGAAACACTTTCTCGCACTCCAGTGACCATCAGCACAGTAAATATCGTACAAGGCGAGGCGATCTTTTACTCTGGCGGAAAATGTGGATAAACACGGCAGCTCGTTTAGAGTTTCACCCGGCAGCTCGGGCTTTGACGTCGGCCTTTGCCTTGCGCACCTTCTTGGAAACATCACCCATCTGATCGGGCAATTTCCCCCGTCGATTGTGTATTTTTACACGAGGTTAGGTCCATGTGTAATGCTCGGATACTTTGATCGTGTACGGTCGCCGCGGTCTCGGATGTGAGCTCGGTCGGTGGAGCGTGGCATAAGTAAGTATGTCGTCCGGCCCAGGTCGCCTTCCTTTCGTGTCTCCTAGCATTGCTTCTCAAGGTCTCATATTCGGCTCCCTCCAATCTTACATATCTTTCACCCTTGAGATCGTTACAACATACTAGACTTTGACAATGGGCAAACCTATCCTCCTCCACTGCGGAGACGACATCAAATGGAACCATGACCTCTACAGCAAACTCTCAAGCACATTCGACATCAAGCGAAGCTACTCAATGGGCCGCGAGGAGTTCAAGCAGGCGTTGAAAGACAAGAAATTCGGCGACTTTGTTGCGATATACCGCCCTTTCTGGAACACTGGCGGCGAAATGAGTCCTTGGAACTCTGAACTAATGTTTGTCTCCTCCTTCCAATCTCTCGCAACGTATCAGAACGTCCAGAACGAATCCAAATCCTAACGCAAATCACAGCGACCTCCTCCCCTCCTCCTGCAAAATCTATGCCTCCGCCGGCGCCGGCTTCGACTGGGTCGACACGCAATCCCTGGCCAAAAAAGGCGTGATCTACTGCAACGCCGGCGCCGCCTGCACCGAGTCCGTCGCCGACGCCGCCATCTGGCTCATCCTCTCGACCTTCCGCGCCTTCACCTGGTCCCACACAGCAGCCCGCAGCTGCGAACCCGCTCGCTTCTCCGACGCACAGAAGAACATCGCCGCCAACACTTTCAACCCCAACGGCCACAGCTTAGGCGTGATTGGAATGGGGAAGATTGGGTTCCGGATCGCGCAGAAGGCGAGCCAGAGCTTTGGGATGAGGGTGTTGTATAATGATATTAGGCAGTTGCCTGGGAGTGTGGAGGAGGAAGTCGGAGCGACGTTTTATAGGGAGTTGGATGATATGCTGGCGGTGGCGGATTGTGTGCTTGTTGCTACGCCTTTTGGTGGGGAGGCGGTGTTGAATGCTGAGAAGATTGGGAAGATGAAGAAGGGATCGCGGCTGATTAATATTGCCCGCGGGAAATTGATTGATGAGGAGGCGTTGATTGCGGCGCTGGAGAACGGGCAACTGGGTGCTGCTGGGCTGGATGTGCATTTCAACGAGCCGCAAGTGAACAGGAAGCTGGCGGATATGAGGAATGTCGAGATGCTAGCGCACACCGCTGGTGCGTCTGTTGACAGCCATATCGGGTTCGAGCGCTTAGGGATGGAGAATATCCTGAGTTACTTTGAGACGGGCAAGGCGGTGACGCCGGTGAATTTGCAGTTCTTTGATGAGAAGGCGAAGTTGTAGAATTGGGGCATGCTTAAAAATAGAAGATCACGAATAGATGAGACCTTTTCTTTTCCACTTTTTCCCTAATTCCTCGATCAGCGATGTCCAAAACTCCCGCCCGGCGGTTCCCCCTCATACGCCTCCACCCCCTCGGGAACATCAACAACAGCCGACCTCGTCCAGATATGCACAGCACCCCTCATCATCTCCCTCGTAACGCCATCCAAACACCCCGACTTGACACTCACAGTCGCAGCCGGTGTGCCGTCTCTCGAAATCGACTGGTGCATCAGCCGAGCACCGCATCTGGTGCAGAAGAAGCCTTTGGTTTCGCCGTTGCTGTTTGGGCGAGAGTATGTTGCGATTGCACCGGGGAAGGGAGGGGCTATGGTGAAGGAGGGGAAAAGGGCGGTCATGCCGTAGGTTGAGGAGGATTGGTGGCGGCATTCGGTGCAGTGGCAGATTAGGAGGTGGAGGGGGCGTGGGAGGGGGGTGGTGAAGGTTATTAGGGAGCATTGGCAGCGTCCTTCCATTGGTTTGGTTTTGTTAGAAGAGATTGATTGAAGGATACGCTTCGGTTGGAGAAGCTTTGCGTTTTGAGAATGTCGGTTGGACCATTCGATGGTTGAATATTGCTGAAGTGGTGGCGCACTTAAGTCTTACCGAGGCAATGATGACGGTCCATTCTGTAGGTGTGTTATTCGACACTGCACTGATTCTCTTCGGGGCTATCATTGAAAGTGTTCTTTGGCAATCACTGATAGATTGTTGGTCGTCGCACTGTATCTCGCCGCTGACTGCACCGTATCGTTGTGTCCATCATCATGCGAAGGCAAAACTCAAACCTTAAACCACTGTGGAAGCCGCTACGCAAAGTGTACGTTTTTATCGATTATGTCAAGATTAAGACTTTTGTTATCTATCAAGCGATGTCGCTGAAGGCGATATGTCTGCTAATCCTGACTCTTGTTCAAATGCTTCCTAGGCTCAGTGTAATGCTTCCTGCCCCTCACCACGTAATCCACGCAAGCAATGATGAACACTCCACCGAACATGACCGAAGACCAATTCATGTTCTCGGCATCCGTCGGTACAGCAACGGGGAAGAACGAAGCAACTGCTGAAACGATCACGTAGACCGTCGCGAATGCGTTAATCGCTGTTCCATATCTGCCGAGAGAGAAGCGGGCGGGCGGAAGAGGCTCTTTTCGCAGACGCTTGGCCAATATGCAGGCGATGCTGAGAGCGTAGCTAAAGCTTGTGGCGCCTGTAAGGAGAGCGACGATGGTGTTCAGAGCCGCACTCGAGCCGATGTTGATCAATGCGATGATGACTGTGATCGATAGGGAGAAGAGAATGCTGTTGATAGGGACGGGAGTTCCGATCACGGCGACCTGTTTCGGTGTCAGAAGAGAGAAAAAACGACAACACACACACACACGAGTTATACCTTGCGGAACCACGATGAGAAAGGCAGTGCTTGGTCTCGACTGAGTGCCCAAGCTTGACGAGAAGCAGCAGCGAGTGCATTGAGACACGTGCAGATGCTCAAGATGAGTGGGACCATCATCATGCAAACAGTTCCTGCATTGCTGCCGGTTGAGGCGAGGAAGACCTGTGATCATTCAAATGTGAGCAGAAGTTTGACATTGAATGGTGCGGAGAGACTGACGTCGATGAATGGAAAGGGCCACTCAGAGGCGAGGACAGCTTCGAGGTTAGTGATACAAAAGCACTGTATATTTACCATATCAGCTGGGTTCAGTAGCAGTCCGTGTTTGATCGTCGCTTGCACTCACATATGTGATGATGAAGATGAATGCCATAAGACCGTTCACAGCGATCGTAAGCATGATCATCCTCGGAACAGCTTTGCTTGCATCCTCCGTTTCTTCTGCCATGTGAACTGCCGCGTCGGAGCCAGCGAACGAAGCCGTTGCCGTGATCGACCCAACGAAACAGGCCGCTCCAATGCTAGACCAGCCTCCATAGTTCGAGAAGGAGCCGAAAACCTCACTCGCCGGAGCTTTAGGGGAAAGCACCCAGAGCGGAATGATGATGCTGAAAAATCCGACAACTTGAACCACAAGGACGATGCCTTCAAGAATCGGCAGCTTCTTCGCTCCGTATGTGTTCATCAAGGTCGCGAGCACGGCGACTGCAATCATCACCAATGATTGTTGCCAGTTCTGCTGTTGGTAGGAGGGATGGTAGATGGTGATCATGGAGAGTAGCACACCAGCGGCGGTGTAGGCTACGGTAGCGATGAGTGCTTGCCACTGGCGATTCAGTCAGTAAGGATTGGTGGATTTTATACGATCGGGACTTCTTACGCCCAACGCGGCTAGCCAACCGACAATGTACGACAGGAAGCTCGACTTTGATTTCGGAGCGAACTCAGAGACCCAGTCTGCAGTCTTCAGATTAGCATTACTCTCGAGACTGGAGGGATATGGTCTCCAGACTTACGGTACTGGCCGCCAGATGTCGGCGCCATAGAAGCCATCTCAGCCAAAGATGCCGCGAGAGCGAATGTGCAGAGCCATGAGACAAAGTATATCCAAATCGTTCCAGCAAGGCCACCGTTAGTGAGAGAGAATAGATTGCCGAACAAGAGGCCCATCCACGTAGACATAGTGGTGATTGCTAATCCGAAGACGGACAGAGACTTGAAGTTTCGTCGCAGCTCTTGCGAACGGCCCATACGCGCCATATCCCAAGCGTCGGCATCCGTGCCTGTCGCCATACCAGTGACATCGACGCGCACTCGTTCGTCTGCCATGGGGCTGCTGTTGGTAGGGCTTGAGGTCTCGGTGAAACCCTTGGTGGGCTGCATCTCGATGGTAGCCATGGCTGGGTAGGATTAGATACAACGATTTCGGAGCAGAGGAATTTTGTTCCAAGATGATTTTCAGAGCCAGAACCACAAAAGACGCCGGGCAATGTCAATGCCAAAGGGAGAATAGCTAGGAAGGCCTTAGAAAAAAGGCAGTGCAATGCTGTTTTACCGAGCCCACAAGCCTGTCATGCACGATGGTTTCCCGTCTGTCATTGAGGATAGGATCCTCAACCTCGCAAGGGCATGGCAGCCGCTCAATATGGGTATATGAAACAGCGCCTGGGTAAGTTCGTCGGCGTGTTGCCTTTTTAAAGTCACGTTGTACAGGCATCTCGCCATCTCGCCATCTCGCTTCTAATCGCATGCGCGAGGTACACATTGCTAGTGGCTTCATGGGTCGGTTCGGCGGCGTACACGTAAGGAAAGCCAGCTAGTCTGAGGGGAAGGTAGATTGTTATGCTTTAGCCAGATGTTGGTGATATCGGTAGACGGCATGGCAAGGAGCGAAGGATCCGCTAGATCCAACGGCTCCTTCAATCCGCCACCGCCAATGGTGGGTGCCAAGGTGCGGTCCTGACCCCTGCCCTTCGGCGTACACTGCATCACCAGGGAATTATAGAGGCTTGGAACGTACAGTGGTACGCTCTCGCGCATAAGTGCCTGAACTCTGCTAACTATTCTACGTGCCATGGGCGCGCGCTGCAATGGGACCACCTGCTTTTGCAGCACTCGTGGAAGCCTGTGAGCGTCCCCGTAATGCATGGTCGGCCAATACCAGGTACATCACCAGCATGGTCATCTTTTCCTGTTGGGGTGCTCACAGAATAAGCGAAGGCCGAGATACACAGCTGCAGAGCCACCTAAGCGACCTTCTCCCTTGTTCCATACATCAATCTTGGCGGACGCCGCAATATATCTGCGCTCGCATAACGTAGGCTGGACGAGCGTCGCAACTCTGCCCTGCTGAGGCATGGCTCGAAGACCATGAGGCCTTTGCGAGAGCTGGCGATACCGAGGCGATCGCCTCAGCGAAGATGTAGCGACTGGGACAACAGATCAGCGTGAAGTGGTCGATTTTGTATCCTGCCATCTTCTATTCACCCCTGTCACCACACTGTCACCACCTATCGACAGCATGTCGGATCAATCGCAGGTTGCACCTCCAAAGCCAACGCTGCAAGTTAGCACTGCTATCACCGCGACGGATCATGGACAGATTGTCGTTCTCGCTGGCTGGCTGTGTTTGGCCATAGGAACTTTGCTTTCCATGGCAAGAGTCTACATTCGATGGCCGCTGAATGTGCTTGCAGGCAAAGATGACATTGCTTACGCAGTCTCCATGTTCCTTGCGGTTATACAGACTGCCCTAACGATCGATGCTGTTCGGAAGGGATTTGGTAGGGTTGAGCCGGAGCTGGAGCACTGGCAGGTCGCCAGGATATCCAAGGTAAGTCAGTTCTGCGTACAACCATAGATGGAAGCGACTCGGAGACAACTGACTAGTAACTGGAAGTTTTCGTGATCGACTCTCGCTAACTCAGCCATGTCAAACAGGTTCTCTACGCGACAGACATCGTTTTCCTCTTCTCGCTATGGACCGGCAAGCTTTCCGTCTCCTTCCTATTCACCCGGCTTGCGAGAGAATCAAATAAGATGCGCCTAGGCCAGGCTCTCACAGTGCTGTCGTCGATATTCAGCATCACTTCTATTCTCAGCATTGCATTGAGGGGAGATTTGTCACAGCCATGGAGCTATAGAGATGGCGACGGGCGATCGATACTCGCACGTTGGGCTGCAACGGGTGCTATGAGTATCGTGACGGATCTGGTAATCGCGGCCTTCTCGGTCTACCTGGTGTGGAGCTTGCAAATGGACTCGAAGCCAAAGTCTATCGTCATCACAGCGTTTGCCCTGCGATTATTCGTCGCCCCGGTCACAATCATCCGCCTTGTTAGTCTGAGCGCGGTGCGAGCAGACAATCTGTCATTCACCTACACTCTACCCGAAACAATGACCCAGCTGGAGATGTACTGCAACCTGGTCGCTGCAACGCTACCATGCCTTCGGATCTTCCTGACAGCGTGGAACACGAGCTTCATGAACATCAGGCTCGAGGATATCGACAATGATGCGTACAAAGAGCGTGAGTGAATCGTTCATTCGGAGAGATACTATTATCAGCAGCTAATGGCTCTTCAGACGTAACGACTCACAGCGATACAAGGAGCAGAGGTTCCGTGCCAAGGTCCCAGACCGGTAGCTCAAAGCAGACCAATCGCTTTCGTTCAGCACTCTGGGAACCAAGTGGCTGCCGATCGGAGACGATTGTCGAAAGCCAAGTCCGGGACAGTAACAATGATGCTGCTAGCGAGAATTCTGAAAGCGCGATCATTGTGAAAACTACCGTGGATGTAAGCGATAGCCAGGGATCAAAAGATAAATAGATCAACAGGAGCTGGCCTCAAGGAAAGGACTTCGATCACGTCGGGTAGACATGGTGAGGTTGGTGTTTGCTTTTGTTGCCCTGTATATATCGGGTTCTGTGACCTAAGACTTATACAGCGCTGCCGATTGTATCCTTCGTCTGGTGAGAATTATAGCACCCTCAGATCATACGCCAATATATGGGATATGGTAGTTATCTCAAGGGCAAGGTCCTAGTATCCTTGATCGGTGCCTTAAAGTAGTACCGCGAATACTACTAAGGTACTTGTGTTAACCTATTAGTATCTCGATGGCATATCGTTTTCTCGCAAGGCCTCAGAGTCGTGTGAGATTGTGTGATATACTTCGCACTACCCGAATGATGTAAAGATGCAACGTCAAATATTACTCTGGACCCTAACCATCGCATGTGTTTAAGTGGAGCCTGGAGGGAGGAGTCAGACGTTTGAGAGGTGACCTCATCGTTCGGAAGCGAACTTCGGGGGGCGAGATTCACTTTGGTAGGCAGACGGCAGACGACATATGTCCTAAAACTGAACGCATAGCCAACGGATACACTCTATACCATCCTGACCAGTCCGCTATTCGAACCATCGTCTGCCCCCATAACAGACTGACATTGTTCAACCTCGGGGAAGCTTACGGAATCATGCACCTAGGTGTCGGATACGAAGCATCTCTTATGCCCTCAGCTGCTCCTGTCTGGAACGGGTATTTCCTGGAAGTCGTCTCTACTCGATCCTGTGGTCTGGCCACCGCAAGGATGCCGTTGGATCTCGTTGCACAACTCTGCCTAGTTGCCAGGCATCGGCTTTTATAACTTATGGTCTGTATCTCGATCGACCGCCTGAACAGCTATTCTATCGGCACTTCAAGACGGCCATCATATCCATACCTACGGGCTTGCACCCTGACCTCTGGATCCATGCTGCTCAGATGTTTAGGCACTCAGTATCTTGGGGAATAATCGCTGCTGCCACTAAGGATAAACCATGTCCCACTGCCTCCTTCCATCAATTAGCAATAATTGGTCAGGGGATATGGTCTAGTGGTATGACATCTTCTTAGCATCGAGCTTCACAGCTCTTGTTAAGTGGAGAAGGTTCTGGGTTCGATTCCCAGTTTCTCCATGAGTCTCATCGTTTAGATGAGTTCATCTTTTGCCTTTTGATTGAAAGATACCCAGGTACTGTTTTGCGCAAACGAGTAACAACCCACAGGCTGTTGTGACGAGTCCATCAGACGTAGTCCTTTCGAGCTGAAGAGAATACAACATGCACCCTGGCTCTAGTGAAAGTGAAACTTCAGCATCGGAGAGGTAGCAGACGTATCTGATCGAACCAGCGAAGTCATGGTCGAATCGTTTCAAGACTGGAAACCAAGATTGAAACTCGATCGATATTGACTTTGAGTTCGGTCTGGATTCGAGCGGCCCATTGAGATCTACGTTGTTCTCGTTTCAATGGATGCGGTGATTGTTCATGCCAGTGGTGCCATTGCTCACTCTCAATTGAGCTTCGTAGTCGGAGGTTTACATACGGTTCCATAGCTCGATAGCTCGGCCATCAACAACATCACAGACGGATCGATTACTACCTCGTTGACTTCCACAACGCATACGGGGCCTCGAGCTTAGCAGATAATGTGATCATACTGTCTAGACGCTAATCTGTAGTACTGTATTCCGGTATAGAGGGATTGTGTGGTAGATCGCCCCGCCGAGATGCTTCGTCTTCGCAGCAATCTTGGGACGTTTGTCAAGCACGTTCATTTGACGATTTTGAAGAACGTCCGAACGAAGAAGCAGATTCACCGCTATTTCATTTCGTCATGGCGCTGCACCCCGGGAAATTGTGGTGGCCACTACGCCTTATGCCTTATGGTAGGGCTGGTCGAGGGTCTGACTCGAGTGTCAGTAGTCGCATCTGCCGGAAACGATCGTGGAAGAGAAAACAGCAAACGAGAAGCTCTAGCGATTGGCATGTGATCTTGCACCGCCTCTGAAAATTCTCGGTACGCTATTCACGAAAGCTGTAGTCGAGCGAGGCGCATGGTATCTGAGGGTGAGGTTGGTGTCGTATGACGATCCACAGGGCTGTGCAGAGCAAGCTAGACCAGCATTGGCCGCGCCTGCCCTCTTCAGCTTCAAACACCACGTCCACTCTTCCACCTTTGCTTCCAGAACTATACATCCACACATACTCTCAGCAAGGCAATCAACCACAAGAAACAGCAACAACATCAAACATGGGTGTAAGTCCATTCTCCCAGCATACCACACCTCCTACTCTCCCCGATATGCCCTCCTCGTACCCCACCTTCAGCCCCTCCAACCACGTCATCTCAACCAAGACTGGGATACGCAACACGTAAACCAAACAGAGCAGCAACCAGGCGACAGTAAAACAGACAGACAGAGAGAACGTTACAACGCACAAATGACTGACAGCATGACCAGCTCGCACAGAAGATGGCTGCTGCCCAGGCGGCGCAGGCGGCGCAGGGCGGTGGAGGTGGCGGAGCACCGCAGCAACAGGTGAGTGACTGCTTCCGCAATACCCAGCCCTCCAAGCTTTTTGCCTCATGACGCGCCAACTAACCTCCTCTTTAGTACCAAGCCTATAATCCATCTCAGGTAAAGACTCACTACTTCCTTTTGCTTCTTGATCTTGTTTGCGCTTTGCCTAAGCACACCCGTCCTACACCACCACACCAACTCTGGACCTCAACCACTGAGACTACACGCAACACCTACTGCGACCAGCTGCGCGACTTCACTCGGCCTCGATATGCCTCTCGCAGCACGCCTGGCTGCCGGCGGCGCATCTGCTGCGCCAGCCCAGCAACAACAGAACTCTCCATACCCAGCACCACTCCAACCCGGCAGGCCACAGGGCACCCAGTCTCCCTATCCTCCGGGCGGTGGATACCAGTCTCCTGCACCACCTCAGCAATATGGACAGCAGCAGCAGCAGTTTGGACAACAACCACAATATGGACAACAGCAACAAGGCGGCTACTCAAGACCTCCTCCGGCTGCACCGCCCTCGTACGGCCAGCAGCAGCAATATGGACAACAGCAGCAACAGGCTCCTTATAGCCCGGCACCATACAGCCCAGCTCCTTACAGCCCTGCGCCCTACCAGCAAAGCCCTGGACACCCTCCTCAGGGATTTGGCGGATATGTTCGTTTCACATGCGCGGCAACTTTGGCTTAAATATGTTTGTAATCGAGTACTGACTAGATTTCGTTTTCAGGGAGCTCCTCAGTCCTACCCCGGCGGCCCACCTCCACCTGGCCAGCAGCAGCAGCAGTACCCTCCTCAGCAGGGCTGACAACAATTTGGTGGCCCGCCTCAGCAAGGCCAGGGTCAGTTCGCTGGAGGCCCACCGCCACCATCGTCCGGTCCTCAGGATGTCGGTCAATACGTTCGTCAGCTAGAGGAGGCTATCCAGCAGAAGCGCCTCCAGAGCTTCTACCCTCCTGGCGACCCTCGCATTCAACAGACTGCTCAGCGTGCTGCGCAGCAGGTCGATAAGCTCGTTGCCGCATGGCACATCCCCAGAGAGATCGCGGTCGATATCGTCAGGTGAGCGAGCACGTTACAAGATTTTTCAGTTAGACACATCTGACACATTCTAGACTTGCTCTCTACGACGTCGTCATCTACATCGATGACAGCGGCTCCATGGCTTTCGAGGAACAGGGCGAGCGCATCAAGGACTTGGAGCTTATCATGCAGAGAGTCGCGTTCGCTGCAACTCTCTTCGACGAGGATGGGTATGGTCGTCCAAGATCTCATAACAGAGAGACTGCATTACTGACATCGAATGCAGCATTGAGATCCGCTTCATGAACGACGACAGCACTCCGCCTAACATGCTTGGTAACATTCGCACTGAGCAGCAGATTGCTCAGGTCATGTCAAACAGAAGATACAAGGGTCTCACACCGTTCGGCTCGAAGCTGCGTCAGAAGGTCATCGACGGCATCGTCTTGCCTAAGTTGCGCCAGCCGCGCAAGCCCGTCCTGATCATCGGCATCACAGACGGTCAGCCCGCAGGCGAGAATGCCGGCGCGCTCGAGGACACTATCCGCTACGCTGTCAACTCTACCCAGAACTTGGGTCCTGGAGCCATTGCATTCCAGTTCGCACAGGTTGGAAACGACCAGAAAGGTAAGTGACCATTCATTCATCTGCGCAAGGGTAAATCGAAGCTAACAACTCAATAGCCACCGAGTTCTTGGGCAAGCTCGACAACGACCCGGTCATCGGAAGCATGGTGGACTGCACATCCAACTACGAGAATGAGTCTGCCGAGATGGCTCGTGCCAACCCACCTGTCGACCTCACCCCGGATCTCTGGGTTCTCAAGCTCATTCTCGGTGCCATCGACCCCAGCTACGACACCCAGGACGAGCAGGGCTCCGCTCAGGTTCCCGGCCCTGGCCAGTTTGGTCAGCAGGGTGGTTACGGTGGTCAGCAGCAGTACCAGCCTCCCCCTGGCGGCCCTCAGCAGCAGTACCAGCCTCCTCCTGGTGGTCCTCCTCGTCCTCAGGGCGGCCCTGGTGGCTACGCGCCGCCTCCTGGCGGTCCTCCTTCTGGTTACCCTGGCCAGCAAACCTACGGTGGCGCTCCTCCTGCCCCGCCGAGATACTAGGCGCCTGATCAATGTTGATGGATCTCGTTTGAAAGTGTACGCGCAAAGGAAGGGCACCTTACAGACAAGCTGCACGATGGAAGCGTTTGCGTGTTATTGAACACTGCGAGGTACAATACGAAATTGCCTGGGCGTATGGGAAGCAACGACCGTGCACCTATTGGCGAACAGGTGAATAGCAAATGGATCGATGCAGTGAGTATTGGCTAATTAGTAGCGTCATGAAATGCATAATGTTGATGTAATTCACGTCTCACGTTCCTTTTTCCTCTGCAGACACAAGCGTTGACCCTGACTCGATTCTGATCACGGAATGCCGAAACATCGAGCAGCCGAAGTGCTACCGCCACGAAAATGAGTCGTAGGACAATCTTCGTGCTGGTTTCCCCTGTATAATAAATAAAATACGTTGAAAAGAAAGGCTCACCAGTCAAAACGGGATTATCGATGGTGCCACAAAACGGAGTTCTCACCGCATTGGAGAAAATCGAACAACCAATGACCACTACTACTCAACTACAATCCAACCACACAGATGGACCCCGAACCATATCATCTTCCATCAATGGAACCAACATCGCGACAAATCAAGTATCGAGCTTTTACCACGCAGGACGCCACATAGCCGAAATCTACGAACTCCTAGAACTATGCCTTCTCGA
>Ga0265797_10009996_pt1 | contig 12163 bp, 12 predicted proteins | sample P2T30metagenome_FD_192433 | JGI IMG/M metagenome (GOLD analysis project Ga0265797, IMG submission 192433) | Plant litter microbial communities from East Loma Ridge, Irvine, California - P2 T30 | ecosystem: Environmental > Terrestrial > Plant litter > Unclassified | place: USA: California... | reverse complement strand
ACTTGAAAATCGAACAGCGCTTTCGCACCGCCCTCGTCCTCCTCCGCAATCTCAGTCTTCACGAAGATCTTCCACTGTTCGCGGCCAGAGTGTTTGCCGATCGTAGCCACCAGTCGCTGCAGGCTGCGTACTATACCTTTCGCGAGCTTGTCATGGTCTGGCTCGTGGGTGTCGGAATGGAAGAACAACCAGTCGAGATACTCTCCATACCGCGAATCTAGCTGGGACTTCTCGTTGAAAGGGAGCATTTGCTGGAAGAAGCTGCCGAGGTTCAGGTGCACAGATTTCGAAGCGACCTGATCTTTGTCTTGCTCCTTGCACAGCAGGGTTACGATGCATACCAGACAATCGATAAAGGCGTACGGATTGCCGTATTGCAGCAGGTCTTCCGAGAGATCGATCTTGGTGGTACGGAACTGGTTGGCTGTCTTCCAGATTGTGCTCTTGCATGTAGTAGGCTTCCTGTAGCCGATGACCTTGCGGAGAGTACGCGGGCGGGGGAGGGTGGTGTAGTACTTGCTCATACTGCCCTCGGTATTGAGGAGAAGAGGGGTTTTGTCGAAGACGACCCACATCGCCTCCGATCTGATCGCTTTAGAGATCTGGAGGATGTTAAATCGACCTGCTCCAGATTTAGCCTTGGCGCCATGCTTGGGACATAGCTCGAGCATCCGCTTGGTTGTTCCAGGGTGGCAGCACTCCTTGACTACGACAGGCTTGTCTATATCGAAAGCGAGGCTGTATATGTCTTGTCGTAACTCCATGGGAATCCTATCGAGGGCTCCGAAGCCACCTTGCTCCTGCCCATCTGATGCGCTCGAAATGGCTTGGCACTTCTTGGGAGAAGCGTAGGCGTTGTACTCAGGGATCGGGCTTGGAGACCTTGACAGTGTGGTCAGCTCCGAGATGTCCGTCAGTGCTGGCGATGCAGCTCGATGTCTATCGGAACAGTCAGTCTCCATGCTTTCGGTCATGTTTTCCCTGGTGCCTGCAAAAGAGGTTCGCGGCGATGAGGTTGTGGTAGGGAGAGAGAAGGTAGGCAGCTGCAAGTAAAAGAGCAATGGGAAGACATGTGATGCAGGGTCGATGTTCTGGTAATCTGCCTTCACCGCGACAGGAGAATGTTGCTTCTTCAGGTGATCGAAAGCTGGTCACAAGATCGCGGTTCACCCAGGATTCTTATGCTCGTGGCAATGCTTCAGTCTACGGGCTCAATGCGACTGGCTATCAAAATGGTAACCGTAGCCAGAAGGACACGATGTAAGTAGGTAGTTTCCCTGTTGTTATCATCCTGTCATATCTCAGCAGCCTTTTCCAAGTTAAACTCGCCGCTCTTTGCGATGTCTCCTTCTCAGACCGAGTAGCCTTGTTTGGCTGCTCATTTCCCACGTTATCTTCTCGACGTCATCAACGCGTCCCCGTCCGTTTGCCAGGCAACCATCAAGTGACACCGCGCTAGTCGCAAACGCTCTTGTTGTTTTTGATCTACAGCACTGTGTCTTCATTTTTTTCGATCAGTCGCACCCGCCACGAGACCAGTAAGTACTACTTTCCCTAGCAAGTTAATGATTCGAGCGTTCTTTCATTTGCGATCCTTTCAGTCAAGCGTTCAGATTTTGGTTTGTGACAGCGAACGCCAGAACTTGTTCTGTAGCGTAGTGGGAGTCGATGTTTACTAATTTATTCTGTGCTAACGTAGGACAAACCTCTTACGATTAGGCTATGGTTTACTCAAATGCAGTCTATAGAAACCAGCCTCTTCGTAATGCGCGCACACAAGCTGACACTCATCAAGATCGACGATCACGATGGCGAAGCTCTCCGATGACACCACTTCAGCCATGCACGCTCAAACACAGAGTCCGCTGTTCCAGTTGCCCGGAGAAATCCGCAACAGGATCTATTACTACGCACTTGACATGTGCTTCATACACTCTTCACGCCGATCGGCACAAAGCACCTCCGAGCCCGGCTCCATCAATCTACAAGGACATCTGGAGCAACACCAATCGTCCACGAACCTCTTGCTCTCCTGCAAAGCAATACGCCGAGAGGCTGAATCTCTATTCGCTGAACTCACTCCCGCGGAAGTCGATCTTCAAGTCACAAAGCGACTCAGCCGAACTGCAAAACGCACACTAAACTCGTTCATGCGGGTCGTCATCCAGTACCCTGTCGAGAACGAGAGAAGACAGCGAGAAGGCAGAAGCTCGGCGAAGGTGAGCACCAGACAGTACGGCTGGGAGCTGTACAAAGCTCTCAAGCTATGTACACGCGCATCGGCAAATCTTTGTCAAAACCGAGATATCCGTCGAGAGGCTACAGTCCATTATGGACTGCGCTGGCCAGATCGCTTCCAATTCGCCGGGGCCATCAAGAGAATGGCGAAGGACAGGTATACGTACTGGGCGATCGAAATCCAGTATGAGTACTACGACATTGGAGATGTTGCAGAACTTCAAGAACTTCGCTACATTGCTTGGGCGAGAGATGAGGTGGAGAAACTGGACAAGCGGATTCGGTTCTTCGTCACGATTTTTCATGGTGGCCCGGCAAAGAGAACTTTTACTCTACTAGAGGCTGTTCTTGGCCATCGAGGCATTGATGAGGGTGAGTTGTTGGATTCTGTGTTGGTGGGTGAGAACTGGTGGTCTGTGGAGTTGAGTCTCTGAGTTTGAGGCAGGGGAATACGTAGTCAGAATACCTTGACCAGGTTGTAGATATAACGAAGATGTATGCACCAAGCGCTCATTTTGAAGATGTGATGTGAAAGAGGTGAACTGCATGTATGCGGCAAACACACTGCTCGGGTATCCTTGGGTCGTCGAATCATGATTGTAGTCCATACAGGTACTTGACAAGTTCTGCTGACGTGATGGTAGTGTTACGTATTCAGCTACTCATGCTAAGCTAGCCACCGGACGAGAACTTATCCCGTGAATGATTGGAACTAGTCTATGCTCCTTTTGGCGCGTTTGGAGAAGATGACTGAGTAAGATCCTTATTGGGAAAGGGTAGTGAAGGAGCTGATAGGAATCAGTGCATAGTAAAGTCACAAGATGGGCCTACGACACAGCAGGTCATATGATCTTGCAATTGGCTTATATTAGGCATTATTCATGGATCAATACCGGTATAAACTCATCTGTAAAGGATAAAAAGTCCCTGTCAAAGTCGTCAGGTGGACGTTAGCCCCTGGGTCAATCACGAGATCCTCCCTCGCCCCACTCCTTTGGTAGATCGTCTCCCTTGTATTATATATTCCTCCTTTACTAAATTTGACTCCTTCTTTGTTTCGTATCCTTCCTGTCATCCTTTTGTACTGTAAAGCTTATACCACCACATCATAGACCTCGTCTCCCGTATATCTCACCTCAACCGATTGAAAGGCTAGAAGCGATGAAGTTCCTCTACTCTAGCTTATTTGCAGCGTTCGCGTTGGCTATTGGCGCCCTGGCTCTTCCAGGTGCATCAAATTCGGCCTCCTCCTCGCCTCAAGTCCAAGTCAACCTGGAAATGGCGGGCAACACCAACGTCAAGATATCGATCAAGAACACCGGATCCGAGCTTTTGCGCCTAGTCAAAGTGGATGGTCTTCTAAGCGACTTGGCTGTCAACAAGGTCACTGTCGTGAAAGATGGTAGGTCGCCTCCGATGCACGGCGGAGCAGATACTAATGCATTGTACAGGCAACAAGCTCCCTTTCTACGGTATCCACGTTGATATTGACCTCACTGCGCTGGCGGACTCTTCATTCCAGGCTCTGTCACCCTCAGAGACGGTCGACGTGCACTTCGATGTCGCCAATGTTTACGATCTTGGCGCTGGTGGTATGATCGATTTGGTGTCGCAAGGCACCTTCCTCTATGCGACCTCTGGATCTTCGGTCGTGGATACCATCTCCTTCATCTCGAACACTCTTACCGTCAACATCGATGGATCTGAAGCAGCCGCGACCCGTCAGACTTGGCTTTCGAGCGTATGGAATGCGGAATTCAACCTCCAAGGCGGCTGCACCCACGAGCAGTACGACATCCTAGACCAATGTCGCAGTCTATGCTCAGATCGCGCCTATTCCGCATGGCAAAACTCGGTTTCCGACGCTGGCAATCACACGAGGATCATGGAGTTCTTCAAGGACGACACTGAGCAGATTCGCAAGAAGCTCAACGACGGCTTTCTCGCCATGGGATCTGAATGTCGGAACATGAACGAGGGTCGTGTCAAGATCTTTTGCAACAACCTCGATGGCTGTGAACCGGGTGTATTGGGGATGACTGTGTGGGCGGGCGAGGAACTTCACGTCAGGTTCTGCCCGTTTTGGTTCGATGCGGGGTACCAGATTGATCATCCAGAGTGTCATGAAGGTGACAAGACTAAGACGATGACGCATGAGCTCTCCCATGCATTGTTCAGCGTCGGAGATGTCAAATACGGATATGACAACTTTATCACGCTCAACTCCACGGATAACCTCAACAACGCGGACACTTATGCATTCTTTGCCGAAGGTAAGCTCTCTCACAAAAGCTCTCTCTAGAAATATTGAACGGACTAATGATCTGATCTACAGCTTCGCACAACAATTGTTGAGTTTGGTCGATCTTCACATTCGCGGCTTGTTGGAAAAAGAATAGAATGTGATGATGAAGATGGGGTCACGGGAAGTCCAGTCGTATGAGTGTTTACTAGTGATATCCGAACGGCGGTGCGAGAATTGGTATAATAGGGTCTCTACGTAGCCTAAACCCATGACAAGGATCTTAGACCTTAATCTTACCTAGCGCCTCGACGTCGGTGAATGCATTGACCAGGTCAAAGTACACCCCGCTTTCTGTTTTGATCACTCACCATTGCGGAGACTCTGAATATTACGAGCTGCAGATATCTCGTGCTCGCGGATCTGTACCTCGCCACACACAAGATCGGCGAGTCAACAAGTCTTTCGGTACAAGCCTCGCCATCGCTGCAATTACAGCTTTTCGCAACCGGAGGTATCCCGCCATGGAGCTGCTCGATCTTCCAACCGAAATCTTCGAATGCGTCATAGCGCACTACGTCAATGGGGAGGGCATCCGACGAGCCTGGCTTCGTCGCAGTGTGTGCAGTAATCGATTATGTCACCACTCATGACGGACAGCATTGCTGACGATTACAGGAACCTTCTGCGCGCACATCGAAACAGAGGTGCTTGCCAAGCAGCCTGCTTCAGCCTATTGGAACTTGGGTAAGCGCGAGTCGGCGTTTTTGCGAAACATACTCAGACCCTTCCTCGAGCACCGAGTGGTCGCACTGTACGGCGCCAATCACGTTCTCCCCACGCATATCAACAAGGTTGTCGACGTTCTCGTCAGCGTCAGCGGTGACACCTCGCCTGAAAAGCGCTCTCTTTGGGTCCGCGGTGTAATCGGCGCTCTGATCAAAACCCCGAACATCTGCAAGCTCGCCTATAAGCCGAGTGATAAAAGCAGGAGCAGGATAATGTCGTCATCGGGGCGTCAAGAGGCTCTGAGTGTCGCGGTCATTATGGGGAAGAGGGACACTGTCTGCGCACTCACTACCGAACAGGGAGCCATGTGGACAAAATTATCGACAGGATCCGAGCTGCGTTGTGCGCTGGAGTTGGCCGTGCAAAACGATGACCTCGACCTTGTTGAGGTCCTACTATCTCATACTCAGCGATCAACTGTGAGTAATGTCATGAAAGTACAAACCAGCACGGTCGTAAACGGCATTACGCATGCTCTCCGGAGCAATGAGCCCATCGCGCTGGTCCTGCTGGAATGGTACATCTCAAATACCAAGCACAAGGAGATACGCCACCTCAGGGAGTGGTTCGAAGAAGCCTGCGCATCTGAATTGATGGGCTTCTTAGGTAGGCTGATTGCACTGTCCACGCCGAGTATGCGAAAAGAATTCAGACGGAGCTTCCTCACGATAGCCGAACGGTCTTCCAGCGTATATGGATATGGCAGACGCCATCGTTTCGATCCTCAGCTCTTCCGTATTCTCGTATCCTTCTTGTTGGATGCCGGTTTGTTTGACCGTAGCAACATGGACTCATCCGAATGGACAGAGCGCGCTCAATTCCACGGTTTGATCAATACTGCGGTACGGAGAGGAGACTTAAATGCACTTGAGCGCGTCATGGCGGCCAGCGCTGATCGCCTACGCCCCGATGCTAAGGGTCTGTCAATTCCTCTGCGCCTCGCTACTCAACAAAGCCGTTTCGATATCTGCAAGTTGTTGATAGATCACGGCGCCAATCCTGATCTCAATGTCGGTATGCAAGGCCCGAGATAGATCAGTCCATCGCAATTTGGTAAGTTTCGTTCTTCTTTGCTCAGAGCAATTCAGTCTCAAGAGATGGCGTATCTGGATTGATCATTTCGTATTACTTTGACGTTCCATGCTTACCAGTGGTAATACAGCGAAGAGACACATACATTCAAGTGGTGGATACGGGTAAAATGGCTGTGGAGAAGTCGGCTGCGGGTAAACGAAGGAACGATGGACATGTGCCCAGGTGCGGCCAGATTCGCAGGGTCCAGGAACGAGGCCTTTGCCTACTACGTGGTAACCTGGGTAGATGACGGAAAAGAATCGAAATGATTGATAAGCCATCCGAGCTCCTGCACGCTTCTAGTTGAATGCGCTGATGCTGGTGTTGGGCGCGCTGAGAAGTGAGGTTTGTCGGTTGGTGTGGCTTCGTGGGGAAAGCCCGCCGTGGAGCCGTCGCGACCGAAGCTAACCTGAATGGTGTGAACACGTGATAATCTTGAACATCGGGTCATGTGAAGGCTACGCAGTGTGCGCTCTCGCAATGTATCCGACCCTTGGTTTGTGTCCAAGACACTGAAGTCGTATTCTAAAGGTATATTGGCATCCTTGGGTGCAATTTTGGAAGGGTTGTGGGCCGATGCGAATGGGACGCCTAACCTGGGCTTTCCCTGCCACCCTGCGTCAGCTGCTCCTTAGTCACTCTGACTGCAACCTCACTTCAGGAACGCGACCTGAGCAGGCTGCTGTTCAAAACTCAACGTACGGGGAGGAAACCAGCAGAGTGCAGAAGTCATGTCGGCAAGTATCCTTGTTCATTCATCATCTATCCAATGTCGGAACGCTGTGTCTCTGGTATATCGCCCTTCACTTTCCCGCCTTCACAGATCCCAACCATAACTTCTTCGACACTGTTGAACCAACCGAATTGGTTCGATCAGCAGCCACCGTCATTAGGGTCAGACCTACAATCCCACGGCGTTAGCTCTCGTCCTCATCGCACAATTCGCGACATATGTGCACAGCCACTTACTTGAAAAACCAGTCAGCGACCGTCTGAGTGCCGCCCAATGGACAGTTGTTGATGTTTTCTTTAAGTCGCCTTTTGCAGTCTTCTACAGCCAAGGTATGTCCTCCGCTGCTACCCTTCCATCCCACCTCGTAGTTCATCTTGATGCCATTGCACCTGGCCGGGGCGCACGCTGTCTTCGTTTGGCGATAGTTGAAATATCCCGCGAGGGTTAATGATTTACACAGGTCGTCAGCAGCATCAAGGAACGAATTCTTGTTGCAGTCGTTGAGGTAGGGCTTGCCGCTGCCATAGCAGCCGGCCATGGTGCTGGTGGCCGAAGCCAAAGCAATGAGAGGAATAGAGAGCTTCATCGTGAAGAGTTTGATGAGAAGAGAGGCAGTTTCGAGTGTGGTGGTGTTGTTGTTGTTGACTTGATGAGAATAAAGAGAGATGAAACCAGGAAGAAAGGCTGCTGGCTTTATACGTCATGCGACTGACTGCGACTGGAACGTGCTGTTTTTACCTGTCTTTCACTCGGGTTGCGCGCATATCGACCGCCGCAAGAGCAAGGCCGGAATCCTGCCTGGTCGTGATCCTACACGGGAAGATGTAGATTGCGGGAAGTATGAGCCAATCCACGTACGGGCAACTCTTGTGAAGGATTGCGCTAATCGTGGACGTACGAGAGAACTGGGACTGTAGGATTGGAAAAAGACTTGTCCTCCGATGAATGTTTCTAAGCCAAGTATCGGGCGTAAGATAGTTCAATACACCAAGGTGTAGCTGTGGGCCAAATTACGCCCTGGTGGAGTAACCTCCACCCAGAATCCTTTACAGTCCGCTATATCCGACTGTTAAATGTGTAAACACGAGAGACCTGCTTAATGCGGGAAGAACCGACGCTACGAGAGGCTGAAGAGCAAGGGTGTGAATAGACGAGCCGGGTCTTACCAGTATAGGCTATATCTCCACGAAGCGGACCTGCAGATTTTTGCACAAACCTGATGGCCAGGTAGCATCCTACCAATTGAATTCTGGACCCTGGAGGTTACATTAGCGCAATTTCTGCCTGAATGGGAGGACATTGAGTGTCGCGTAGCTGTCAACACCGTTCAGACTTACGCCGATTTACCGGTCCCGCGGCTTGAACACCTCCACCAAGTTTGATATCTGTAATGCTCGGCGCATCGGTTTAGTGGAGCACATGGGCTATGCACATGAATATCGTTATGAAGAGATGTCTTCATATCAGTAATCGCAAAGCGGTTCTCAGCGCAGGACGCCTGAAGCCACGATCATGCGCTTTTTGCATCTAGCCGGAGTCGAGAAATCCGCTCAGATGTTCCAAGCCGCTCGTAGCGCTACATTCGACTTGGAGATAGCGCGTGAGCTGCTGTGGGCTTGGTCTAACACATTGACATTGATCTTCTCTGAGTCGCTTTGTGCCTGCATCTCAGGGGCCATTGAGACTTTGCTTTTACTCCTGGTATCCTCGTGGTGGTCTTCCAAAGGGGTTTGGTGCCTCTGAATGGATTGTTGGGATGGTTGCCTGGTCCTTCGTGAACAAACCACCGCGTCGGTAAGAAGTAACTCTTCATCGGTAGTTGATGGGTGACCAAGTCTGCAGCATCTTGACCTAGATGAAATGCAGTGACCACATCCTCCTCTTACTGTGCTCCTTTCCATTTCCTGACATCCTCATGGATAGGTAAAGCAGGCCTATAGGAGCGACAGAGGACCACCCTTACTTCAACGTCGGAATACAGATACCTTGCCCTACCCTAAGATTTCCACAATCCACACCCTTATTCCCCCGTAATCCCAACAAAGCCTCAACACTCAACCCATTCGCCTCCGCAATCGCCCAACACGTATCCCCCTTCTCAACCCGCAACTGGCGCTCCCCATCCCCACAGCCAGCAACAACTGTATCAGCCCCATCACTCCTATTCACAAGCTTAAACACCAAGAACAGAAATACGAGCACCAGCAGCGCAAACGGCAACATCATACGCACAGCGCTCTTATTGCCTTCTTCTATCATCTCATCCTGCTCGCGTCGCTGCTCGTCGGACGGGGGCTGCGAGTGTTCGCCCGTTGCACGCAGTTCGCCATATCGGTTTCCGGGCTCAGATTCGTAGATAAGGCCGGATGCGTCGCGGAAGGTGTAGGTTTGGGTGTCGGCGTCGTAGCCTATGCGCTCGAAGCCGGAGGGGAGGCGCTCGGCGTCCTGGCGGTTGTGTTAGTGGTCTGGCAGGAGATTAGGTATGGAAGGGAAGTTACGCTGTCCATGTCTGTCCAGCGACCCATCTTGAGAGGGCTAGGTAGGGTGAGTTGTGAGGGTAAGTAAGGTACTAATTGCGATACGCCAAGGAGGTTGGCGGTTCTCTAGAAGATTACGAATGCGCGGCTACACTGTCGCTAATCTCGGGATCGCTACAAGAATCCAGGTATCATATGACGCTGTTGCTTTTACACCCAGTTGCGCAGGAAGCGAAGTTGTTCGCAGGAGGGTACGTTGTACGCTGTGACGCGTGGCGGCGGCGCGGAAGAGACGTGACGAGACGGGATGTGGGGCCTTTCCGTGGCGTCGACGGGTGGATCTCCAGCGTGCATCGGGCTGGGCTAATGGGCGGCCGTGACTTCTTTACATACATCGCAGCCCACAGACCGTAAATCGTCTCAGTACAAGCTCGCAGGATCGATTATTACATGATGCTCACCCGAAGCAGTGTTTTTTCTGTAGGTCTAGATGCACCTTTTTGACTAGATAGCAAGAGGCATCTGCTACGGCGGGTCGCATGCTTGTGGGATGACGAACGCGCACACCCACTAGTGTATACCATCAACCTTAACCTTCACTTACATCTTTCTTGCTCATCCCAGACGTTCTGAAGCAGTCTTGCCGTCTTCACACTCTGGTTCGCAGCCATATTCCAAATGCCATTGCGCTCAGAGCTCCTCTTCGGCACCACAGCACCATAAGCCAGCAATAGCACCACCATATCGATATGTCCTCCCTTGAGTGCATACCACAGCACTGGCGTAGATGGGACGTAGCTTTCCTTCCCTGGTTTGATATGTACACCACTGCGGATGAGCAGCCTGGTAGCCACAAGCCAGCCGTTCTCCACCGCCACTGTAAGACCCTGCCATAGTTCGTTAGAGCCGATAAAACCATTTTCATCATTACTAATTGCGCATCTCAGGATGGGATCGGCTTGGAGCAGGTACTGAATGATGTGCGCGTGGCCGTATCGACAGGCTGAGTGGAAGGGCGTTGGCTCCAGTCGGCGTATGTAATTGATCGCATCCTCGGGATAGTAACTGAATCGTAGTACGTCCATTTCACCATTCCGAACTGCCCAGTCGATCCAGCCCCGCTTTGCTTCCCTGATCAATCTTCCAGAGTAGCAATACTTCAGGTACCAGGACATGAGTGTAGGAAGTATAGTAGTACGTTGCTCGAACATGCATGCGTTGATCGCGTTGTGCAGTTGTTTGCGCTTGTAAAAGCGTTTTTCCATACGCTCATAAACGAAAGAAGCGGAGTAAAGATGCCCATTGACCGCGGCGGCGGTAAGCGGCGTGCCGTAAAGCTCGCTACGTAGACCTACGTCGTATACCTTGCCAACAAGGAAACGAAGGGCAGGTTCACTATTAACAGCAGCGGCAGCAGCGAGCATTCCCACCGTATCTGCGCGGCCCATATTCTTCCTGACCTTGACCGAGTCATCGAATGGTCCCTGACAGAGATATGCGAGAATGTCGTCTACCGAGAGTGCCGCTGACATGGCGTTACAGAGGGCCAGGCGGTAGCGTTCGCGCTGCGCTTGCGATTGATAATATGAGAATTCCATGAGGAAATTGACCGTGGCTTCCATGTGATCAAGAATGTACGTCGAGCGGCAGCGGGTGGGGCCCATCTTGGAGAGGACAGTGTACATATTTGGTGCGAGTAGACGCTGCTTGCGGTCATCACTGAAGCTGCGGTAGAAACTTGCGGAGTATCGACCAAACATATCGTCGTGTATTACGATCGCGAAGGCTTTGCAGACATATCGTGCTCGAACTGCCACAGCCCATCCGCGGCCGTTGTACAGGTAGTCGTGCAGGTAGTTGTGTATGATAGCAGCGAAGATTTCTGCCGGGAGATCAAGTAAGTTCATGATGTATCCGGAAGGTGGAGAGCTCATGGTGCAACGCTTTGCGACTGAGTTGGATTCATCGCTGCGCTGCCAAGCAATTTGCGCGTTTGCAATCCACGGGTCTCAAGTCGCGTAGTCATCTGACTCCAAGTGCAGGATTGACGCGCTGTTGCTGCGATCAGCTTTCAACCTTTGATCTTGCAATCGAACAATGTCCACAGAGATGCCATGTGGTCTGGTATCTCGAGTAGTACCGCGCGAGCGAGCATGTCTTCCAAGTGAACATCCAGAAGGTCTTTATGGTAGCGAGACCCACAACCAGATGTTAGTACAGAAATCTCCGAATCAACAGGTTCATATTGGAGAAGACAATTGCCTATATTGCAAAAATTGCGTCAGTTGGGGCATAATAGAACTGATAGCAATAGCTCCAAGGAATACCGCAAGCTTTTGTTGTTGCATGCCCAGGTAGTACAAGAACGCTAGGCGTTCGGGGATAAGGGAGGTGACAAACGGTCTGCGTTGGCGAGGCTATCCGTCTCGGCATGATCCCTGCATCGTGAGGCGTCGTGTGCAGTCTAGATTGGGAGCCTGCATGTTCTGATGGCAGAGTGGATGTCAGGAGGCGCGGCGCTGTGTGATTGATGTCAACGATCAGCGGCGTCTGTATTGATGATGATGACCGTGCGGGGAAAAGCCGACGTTGGCGGCTTCCTAGTCGTCG
>Ga0265797_10009995_pt1 | contig 12166 bp, 14 predicted proteins | sample P2T30metagenome_FD_192433 | JGI IMG/M metagenome (GOLD analysis project Ga0265797, IMG submission 192433) | Plant litter microbial communities from East Loma Ridge, Irvine, California - P2 T30 | ecosystem: Environmental > Terrestrial > Plant litter > Unclassified | place: USA: California... | reverse complement strand
TTGAAACTAAGCAGGAGTTGAGAGAAAAGGAAACAGATGGGAAAAGAATATGTAGATGGGGAAATGGGAACTTTGTACCGTTGGCGTTGGCGTTGGCGTTGGTAACAAGTGATGGCGTAAGGTAAGTTGGCGTTGGCGGAGCAAAGGAAAAGAAAAAGAGAGAGAAGAAAAACAGGCTCCTCATCAATAACAATAACAACAACAACAACAATAATAATTACAAGTTCTTGTAGACATCTATATATGTAGACTAGCCGCTTGTACCCTATCCCTACCCTACCCCTTGCCCCAAAGATATAAAGTACATTACTCATCTCACTCTCTTCTTCTCTTTAGGGGGAGGAGATTTTTCAAAGAGAAAGCTTTGTTTAATAAGTAGAAGAAACAATAAGACACAGACAAGAGAAGAGTGAGAGACTACATATTTCTAGCTCGAGTAGTTTACTCTCTCTCTCTCTCCAAACAAAGAGCATACCAAAGAAGAAATGGAGAAGAAAAGAACACAAATATGCGGCTCTTCACCAAAATATTATATATATATGGATGGGAAGCAAGTCAAATCTATCTATACGGCTTTTTTTGTTCTTCCTTTACTCTGTATACTAGACCGTGGTATAGTGGTGTACGTAATAATGTGCGTTGGATTTCAAAGTCATGCAAACAAACCCTCTGGGTCAATCGCAATGTACAACTCAAATGTCGCGCGGTCATCAGCTCAACAGCTCGTCGCAAAACAAGACGGATAATGTACGTCAGACAGACACGAGAAAGAAAGAAAGAAAAAACTCCCCTTGTTCAAGACACACACGAGTCGTGGCTTACGCGCTCTCTGTCGCTGGCTCTCGCACTAGCTAGCCCACTTGTCGTGCTACACCCCTCATCCCTCGGCGTCTCAGCGTCATCCACTTACATGTCCCAATAGAGCAGCTTCAAGTAAAAGCGCTCAGGTTCCTCGCCGATGAAATGGAATATACATATATATTTCCCCCCCCAAACAAAAAAAAGTTTTAAACAATTCCGGGCGGTTGGATCGGCAAACGCGATCTTCAGGTACGTACAGCACCCGGTCTGATCGACAGGCACAGATCACATGCACACACACACGCGAACCTGGCGCAGTGGTCACACGAGCTTGCGCAACAAAGTCTCGATGAGACTGAATTAAAAGAAAGGATAATTTGCCCGAACCGCCAAAAACAAAAGAAGCTACAAAACCAACCAGGGCATACAATAGTTTGGTCGTGAGAGAGAGAGAGACAGAGAGACAGCTGCAGTCGCACGATTGGTCGTTTGGACCCTGGAGGCGTTTTCCCTGGCGTTTGGGGGTTAATTGGAGTGACTGACGAGTAACTGGTGAGATGCAGCCAAGGTTTGACACGGCAAGCGTTTGCGTTTGAGGTATTTCTGGACGAGGCTCTCTGTTGGGCTGGAGGTTTGAGCTACGTCTTACGTATGCGCGCTGCATGTCTATGTTGGACTGCGTATGTGGTGACGGACTGTAGGAGGGCGAGGTGGCCAACAAGTCATGTCGTAAGTTTGCACGCATACATGACTAGCCATCTACGCCTCGATTCGAGGTGCGATGGCGAAATGCCACACTCGTCATCTTACACATCTACAGCCCAAGCTCACCGCAACATCACACGTGCAGACACAATCTCGTACTCGGCTGTACCACCCGCTCATCTTCGCTAAAGCAATAACTGCAGCATTAGCAGAAAGGCGAAAAAAAAAACTTACTTGAACAAAGCAAAACAGTCATACATACATACATACAAAAATTGCAGATTCTTCACCTTGTAACCCAACCCGCTCCACAAGTAAAGTAGCCCACAGAAACAAGCGAAATTACGCATACTTGTCTAGACCGTCGAAATGGGGTGGGACACTTACACGTGGTGACATCACACACGGACACGGATTGGAGTAGGTATCGATAACCATACGAAGCTTGCAACCCGCCTGCATGAGTCTTGCTTGCGGGAAACCAGAAGCCGGTCCCCCCAGTGCGGGATTGGTGAAGTTGGGAAATTACAATGGTAGTGCGGTCGCTTCCCATGCGGGCTTACCAATCGACGTACGCCAACGACGTATGCTTGACATGTGTGAAAGAACTGACAGCAGAGAAATGGCAATCTGTTGGCTAGAGAACGGCGGGCTGACATTGAGTTTCCAGCACGAGGGGATGTTGGCGTGCAAACTTACTTTGGTTTTGTCTTGTCTCAATCAAGGTGCAGCAAGTCGTCTACTGGTCCAACATGCTGTCCAGTGTGATGATAATCTCCTCTTAGTGTCTAGGGCCGATACGCAAATGCTACTGCAAACAGACAAGAGTAGACAAAAGAAGGTAAAGGAAAGGGGAAGAAAATCTCTGGAAAAATCTGCGCAAGTGTTGCCGCTGATTGGGATAGAGTTGGCAAAAGACCTGGCAACCAAGTAGAGATTTCCGTCCATGTTGGCCTCGGTCACCATTCCGTTTTCGCTCATGGCAACGCCAGTGTGAAGGTTCAGCGAACAGCGACCCACCACGTCGTGTGCGGCTTTGCTTGGATGGCAGACTATTTTGCTGCTCCGGACCCGACTGGTGGGCATTGTCGTCGAGATTTTCATCGCGCATATGCGGGCCACCACGTTGCGATAAAGGCCCTATCGTCCCGCTGACGGTGCCGGGGCTCCACAAACGTCACATCGGCACATCTCGCTGATCCGTGAGTGGAGAAAATTGGAGCGCAAGTGCAGATGGAAGGCATCCAAGGTAAACAGCGGACCGAGCGAGTAGGTAGCCGTGGAAACGGTTGCGTCACCATGTAGCGGGATGGGCTATATGGCTGACGGGGTATATCCAGGTAATGCATGGATGGCCGGACATGAAGAAGCTGTTGAGCGGGCCTGCGGGGGGTGCCTGCCGACGGGGTGTGTTTGTGGACATCGGTGTGCGAACATGTATGTACAGCATTTGTGCTCCCCGGTAGTGTCAGTGACGGACGTGGTGGCGCTTGACAGCCTTTGTGGCTAGTTGTGTGTCTAGACTCGCTACAGAAAACATGTGAAGGCGACATGGGCGAGGTCAGAGCGAGCGACACCAGGGCGACGCGGCTGGGGGAAGTCGTTCTGGAATCTGGAAGGTCAATTTCCCCACTTGGGTTCACGGCGACAAGACAACAGGGCATGCGCCAGTTCCAATCACGGCAGGGCGGTCCCACCAAAGAAGATCACAATTGCGCGGCCTGTCGCCAGCGGGCTGCGGGCGGTGAATGGCAGGCGGGTGTGGGTGGGTGGGGGGCAGGGCCAACGCGCTGAGGTCGTCGCGACGAGACGGTGAAGTGGCGGGCACTGTGAAGAACACGTCGGCGGATTGTGTGAGCTGGACAGGCAGCCAGACAAGTCGCTCAGTTTGTTGTGGGCGGCACGGCGATTCAGGTGTCGAATGGCTAATCTCGCAGACTCTCAAACGTCGGGGGGCGCCAAGCGTGCCAGAGCCAGGCACACCAATCACAGCCGTGCTTCCAAGGCGAGAAACGGAAAGACAACGCCGCCAGGCCAGGGGTCGAGGCGCTGCCAGCAATTGGCCCTGACTAAATTAGTGACGGGCATAGCACTGAGTCCGCAGTGCGCTAGTCCGCTCCGGTCAGCCAGGAGATGAGATGGAGCCGGGTGAATACTGTGCTTTTGGCCTTTGTTCCCTCCCCCTTCACCGGCCCATATAACTCACCCGCTGTCCTTCTTTTCTGCCACACAAGCAAATTTCGCGCGTTCACTCATTCACGCCCGGCCTCTGCTTCTTGCTCACTCAGTCACTCCTTACCAACCCCAAAACACCTCTTGTCCGCCTCCTCCCAGCGCACCACGATACGCCGTTGAACGACGTTACGACCTGTTCGGCCACACACACACACAACTCAAACGTCCATCCAGCGACCGTTTTTGCCATGCGTTACTCTTCCGCCCTGGTGCTGAGCACCATTGTTGTTGGCCAGGCCGCTGCCGCCAACCTCCACAACCGCCACGCCAGTTTCCATGCGCGTCGTCAAGCCGCGTAAGTGCCTGTCATCACCACCCTCATGCCGTCTTACTAATCGTCTTACAGCGAAGCCAAGCGCAGTGCCAATGGCGACGTAGACTGGTCCAAGGTCGCCTATGAGCTGGGTGATGTCAACTGGAGCTCCGTCTTCGCCTCGCCTACCCCTACCCCCCCTGCCGCCGACCCGCCGGTTGTCGCCGCTGCGAAGCCCACACCTACCCCAGCAAAGCAGCCCGAAGCGCCTGTCGAGGTCACCAAGGAGGAGGTTACCACAAGCAGCGCCCCGGCTTACTCTGCTGCAAAGCCTTCGCCAACGCCTTCGCCGTCGCCGTCCCCAAAGCCGTCACCCAGCACACCCTCGTCCGGCGACTCCATTGGCGACTCCATTGGCGACATTCTCGGCGATGTAGGCGACGCCATCAACGAGGCTGTCGGTGACATCATGAATGGTGTCCAAGAAGTCGCCGACAAGCTCAAGTGCAAGGTCGGAAAGAACGAGCAGAGCAACAACGGTGCCATCTGGATCGGCGACGACAGCGAATGGACGGCCGAGTTCATCAACAACAAGGACGAAGATGCCGTCCTGTACTGCTGGGCATCCAACGGCTACAACGGCATGATCGTGACCAAGTTCCAGCCGGAAATCTCCGTCGGTATCAAGCCCGGCAAGTCCGTCACCCTCTCCTGGGCTGCCGACGTTCCTTCGGCCTGCGCACCCGTCTTCTCCGGCACACAAACCTCCATATTTGGAGGTCTCGACAACACTTGGTGGGAGGTTACCTTTGGCCTGCACGGCGCATTTGACGTGTCGCGCAATGTCAACATGAACGGTGACAGCATCAGCTCAAAGGGCTCCAAGTGCACATCCGACATGGACACGTGCGTCTTCAAGTGCACCAACGGCTTGTCCACTTGCGAGAAGGGATCAGACTACGACCTCTTCAACTGCAGCGCCAACAATGGTGGTGGCGGTGGCTACGACGCCAATGTTGCTGGTACCGGTGGTGGTTGCTCCATGGGTGCAAACAGCGAGCACGTCAAGGTCGTCCTCGGTTAGGCGTCGCTCATGTAAACCTTGTCGAGTTTGTCATGCCTCTGATATTATTATTTTTCGCGTATTCGTCTTCCGCCATATTCCCCTTTGCTCATTGCTGCCCTGGGCATGTACCGCCCAGGCAGTCTTCTTGCCATAGCCACCTGACAGGATACCTGTGCATGTTAGGGATAGCGGTAACCGATGCACTTGCATCTTTCGTCAGAGCTATTAGTGGTCTATGTGTACTTTGTAACTGTTTATTGTTAGTTCCCGCAAATACGAAAGCTTAAACAAACATGATCGCGTCATTGCCAAGTCCATGCCTCATCTCTCAGTGCCCAACACTTCTAGCCTTCCGTGTTGCCGCCTCTCCATGTCTGATGTGCGATCGATGCACACCGAGTTTTGTTGTTTGTGCCATAATATTCCTTCTTCGTATCCAGGAATCATGTATGCAAGTGGAACCGTACAGGCCAAAAGTAGCATGTCATCGAGATCAGCTCGAGTAGGAATAGGCCCAGCCGTGGTCATAGTGTGAAGAAGCCAGGCCACAAAAGTTGATGCAGGGACCTTGTGATGTTGAGCTGTTGAGCTCCAAACCCGTCGTTTCGGCACGAGTCTTCTGAGCAAAGTAAACGGCATGATTTGGGCATATCTTCAAACCCGACTTCCAATGTAGTAGTCGCAGCCTCCCCGTAGGCCGGATAACCTTGACGAAAGGCCTGACTGTAAGTGCTGGGAAGGTGCGGTGCGGCGCGGTGCGGCGAGCTGAGGTGATGTGATGTGTGGTGTTCTGCGGAAAAGCCTGGGACGGTACCAAGCAACAAGGTAAGAACGACGATGGAGACAGTACAAGAAAACGGGAAAGCCGGTGACACGGAAAAGTGGAAAGAAAGCGCACCTGTGCAACATAAGCAGGAACATGATGATGCGACAACGCCAAACATTGCATGTGAACAGATCAATCGCAACCAGGCACCAGGACAATGTAACCAACATTGGCATGTTTCGGCTATGTGAAGGACAGCGTAGGGAAACCGCTTTGCTCAAGTACTGCACCGTGGCGCCGTGTACGACGAAAAATTTAATATCCACTCAACCCCAATAATGACCACACCAGCGCATACCAAGCTTAGCTGCACAAGCTGTACGTATCAAAAGACAGGCTAAGCTGGATAGCCGGCACATGCATAAACCCATCATTCGAGAATCCGGAGAACAGTCCATCACAAAGATAGACAAGCAATCTACATGCGTCACACAGTCACACGCCAAAACAACACAATTTCATGCTTTTATCATCGATTCGTTCAAATGATACTCTCATAGTGCAAGCAAACTCCGCATGTACCGTGAGTGTCTAATCCGTCTCAGGTACTAAACTGCTTTTACTCATACATGTGGCCAAAAACTATACCTAGCTAGCACTGGTATCACAAACAAAATCCCTATGTAAGATGCAACTTTTACCACCCAAGCTGGCCATCTACAACTCGTCGTGGTCCTCGGGCACATCGTCGCCACCAGGGCCACCAGCCGAGCCGTAAAGCTTCGAGGTGATGGGGTATGCGACATCCGACAGCTTCTGGAACTGCTCGTCAAAGTCCTCAGCTTGCGCATCGTCGGCGTTGCTCTGGAGCCAGTCCTGAGTCTCCTTGACAGCCTCGAGGAGGGACTCCTTGTCCTCGTCCTCAATCTTGCCACCAAGACCCTCATCATCCTTGAGCTGGTTTCGGAGGCTGTAGGCGTAGTTCTCGAGCTTGTTGCGGGACTCGATGCGCTCCTTGTGGGCCTTGTCTTCCTCGGCGTACTTCTCAGCCTCTTCAACCATGCGGTCAATGTCGTCCTTGCTAAGACGGCCCTTGTCATTGGTGATGGTGATACTCTCACCCTTGCCGGTACCCTTGTCAATAGCCGAGACCTTGAGGATACCGTTGGCATCGAGTTCGAAAGTTACCTCGATTTGGGGAACACCGCGGGGCGCAGGACTGGATACTGTTAGCTGTTGTGTCTACACGCAGTTGACATGGGTGCAACTTACGGAATGTTGGTAAGCTCAAACTTTCCGAGCTGGTTGTTGTCCTTGGTAAGAGATCTTTCGCCTTCGAATACCTGGATCAAGACGACAGGCTGGTTGTCGGCGGCAGTCGAGAAGATCTGGCTCTTCTTGGTAGGGATGGTGGTACCACGCTTGATCAAGTGGGTCATGACGCCACCAGTGGTCTCGATACCGAGCGTCAGAGGGTTGACATCCATGAGAATGAGGGACTCGGCGGCGGCGTCACCAGAGAGGACACCACCCTGAACAGCAGCGCCGTAAGCGACAGCCTCATCGGGGTTGACATCCTTGCGAGCCTTCTTTCCGAAGAACTCCTCGAGCATGGCCTGGACCTTGGGGATACGGGTGGAACCACCGACGAGAACAATGTCGTCAATGTCGCTCTTCTTCATCTTGGCGTCCTTGAGAACCTGCTCAACGGGCTTGAGCGTCTTCTTGAACAGATCGTTGTTGAGCTCCTCGAACTTGGCGCGAGTGAGAGTCTCGGAGAAGTCCTTGCCCTTGTGGAAAGACTCGATTTCGATCTTGGTGGTCTTCTGGGAAGAGAGCGTACGCTTGGCCTTCTCAACCTCGCGCTTCAGCTTACCCATGGTCTTAGCGTCCTTGGTGATGTCGACGTTGTTCTCCTTGTTGTACTTCTTGGCGAAGTAGTTGATGACACGGTTGTCGAAATCTTCTCCACCGAGATGCGTGTCACCAGCGGTAGACTGGACCTCGAAGACGCCCTCCTCAATGGTGAGGATAGAGACATCGAAAGTACCACCACCGAGATCGTAGACAAGAACCTGGCGTTCCTTCTGGTCGGTCTGTCGAGTTTATTAGTTCAGGCTCGGCAAGCTTGCAAAAGGACGTCGTCATCTTACCTTGTCGAGACCGTAAGCCAGAGCGGCAGCGGTGGGCTCGTTCACGACACGGAGAACGTTGAGACCAGCGATAGTTCCGGCGTCCTTGGTGGCAGCGCGCTGAGCGTCGTTGAAGTAGGCGGGAACAGTGACAACGGCGTTCTTGACAGGCTCGCCGAGGTAGCTCTCTGCAACCTCCTTCATCTTGCCCAGAACCATAGCCGAGATTTCCTCAGGTGTGAAAGTCTTCTCTTGGCCGTGAACCTCGACGCCGACATTGGGCTGGCCATTCTTGTTGATAACCTTGAAGGGGAAGTGCTTGATGTCGTTCTGAACAGACTTGTCCTTGAACTTCTGTCCGATGAGACGTTTCTACTCCACAGTCAGTATACACGTATCCGAAAGGCGAGACACTGGGTTTACGTACGATGTCGAAGATGGTGCGTTCGGGGTTGGAGGCAAACTGGTTCTTGGCCGCGTCTCCAACAAGGCGTTCGTCGTCTGTGAAAGCCACCCAAGAAGGTGTGATACGGTTACCTGTAGAGTAGTCAGTTGGGTCTGCTCTTGTGGGAGGAATAGACTATGCCGACATACCTTGGTCGTTGGTGATGATTTCTACCTTTCCGTTCTTCATGATACCGACACAGGAGTATGTGGTTCCAAGATCGATACCAATGACGGGGCCGGAGACAGCATTGCTGTCCTCCTTGAGGGGTTCCTGCTCCTTGGCATGTGCTGTCTTAGCCAGCATCAAACCGCCAACGAGGACGAGGAGAAGGTATAGGGCGATGGACCATGTCGAGCGCGAGCTCGAACTCCGTGAGCTTCGTGCCATTGTGTAAATGTGAAAGGGTAGTCTGTCGAAGACCAAGTGGCTTCTAATGCCGAAAGCAAGTGCGGGCGTAACTCTCTGGGAGCTCGCAATGTGTGGTGGAGTAGACGAAGCTCTCCGGGTATCGTAGAAGGGGAAACAATGCGAGTTGCGTTTGTTCCACGAGAGGAGTGAAGAGGAAAGGCAAGAAGCGGTGGAAGGCCTAGGTTATATGCTGGCCAGTCGTGGAAGTATTTCGAAAGAACACCTTGCGATCTCGAATGCTAGCTCCGAAAGCAGACTAGCGCCGAGCTTGTCCATGGCGCTTTTGCCCCAACCGCCCGCATCAGCCTCAATTTCACGCGCATTTGATGCAACCTGGTACAGGACACGTGTAATTTGGCGGTCAAAGTCCATGTTACTGCTATCGTGTTCACTCGCCGACTCCGCAATTATGCACCTCTGTAGGTACAGGAGAGCTGGCGTGCACCCGAATAGCAGGTACTAGCCACGATAATGCTATCGCAAGTATCAATTTACCCCTCCATCTTTAAGCGAATTCCACCCCAAACTCTATTTCGAGGCTCGAGGTACCACCATTGCAAAGGCGATGATTCGGATTGCAATGGCCCTGCGACCGGACTATGGATCGAGAATTTCCGGGGACTGTGACTGTCGTCAATTCCCACGTAATTTCATCGGCTTTGCTCGCTTCTTTGTTCCAGGTGTCCTTTCGGGATGCTTCCAGGGTAGCTAGGTGGAGCTCCACGCCACCACCCATCAACCATCGCCATCGCAATGACTCCTCACTCTAAATGCAACGTATTTCACTGTCATAGATTAGTAGGGGTCGATTGATTGCAGTCGCTGCCTAGAGAGGAGCAAGTTGTGGATCGCGAAACTGGCCTTTCAGCATCATCCGCACGGTCCCTAGAATCTTCTACACAGTTATTGAGAGATTACCAAGGCGTTTCACTTCCTCGCGTGCAGCGCATGGTATCAATTATACAATCTGCACACGTGTGTGTACGCTTTGGCTACGTTGCAAAAGCCATCAACAGTCGTGATCCTTATGGTCGACCTTGGTGGTCCAAGGTGTCCTTTCGCAACAACGTGCGTATCACGTTTGACTATCCTGTAGACTTGTACGCTTAAACACTAACTGCCTGTCTATAGCCTTGGTAAAAAGTACCACTATACCTATGATGCAATGCAAACCGTCTACGTAGCTTTAGATAATCCACGCATGCACATTCCACATTGACTGCATATCTTCAGTACACGTCTACTATGATACGATTGAGATTATGATAGTGATGGGATCAGGGACTGCTAATGATGTATGTGCCAGGAACGCAGACCAATGCTCCAACCTAGCCAGCTACTTGCAGGATCCTCGATTCACTTTTGAATTTCGGGTCCTTTTACTAAAGGGACAGTTTAGCCTTTACAAAGGCAACTGTAGTGGCTGTTTGATTTGACATGTGCGAAACGCAAAGGATACTTCAACGCTTGTACTTGTGTCCTCACGCAAGTCGCTTAGTAACCACCGGTCTGATTGGCCGCGACGTGATCACAACGTCATGGATTCGTGTACCTGTAACTACCAACACTGGCGGCGTAGTGTTACTTGATTTACGTGGTGGTTGCCATGATGCTTGCTGTCGGGCTTGAGTTATATAGATATTCGATGATGCATCGCGTCCACTGTCTAAAGGCGCAGATCACCCCGCTCGGCACTCTTTCTCGATAGACAAAGCTGCACAACTGCGGATCCGTTAAACATCATGTCGGGTAACGTTGTGGATCCAGAGGCACGGGACAAGTACCTCTTGCAAGGTGTGTAACACAGAATTGCACCTATGTTCCTGGCTGACAATCCTTAGTGACCGCTGGATCATCGTATGACCCCTCTCAACACCAACAAGTATCAGTAAACGGCCCAGATGCAACTCACATTGAAAGCGATATTTTATCGGCATGGATACGCGTCCGCATCAAAGACTACCATGGCCTACCTCGGGGTTCCCCAGCTTCATCAAAGTACTTTGAGCACTCACAGCATACAACTGACCGGTACTCCGTTGCCTACTCCTTTGTTCCAAAAAGGGACATGTCCGGCTCTGACCTGGTAATGGGATTCGACTATGGACACTCGATCAAGCATCAGTTGCCACCAGGCTTCAAGTACGCGATGAAGATTGCAACTAGCATGCTCGATCCAGGACTATATTCCGATGCCTATTGTGACGAGCCGTACTTGTATGGGCCCGCATTGTCGAGTTTCTTTGCATTCAGAATCGGCGAAACAATCAGCGAAGTCTCCGTCCAGGATCAGCTCGCACGGTTGGAGAAAGAGTCGGATAGTGTCATCGAAGAAGGTGCAGAAGGAAGTGGCAAGGAGGTCAGGGAAGCATCTGGAATGCCTGCAAAATGGAAGAAACGCAGAAAGTACTACCTTGACTCTCAGGCCTTGGCAAACTTTACATTTGAAAAAGACCGCGTGTACCATGCGGATTTCTTCAATCCGCACTTGGATTTTGCAAACTTCTCATTAAGGCTACCTGGATTCTCTATATCGGTAGCCAAATATGTGGATGAGAAGACGCATCATCTGAGATATGTGCTGCGGAACCGGCGCACTGAGGAGGTGTTATTTGTGGTCTTCTTCAAGTTGTTGTTCGGGAAGGAATTGGATGATACGTTGGAGCGGGAGAAGAGTCGCGAGCGTGCCCCGAGTCCGGGGGAGAATGCGGCACCGGCGAACGGACCGGGGAAAGAGGGTACAGGGCATGATGAGCTTGTGAAGGTGTGTGCTGCTGAGCAGGCTGAACGACAGGCCAAACAACAGGCTTCGCAGCCTCAACCTTCGCCTGAAAAACTCACCACTACAAGAGAGTTGAAATCGGAGCCTGCAGCAGCAGACGGCCATGACGAGGACCAAGAAGATCAAAGCTACATTGGTCAAGCATCCTCGGTGGCAACCAACCTCGCAAATACTGTGACAGCAGTGTACGCGGCTTTGGGCTTCGGCAACTCATCATCATCATCATCATCTTCGGACTCTGAGAGCTCGGGCAGAAACAGCTCACCGCATCGTGCGAATCGAACAATGGCGGCAGAAATTGATGGAATGGATGATGAGACGGTGGAGCGTTACTTGCAGAGCAGGCATGCAAGTTCATGAAAGTCTCCGAGGTGGCTCCGGATCTGACTGTATAGCCGTCTTACTGACTAGGACTGTAATAATTGGTCGTCGTTTCACCAATAGCCATGTAGCAAGGACAGTGGTCTCCAGTGAGGTCCCGGCTACAACCATGGCGCCCCTTTGTGCACCGTACATACTGGTAAGACGAATAACATGGATACATAGCAATATTATTGAATGGAGACGCGG
>Ga0265797_10009994_pt1 | contig 12166 bp, 10 predicted proteins | sample P2T30metagenome_FD_192433 | JGI IMG/M metagenome (GOLD analysis project Ga0265797, IMG submission 192433) | Plant litter microbial communities from East Loma Ridge, Irvine, California - P2 T30 | ecosystem: Environmental > Terrestrial > Plant litter > Unclassified | place: USA: California... | reverse complement strand
AAGATGCTCCGCCACGAGCTCGTTTCGTTGAAGCCGATAGATCCGTATCCTCCAGTGGTCTCATTGAGCAATATTCGGCCTTGGGTTTGAGCGTGTCTGCTATGCCATTGAGAAAAATGCTGTTGCTTATCGATCAATGCATCTGTATTCTGCCGTTATGACGTCCGAGCCAAACAAAAGAGATTGTGCTGGGATGTGATCAAACGCACGACTTCATGTCGGCTGATAGCCCGCCGAGATGTGATCGAGCTCATGAGGCCCCAGCATGTCGGTTCACAGCCTATTCAGACCTGATCACGAACTGCGAGACAGGTATTCTGTACCAATGCAACCCCACCCATAGAAAGTCAAACACGAAGTTGACCAACAGCGTGCCAGCCCAAGCAATGAGCAAGTAACCCCACGGCTCCCACGCGCGAAAGATCCCAATGCTGATGGGAACCGCGAACCCAAAGCCTGCGCTGAGCGACTGGCCAATGCAGTAGAAGACGACCTTGCCCGGGAATTGCGCATACCAATACAAGGATCTGCCGTACGCGATCAGAAAACAGCCGATGCCGACGTCGCAGATTATGAAGGCGGCGGATACTTTGAGCGGGTTTGCGCGCCAGATGATGTAGACGGTGAGGTAGAAGAGTTCGAAGAAGAGGGCGATGAGGTAGTAGCAGGCTGGGGTGGCCCAGAATCGGCAGATCATGTCGACGTTTGGATGCTGGCGGAGGGTTTGGAGGGTGTGGGAGATTGGCATGTTTGGAAGTGAAGTTCGGGACTGGAGGTCAGGTGGGACGATGCCGAAGAAGATCATCGATCGAAGTCTGGGAGGGATTAGTGGATGGGAAAGCGTGGGTGCACTGTTATATGTTGTCTAGCCGGAGTAGCAGCAATCACGAACAGAATCCATGAAAGCGTGGTACTCTTTAAGAAACTTTGTCGCGGTTAGGTGCATGCCTGCTCGTACATAAGTCGATTAGTCTAGTCAGTTAGCCATCATGTGGTGGGTTGCATTCATCTTCTTCGAACACCTGCAAAGTCATGTCTGAGGCACTCTCTTGTAGAATTTGTAGAGGATGCAGCAATGTTTGTTATTGACTTTTGCTGCATTTGCGTTTGCTTCCAGCAGCGCAGCTATGAACGGCTCCTGTGTCCCGACATGGAGACAATGCCATATTCCGCTTCTGCGAAACTCGATGCTGCGTCTATGGTACTGAGACATCAGATTTTCCAAGCACATGTTGTTTGCTGACAGTATTACTGCATACGAGACTGTTCGAGGAATGGTAACAGTCTTCGTGCACAGTAAAATACAAGAAGCTTGTGATGCAAGTTCTGAACCGGCAAGGCATTGGTGCTTTAGCTTCAAGCAGCCTGAGCCTGTTGTTGCTGTTGTTGCTGCATTGCTCCTTGGATTTGCATGATCTGTAAAATCAGTAAACATCAATCTTGACAAATGTGCACGAGGTTTGGTAGGCATTTGGTACTCACCTCCATCTTCTTGCTCTCGCTCTTCTCGGTGATCTCTTTGATGCTGGTCTCGATTCTCTTGCTATAGACCGATCAGCATGGGGCAATCGTGTGAGGGGACTTGTGACTTTGTACATCTCGCCGCCGATGTATTCTAAGCGGCCATCAACTGTGCTCTTCGCCTCGCTTGTATCTTGCTTGAGCAGCACTGGTCCCACGAGCTTATAGATGTTCGCGTCATCGTCAAGTGAGTTGAACTCCTAATACGCTATCAGTATTGGGGGCTCATGTATATTTAAGTTTAATATATTTTTGTACCTTCTGAACGCCCTTGTTCTCTTGCTGCTGGCTTTCAAGCTTTTGGCGTGCTGTGACCAAAGTGCTCATGTCTGGGAAGAATCAGTATTTTATTAGACTCAGGCATTCCCATCGTGTCAGGATCAGAGGCATACCATTTTGGAGGGATTGGTATTCATTGGTCAATGACTGAAGCTGCTTCTGTTGCTCCATTTTGTCTGGATCCTGACTTGATGAGAGGGTCTTCCGGCAAATTGACCTATGCAACGTTTCCCGAAAGGCGAATGCTTCTTGTTTTGGCGAAGATGGCTTGGCTGATGTCTTGAGGTGAAACAACGAAACGCTTTCCTCTTCTGGTGTCTGTCTCTACGCAAAAACGTTGTCGCGAACTCACGTGCAGCGAAGGCAGCGCCACCACAAACCCCGCCAACGCCTTCTCCACACTGACACTGTCTGGACAACTCGAGGCCTGGCCGCCTACACCACCACTGCACAGTCACTTACGCCCTCTCGTCTGCCAGTTCATATCTTGTCTGTCTACTCCTTGTGTACCGACAACGCACTTTACCTCAGACAGCATCACTCTGCGCACAGCGGCACTTCAGCAGCACTCATCACTCCAAGGCCCCACTGTTTGACTGTTGTCCTCTCTTTGTTATCTGTCACGATAAGCCTGCGATATTGCTCGACACCTACGAAAGACAAAACCAAGTCTTAGGGACCACCGACATCACCCGCTACTCGCGACCAAAGAGTGACCTCGCCTCAACATGTCCAACACCGACTTCCTCGGCCGGGCGATCGAGACCGTGAAAAAGGCCATCGAGCAGGACACCGCCGGCGAATATGAAAAGGCATACCAACAGTACTATGCGGCGCTCGAGCTGTTCATGCTGGCGCTGAAATGGGAAAAGAACCCCAAGTCAAAAGACATGATCCGCGGAAAAGCAGGCGAATACATGGAGCGCGCGGAGAAGCTGAAGAAACACATTGAAGAGCAGGAAAGTAATAAACGGAAACCTGCAGCTATGGGAAACAACGGAACGGCGAGCAACGGGGGAGGAAAGAGCGACGGCGACGACGATGCCGAGAGCAAGAAGCTGCGAGGAGCGCTTGCGGGTGCTATTTTGACGGAGAAGCCGAACATCAAGTGGGAGGATGTTGCAGGTCTGGAGGGAGCAAAAGAGGCGCTAAAGGAGGCTGTCATTCTGCCTATTAAGTTCCCACACTTGTTCACCGGCAAGCGCCAGCCATGGAAGGGTATCCTGTTGTATGGACCTCCCGGAACCGGAAAGTCATATCTTGCGAAAGCCGTTGCGACAGAAGCGAACAGCACTTTCTTCTCGGTCAGCAGTTCCGATTTGGTGAGCAAGTGGATGGGTGAGTCCGAGCGTTTGGTCAAGCAGTTGTTCAATCTCGCGAGAGAGAACAGACCCAGTATCATCTTTATCGACGAAATTGATGCGCTGTGCGGTCCCAGAGGCGAAGGCGAGTCAGAGGCATCACGTCGCATCAAGACCGAATTGCTGGTACAAATGGACGGTGTTGGTAACGACAGCAAGGGTGTGCTTATCCTGGGAGCCACCAACATCCCGTGGCAACTCGACGCTGCCATTCGAAGACGTTTCCAAAGGCGTGTGCACATCAGTTTGCCCGACCAGCCCGCGCGCATGAGGATGTTCGAGATCGCCGTGGGAACCACGCCTTGCGAACTGAAGGCAGACGACTACAAGACTCTCGGAAAGCTCAGCGAGGGTTACTCTGGTTCCGATATTGCAATCGCAGTACAAGACGCGCTCATGCAGCCTGTGCGCAAGATTCAAACGGCAACGCACTACAAAAAGGTCGAGGTGGATGGCAACGAGAAGCTCACACCTTGCAGCCCCGGTGATGCGGGTGCAATGGAGATGAACTGGACACAAGTTGATACCGAACAACTGCTTGAGCCTGCTCTTCAGGTTAAGGACTTCATCAAGGCGATCAAGAGCTCGAGACCAACAGTCAGTGGCGAGGATCTCAAGAGGAGTGCAGAATGGACACTTGAGTTTGGTAGTGAGGGCGCGTAAGAATAGAGCTATAAAGATGTTATGCTACGATTTCTTGAATTATCGGAGAGACATTTGTGCGAATGTTCATGCGCCAGTGTTGACAGCCAAGGTGTGAGGCGTGACTCGTCACTGTGAACATTGAGCCGGGCGGCTCTCTTTCTATGCACCAACCCTGTACCTGCACATCTCGTAATTGTGATCGTGTATGACATACCACCGAGGATACGACTGCCTCGATACCATCGTATGCAGTATTGAAATTGAATCGTCTCTGCATTCCGCTGTTGACCTTGATACATAGTCATTGATTTAGCCGCCAGCCTTTAGCCGGCCTGCCTTCGCATTGCTTCTTTGGGAAGTACATTAAGAACATCGCACTGCCGATGACCCGTGTATCAAGATGCATATAAGCCCATTTTCCTTCACTCTGATAGAACTACCGGATCCTACGCAATCAAAGTGTGAACAAGAAATCCGCCACAATGACTACTCATCAAGACCCAGTGCTAACGCAAGTCGACATCGACCACTTTCTCGAGCACGGCTGGATCAAACTCTCAAACTGTTTCACTCAAGAGCAATCCGACAAAGTCACAGCGACAGTATGGACCCGTCTCGGCATGGATCCAAACGACAAATCCACCTGGCACACCCTCCGCACCAACATGCCCGCCCACAACCACTTTGAAGCCTCCGAATTCGCACCCAAAGCCTGGGCTGCCATCGGCGAACTCCTCGGTGGCGAGGACAAGATCTCAGACAAGAACCGCCGATGGGGCGACGGGCTCATCGTCAATCTGGGCTCCAAGGAGGGCGAGGGCAAGGAGACGGATCCACGGGAGCTGAACGAGTGGCACGTCGACGGCGACTTCTTCGTGCATTTCCTGGACTCGCCGGAGCAGGGCTTGCTCGTCATCCCGCTATTCACGGACATCAAGTCTGGCGGCGGCGGGACGATGATCTGTCCGGATGCGATTCCTATTATGGCGAGACATCTGCGCGATCACCCTGATGGCGTGAGCCCGCGCATGACGCCAAGGGCAGAGAACCCGAAGTGGGAGCCGGAGAACAACTTGGACTTTTTCAATAATGTCGCGAAGGCGATGCCGCGTGAGTCGTTCGTCGAAGTCACGGGCAAGGTCGGCGATGTGTTTTTGCTGCATCCGCTCATGCTGCACGCCGCTAGCAGTAATAGCTTGCGGAACGTGCGGATCATCACGAACCCGCCTGTGAGTTTGAAGGAGCCGATGAACTTTGATCGCGAGGATGAGAGCCAGTATAGCTTTGTTGAGAGGAAGACTTTGAGGGCTTTGGGGGTTGAGAGGTTGCAGGGTTGGAAGGTGACGGGGTCGAGGGACGAGGTTATTCCTGAGAGGGTGAGGAGGATGGCGAGGATGAAGGAAGAGGAGTTGCAGAGGCTGAAGGATTTGGAGAGCAAGGCGGCTGGTGTGCAGGTTGAGGAGGTTTCTGCTACTGCTTGAGTTCAGTGATGATATCATGGCATTTTCGGGGATTATGAGCAGAGATTGATTGACTGTATGATGATGGCTTTCGTATGGAATTGTCTTATCTTAGCACTGTGCTACCTCGTATAACTTAAGGGACATGAAGATGAGCTTTGTTCTTAGTATCGTCCAAGTCTCTCACCTCAAAACAACTTGTACGAGGAGGAGTTGCTGCCCCCTCCCGTAGTAGTCACATTCCCCAACACAGTCCCATTAGCATCCGCCTGCGCCGCCCAAGCATCCTCCAAAGCCCAGACACCAACACTAACCGTAGCATTAGAAGCGATACCCGCAGCGCCAATCCTCATAGTATCCAGCGGTCTGTTGGGGTAGAAAGTCATCGTCCCGCTCTGCTCAGCGCCATTGACGAAGACTTCAAAGATCGTGTGATCGATCACACCGCTGATAGTCCACGTGCCGTTGTCTGCGCCGCTGTACAAGCCCGATGTCGAGAATTTGTTGGTGAAGTACGGGTTCTCGAACGCGTATGTGTGGCCGCGATCGAGCCATGTGTCGCCGTTGACTGTTGTGCCGCCGGTGATAAATTCTCCGGAGATCGAAGAGGAGAACGTGAAGTTGACCTGGCCGGAGGAGATGGTGTAGGGGCTGAGGCCGGTGATGTTGGCTTCAAAGTACAGGGCGCCGGACGGCACGGTCGAGTAGTCTAGAAGGATGGAGGAGTTGCCCAGACTGCTGTTGTAGGCTAGCTCTTGGCTGAAGACGGTTTGGATGTTGTAGGGTTCGCTGACGAGCACGTAGCCGATGCGGGTGGCGTTCTTGAGGTAGTTGTGTCTTGGGAGACTCATTTGGCTGCGCCAGCCTTCGGACTCACCGGTGGGGACTTGTTGGGTGCTGTGATGGTTAGAACCACTGTGGATGTGCTGTTGAGGGACCGAGGGACGACTTACTACTGCCAGTTCGATGCCCAAGCAATCGACACTTGCTTTTCGTCTCCTGGAATACCGTAGAAGAATTGACCCGCATAGTTGTCCTTGCTGAAATCGGCAATTCTAGCTGCACCATCGAAGAGCTCGAAGTGTGTGCCGTTGAACTCGCCAGGGAAGTACTCAGTTATTGAGCCGCCCAAAGGCGCTCCCGGGTTGATTGAAAGTTGAAGCAACCATACAGGCTCATCGGATCCCTCCATAGGCAACTGGACAAGGTTGGGGCACTCATACTGCAATCCAAGAAGACCAACGTGGCTCAAGTTTGAAGCATGAGTCCATTCACGCAAGTTCTCAGATGTGTAGAAGCCAAAAGTCAAATCGACCGCGTATGCGAGAACCATGACCCACTTCTGGGTGGGTTCATGCCAGATGACTTTGGGGTCTCTGAACTGGGTGGAGTTGGAGGGAATGACTGGGTTCTCTGCGTAGGTTTCGAACGTGTATCCGCCATCTCTGCTGTAAGCAATGGCTTGTTGTTGCAGACCTTGCACGCCTCCTGGGTATTCGGCAAGAGTGTAGATCGCTACGACACCATTGTTTTGGTCTGGGAAGAAACCGGAGGTGTTGTTCGAATCGACGACAGCCGATCCGGAGAAGACGTATGTGTAGTTGTTTGGTGTCCAGAGGGCGATCTTTTGGTTCTCCCAGTGGTAGAGATCGTTCGAGGTCTACAGATGGATCAGTATGTGCTGCAAATTTGACGCATATGCTCGAGATGTACTTACAGCATGACCCCAGTGCTGGTTTCCAGCAACGATTCCAGTGGCATCGTATTGGTAGTACAGATGCCAGGTACCGTTTGCGTCGACGAACATGCCATTAGGATCGTTCATGAAGTTCTAAAAGCGGGACCGTCAATAACACAGGCGGAACAAATATAATGCTTGTGGGCTTTGCCTACCTGCGGCGGGCTGTAGTGCACTCTTGGACGATAAGGGCCCGTGTAGTTTCCTGGAACCGTCAATCCCTTGCCATGATGAGAACGACCGTATCGATAATCATATACCTGCAATTGGTGCATCTGTCGGCACACCAGGAGAGAAGTACGTGCTGGTCTGCGCAAGCGCATCTCCAACGAGACCCAGGGCAGCCAATGTACCTGCAAAAGAACGCATCGTGGCTGGGAATGAACAGCAAAGGTAATGTGAGTGACCAGATCTAACTCACAATATGATGATACACCTACCTTTTTATACATGTCTTACAAAAACTCCAATGCCTTTACCCCTCATCTCTCCCACGATGCACATGGCAACACTATGGAGCATCAATCAAGCCACGCGTGGATGGCGATTGCGAAAGGGCCGATTGCACAACGTCAACGTGCGTGGAAGAAGTCAGCACTCCCCGCATCATAGCAACGATGGACCTGACGATCCGATCGTGCCGTACCGCCCCCTCTTGCATCGAACGAATCTCCACGCGAATCTTCCGCCACTTTCCGCGAAGTCGTCGGCAAGGCGAGCTTCACGCCAGGCTTGTGTTAGCTTAACCGGCAGACTCGTATACTTTAATGTTTGGGTGTACAGTTTGCTATGCTGGAGCCCTCTTTTGCCGTGTTGTTGCAAGCCACAAAATAACATGTCGGCGTCAACTGCGTACGCGTATTGAAACGTTCGGCATCTTCCAAACTCAAAACCTCGTTGCTACCTTCTGGTATCGAGAAGTATGATACACAATCTCTAATGGGTACCATCGCTGTAAGAGAATAATGTACCACTGAGATACTAACATGATCTTATGGGAGCGATAGCACTATCCACATTACTATCTCGGAGTACCGATAAAAGATACGAGGAACTTTTTCGTGAGATAGCTACTACATCATATGCGTCGGTTTCTGGTATCATGGTGTTATACTCCCCACCACCCAAATGTGGCGGATTACTACTTCAGGAAGAACTCCTTCAATGCCGCCGCCAATCTCGCCGGCTGCTCCAAAGCTAATGAATGTCCACATTCCTCATATATTTCTGATCTCTCCACGGATTGGGCAAGCCTGAGGATACCATCTTTCACAGTCGGTCCGAAGAATTCAGGCGCTCCAATAGTCATGATGGGCAGCGTGAGCTTGCCTCCCTTCTCCAAAAGCTCTCTGTGGAGCTCACCATTCTTGAGTCCTGCACGGTAGGTCTCCAAAATACCGCGCAGACAGCCTGGCGACTTGACGACCTCTACCCAGTGGTTCAGCGCCACAGGCTCGATCGAGGTCGGATTGTAGCACTCCTGCTTCATGAACATCTCCCAGAACTCGCGCTCGTGGCCAGTGATGAGCATCTCCGGTACATGAGGCAGGAAGAAGAAGCCAAGGTGCCAACACCAAACACCGCGCTTCTCGTATTGCGCAGTGACATTTTCCTTCGTCCAGAATGAGCTCTCTTCCAGTCCAAAACCAGAGACGAGCATTTCGCAGAACGAAAGCTTGAGTACCCGGTCACGATATTTGGCTGCTGTGGCATATGCGTAGTCGGCGCCACGGTCCTCACCGTGAAGGTAGAATTTGTCATGGCCCAGCTGGGTCATCAGCTCTACTACATCGTCGGCATTGGTAACGGAGTCGTAGCCGTCAGTCGTTGGCGGTTTGTCGGTGTAGCCAAAGCCTCGAAGATCAGGTGCGACGATTGTGAAGTGCTCTGTCAAGAGTGGGAAGATCTTGTACCAGTAGAAACTATCCTTGGGCGTGCCGTGGAGTAATAGAAGTGCTGGACCGGTGCCGGCTGTGATGTAGTGGAGGCGGATACCATTTACCCGGGCTCGGCCATGCTTGACTGGCTTGCCGGCGTGGTCGTAGGTTTCTGCTTGCAAATCTGACATGTCTTTGGCAGGTGTATCTGAGTAATTGCGTGTTCACGCAGGTGTTCACAGCAAGAGTCGTTTGTCTTTCGCAAATAGACAATGTGACAGTTTGTTGCGATACATAAACGTCAGGCGGACAGAGTTTGGAGCTGCCGACCCCACTTTCCCGCCTTTCTTTCTTCACCGAGGTCATCGATCGACCAAGACCTCGACTCGTTTGATTTGCGATTCCTTTTGCTGGGCGTGCAGTACCAAATCTGTGGCGCTGCTTGCAACTTCCCCTTCGTGCCTGTGGAGTAGTTTTATCCGCTGTCACAGTCTAGCATCAAAGTCCATACTTTCCGCCGTACCCATTGCGTGCCAGTGTAGAGTTTGAATCTAGACTGTGAACCGCTTTGCGTCGCCTGCTGAATTCGGGAGCATGTAAGCGTAGCCGGCGGGGCTTGCAACACGCTGATTATATTGCTTCCACATGCTCATGTAAAATATTCGGCGAAAAATGGAAGTGCAGTCGGAGCACAAGCGTCCGATACGCTCGAAGCCAGCAAGACTCTGATCATTGTGCATCCTTCTTGCCGCCTGCAGCAACAACGAGCCCTTCCTTGAATCGCCTGCTCGTGTGCGATAGTCGGTTCTTAAGGACGCGAATCGGTGTCGACTGCAGTTTCACTAGACGATGGAACTGGTAGGTGAGCAGTGAGAGGCCCTCCTGCTCCTCTAACGCTGGTCAATGGCAGCAAGCTCCAAGGGAGAAGCATCTCCCAGTTCAGATACGGCGCTTCTGCACAAATGCTTTTGATCATCTCGTAGCACCGCTCCAGTCTTATTTGGTCGGCAACTGATTCGTAGTAGCGACACAAGAAGTGTAGAGGACCACAGGTGGCGATGGCTTTGCTCACCGGCCTCTCTGCAACCCCGGAGAGCAATACTGTAGTCTGGTACAGCTCTTCGGCGCATAGTGCTGCTTGCTCATGGGCGCGAGTTCGGGATGAGACATCTGAGTGGTGTGAGTTGTGAAGGTCGCTGAGAGCTTGATGAATCAGTAAGAGGCATATTCGGCAGAGCGATTCGGAGGTCACGTCCGGTAGTGCCCGCTTGTTCTGTCTTTGTCGCGAGGACAAGGAACTGTCTCCTTCCACAGGCTCGCAGAACGTCTTCAGCCAACTGTCCAGCATTTTCTTCAGAGCCAAAAGATCTCTCACGACTCTGGCAAGATCGTGAACGGCGCTCTCGTGATTTGAAACATCATTTGTCGCCCGATTTATCACTGTATCGGCAGAGGAGAGCAAAGGAGGCAATCTGAAAGCCAAATCAAGCACGAAGTCGATAGCCGATGATTGTGAACACAGAGAAGGCGCTGCGTACTCTACAGGGAACGGCTGGCGATTGCATAATGATTGAAGGAGCTTTTGTTCGCTGTCAGTAAGTAAACCACCAGCGCTTCGCTACTATGGCTCACCTGAGCACCGCGTATTCGGGCAACCATGAATACCTCGAGCGGAGAAGAAAGGTCAATGGGTCGCTGCTTTAGCAATAAAGCTGACATTCCGACGACGTGCTTTTGCCAGGATGTTGGTATCGAAGCATCATATATTGCGTTATAAATCTGTCCATCGGTCAGCTCCCGTATAAGTTCAATGGGCGTCAATATCGAAACTGCTCATGTCGGAGCATGGCCTCATATTGTCCCCTCGAAAGCATGAAACCCATGAAGCTCACCTCGGTCATAGAGATCCCAATCGAGACTAGCAATAATCCGGGAAGAGCAATCCCAGGCTCGTGACCCAGGTTGCTCCGTAAGCAGTTCATAGCAAGCAGGAACCTTTTCCGTCCTTCAACCAGAAGTTGCTCGTCCTGCACGCAAGAGCCGAGATGCACTAGTTTCATGGAATCGAGAATAGCGAGCACAGGGGCCCAACTCCTCACACCGGGGGGCACTAAAGTCGAGAATCCGAATCCCACCGGATACCAGCCATCTCTTAGCTTCTGTGTCAGAGCCGTCTGGTTGAGCTGTGGACTGCGGATCTGTTGCGGTATACGTGAGACAGATCTGGTGGGCTCAGGTATTGGCGATGTCGAGTGGTGTCGAGCCGCTGCTATGCGCACTCATCAATTACCGCGATATTTGTATATTAAGTGCTCAGAATTTTGTCATCTCACCTTGACGCTCTCTTTCCTTGCGTCTAAAATCTTTCATGACCTGGATGCGTATTTTCTTTCTGTTTTCATCGTGTGCACTCAACAGGCTGCCAGGGTTCACACTGATAAACTCGACTTGCGTTGTCGCCATAGCTGATTATCCGCCTGTGTTTCGGCAGTTCCTGGTAGCATTGGCCCAGAAGAAGCTCAAAATATCTCCTGCTTGCAAACGAGTGGTAGATCTCTTTGATCAGACGGTACACCGGGTATGTCCTGTGGTAGCTTACAAAGCCAGCCAGCGTTGGTCGATGTATGGCAAAGTGTATGTGCCAAAAAGTGGGTGAGGTGTGTACAGTGCCCGCCTCTCGGCGATCTGAGATCAGCGCGTGAGCGATTAGGCGGCGATGTATTGTTTCCTGGCCGGATGGCGGTCTTGATCCTTCCGTTGGACTGGTAGCATGCCGCAGCGACGACAAGGATACAAGTACATATTCGAGCTCAGAATCGTGTCGTCGGAATGGCGGAAAGTCGGGAACCCAGCTGAAGGCATCGAACTGGGTGACGCGCATTTCATGCACGTGAAGTCTCGCTTAAAGTCATGTCGCTTCAGCTGCGAATCACCCGCGAGGTTATTTTCATACTTCGGAGATCTGGCTCCTTTGAGCAGCTTGCGATATGCTGATGGTGGAGTTTTTTTTGTTTGATAGCATCACGCCGCTAACCTCAGCGGTCAAGTGTGTGATACTATCGGCCATATCTGCTTCTAGAGCGTTCCTGTTTCTTCCATGCACGCAAGATGTACATGGATTAATGCATACATGCGCGTGGGTTTGCCGAATATTATCGCTACTTGAGCTGGCGATACGAGCCCCAATTACATTACATTCTTGGAGAGAGAATGATTACATGTATAGATGCATGCGATAATGCCAAGATTGTAGAAATGACAAAAAATGGTCAAAAACATACGACA
>Ga0265797_10009993_pt1 | contig 12167 bp, 18 predicted proteins | sample P2T30metagenome_FD_192433 | JGI IMG/M metagenome (GOLD analysis project Ga0265797, IMG submission 192433) | Plant litter microbial communities from East Loma Ridge, Irvine, California - P2 T30 | ecosystem: Environmental > Terrestrial > Plant litter > Unclassified | place: USA: California... | reverse complement strand
CTCGCGAAACGTCTGCCTCTACTGTTAGCCATGTGCTAAAATATCCAAAGTTCATGGCGAGTAGACACGCTTCATGACCAGCTGTGTTTCAATAGTCCGTTGAGTTATCGACTGTTTGAACGATATGCCGGAAACTTCCACAACTTGAACCCCCTGAAAATATTTCGGGACTGACCATCCCCGCCAGATTTCCGCTACAGTTGCAAGCTCGAACTTTGTACCGGACTGACTAGGCCAACCTTGATAACCTCATGACACGAGACACCCGCGTGTCTCTTGCGTGAACAAAACTGACTCTTGCGTGAGATATGTGAAGCTTACCTGCATATTCAGCCCGCGCTTTTGGTTGCATGACTGCATGAACTTCCACATAGCGGTGGATTTTGGATCTGCATGCTGCCACAACTTACGCGGTGTTGGCTGTAGGGATGTCATTGTGTCGCGCCTCGGACGATGTGGTACAACGTGATGTAGATGTTGTATGGTGGGTAATAATTTGGGTAGAGGCTGGCAGAGAGAGGACCTCGGATGTTGCCGGCACCTGTTGTAACAGAGTATGACGTCGAACAATGAAGACACGCAGGAGACGACTTGCGAAGCAGCAAAATAAGCAAAGTGATAAGAAATGATACAATGCGGAACAAACACTTGCTGGAGAAGTCTCAAAAGCTGCAGTGGGACATCGTGACTTTGGAGCTCGTTCGGCTGTGGAGAGTCGTTGCGGGGAAGTGAGCCCCACGTTCGTTCCTCATTCCCCGAGCGAGGCAGGAGCTCGCTCGAGCAGCTTCATGTCGCACTTCCATGACTTTACGGATCGTGCCACGCCCCGAAGACTAGTATAAGGACCATAACTATTGTGTCAACCTCCAGGATGCACTGCACGCCAAAGTTGTTTACTCGGACAGCACGAGGAAAGCTTCTGCGGTAAGCTGTCCATACAGTCCCTCGCATCGACGTTAGCTCATGCTTACGTGCTACATACTGTAGTTTAATCATGCTCCCCAAACCATCTTACACTCACTCTTGTCTAACACCTCTCTCTCAGTGTCTTCAAACTTGCTCACATACACATAATCCGCGGCAAGACACATTAATCCCTACCAAAACGCCGGAATACCAGCTACCCCGCGTGACGGGCACAGAAGGGCTATTCAGCCGCAGGCGAGCTACGCAATCACTGTATATGAGACGTCGCGTTTTCCAACGCCACGGGTGTGCTCTTAGTCTCTACCCATGAAGGCGCGTTTTAGGTTCTCAAGTCCATTTTGTGGGATGAGCGTCGGTTCGATTACAGATTGTCTTCATACTGTGCGTTGATGAAATTTATCGATCGCGACAGAAGTTCGCATGCTTGTCAAAGTATGCTCCCGCTCCGTGATAGCGTGAATACAGATGTACGCAGCGTGGCATGTCTGACAGTTTGCGCGGCGTGGTTGTTCAAAGAGGCTCGTCAGCATGCCGTGTCACAGTACGTCGGTCCCTCAAATAATGCTCAGCTTCAGCCGTAACCGCGTGCCACGCTAGTCAGCGCCTGCACTGCACAAGATGTCAGCGCTCGTGGATCGTTGCGTGCACTCCGGAGTTGAGCCTCGGACGGGCTTTCGTTGTACTGTTTATGTACCACGATCGGAGATTCTTGACGTCGCGCGTGGTGATCATCATGTGTCAGATAGTACTGGCGGTCGGGTGAGTGTCTGCACTGCCTGCAGAAGGTAATGCTTCTATCTACGGGTTTAGACGAAAACCATCGTTTGTGTTGTCGTAAGAGATTAGATTAGATGGTGTTTTGACTTTGCGTTGCGTATGTTTGGATCTTAAACAATAGTTTATTGCATACAAGGATGCGAAGGATTGGTACGTAGAGAATGTCTGAGGAACACATACCAGCGTCAAGCTTCGGACCCTGAAGATCGGATTGACAACACGAGCATGGCTACACAGCGGGTCCTGCATTGTGACAATGCGATCCGCGAGGAGCCGCTCGTGCTACTGTTGGGTTCGGTAACCACCAACAAGCGTGTTCTACGTGTGAGTTTCTAGTAGTTCACTGTGTTGGAAGACGCGGGAGCTCTATGTCATGTATGATTCTGAGAGTGAATTCTATCACCAAGCATGATCATTTCACCGCTAGTACGGGGTTTTCTTGTTAGAAAGGGTATTGTGGGCAATCACGATTGCAGCGGCGTCACCGGGGTTGCCACCAAGTAACGTATCATGAAGGCGGTAAACAGTACGTTCAGCTGTCGTGGGAGTCTCAGAAGCACGGAGAAAGATACTACCACCCAAGTACAGGGTGCTCGCCTGAGGGCCTGTCTTGGTGTGCAATCGTCACGACATAGGTAAGCTGACATAAAACTCGATCTCTGATCGTGAGATGTCACGATCGAGAGACCTCTTCCACAACCTGCCAATCGTCACCGTTGCAACTAGACTAGAGTGCGGCAGTTGTAAGTGGTAAAGAAGCACGGGCCCGAATTCCCCGAAAAGTGCTGCTTGATGGTAAAGATTAATCAAGATAGATTGCCGAGCAAAGAGTACCCGCTCGATTCGGCGACCAGAGCGGCCAATCAGGCAAGCATGCGGACCGCATTGAGTGAAGAGGTAGAGAAAAAGGGCCGGTGGAAGATCTGGCGAGCAGCGGCAATCTACGGTGTTATTATGCTGTTGAGTGCGTGACTAGTCGTGCCGCCACGAGAAGCATGAGTGGTGGAGCCAGAGTACGCTTGTAGAAAGTTGGTGTGCTCGACTGTAACAGATGGACAAATGGCACGGCAGCAGCATCGCCAAACCTGCAGGTGCACAGTGGCCGTGCACGCGCTGTATGCGCAGCGCAAGCAACAATGGATCTTAGCTGATAGTCTCCGAGAATAGTGTTGCGGTGCATGCTGCCATTTGCTTAGGCGGAACCACGAGCCGGGGGTTTGTTGCCTGTGCCTGTGCCTGAGCTTGACCCGGGCGGACTCGAATACGATGCATGCGACATGGCGACGATGAGCAGATGTCAGCGGCCGTGTTTCTGGCCTGATTATGCCGAATGCGAAAGACTGCGACTGCGACTCTGCGGATCGTGAGAGTGCCTGGTGGTGTTGGGGTGGTTGGTGGGTCCAGAAAAAAAAGGGTCTGCGCAAAGTGATCGTCAAGCAACTTCGGACCTGACTGACAACGCAGAATCGTGCCAGACTAGCGGCGGGTTGAGCAAAAGACGGTGACAGTTGGGGGAGAAGGTGGCATCCTGATTCGGCTGTGGCTTTCGCGTCCCCACAACGCCAGACTCGCGTAAATCGCTGCCTATTGGCCTGCCCCTGAGCAGCGGCAGGTGCAACGGTCAGGAAGGCGGAAGGCACGAAGCTGGCAAGATGAAAGGAGGGCGATCGCGGACTGCTGCCGTCCTCTGGGGACAGACGACCTCGAGCTCTGGCAATTAATGAGTGCGGCGAAAGGCCAGGGCTGCGACCACGAGCTCGAACGACATGCTGTGCAATTCGTGGTGGGTTATCTGAAACCCCGGCTCAGCCAATCACCACGCCTTCTCACCACATCCACCCCCGAATCGTCTAGCGTGCATTGTAGGGTTGCGCGATCGTTCGCAAAGGCCACCAGGGGCCGCGCTGTTCTCTTGCAGGGCTCCCACCACCGACGGGCGGACTTGAATCAAGACTTGGAGGAGATTGCGCCCAGCCTAGCGCGCACGTACTGACACGCTGATCAGGATTGTCAACCGTGTCGCTTGTAAAACTGACACAGTGGGCTTGCGCGCAGGCCCAGAGCCAGGGCATTTAGTGCATGCAATATATACACGAGTAGCTTCCCGACCCGTAGGACTTCTCTGCCCATTATCCCGCCCCTCCAGGCTCTCTGTCCAGAAAGCCAGCCCTTCATCTACCCGTCTGCAGCCAGGTCAGACTGAGGCTGCATCCGCTCCGACAAGAACAGTGAGAACCTTGTGTGACGGGCCCTACCTGTCCCTTCCACCATCCGTAGCCTCGTCACCGTCCGATACCATTGGCGCGTAGAGCTGCACGCCCACGGTTTCATGCGCAGCACCTGCCGCCCCATCACTTATATCATTACCCCAAGCTCCCCGAGTCCTGCTGGACGGTAATCCTCCAAAGGAAACCAACACTACAGGAAATCATGGAGGACGTCACGGTGGCTTCGCAGCTCCAGCAATGGTCGTTCGAGAAGCTTGCACATACTACACGCCCAGAGAGGTCGGGATCTGATAGCTCGGCCTCGAGCCCACACCTGTGCGACGATACTGCCGAGACGCTGCGGATAGACACTACCTCTCCGGAACGACCGGCCTCGTCAAGAAAAGAGAGCGTTGTTCTCCAGGACCGGTACATGTCAAGTGAAGAGGATCTCTCCCCGGCCGACGATGGGTCCGACTCTGAATACGACTACGAGGATGCCGTGGTTCATGATGCTGCCAAAGAGTACAAGGCAAGAACAATGTCCATCTCAAGATGGGAGAAGGGCAGGAGCTGTGACATGGCCGTGATGGTGTCGTACGCATTCGTCGGCCGTCCCAAAGTCGTCCAACTCCAGGATGGCAAAGTACCGGACGAGGCACCAGTCTACCAGAAACGCTCTGCTTCGCTCGCACACTTGCCCATTACACCAATAAGTCGGCTACGAAAAGCTGACGCCGCGCAACGCATGTCAATGAGGGTCCAACCTACGAGCAGCCTCTCTTCGAAAACCACCAGCAGATCTGCGACACCACCCGTCGAACCTGAACGTCGACCATCGACTAGCCACAGCCCAATCACCCACGCTCCAAGCGCTTTCGAGCACACTGAGTCCGCAACGATGACTACCGCATTCCACACAGCCGCTTCATCTCGTGGCATTTCACCTGCCGTCGACGATATACTCTCCCGTCCATTGACAGCTGCTGCTGATGCACCCTTGATGCGGTCATCTCTCTACGTTTCGTCGCAATCTCGTACCGAGCCTTCACGAGTCCAGCCAACACGGTCGTCATCTAGGCATTCGCAATGGGCACCAACTGCGTCTGCCTCGCCAGCAACCCACGCTTTCCTCAGCTTAGATCCATACGAAACCACAAACAATCATTCAGCTTCGCCCATCATCAAGCCCGCACCACACAAGCGGCTGCGTTCCATATCGATGAAACTGGCCCTGGCCAAGATTGCCATTACACCATCAAAGAAAACTTACGACAGCCGCGTTGACGGCAAGATACCCAACACACCAATTACACCACAAACTGCTCCCATCCAGGGCAGCTCAAGCTTTACTAGCCCCGGCAAGTTGAGACGAGCCTCCACCATTCTTCGACCAAGGTCCCGCCATGGCGAGGATTCGAGAGGACCTTCACCAGAGACTGCGCCGCCGGTGCCGAGCATCCCTCAGCATCGCTCGAAGATGCAAGCCCGTGGAGCGAACGAGGTTGCACCTACGCTGATCTTGCCTCCTTGTCCCGACACAGACGATGAGCAAATCAGCACTTTCAAGAGCCGGAGACTGACGAAGCGCAAGTCGCTCATGTCGCTCATCGACTCGCTATAGACGCCTCGCATGATGTGCTGTTGTTCTGTTTTGTTTCGAAACTCACCCCGCATACATGCATGAACGCATGATATCGATCTTCATGCAAAAACCTTACATTCTCGCTACATATTGTTTCTACTTGGCGCCGACCATCGTCCGCTTACCTTGGACATCGCATAATACCCGGCGTATACTTGGCGCATTTTTCTATTTAGCTATCTTTCACGAGGTCATGATATCCTCCCTAGTCCGTCGGCATCGCGAAGTGTTCGCCGCCACAGCATCTGTCGCTATCCATCTCTCTAGCTTTAGTCGTCTTCACAAAGATTTCATGATATCCCTGTTCGAGCCTTGCATCGCGATAGAGAAATTGAACCACATTGTTGTCATCTTTCAAAACAATTCCGTGCAGTGACGCCACCTAGCGTTTGCACTACTCTGTTCCCTTTCGCAATCATAACTGCCCCTATAGGCCTACTATGCGGCGTGCGACAGGGCAGACTTTTCCGCATGGATCGCGGTCAGCTCCACTTGCGCAGGCATGCAGCATCGCGCGGGCCCCTGGCTGTCATGCACGTGTTGTGGAGACGTAAGGGCGAAGGATGCGGACTGAAACGAAACAATCTGCTTATTGGGTGGCGCAAAAGACGGACGTTCGGCGTTGCACATGCCCAAGATGATGGATGTACAAAGCAGAGTTATGATTATATGCTATAGGTGACGCGTGCTGACGCTGGTCTGTGGCCGTCCGACAGCCATGACTCCTTGAGTCGATGGGAACCGCGAGGGCATCGTTACTTGTGTGATCATGTCAATTGTGCATCCTGACTGTAGAGAGTGTTCATACTCGCAGCCACCTGCGCTCCACTTTTTTTCCAAATATTCCTTCCCTCAACAATTCTCCTCTCTAGATTGAAGACCCTGAACAACACAATTCCCCTTTTTGTTCCGCATTCACGATACCAACGATTGAAGTTCATCTTGATATGTGCCGTGTGTTGAGATTTTTCCGCGTGCAGGGTTGCTGATGCGATTTCAACGTGAAACGAGGCATTACCGTGCACGCGGAAGAGGGCTTGGCGGCAACGGCGAGATCTGGATCGAGGGACGGGATGGCAGATGAGGATGAGCCATGGCGACAACTCCAACGTCGCCATCATTTACCTACGTCATCTCGACACTTCGCTATGTACTGCAGGCAATAGTCTCCGACCGCTCACTTGGCAGGAGAAGTTGCTTTGACCTTTTCTTGCAGTTCTCGTAACTACACCAATGAGACTGTAGGACAGACTGCATTCTAGGCTCTTGATTGGCTGCTTTTCAGACGCCACATGTAATAGAGGCAGTGCACGGCTCTCTCTAAAATGCCAAGTGGGCAGTCGAGACTATTGCTTGCAGTAGAGAACTTCGAGCGCAGCAGGAAAACGCGCGAGCGCTTGGAGAACAGTGCTTAGCACACACGTTAGCATGTACGTACTATAGGTAGAGTGTATCGGGTCATGGACTTGTAGTCTACCTAGAAATCGGATAGCCTGAGCGGAAAGAGCCTCACGTTAGGCCGTGTGACTCTAAAGCTTTCCATTAAGACTGAGACTCGAAGTGTGTGCGCTCATATGCGGCAAAAGCGCGAGACGCAGGGCGGGATAGTGGAAACCATACTAGAACAACGGGGATAGCAATACTGAAAAACGGAAGAGTACTAACGAAGCTTGTTGAGCCGGTGCGAGCAATTCGATTCTTGAGCTGCAGTTGGGATGTATACGTTGTAGAGAATGCGCTCAAAGTTGTGAGAAAGGCTCGTACCGAAATGGACTTATTCAACTGCGCGCAGGACTGCAGTCTTTCCATCCCAAAATTCTAAAAACTTGGCAGGTGCAAAAATAATGTTGTGGCAAACGATTGCCCAGAGAGATAGGAATCCTCGCCTTCACCTCAAGCTTGCTAAGTCCCAACGTGATCCACCCCAAACAATAATAAGTGCTGCGTATACCGAGCCGTATACACCTACAGCTTACCGCTTGAACTTGTGCTAGTAGAAATTATCAAGTAGGCATACAACATACCTGAACTTACTTTCCACACCACTCGTTCTTCCGTGTTCCACCTCAAGTAGGACACACGGTCTCAGCGTCCCTCCCAATTTTCAAATACTGATCCAATATCTCGCCATCCATCACGCCAATGACTTACCACTTACTAACAATGGTCCAGACATTTAACGTTGGGTGCTAATACATCACATTCTCCTGTATCCCGTTCCTACGTAGGTACCGAACCCAGTAGCCTCACTACAATCAGAGTCTTCGCGCCCTCAAAAACCATCACTTCGCCATCACCCCTCGCAAAGCCGCGCACCATCCCAACATGGTCAGTATCAAGCTGTAAAATCCGCCTGCGGAACGCGACTGATCGGACCGTTCGATCTGCATCCACGACACGGAGCCATGTATGGCCGGGTAGTCATGAAGAGTGCGTTTGTCTATGAGCCCAGCCTCACGCTAATGACGGTAGAGCTTCTGCTTGATTAGCCGTGAGACGAGTTGGAAGAGATGTGTGAGAATAGAGAGACGTGATAGAGCAGCTTGAATTGCCAGTGTATTGCGAGCCCAAGGTATGGTATCCCCAACCCACGGCGCGGAGACAGCCTATTAAGGTTATTCTACAAGCTCGTTACCAAGACTTTTCTTCCCTTTGACTCCTTTTCTCCGTAACTACATGCTGTATTTCGTGTGAGAAGATGGAGCACGACGCTCTAACTACATACCGCAAGCTGCCAACGCGCATTTCGCATGTACACCCAGGAATCTTTACCCAGGCGTGTATAATATTAATACAGTTCCATCATCTTTGCTGTCACATCTCCCGAAGCACAGCCCATCAACCCAGGACTGTCATCGTGTCACGATCTACCTGAGCAGTGAGTGCTCTACCTACTTCATACCTTCATTGATATTTATGTGAGTAAAAGGATAACATGTAAAGCGACTTGAAAGCAAACGATAAACCAGGCTCAGCCAGCTGCTACAATCTGTGCCATCTCCTCCGGTGACACGACAGCACGGAAAGGCTTGAAGGGCATACCCATCACAGCAGCCTGGCGCTTCTCAAACTCGCGGAACTCATCTGTAACAAATCCTCCTCGCACTCCACCTCGCACAGCACCTGGCCTGCAGTCACCAAAGAACTCCTCGAACTCAGCTGGCAGCTCCGGGGCATTTGGTGTCGACATCCACAGTCGCATCAGGTGGCGCTTCTCATCCGGATCCTCGAAATCCTCGAATGAAGTGCGTGAGTGCCAAATCACGAAATTGTTGAGCAGCTGCATATCTCCCCGCTCTAGCTCCATTGAATAGCAGTACTCGTCCGATGGCATGAGTTTGTCCAGCACTACAAACATATATCAGCACCTTCCAGGGCAACAACGTAGAGATAAAACGTACAGTCCATCGCTTCAGTCATTTCGGGCGTCATGCGCGGTACCTCAGGAAAGTCACGCTGCGCGGCAGTCGTGTCCTTGCGATTCGTTCGAGCGATGGGGATCCGGGTACCAGTGCCGAAGACAGGGCATCGGTAGTAGGGCGGTTGAGACGGATCTTGAGCGCCCTGATAGCTGTGGAAGAATTTGTTGCTCTGCAATGCTGGCATGAGGTCCGGACGCAGCTGCTGCATGGCTTCGCGCATCGCAATTGAACTGACGACCTTGCTGGTCCCGCCTGATTTAGCAGTACGACGACACAGAAGGGCAACTTGAAAGGTAGTCAGTGCCTATGAAGTGAGGATTTCGAGGAGCATGCGGAGAGACACGTACCGACGTCCGAATAATCCTGATGGAAGTCTAGCTGCACGTTGGTGTTGTAGCCTCGTCCTCCCTTCACGTAGTAGCTCCCACCAGTATCTCTGACATTATTGATGACCTCGCTGGCCTTGTTCTGGGTTCGACCAACACCCATGTAAAGACTCATACCCCAGTATGCCAATCTCATGTCATCTTCACTCCAGTCATCGGTTGGAAAGCCCTTGAGAAGGATCATTCCCCAGCGGCCTTGGGTAGCATCAATCGCAGTTTCAAGCGCTTTGCGAGAGGCGGGCGGAAGCGGGAAATCGGCCTGCTCCATCGCGAGCAACGACTTGCCAGCTTTTTTCGCGTGCGCTAATGCTGTATTGAAGCCCGCAGCTTCTTCTGGCGTCAGTCGTTGAATCCAAGATAGATCACGACGAACGTCTTCCGCCTTCCAAGCTTGCGGTCCCTTGATTGGATCCATACTGCCGGGTGAAACAAAGGGAAGAGACAAGAGTGGTAAAATGTAGTTTATATGTGATGAGTCCTCTGAGATACGGAAGCCTCAGAACCTAGGGTTCGAGGATGGGGAGGTTTTAATCTTCCCAATCATTGCCTACGCGGCTTTAATGCTGTTGAGCCGACACCGAATTCGGATCTCCAGACAGCTCGCAATTCCATATCCGACCACATGGAATTGATTGTATGACGCTGGTTGTGCCTATGGATGCCTTTGGCGACGTAACAGATAGCCAATTAGGAGTGTGGCGAGGACTCAGCAACTCACTCGCTAGTCTACTGCCGTTCAGTATGGCCGAGTTTGGCCGGTGCGTAGAATCGGGACGCTGCTACCGACAGCACTGACAAACATCATTTGGACGCCTCGCCTGTGGGGAACATCACCTATCACGCCTCCATGCGGGGAAATTCTGGGGCGCGTTTTTACAAGAGTAGGAAAAAGTGGACTTTAGTTCATGTCAGGCTGCCAAGAGAGTACCTACTCTCCCTCGCTTGCAGCAGCGCGGAGAGCTGTATTGTCTTGTATCTTCTCAAGCTTCATTTCTGATGTCTTAGCAACGCGCCAAGGTGTCGCCTTGATGTAGGAAGTTGAAGTTGAAGTTTTGACTTTTGAGATACAGGCTACTTTCACTGCCGTTCGTATGACAAAAGTGCCAGTCTCGATCGCACAGAGAGCTCCTTCGTCAACACTTTTCCGAGACGGCTCAGTCGGCTCACACTGGCTTGAATCAGGATTCGAGGCCCTAGATAGAGATGGCGTAGTGATCGTGGTCTCCACCTGGGCGAAATAGCTTCGCCAAAACAAGCGTCTTCCCTGCTCATCATGGATGAAAGACATGCTTAGCGGCCATTGCAAGGAACGCCTTGATTCATCGAGGTTCCGAAAAGCGGTGGAATCTCTTTCGTGGCATCTTCACAACTCTATCACATCCTTCTCCGTCTATTTGTATACGCGATTTCTGGAGTGTAGTGGCAGCTTCCAAGATGAGCAACTCCAATCTCGACCTCGAAAAAGAGACGACCCCGGCCCAAATCGAAAACGTTAGCAATGAAGGGATGAACCTTCCCGTCGAGAAGTCTAAGGCTGAAAAGAAGCTCATCCGAAAGATTGACGCCCTTGTTCCTGCTGTTCTCAACGGAGCGTACTTCTTTGCGTACTTGGTATGACCGTACGTCTGCTGATAAGACTTCAAGGCTCATGATTTCATATTAGGATCGAGGGTCCATCGGCAACGCTCGTATCATGGGGTTCCAGGAAGACATCGGACTCACCGATCAGCAGTTCTTCAACTGCTTGATGATGTTCTGTAGGTTCTCACAAACCCGCCAACATACACGACTGACACAACTTAGATGTTGGATATGCGGTCTTTGAGGGCCCAATCTTTGTCCTCATTCGCAAATTCCACGCTCCCACAGTCTACGCGGTCTCTCTCATGATATTTGGCATGTGTGCAATCCTGCTAGCTTACGCAAAAAGCTATGCCGCGGTCATGGTGTTACGGTTGTTCATTGGACTGGGAGAAGCCTCTGTGATGACTGCGTACCTTTTCACCTCCTTGTGGTATCGACGTGAAGAGATGTCAGTCCGCGCTGGTACGTACACAACTCCATGAGCTTCGTTCTGATTCTCATGGTCGCAGGCTACATCTTCGCCACGGCGCCCTTGGCTGGAGCTATAACAGGCCTGATGTCGTATGGTATCCAGCGAGGTCTCGAAGGCAGCAACGGTCTGCACTCCTGGCAATGGCTATTCATAATTGAAGGTGCTGCGACAATGGTTTGGGGTGTAGTCATCTGGATCCTGCTGCCCGAGGTGCCCGAGAAAGAGATCTCGAAAAAGCGGTCGATGTTCTTCAAGAGCGATGAGGAGAAACGATTGATCGTCATGCGATCCGAAGCTGGCAAGGCATCTCGATACGGTGTTCATTTCTGCGGCTAACCCTATCTAGCGAAGAACACTATGCATGCGAAAATGCAATATAGCCAGATGTGGCTGGCAGTCAAAGACGTCAAGATTTGGCTCATGGCATTTTTGTTTGCTGTTCACGCTTCTGCTTTGAACGGCTTCAGGTCAGCATAAAGCAAGTCTACGATCGATCCTTGAGCTTGACAGATTCTGTAGCGTGTTTCTACCGACGTTCGTTCGTCAATTCGGTTATGGTCCTCTGGTAACCCAACTCTACACCATAATTCCTTATGCGGTAGCCTTCATCTCGATGCAAACAACGACCTGGCTATCTGATCGCTACGTTGTCCGCATTATTCCCATGTACATTCTGTCGGCTGTCGCATCTGTCGGATACATCATCATCATCGCTCAAACCAATCCCGCTGTTGGGGTTTTCGCATC
>Ga0265797_10009992_pt1 | contig 12167 bp, 10 predicted proteins | sample P2T30metagenome_FD_192433 | JGI IMG/M metagenome (GOLD analysis project Ga0265797, IMG submission 192433) | Plant litter microbial communities from East Loma Ridge, Irvine, California - P2 T30 | ecosystem: Environmental > Terrestrial > Plant litter > Unclassified | place: USA: California... | reverse complement strand
GGCCTGCGGCGGTAATCGTTATTTGGCCTGCGGCGGTGACCGTTATCCAGCCTGCGCCGCTAATCTTTATCTGGCCTGCGGCGGTAATCGTTATTTGGCCTGCGGCGGTGACCGTACGGTGGGCACCCCGTGCCCACGCGGTTACGGACGTTTCCACTTCCGTTGACCGCGCCGTACCCAACACGTAGCTTTTGCCTCTGCGCTCAAGCGTCTGATACCACTTTCCCGTTCCTGACTTCGATCGCGCCAGCGAGCGACATGTCAGGGCGGCCGCCCACCGGATACGCACGTACCGCGTGGGCACGGAGTGCCCACGCGGTTACGGCTGTGTCCACTTCCGTTAACTGCACCGTAACCAACACGCAGCTTCTGCCCCTGCGCTCACGCGTCCGACACGCTTTTCTTGCTCCTGACTTCGATCGCGCCAGCGAGCGACATTTGAGGACAGCCGTCCACCGGACTAAATCCGCCGCTTGAACATCGCCATCCCCTCGATCGAGCACACGGTCTCGCCATGCTGGTTCGTGGCGACCCAACTGGTCCACACCACGCCGCGGTCGGGCTTCGAGCTCGAGGCCTTGACCTGCTTCGTCACGTGGCGCAGCGACAGGGTGTCGCCGGCGCGTACCGGCAGCAGCCAGCGCACGCCGTCCAGGCCGGGCGAACCCATGCTGGTCGAGGCGAAGGGCATGGCGTCGACCACCATGCGCATCATCATGGAGCAGGTGTGCCAGCCGCTGGCGATCACGCCGCCGTAGATCGACGCGCTGGCCGCTTCCGGGTCGACGTGAAAGGGCTGCGGATCGAACTGCCGCGCGAAATCGATGATCTCTTCCTCGCTCACGGTGCGCGATCCGAGTGCAATCTCTTGGCCCGGCGTGAAATCCTCGAAATACCAGTCGCCCGCCGTCAGGTCGGTCCTCATGCCGCCGCTCCTTCCGTCTCGTCGGTGAAGCCCGGCTGCGCGATGAAGCGCGCCAGGTGGTGGTCGGCATCGCCCAGCGTCAGTTCGATGCTGGCCAGGCGCTTGAAGTAATGCGCGGCCGGCAGCTCGTCGGTCACGCCCATGCCGCCATGCAGCTGCACCGCCTGCTGGCCGATGAAACGCGCCGCCTGGTTGATGCGGTACTTGGCGGCCGAGACGGCGCGGCGCCGTTCTGCAGCATCGCTAGAGCCCAGCCTGACCGCGGCCAGCAGCGCCATCGAGCGCGCCTGCTCGAGGTGAATGTACATGTCGGCCATGCGGTGCTGCAGCGCCTGGAACTTGCCGATCGGAGCGCCGAACTGCTGGCGCGTCTTCAGGTAGTCGAGGGTGGCGTCGAAGATCGCTTCCATGGCGCCGACAGCTTCCGCGCACAGCAAACCGGCGCCGTAGTCGAGGCCGGCGTCGAGGATGGGCCAGCCCGCGCCGGGCGTGCCGATCACGGCGCCGGCATCCACGCGCACGTTATCGAACACGATGTCGGCGGCGCGCAGGCCGTCCAGCGTACGGTAATCGACGCTGCGCAGGCCGACCGCGTCAAGCGGCACGACGAACAGGCTGATGCCGTCCTCGCCGCGCTGCTCGCCGCTAATGCGCGCCGAGACCACCAGCATGCCGGCCTGCGCGCCGTGCAGCACCACTTTCTTTGCGCCGTTCAGGAGGTAGCCGTCGCCATCGGGCATGGCGCGGGTGGTGATGTCGAACATGTCGTGGCGCGACTGGCGTTCGCCCAGTGCGCAGGCCAGTGTCAGCTCGCCGCTCGCCACTTGCTCCAGCAGGCCGGCATGCTTCCCGCCCAGGCGCAGGAACTCGGCGCCGAGGACGGTGGCGAAATACGGTTCGACCACCAGGCCGCGGCCCAGCTCCTGCATCACCACGAGCATGTCGACGGCGCTGCCGGAAAAGCCGCCCTGCGCTTCCGGCACCGGCAGCGCCGTCATGCCGAGTTCGGCCAGCGTGGCCCAGGCGGCGCTCGATACGCCGGCCTCGGAATGGACGATGGCGCGGCGCGCCTCGAAGCTGTAGTCGCGCGCGATCCAGCGTTTCAGGGCGTCGGCGAACTGGGTCTGTTCGGGATTGAAATTGAAGTCCATGTTCTTCTCTCCTTACAGGCCCAGGATCATCTGGGTGATGATGTTGCGTTGGATTTCGTTGGAACCGCCGTAGATCGAGGTCTTGCGGTAGTTGAAGTAGTACGAGGCCAGCGGCGCCGCGTCGTCGTCGTCGAACACGCTGTGCTCGTTCGCCCCTTCGAGGTAGGCCGGGTCGAACGGCAATGCCATCGGGCCGACGGCCTCCACCATCAGTTCCGTCAGCATCTGCTGGATCTCGGTGCCGCGCACCTTCAGGACCGAGGCTTCCGGTCCCGGCGCCTTGTCGGCTTTGGACAGCACGCGCAGCACGGTCATTTCCAGCGCCATCAGTTCGATTTCCAGGTTGGCGAGCTTGGCGGCGAACAGCGGATCCGCGATCAGCGGCTTGCCGTTCTTGCTTTCGCGCCTGGCCAGGCCCTTCAGGAAGGCCAGTTCGCGCTTCGAGCGGCCGACGGCGGCAATCCCGGTGCGCTCGTGGCCGAGCAGGTACTTGGCATAGGTCCAGCCGCGGTTTTCCTGGCCCACCAGGTTGGCAATCGGGACGCGCACGTTGTCGAAGAAGACTTCGTTCACCTCATGGTCTTCGTCGAGCATGATGATCGGGCGCACGGTGATGCCGGGGCTGTGCATGTCGATCAGCAGGAAGGAAATGCCCTCCTGCTTGCGCACCCCGGTGTCGGTACGCACCAGGCAAAAGATCATGTCGGCGTGCTGGGCCAGCGTGGTCCAGGTCTTCTGGCCGTTGACGATGTAGTGTTCGCCCTCGCTGTCCGTGCCGCGCACGGCGGTGGTCTTCAGCGAGGCCAGGTCGGAGCCGGCGCCCGGCTCGGAATAGCCCTGGCACCACCAGTCCTCGCAGGACAGGATGCGCGGCAGGTAATACGCTTTCTGTTCGGGGCTGCCGAAGGCCATGATCACCGGCGCCACCATGTTCACGCCGAAGGGCATGATCTGCGGCGTGCCGGCGCGCGCGCATTCTTCCTCGAAGACGTGGCGCTGGGTCGGCGTCCAGCCGGGGCCGCCGAACTCGACCGGCCAACCCGGCGCTACCCAGCCTTGCGCGGCCAGGATCTTGTGCCAGCGTACGCTGTCTTCCTTGCTCAGGCGCAGGTGGCTGCGCACCTTGTGCTGCAGGTCCGGCGGCAGCTGCGCGGCCAGGAAGGCCCGTACTTCGCTGCGGAAGGCCAGGTCTTCGTCAGAGTAATTCAGGTCCATTCTGTCTCCTTGTTATTGTCGCGCGGACGCAAAAAAGCACGACCGTTCACAGAGGATTGTACCTGAAACGCTGGCAGTTAAAACAACAAAAGGGCGCTCCCGGTGGGGAACGCCCTTTTTGCTGTTGCAGTAAAAACGGATTACTTCGCGCGGCGGCGACGCAGTGCGCCAACACCCATTGCGCCTGCCAGCAGCAGGGCAATGCTCGATGGCTCCGGGACTTCGGCAGCGGCCGGTGCGGTGATGACCGGATCGGCTGCGACCGGCACCTGGACTGGCTCGGCTGCAACCGGAGCGATCACGGCTGGCACTGGCACTTCGACGGCAACGCTTGGTGCGGTAACGCTTGGCGCGGTGACGCTTGGTGCAGCAACGCTGGACGAGGCGGCAACGGCGCCGCCGGTGACTGCCCAGCCGGTCAGGGTGCCTGGATGGCGGGCGGTTTGGGCTTGTGCTGCACCGGCGCTGACGAGCAGGGCGGCAATGACGAGGTGACGAACTTGCATGATTGCTCCTTCTTATTGAGAGTGACTGTGATAAATATTACAACAGCAAGATCATGCTATCACAACCATAAAAAGGGCTTGTTCCAATTGAATTCATTCCAAAAGGAAATGAAAATGACTAAAATTCCTTTCCATTTGGAATTTCTTTCCTTTTGGAATGTGCGCTAGCTCACACAAATCAACGTGGAGATTGCATCTTATTCAATGCCTATTTCTTCGCCTCATCGTTCAGCACAAACAAAAAAAACGCCGCCCGGAACATTCCGGAGCGGCGTTGCTGTGTAGCTTTTTACCTACGGAAGGCGCCGTCCTGCAGCGCCTGCGTTCATGGCTTGACCGGCGCCATGTACGGCATGACGCGCGACGCCATGCGGGTGTCGGTCTTCAGCATGCCGGCTTCGTCGGCCAGGATGTGGGCCGCTTCCTGGAGCAGCACGTCCTTCGCATCCTTGGCTGCCTTTTCCGCCGCCAGTTCGGCCGAGAGTGCGCGTTCGTCGCCTTGCAGGCCGTCGTCCTGCTGCGGCGTGTTGCGCGCCGCAACCACGGCTTTCGCCGGCTTGGTCGGGGTCGGCACCTTGCTGCGCGCTTCCTTGCCGCCCGGCGCTGCCGCCGGCTCGTCCAGGTTCGCATCCTTGCCTGCCGCCAGGCGCGCTTCGCGGGCCTTGGAACGGACATCCTGGGCATCGCGCTCCTTGCGGCGCACGGCTTCGTTCAGCGAGATCGCGTTTTCCTTGCGGATCTTCATGACTTCAGCCATGTCTTCGCGCAGGTCGGCAAAGTCCTTGTCCTTCGCGATGCGCGCTTCGTGGCGTTTCTGCAAGGGGTCGACCAGCTCTTTCAGGTTACCCAGCGGAACATAAGTCGCCGGCTTGATCGAGACCCAAGGCAGCGCATTGCCGAACGAAGATTCACCGAAGTGCTCGGTATCCGACAGCACCGGCAGCTTGATGTCCGGCGTCACGCCGCGCAACTGCGTGGTGCCGCCATTGATACGGAAGAACTGGGCGATGGTCATCTTCAGTTCGCCGTAGCGCACCTTGTCGGACTGCGAGAAGCGGTCGAGGTCGAGCAGGGTCTGGACCGTGCCCTTGCCGAAGCTCGGTTCGCCGATCACCAGGCCGCGGCCATAGTCCTGGATCGCGGCGGCAAAGATTTCCGAGGCGGAGGCCGAGCCGCGGTTGATCAGCACGCCCATCGGGCCATCCCAGGCCAGGCCGGGCTTGACGTCGCCCTCGACCTCGATGCGGCCCTCGGCCGTGCGCTGCTGCACCACCGGGCCCTTGTCGATGAACAGGCCGGTCAGTTCCACCGCTTCCACCAGCGAGCCGCCGCCGTTGTTGCGCAGGTCGATCAGGACGTTGTCGACACGGTCTTTCTTGAGTTCGCCGAGGATGCGTTCGACGTCGCGGGTGGCGCTCTTGAAGTCCTTGTCGCCCTTGCGGCGCGCCTCGAAGTCCTGGTAGAAGGTCGGCAGCGAAATCACGCCGATGCGGCGGTTCACGCCGTTTTCCTTGACCTCGATGATCGATTTCTTGGCTGCCTGCTCTTCCATGCTGATCTTCTTGCGCACCATGGCCACCGTGATGTGCTTGGCGTCGACGCCGGCGTCGGCCGGGATCACGTCGAGGCGCACGGTCGAGCCCTTCTCGCCGCGGATGAGTTGCACCACGTCGTCGATGCGCCAGCCGAGCACATCGGTGAACGCGCCATTGCCCTGGGCCACGCCAACCACGCGGTCGCCGACCTTCAGCTTGCCGGATTTGTCGGCCGGGCTGCCAGGAACGATTTCGCGGATGATGGTGTAGTCGTCGCGCGTCTGCAGCACGGCGCCGATGCCTTCCAGCGACAGGCGCATGGAAATGTCGAAGTTGTCGGCCGAGCGCGGGCCGAGGTAATTGGTATGCGGCTCGATCGCAGTGGCATACGCGTTCATGAACATCTGGAACACGTCTTCGTTGTTCAGCTTTTTCATGCGCGAGACGTAGTTCTCGTAGCGCTTGTCGAGTGTTTCGCGGATGCCCTTGTCGTCCTTGCCGGCGAGCTTCAGGCGCAGCCAGTCGTTCTTGACGCGTTTGCGCCACAGGTCGCGGACTTCGTCTTCGTTCTTCGCCCACGGGGCTTTTTCGCGGTCGAGCTGCAGGGTCTCGTCGGCGGTGAAATCGAACTTGGTCTTCAGCAGGCTGCGCGCATAGGCCATGCGGTCGGCAAAGCGCTGCTGGTACAGGTTGTAGATGGCGAAGGGCTGGCTCAGGTCTTCGTTGTTGATCGCATCGTCGAGCCTGGTGCGCAGCGGCGCGTAGCGGTCGAGGTCGACCTGGGTGAAGTACAGCTTTTCGCCGTCGAGCGCTTCGAAGTAGTTGTCGAAGATCTTCTCCGACATCGCATCGTCCAGGGGCATCGCCTTGTAGTGGTAGCGCGCCAGGACGCGCGAGGCCCACAGGGCGGCCTGGGCCTGGGCTGCCACCGGCTTCATCTGGACGGCGTTTGCCTTTTCGGGCTGTGCGGTCACCGCATGCGTCGACATGGCAAAGGCCAGCGCAACCATCAACATCTGCTTCTTCATTTATGCGTTCTCCGAACGTGTACTTGGGGGTCTGCCAGCGCGCCGCACACCTGTGCAAGGCTTATCCCGGCCGCGCGAACCATTCTACAGGATAGCGCAAGCGCGCAGAGTTGGCTTAACGAGGATGAGCGGGCCAGCTTAAGGTCGCCTTAAGCGGGTGTGAGCAAATTTTTACAAATTGAAACAGCAGTTAATTTCTCGCGCTGTCGTCAGGAATGTTAGGCTGAGCTGCAAAATTGCAAGCTCCCGAATCGCGATCAAGGAACCGCACGCACCATGTCCAAGACCGACCAATCCATCGGTTCACCGATTGCCCTCATGATCATCGACATGCAGGAGGGAATGCGCAGCCCTGCCCTGCCGCCGCGCAACAACCCGGCAGCCGAAGACAACATCGCACGCCTGCTGCAGGCCTGGCGTGCTGCAGGCCAGCCGGTGGTGGCAGTGCGCCACATTAGCCGCGCGCCCGATTCGGTGTTCGCGCCGGGGCAGGCCGGGGCTGCTTTCCAGACAGCCTTGCAGCCGCTGGCGCACGAGCATGTGGTCGAGAAAAATGTGCCGGATGCCTTCGTCAACACCGGCCTGGAGCGCTGGCTGCATGTGCGCGGCATCCGCCGGCTCGTGCTTGCCGGCGTCAGCACCAATAATTCGGTCGAGGCCAGCGCGCGCAGCGCCGGCAACCTGGGCTTCCTGGCCACGGTCGTGGCCGACGCCTGCTTTGCTTTCGAGAAGCGCGACTACGGCGGCACCCTGCGCAGCGCCGAGGAAGTGCACCTGATGGCGCTGGCGAACCTGGACGGCGAATATGCGCGGGTCACCGCGACCGATGCCGTGCTGGACGAGCTGATGCGCGGCTAAGTACTCGACCGGAAATAAATGTGAATTTTGGCAAACAGAACCGGATGCGGTGCAAGGCGGCGAGCGCGCCGCAGTGCGAGCACTGCAAGCACGAGCCAACGCAGCAACGCGCCGGTTATGGCAGTCAAAAACACATTTATTTATGGGCGAGTACTTAGAACGCCGGCAGGAGTCCAGGCAGCTGCGCGCGCCAGACCCACGCGGCCAACGCCAGCGCGCCCAGCACCAGCCAGGGCCAGGAGCGCACGGCCAGTTTCCAGTCCACCGGGGAGGGCCAGAATGACAGGTACTGCGGCGCAAGGAACACGGCCAACAGCAGATCGAACGGTTCGAAATGCCAGCCGGGCCGGGTGCGCCAGGCCGCCACCAGCAGCGGCAGGAGCAGGACCAGCAAGGGCGCCAGCGCGGCCGGGGCGGCGTTGTACCAGCGCAGGTTGGCAAAGGTGACGGAGCCGAGCTCCCAGACTTTTCCCTTGCGGCGCGGGACCAGGTTCAGGCCGACCGGCTCGGCATTCGTCAAGAGGCCGACGCCGAAATGCGCCAGCTCGTGGCACAGGGTGCCGGCCGCGGTGAGGACAAAGAAGCCCGGATGGGCGCTGGAGAGCATCCAGAACAGGAAGGCCAGCGCCAGCGAGGGCAGCAGGTAGACCAGGATATCGGCATGGGTGCACAGGAAAACCGGCGCAATGCTCCCACAGGCAGCGGGCAGGTCCATGCCGGATCAGCCGTGCTTAGTTGCTGTAGAAACAGCGCCCGCAGGCCTGGCGGTAGCTTTCGTTGCCGCCGATACTGACCTGCTCGCCTTCGCGGATGCGGCGTCCCGCTTCGTCGACACGGATGTTCATGGTCGCCTTCTTGCCGCAGGTGCAGATATTCTTGATTTCCTCGATGTCGTCGGCCAGGGCCAGCAGGTAGGCCGAACCGGGAAAGGGTTCGCCGCGGAAATCGCTGCGCAGGCCGTAGCAGATGACGGGCACGCCGCGTACCTGGGCCAGCTGGTGCAGCTGCTGCACCTGGGCGGTCGTGAGGAACTGGGCCTCGTCGACCAGCATGCAGGCCACGCGTGGCGCATCGGCGAGGAAATCGGTCTCGGCATCGAACAGGCCGACCTGGCGCTGCGGACCCAGGCGCGACGTGATCAGGCCCACGCCGTAGCGGTCGTCGATGGCGGCGGTGTAGAGCTTGACCTGCTGGCCCTGCTCCTCGTAGTTGTGCGCCACCTGCAGCAAGGCAGTCGATTTGCCGGCGTTCATCGCCGAGTACCTGAAATAGAGTTTTGCCACTGCCCTGCCCTGCTTGCCGGATTTGAAATGGCGGCAATTATAGCGTGGGCAGGCAGCCGGGGCCAGAACCCCGGCTGCCTGCCCATAGACCAGCCTGAGAGTAAACGCGCTTAGCCGCGGCGGCGGCGCATCCAGCCAACCAGGCCCAGCCCCATCAGCATCATGGCATAGGTTTCCGGCTCGGGCACCGGCATGGCCAGGGTGACGTCGTTGGCGGTGACCCAGTAGTCGCCGCCGCTGGTCATGGTGACCGAACTCAGCGGTGAGCTGGAGACGAAGCCGAGGAAGCTCGATGTGGTGGCATTGCTCAGCGTGTAGTTCAGGGTGCCGCCATTGGCGGCCGTGAACAGCAGGGAGCCGCCGGGCAGGAAGCTGCCGAGCACGTCGGAGCCGAAGAAGTAGCCGCCGAAGCCGGTGACGCCAGGGGCGAAATTCGAGAACACGATGCCGTCGCCGTCGACGTTGGTCGACAGCCAGCCGTCGCTGCCGCTGCCCGCGCCGTACAGGCCGCCCGGGGCGGTGGCGGTGTAGCCGTAGGCGCCGGCGCTGCGCGCGAGCGGACTGTCGTAGAGGTCGATGTCGAGGTCGTCGTAGCTGTCAACCCCGTAGCCGCCGACGGCGGCGAGGAAGGCGTTGCGGTCGGTGTAGACCGTGATCTGGGCGCTGGCGTTGACGGCGCCGCACAAGAGCATGGCGGCGACCAGGCTCTTCAGGGCAAGCGGTTTGCTGTGCATGATGGCTCTCCTTGAGGGATGGATGTGCTGGGATTTGGCTGTGCCAAGGTCCAGTACACCGCGTTCCTGCAAGTGTTGCAATCCGATTAATCTTAAAATTATGACATGTTGATCTGGCTCAGCAGTGGCCGATGGCCGTGCTAGTTTTTCGAGACAATGCGGGCCGGGTTCCCGACCACCGTGGCGCCGGCCGGCACATCGCGGCTGACCACGCTGCCCGCGCCGACGATGGCGTTGTCGCCAATCGTCACGCCCGGCAGCACGATGGCGCCGCCGCCGATCCAGACATTCGCACCGATGGTCACCGGCTTGCCGCACTCCAGCCCGCTGCGGCGGATTGCCGGGTCGCGCGGATGGTCGGCGGTATAGATCTGCACCGCCGGGCCGATGCGGGTGTCGTCGCCGATGGTCACGCGCGCGGTGTCGAGGATCACGCAGTTGTAGTTCAGGAAGACGTGCTCCCCGAGATGCAGGTTGAAGCCGTAGTCGCAGTAGAACGGCGGACGCAGCATCGCGCCCTCGCCCACCGATCCCGCGCGTTCGCGCAGCAATGCGTGCCAGACGTCAGCCGGTTCGCCCATGGCCGCGTTGTAGCGCGCCAGCCAGGCCGCGCAGGCGGCCAGCTCGACCTGCAGCTCGGGCGCGCTGGGGTGGTACAGCTCGCCGGCCAGCATCTTGTCCTTCTCGCTGCGTGTCATCGCGTCTCCTTATTGGCCTGGGTGATACTGGCGTTCCAGCGCTTTCCGGATATCTTCCTGGTAGAAGAGCACGTCCTTGAACTCGCCGCGGCTGTACATCTCGGCCTGGTCGGCAAAGTGCTTCGAGGCCGGGTTGCCGCTCTGGCCGCCGGCCAGGATGCTCTTCGCGCGCACGCGTGGACCGAACTCGACGGCGGCAACGAAACTGTTGCCGCGGTCGCCGTAGATGCGCTTGGTCTTTTGCTTGGCCACCATGCCGAACGAGGCCAGCGAGCCCCAGTGCGCCGAGGTGAACGCCACCGGCCAGCTCGGCTTGCTGTCGTCGTATTGCTGGTCGACGTCGCCGCTGATGCGCTGGAATCGGTTGATCTCGCCCCAGGGCGTTTGCCATTTGCCGAAGTCCTTGGCCAGCTTGTCGCTGGCGCGCGCCAAGGCGTCGAGGCGTTCCTGCGGGCCCAGGCGCGTAGTGATGTAGTCGACCGACGGCAGGCCGGCAGCGCGCGCCCTCGGTGCGGCCGCAGCCACCATTTCCTGGCCCCAGTACACGGCGAGCGAGGTCGGCACCGAGTCCGCGCCGAAGCGCAGGTTCCAGCTGCGCAACGCGGCAACCTGCTCCTTCAGCGCCGCCTTGCGCGCGTCGTTCGCCGGCAGTGCCTCGTAATCCTTCAGCAGCTGCGGCACCAGCGGCTCGAAGGCGGTGAGGTGGCTGTCGTAGGAAGCGGCGATCAGGCTATCGAGCGTCATGGCTTTTGCATCGCGCAGCACGCGTTCGGCATGGATGCCGCGCGCGTTTTCCGGCAGCGACCACATGTAGGCCGGATAATCGGCCTGCTTCGGGCTGTTGGCGCCCGAGGCGCTGAACGGCCAGTTGTTGGTGTTGCTGATGTAGCCGCTGGCCGGATTGAACAGCGTAATCGTGTCCTTGATGTCGTGCAGGCCCTGCCATTCGGTGGCCGGGTTGCTGCCGTCGACCGGCTTGCTCCAGTCGAAGCGGGTGTCGCGCTTTGGAATGAAGTTGCCGTGGAAGTAGGCGATGTTGCCGTCGGCGTCGGCATACACCGTGTTGTTCGAGGAATTCGTGCGCAGCTGCATGGCCTGATAGAAGGCGTCGTAGTTTTTCGCCTTGGTGCGCGAATACGACTGGGTCAGGGCCTTGATCGGCTCGTCCATCATTTTCACCGCCACCCATTTGCCGTTTTCGGCACGCACGATCGGGCCATGATGGCTGAAGTAGGCCGTCACCGTGCGGCTGGCCAGCTTGCCGCCGGCCGTCTTGTACGGCAGCGTGATCGGCACCGCTCGCAGGGCGCGTTCTTCGTTCCCGTACTTGTAATAAAACTTGCCGCCGCGCTCGACCACGGTTTCCAGGTACTCGTCGATGACGTCGCCGCCGCCCGAGGTGTGCATCCAGCCGGCGCGCTCGTTGAAGCCCTGGTAGATGAAAAACTGGCCCCAGGTCACGGCGCCATAGGCGTTCAGGCCTTCCTCGCTGACCATGTGCACTTCCGGGCGGAAGTAGAACGAGGTGTGCGGATTGATCATCAGAAGCGGATGGCCGGCCTGCGTGAGCTTGGGCGCGATGGCGAAGCCGTTCGAGCCGCGCGGTTCGGCGTCGAGGGCATTGCGATTGTCCGCCACTTTATTCGCGACGGCGGGCTGCGGCTTGCCGTAGAAGGCTTCCAGGTCCTTCAGCTCGATCGATTCGATATCGCCACCGATGCTGCCCTCGCTGAACGACAGCGCCATCCAGGGTTCGAAGCGGGTGATCAGCTTCGGCTTTACTTCGGGATGCGTGTGCAGGTAGAAATTCAGGCCGTCGGCCCAGGCGGTCATCAGCCCCTGCAGCCAGGCCGGGCTGGCCGCGAACTTGGCCTGCATGTCGGCGGGCTGGATGTAGAGCTTCATGCGCAGGTCGCGCCAGATTTCCTGCTCGCCCTCGACCTCGGCCAGGCGCCCCATCGAATTGATGTAGTTCAGCTCGACGCGGTTGAAATCGTCCTCGGCCTGGGCATAGATCATTCCGAACACCGCATCGGCGTCGCTCTTGCCGAACACATGGGGAATACCCCATTTGTCGCGCATGATCGTCACGCGCTGCGCCGTGCCCTGCCAGCGCGCCAGCTCGGCGTGGCCAGCCTTCTGGTTGACCGCCGTGGCAGGTGCGGCATGAACGGCCGGGGCGGCGCCGGCGAAAGCGGCAGCGCAGGCAGAGAAGGCAAAGGTCGAGGCAAAGC
>Ga0265797_10009990_pt1 | contig 12168 bp, 13 predicted proteins | sample P2T30metagenome_FD_192433 | JGI IMG/M metagenome (GOLD analysis project Ga0265797, IMG submission 192433) | Plant litter microbial communities from East Loma Ridge, Irvine, California - P2 T30 | ecosystem: Environmental > Terrestrial > Plant litter > Unclassified | place: USA: California... | reverse complement strand
GATGTCCGAGGCCTGATTGTCATGTTCATCTTCTTCTTTCACGTTATGCTAACCGTGAAGCCCGACTGACGCTTTCAACAAAGACGCTATCTCTCCATGGTTATTCGAGATCTTCAATGGTGATACCATTACGCTCCTCGTACCGATTCGAGATGCGCGCCAGTGAGAGATCATAACTACAGACCGCTGATCTCCATGGCCGCCATGTATACATGCGGTAAATACCATCACACTCCGCCTACTGATTCGGGATGCTTGCCAGTGAGAGATGTGACTCTTGCAAGGGGTCTCTCCATGGTCATCTGTATCTCTCATGCTAACACCATCGGCTTTCGATGTGAGTCTAGCTCGGTGTGCCAACGAGAGAGGCAAGGTTGAAAAGATACCTCTCAGTGGTCATCGGCATCTGTCATGTTGATATCATCGGCTCTAGACCGGGATATCACATGCCTCCTGCCGCAACTCGCCGATCACGTGGCGCGTTTGCTAACATGGTGGGGTTGGTGATTGGTTGGACAATCAGTCTTGCTTGACATGCACTCTGGAATGCGGCGATGAAAGGATTGAGCTCAAAGGAGCTGCAAATGTCTATGCAATGACCAATGGCTTCGCGATTGTCATTGCGAAGCTGGATGATAGACCGGATGGATTGAGCAAAGGGACTCTCTCTCTCTCTCTCTCCCTTGCTGGTGAGAGCCGCTTGTTTCGACAAAGGCGTCTCATCGTCGCTTGATGCAAATGATGACGAGCGCATCAAGCAATAGCACACTAAATGGCGCTGACTCTTTCGAACAACCAGATTGATCGCAGCACACAGCATCCCAGGATTATGTCACGCATGATTGGTTTGATCCCGACAAGCTTTCGCGCGTAGAGTGCATGCAGGCAAACGGGCTGGCCGCGGATGCTTGCTTGGTGGTCAAAGACCTATTTTTTTCGGCTGTAAAGCAAGCAGAAGTTCTGGCGGGAGGATTTGCTCTGCTCTAGATCTATAAGAAGGTCAGAATTTCTGGACAGTTGGAGATTGGATCCTCACCACACCACACCACTGCAACTGCACCAAAAGATATCATGTCTTACTCAGGATACAAAAGGGTATGTCACCACCGTCGAGATCTCGGACATATCAATGCTAACTATTCACAGGGTGGTCGCGGGAACCCACCGAGGGGACCCCCTCGCACGACGGGACTCCCCGACAGGACCGGTCCTTCCAATCAAACACAACAAACATCGTCCACGACTGATCAATCGGATGGTCCTATCTGGGTCTCCGACGGAAAATCCGACCAGGGATCGAAAACATACACCGAAGCCGACTTCACTTCGTTCGGCATCGAACGTACCGACGAACAAAAAGACTTTTCCACCGTCGACATGAAATTCGAGCATGGTCTTCGCACCGACTACGGCACGAACAACCATTTCAATCAAGAACGGAGGATCATCACCAACTACGTCAAGGTCAACCAGAAGCCGAAGTGGGTGTACGTCTACGAGCTGATCTTCGTCCGGGTGAGAGAGGACTCAAAGAAAGACAAACACGTCAAGAACAAAGCGGAGAAAGGCGCCATCTTCGAAGCTCTCAAACAACGCCCTGGATACGCCGGCCTGAGAGATCGCAGGGACTACGCAACCGACTACGATGTGATCTGGTCAACAAGACCGCTCTTTCCCAAGAAGGCGAACGGGCCGGAAGAAGCGATTCCTGCGGCAGAATCGTTCTTTCAAGTTTTAAACCCCTTCACACTCCAGCCGTTTCAATGGCACAGTGTCCAGATCAAGTGGACGAAGACGATTGATGCGCAAGCGAACGTGCGATCATTTGCGGGAGGACGGAACGCAGACGTCGACGATCTTACCCGCGGCATCAACGCTTTCATGACCCAACATGCACGCGAAAACGCGACGGCGAACGGCTTCGAATCGACGGCCGCCAACAGATTCTTCCCCACGCGAGGTACTCATCAGCATCAGCTCGACGCAGGCCAGCAAATCCAACGAGCTCTTGTAGCGTTGCGTGGTTTCACTCTTTCCGCGCGTCCAGGAAACGACGACTGGCACCTCAATGTCCATGCAGGTGCGTCTCCATTCATTCTTTCTGGGAAACTGCATGATGTTTTTGAGATCCTCAGCAGGATGAGGAGTGTCCTGGCACCGCGGGACGTCCTCAATTGCTTCAAGAATCGCGAGGTGATAGTCACCAACCAGGGCGGCGCTCCCCTTCGTCGTGTCATCACAGAAGTTGGAAATGTCCCACTGCAAGGCTCGAGGAATTGGAATGAATGGGATGCAGTGCTCGCATCTCAGCATCGTTCTTTGGCCCATTTGACTGTCAACGTCGGCTCAAGGGAGAACCCTGATACTTACAACGCTGGTGACGTGGCTGTCCAGGGATTCCACCCTTTCCGAGGCCTTTTGACGCCGGCTCAAACCACCCGCATGCTTGACTTTGCGTGTAAGTTGCCTGCCATCAACAAGGGTCTCATCCAAGGAGCCGGATTCGACATGTTTGGGATCAGCACACCAGTCGGACAGTCGAGGATTGCAGACTTTGGCCTTGCTGTGGAGAAACAGTTGCTCAGGATTCCTGCTCGCTTGCTGACTCCGCCTCGACTGCATTATCGAGGATCCAATCCGCTCAACCCCGACGAGGCAAGCTGGAATCTTGTGAACAAGAAATTCTTCGCAGGTGCTACTTCGCTGAAACTTGTTGTCATGCTGGATCTCGACCCTGATCTCCACGGGCAGGACCTGAGCGGAGTGGCAGAAAACATGACGGCAGAACTACAACGCCTGGGAATGCCGCATCTGTTCATTCGCCCCCCACCCATTGATCTAACCATCGGTTGCCGCAATGTCCCCATGGAGAGTGACCTGCTGGAACGTTTCAAACAAATTCCCGAAGATGTTTCCGCTATTTTTGTGATCTTGCCGGAAGCCAATTTTGACTTGTACTCCAGAATCAAGCGCATCGCAGACATTCGGCTCGGACAGCACGTTGTATGCGCCACAGCCAAAAAAATGAACAACTTTGGCGGTGATTTCCGCGCAAACATGCATTACGCCAACATCGCCATGGAGTTCAACCTCAAGGGAAGGGGAAACAACCACAACGTCGATGGTGATCACCTCCGCTCAATCATCCAGCCCGGATCCACTACAGCTTGTCGAACCATCATCATCGGTGCAGACGTGGCTCATGCGACTGGCAGTGCGAGACCTGGCTGTCCCTCCATTGCCGCTGTGGTCGGCAGTACTGACGACAACTACTTGCACTACCCAGGCTCGATGCGCTTGCAACTCAACAGGCAGGAGTTCATCACCGATCTGAGAGACATGGTGAAGGAGCGTTTGATCGACTGGGCTGTCAAGCATCAGAACACGCTCCCGACGAACATGCTCATGTACCGTGATGGCGTCAGCGAGTCGCAGTATCAGGCGGTACGCGATGAGGAGATCCCTCAATTGCAAGATGCTTTCAACGACGCCTACGAGTTCCTCAACAAAGGTAGCTCAGCCAAATCCAATCCGCCGAAGTTCAACCTGACGTTCGTCGTCGTCGGCAAAAGACACAACACTCGCTTCTTTACCGACGAGAAGACCCAAGACAACTCTTTCACCTCCAATCTGAAGAACGCCGAGACGTACGTTGCAGTGCGTGAGAAGTTGCAAAAAGACGAAGATCAGGACTTTAAGAAGAAACCTGGCCGCGGAAAAGAAGTCTGGACCAGAGTGAACCACAACCTCAGGCCTGGCTTCGTTGTCGACAAAGTCATCACTCATCCTTATAAAGAAGACTTCTTCTTGCAATCCCACATGCCTCTTCAAGGCACCGGCCGATCGGCCCACTACTTCGTCCTGACAAACCAAATGCGGCTCAGCTCAGACGACCTCCAGCGGATCACGCACGCAACGTGCTACATCTACGCCCGAGCCACCAAGGGCGTGTCCTACTGCGCTCCAGCCTACTACGCCGACCGCCTCTGCGATCGAGGCCGTGCCTGGCTCCGCGAACACCTCCTCGGCACTCGCTCCGTCCCGCAGGGAGAGGATGAAGACTTCGAGGTATTCAAGCAGAGGGCCCTCGGATTGATCGACTCATACCCGTCTTACTGGCGCCCTCTGGACCCGGCCACACATCCGCCAAAGTACGGTGCAGTGCGCAGAAACCCGTGGCACCCCAACCTCGACGACATCATGTTCTACTTGTAAGCTCTCGCCGCTTACTTCCGGTCCTTTCCACCATCCTTCATCCTGTAACATCGCCACCACGACCACAACGGCCTTCGTCAACTTTCCAGATATGACTTCACGGCTTTGCATTGCTCTCTCACTCAACTTTCCCTGGCGTCACAGTCCGACTGACTGCCATTCATCTTTGCTGCGTTTCGCGATTGGATCACCACCGGTGTGAGCTTCAGATAGACCATCAACATGTACCATGACCGACACCGCAACCGCAACCGCAAAGGCCTCATCGTCAAATCACCAGCTCTGACAACATGGCTTTGCGTTGCTCTCTCTTTCCCTGGCGTCCCAGTTCGGCTGGCTGCCATTCATCTTTGCTGCGTTTCGCGATTGGATCACCACCGGTGTGAGCGTTAGATAGACCAGACCTTCAATGACAATTTTGCTACAATGACAATCCTTCTGTGCTTTCTGTGACATGTCTTCTTTCCCTCGCTTTTGTTTTGCTACATGTGATCTCTCACTGGCACACACCAATCTTTCCAAGTTGTATCTGATGGCATTACCTCCAAGGAGAATGGAGCCCATTGAAAGACTACTGTTGGAATCTTCATCTCTCAATGGTAAGAGGATGAATCTGATATACTAAAGTCGCTGACACTATCACACACGAACGCTCGATTCAGTGAGATGCTCCATCTTGTGTACTGTACTGTATCGCTCTCTCGCCAGCACACGACTGGAAGGCTCATTTTGCTTTGTCGTAGCCGAAGATCCGGCAGCAACCCCATTGATCGTATGGATCTATTACTTCGACTCTCTTGACAATCCTCATCTTGATTATTCCACTCACACACGTGCTCACGAGCGCATTACATGAGATACACACTCCGCGGTGCGAGTAAAATTGTTTTGACATAAGTACAGTAAAAAGTATCAAATACATATCTCAGAGTTCCTCCCATTCTTTACCAGCCGTCGTCGGCATATCAGTCCTGTTTTTCCTTTCGTGTGAAAACACGCGCTAATTTTTGCATCCATCATAATATCACACAGAAAAGAAAAAGATCCTCCATCCCAGAAACACCAACGCTAAGATTCCAATTTTTTGCCCGCATTCATCAAGACAGGTAAGCCAGGTCAGTCAATACATTAGACACAAAAGAGAGACAAATGAAAGTGAAATGCAAGTTAGTCATGCATGCATGTGTGAGGCGCAGTGTTGATTTTTCTTTTCTTTTCTCAGCAGCCGTCTCTGGATCGTTCTGGCGACGCCAGTATCGTCTCGTTGTCTTCATCGTGGCATAGCAAGTTCTTCGTACTGTCGTTTTTGAGAGGATATGGCTGGCTTAGTTGCTGCGATGCCGGGAGTTGTGTTGATTTTGTTGTTGTTGTTGATGGTGCTGCCGCCGTCTGGAGTTGACTTTCCCGCCACCTCGCTATGCGATCGGGCAAGGAAGCCTTGCGAGCGTGTAGCTTTGGGAGGGCTATGCTCGGTGGCGAGCGTAGTGGTGCGAGGTGCACGGCCTCAGAGCTCTCGTGGTTGGTGCAGCCGATGAAATCGAAAGGCCGTTTGAGAGGGTCGTTGTCGTTGGTGCCGCGTTGGTCCTCAAGGTCGTGAGGCAGCGCGATTTCCTGGATGGTGATGCGTTTGGATTCGTTGTGGGAAGCGTTTGGCTTGTATTGCGAGGGCACGCTGGCGTCGGTGGTGTTTGCAGGGAAGAAGCTTGGGAAGAGCCTGGTCATGCAGCTGCGAAGGGTCGGTACGCAGGAGCACAATATGCCTACGTTCAATTCGACGTTGCTCCACAGGGCAGAGAGAGGGCTCTCGTAGGTCACGTCCTTGGTGATGGAGATTGGGTAGATCCAGACTAGGCGGAGGACGGAGACGATGCATGTGCTGTTGTGTGTTAGTTTCGGCATGAGAGTGAACGAGGAAGCGCAACTTACCAGAAGCCAAAGCCAAAGACGATCATCAAGAGAATTTTCTGCTGTCTGGAGATCGGAAGAGTGCTGACCAGTGGCAACGGAAGGATGGCCGTGGCAAAGTCGGTAGCTGCGTTCACACCGGCTGCGGAATACCAGACGCCCAGTCTGTTCATGCATTCGCCTTGGACGCTGCTCTTCCAGAAATGACTGACGGGAGTGCACATGAAGATTCCGCTAAGGATCGCCCACAAGCTGCAAGCTGTGACCAAACCGATCAAGACGTAGCAAGCGATTTGGAAGTTCTTTTGGACGAAGACGCGAAGGTATTGAAGTAGAATCGAGATCTTCACGAAAAAGAGGCCGGCATAGTAGACCCAGATGGAGATCCAGAACCAATAGAAGCTGCTCGTTTTCGTTTCTTGCGAGAGATCCCAGTAATGTTGACCCATGCCATACTCGACTGTGACGAGTGTTAACGAGAGTTGCAAGTAGATTGAGTAAGTTTGGACCTACGTCTTTTGGCGGTTGTGATTGCGTGCGAGATGCTGAAGACCTTGGTAGGGTCAGTTGCCAGTCCAAGTGTTTTAGAGTCAGGTCGCGAGACTCACGCAGCCAGCACATATGATCAAGTCGTCCCAACCTGCTTTCCGTACAATGACGATCCGTGTGAAGAGTCGAGCAGCAACAGCAAACACCCCAAGCACAGTCCCGACCGCCATTGTCGCAATGACCGCCGATTCGGTGGTATGTCCTGAAATCGCCATATTGCGTCGCCTTGTTGAGAGAGAGGCCCGCGTGAAGTAGCAACGATCTCGATGGGAATGATGTCGGATTTGTAGAAGCGTGGATCACCCAGCGAGTAGCTCAACACAATTGCGATCGCACGCATGAGATGCCGGCGCTTGCGGCCTTATATTGAACTCGATCTGGAGCCCTGCGTGCTGCATAGCCCAAGGATGTGCCGTGTGTCTTCTGTGTTTAGGTGCGCGTGCACACTGCCCCTAGAACATGTGGAGGCACTAGCTTTGAGGGATCGCATGGCCGTTGCGTGTAAAAACGGCCGTGATGTAGAGGTAGGGACGGGACCCAGCTGTCGGGACCACCACAAGGCACGCCGAGACGACGGCATCATACCCCATGGCGAATTTTGTTGCGGAAGACATTACTAAAGTTTTACGAGTGAACACCTGATGCTGGCCAGATGGGACTTGATCCTGCTAGCGTACGAATGCTGGCAACCATGTGAATTGCCTCCCGGGGAGATCGCGTGTTTCACGATGCAGAATGCATTGCGCAACTCGACACGTTTGCAGGCATTCATGCGTGGCGGAGGGTTTCCCGACGGTATAAGCTGTCCCAAAGTGACCCCAATATGCAGGTCGAATGCAGGAGGGTGTTGACAGTGTGCTGACAGGACCTCCACCCTGGTAGCCGGGGCAGGGCCAGGCTCCGAGCGAGTTGGTAAGGCTACAGTAAATGCGCGTTGAGTTGTAGGGCAGTAAAGGATCAGCACTAGCACCTACTCTGTTGAGACGCTCGTGGCTCAGATCAGTCTCTTAGTGCATGTCCTGTTATACGTGTACCTGGAAGCCCATCGGACCACTGTCTCAAACCTACCACTCTGCCGAAGGTCCAAAATCGGATTCTGTACTTCAGCCTGTGGAGAGATCTTGCATTGAGAGCTTGTGGGCAGTAAATCGGCGTATTCTTGCGAGGTGCTGAGCCCTCGAACTATACATGCCAGGCACATATAGACCTCCTGCATGCATCTCAATGGAGAAGTGCAAGAGGTGCCGGGCATCCGTATTGCCTTGGTTCAATTCCAGAAATTTCGTCGTAATGCCAACAGAATGAGGCCTGGCCAGACGACGGTGAAGAAGTTGTCCGTCATCATTGATGTCTTCAACATGTTCGTCATGCCCGAAACACCAGCAGACAGCAAGACCATGGCAACGAAATACGATGGAGTCGCGGTTCTTACTCACCCGCCGGAAGACGGGATCTCCGAGGCGCGGCCCGCTCGATTAGCGCGGCTATATCGACGACTGGTATGCAGCAAGAACACCCGAACACTCCAAAACGGTTTGCGTGCAATCATACCACCTTCCATGCGAGAGCAATATCGCCGGCCATTCTGCTGGAAGATCGACACGTCAACATGCAAGCGTGAATGGTGGCCTGACTTCGCCGACGGTCGATGAAACAAGCCTGTCCAAAGTTCGCGTCTGCTGTTTGCAGATGCAACACGATGTTTTGCTGCTCACTGCCTTGCTCGGATACCTCAGCTCCCGAAAGCTATACTGGCCGAGATATAACAGCCATCTGACCTGAAGGCTTCGAAGGCTGGAGGCTGTGTCGGCCGCTCGAAGGCGAACATGGGTTCGGCGCGGCAGCAATTGAGTGGCTTGCAGCCCTGTATGCCATAATAGTATCATTCTTCTGGGCAAGGCGGCCTCATGCCAATGGGGCGTAGCGCCACATATTGACAATCCAGATCCTCCAGACGACTGATGTCCGAGCCTCCCGAGTCTTCTTCCCACCCGGGCTCGGCGCGACGGCCGGAATTCCATGGCCATCAAGACCACGAACATGATTGCCCATCATTCAAATTGCTGTGGCTTGGAAAGTCCCGTCAGAACGTTGCGGCCGTTGGAAAGCCAAGTTTGACAGCAAACGGAGGTAGGGCACACGCGTGAAGTGGGACCGTCCTCAAGGCAGAGCTCAGCAGCGACTAAAGGAGGAAGGAGAAAGTCCGAGAACCTGATCTTCGGTCGTTCCTCCATCCTCCTGCATGGAAGAGAAGGGGTTCTGAACAGTCCCAGGAGTCCGGCTCTCAGCGTTCGGCTGTCCTGCAGGATACTTCCAGCAACTCGTTCTCTACCATGCAACCGATCGCTCGATCTCGTGCGATTCCTTATCTTGGACAGTGATCAGAACGACGATCACGCTTCAACATTGGTTTGGCACCCAATCGCAGACGCCCGGCAGTGATGAATGGTATTAATTGTCACCTCCGCATGTAGCTCGGTAGTAAACCCGACGCAGGCCTCAGCGTCCACAATCCATCCCTCGACGTTTCCCAGCTCATGTGCGACCTTGCGCCGTTGACATCGAAATTACTGTAGGTGTCGCTCATATCCTCATCTGTATAGTACATCAAGACTTCGTCCCAATCATCGTCATCATCCGTGTCATCCGAAACGCCTCCGCTCGAAGAAACCTCCCATTTCGCGAAGGTTGCGGCGCTGTGCCGGCTGCAGCCATCACCGGAGGCCCATGAGACGCGCGAGCTGGGTTGCTTGTTATATCTTGTCAACTGCAAATTGGTGAGGCAGCGTGTAAGTTCGCGGGCCGAGAGTTGTGGTGCGTTGGTGCCATCTCTGGTATACACGGAGAAAGCAGTAGGCCCGCTGGAGGTGATGGTGGGCTCGTCAACGCGTAGTATCAGCCAGAAACAGACCACGAAGAGTCCAATCCCGAAGTTAAAGGTGTAGAAAGATCCGCGGGAGAGGTACCACGGAGTTTCGACGGGATTGTCTCCGGAGGGAGGAGATAGACATAGAGTGGCCAAGCGGTATGCAGCTCCTATTGTCAAGAAGCTCGCAGAAATGACAATGACGACAACCTGAGGTACCATCGAGCCCTCGGCGGAGCTGCCGCCCCATTGGGCCGTCTTCTCATTAGGTTGACGACGAGCCCGAGAATATGCTGAAATGGCGACAATAGGGATCGGGATAAAGGCGATCACAGCGTAAGTAGCCGAACCGTATGTGCGCAACGCAAGTGCAGAGGTGTCTTCCGGCGGCCAGTGGAACTCCAGAACGATGCCTGCGATCAAACCGAAGACAGCACCGATGATGATGAGCAGCAGCATGAGCGATGCGATTGTAAGAGGGTTTGACCGCCTGAGTTGCGGATGTTGTGTATAGACTACCTGTTGTGTAAGAGCCAGGTTGACGATGAAGAGCAGTATGACACCAGCGTAGGCGAAGACCAGAGTGGCTATTGCGACGTGAACGTTGCTCGGATGGGCAGCCCATGCGGTTCGAAAAGATGCCGCCAAAGCAAGCGTCAGGCAACATCCTAGGAAGTGTTAGTAAGGTATTTCACCTCCTGGGATCATCATACGTTACTGATCACATACCAGATATTGTGAAGTTGACCATGAGCTCCTTGCCTTGAAGTCTATTTGACTTGAGGCGGAGCATATGTCCCACACCAGCGAGCAAAAAAAGAACCAGGAAAATGGTGCTGATAGGAACGTCTGGTACAATGGAGGGCAATCCAGTTATTTCCTGTAAAGCCGATCGATACTATAGACTTAGTTAGCTACCTTTGCCAAATCTGCGCATGTTGCTTTTGAGTTTTGTGACATACGCTTTTGTCTTCGAGTGAAGACGCCATGATCAAGATTCGAGATCGATCGCCAACATTAGCTGCATTTGACAAGGGTAAAATAAAAGAGGGGGGAAAAGGCAATGCAATGACCTAGGCAAGATGAAAGGGTATCGCGAGGCCAAAGACCCTCGAAAAGACGGACCCGAACATGTTGCAGCTATCAGTGGTAGGTATACTCATGATGTGGGAAATAAAGACGATCACAACGCGAAGACGGTATGCGCAATCTCATATGGCCGCTTGTGACTTGATAAGGCTGTCCCTTATTGGCGTTGACTGTATGTCCGAATTGCGACCCTCGAACGATGTCTCAGATGTTAGATTATGCAGCCGAGAGTCGGCATTGCGACTTCGTCGGCCCGGAATACGAGTATTCGCACTGCATTAATGGTATCAGCAATTTAGATTTTGAGACCTTTCTCGGAGTTGAAATGCTGTACTCGCACCCATCACGCTGACCACATTAGATGGTGGTTCTTCGACTTCGATCTTCCCAAATCGTCAACATTGACGGACTCGACTCCGAGGACTCCTTGCAACCCTCACTCCTCTGACTGCCGGGTATCTTAGTAGCGAAACAACAGTCGATCGCGAAATTGTACAGCTTCCAGGTTGCCTGCAGTGAAACAAAATCGACCATCAAAATCGAGATAACCAGATTCGAATGATGAGATTCGCCCAAGTCTTGTGTCGCGGCACCTGGCAAATATAATCCATCACGGACATAGATTTGTTAACACCAAACAGCCGTGTGCTATCCTTGAGCGTCGTATAGTCCTCAAAATGTGGTCCCTTCCACCACCAAGATCCTTTGTCCACCCAACCCTCCCAACAACAATATTAACAGCCCTCCCCCGAAACCTACGCACCCGCGTTCATCCCCACACTCTTTGAAAGAGCAACAACAATGACAAGCCAACCGTCATCCAATCGCTAGCATCCAAAGAACAAATCGCGAATCGAAACATGGACTCCCCCTTCGTCTTGTGACTCTTGTCCCCTCCCCTCCGTCCCTTGGTCCTGTTCGATCAACCATCCAAGAAACGCGCTCTTCATCCACCGAAGAACACCAGACCATCAATCATGCGCTCCCCCGTCTCCTTCCTACTCCTAGCAGTCGCCCTGCTAGCTAGTAGCGCCACCGCCTGGTCCCCAATCAGCAAGGAAGACGCAGAAATCTGCGGCAAGAAGAACCCGGACATCGTGCAAGCCATCGGGTCCTTTTGCCAGAGGGCGCCTTATGTAAGTGCTGCGGTGCTTCTTTCCTGGTGGTAGTTGCCAGAAGCAAAGAGGAACCAAAAATGCAAAACGAGAGCAATGAGGGTGGGAAGCAAGAGCTAACAAGCAACCTCCAAATTAGAAAATCCCAAGCCGCGACCCGCGCATCGGACGCTATTCCAAGAATATAAAGTTTTTCGTCAAGATCCATGGTAAATCCCCATCTCATCCCTAGCTCTCATCTCTCCATCTCTCTATCCACCCATCAAAGTCTCACCTACTTACCCCTTTCTTAACAACACAGGCAACTGCAAGCCCGCCGAAAAAGTCTCCAAAACATGGTGCTTCCGCCAATTCTACAACATCTGCCGCAACGGGCGCAAGAACGGGACCGGAATCGGCAAGTACGGCGGCGGGGGGTGTCAGCGGTGG
>Ga0265797_10009989_pt1 | contig 12169 bp, 13 predicted proteins | sample P2T30metagenome_FD_192433 | JGI IMG/M metagenome (GOLD analysis project Ga0265797, IMG submission 192433) | Plant litter microbial communities from East Loma Ridge, Irvine, California - P2 T30 | ecosystem: Environmental > Terrestrial > Plant litter > Unclassified | place: USA: California... | reverse complement strand
TGGCCGGCGTCGTCTTCGCGGGCGCGCTCGTCGCCGGGGCCGTGCTGCGCACGGACGACGACGGCCTGGGCACGGTGCTCCTCGTCGGGTCGGTCGCGCCGCTGCTCTACGCGCTGTTCGGCGGCCGTCGCGTCGGCTGACGTCCGCTGCGCCCGCCGGGCCGGCCGGGCCCTCTGCGGCCCGCCGCGGTGCCCGTTCGCGTGCGGCGGTGGCCTTCTCGCACGGCGGTGCCCTCTTTCGCACCGCCGTGCGAGGAAGCCACCGCCGTGCCGCGTCCCGACGAACGCGCGCTGCCGCCGCCGCGTGAGCCCCCACCCCCGCCCCCGCCCCCGCCCCCGCCCACCCCGCCGACCGCTCCGCTCACGCCGTGGGCACCAGGGGGATCTACGTCGAGACCGTCATCGACGCCGACGTCGAGCGCGTGTGGGCGGCGACGCAGGACCCGGTGCAGCACGTGCGCTGGGACGTCCGCTTCTCGCGGATCGTCCCCGACGAGCCCGCGGCCGACGGCTCGGCGCGCTTCACCTACGTCCGCCGGTCGCCCGTGCACGACGTCCACGGCACCGGCGTGAGCATCGGCGAGCGCACCCGCGCCGACGGCACCCGCACGTCGGCGCTGCGCTTCGCGACCGACGACCGCCTGTCGCCGATCCGCGCCGGGCGCGGGTACTGGCGGTACGTGCCGCTGCCCGACGGTCGCACCCGCTTCGTCACCGGCTACGACTACCAACCCGGGTGGGGCCCGCTCGACCTCGTCGTCCGGCCGCTGCTCGGCTGGGCGACGGCGTGGAGCTTCGACCGGCTCCGGCGCTGGCTCGAGGACGGCGCCGAGCCGGAGGCGTGGCCCCTGACGAGCGCGCTGGCCCCGTGGCGTCGGGGCCGGCCCCGCGCCTCCGGCTGCCTGCGCGCGCCGGCGGGTGGTCGGCGCCGCGCCGACCACCTGGCGGACGCGCCCGCCACCCTCGCCGACCTGCCCCGACCGGGAGGAGCACGATGACGTCGATCTTCGAGGAGGCCCTGGGGGCCGACTTCGCGCGGCTGCACCCGATGATGCAGCGGCGGTTCGGGGTGGGCCTGGACTCCGCCGAGGCGTGCACGGGGCGCGGCGTGATGTCGTCGATCCGTCGGGGCCCGTGGTGGACGGTGCCGTTCCTGCAGGTCGGACGGTTGCGGAACATCCTCGTGCCCGACGTCGGCGAGGACGTCCCCTTCACGGTCGAGAACCACCCGTACCGGGACGAGCTCGGCCGCGAGACGGTGACGTTCGTGCGGACGTACGAGACGCGGCCCGGCCGTCCCGCCCGCTTCGACGCGACGATGGTCCTCGTCGCGGGGCGGATCGTCGACTACCTGGGCACGCACCAGCACCTCGCCGTGGACCTCGACCTGGCGGTGGACGACCGGGGCGGCCTCGTGCTCACCTCCGACGCGCAGCGCTTCCACGAGGGGCCGGTGTCGTTCCGGTTCCCGATGCTCGCGAGCGGCCGGGCGACCCTGCGCGAGCACTGGTCGGACGACGACCAGGCGTTCCACGTCGACCTCGAGGTGCACAACCGGGTCTTCGGGTTCCTCTTCGGCTACCGCGGCACGTTCACCTGCGAGTGGACGCCCGCCACCGACGCCCCGGTCCGGCTGAAGCCGAGGCGCACGGAGGCGCGCACCTGACGGGCTCCGCGCGGGGCGGTGCCCTCAGCGGGCCGGCGCGGCGTCCACCGCGGCCAGCACGACCGGGTCCTCGCAGCCCCGGGCGAAGCCGGCGATGCGCCGGTCGACGTCCCGCTGCAGCACGGCCACGCCGACGCGCTCGGCGAGCGGCGCCAGCCAGCGCGGGCGACAGGTGAAGTTGTAGCGCCACACGGCGAGGGTGGATCCGGGGTCGCCGTCCACGGGCGTGAAGCGCCACCCGCCGCCCATGCGCTCGAAGAACCAGGAGCCCTGCGTCATCTTCATGCCCACGTTCGAGGGCGGGGCGTACGAGACGTACTCGCTCACCATGCGGAAGCCGAGTCGCTGGACCGTGAAGGTGCGGACGCCCTTGGCGGGCGCCGTCGCCCCGTCGAGCAGGTGCTGGTGCCGGATGAACGGGTCCCAGCGCTTCCTCACCTCGCCCTGCACCTGCGACACGGCGAAGGCGACGCGGGGCTCGACCGGGACGACGCAGCGGGACTCGACGACGGGCACGGGCCCATCGCGGCACGCCGACGACGCACCGGCTCGGGGGCCGACGCCGTCGGGACGGGCGATGCCCCCCGGACGGGGCCGGCGCACGACCCGACCGGCCGGGCCCGGGCTCCGAACCACCGTCAGGCGCGGGACCGGAACCACCGTCCCGCCGACACCTGCTGATCAGGAGCCCCGTGTCCACGCTCACCCCCGCCCGCCCCGCCACGACCGTCGCCGCCCGCCGGGCCGGCGTCCCCGAGCTGCCGCAGTCCCACGCGGCGCCGAGCCTCCGCCTCGAGCGCGCGTCGTTCCCGGTCGAGATCACGTTCCTGGCGCACGACGTCTGGGCGGTGACCGAGGTCATCGGCTCGTCGCGCGTGCTGCACGGCCACCTGCGTCGCCAGCACGGCCGCTACACGATCTCGACGGCGGGCGGCACGCGCAGCCCCGAGCGCGACTGGCAGGCACTGCTCTCGCGCCACCTCGGCACCCGCTGACGTCGAGCGCAGGGCGACGCGGGGCAGGAGGCGCGCCCCGCCCCTGCCCCGCGGCTCCCGAGGCTCAGGCGGTGATCGCCGACAGCCGTCGCACCTCGTCCTCGGTGAGCTCGAGGGTCATCGACTCGACGAGCGCTGCCAGCTGCTCGACGGACCGGGCGCTCGCGATCGGCGCGCCGACGGTGGGCTGCACGCGCAGCCAGGCGAGCGACACGGCGGTCACCGAGACGCCGTGCGCCCCGGCGACGTCGTCGAGGGTGCGCAGCAGCTCGTCGGCCCAGGGCTGTTCGAGGTGCTTCGCGGCGGTGCCGCTGCGGACGGAGTCGACGTCCTGCCCCGGCCGGTACTTGCCGGTGAGGAACCCGCTCGCGAGCGACGAGTAGGGCAGCTGGACCATCCCGAGTGCGTCGACCGCGGCGACCTGCTCGCGTTCGACGTCGCGCTGCACGAGGTTCCACGGGTCCTGGGCGACGGTGAAGGGGGTGAGGCCGGCCTCGCGCGCGAGGGCATCGGCGGAGCGCAGGCGCTCGGGCGTGAAGTTCGAGGCGCCGATCTCGCGCACCTTGCCGGCGGTGACGAGCTCGTCGAAGGCGGCGAGGTACTCCTCCTGCGGCGTGTCCTCGTCGTCGCGGTGCGCGTAGTAGAGGTCGACGTGGTCGGTGCCGAGGCGGCGGAGGGACTCGTCGAGGGCGGCGCGCACGTTCGCGGGGGACAGCCCGGGGCGTTCGGCGAGCATGCCGACCTTGGTGGCGACGACGAGGTCGTCGCGGTCGGTGCGGGTGCGCAGCCAGCCGCCGAGGATCTCCTCGCTCTCGCCGCCGGCGTTGCCGTCGACCCAGGCCGAGTAGACGTCGGCGGTGTCGATCGCACGGCCGCCGGCGGCGACGAACGCGTCGAGGACGCGGTGGCTCTCGTCGAGGTCGGCGGTCCAGCCGAACACGTTGCCGCCGAGCACGAGGGTGCCGAGGTCGAGATCCGTCATGGTGGTCCTCCTGGTGGGGTCGGGGGCGGGGTCGCCTGCCAGCCTGCTCCTCGGGCCTCCGGGGCTCGTCCAGGTGCGCGGGCCCGACCGCCGTCGGGCCCCGGGAATGCCGGATGCGCCACGCCCGTTGTCGAGACCGTGACCGACCCCACCGCGCCCGCCCGCACCCCGACCGACGCCGCGGCGTCCGACGCCGCCGCGCCCGCCCCGCTCACGGTGGGGATCCTCGGCGCGGGCAAGGTGGGCACGGTGCTGGCGCGGCTGCTGCACGCCGCCGGGCACCGCGTGCTGCTGGCGGGTTCGGGGGACCCCTCGCGCATCGCGCTGGTCGTCGAGGTGATCGCCCCCGGCGCGCGGGCGGTCCGGGCGGCGGAGGCGGCGGCCGAGGCGGACGTCGTCGTGCTCGCGCTGCCGCTCGGCAAGCTGGCCTCGGTGCCGGCGGAGCTGCTCGAGGGCAAGGTCGTCGTCGACGCCATGAACTACTGGTGGGAGACAGACGGCATCCGGGAGGACCTGAAGGACGTGCGCACGTCGACGAGCGAGCAGGTGCAGCGGCACCTGCCGGGTGCGACGGTCGTCAAGGGCTTCAACCACATGGGCTACCACGACCTCGACGAGGGGCCGCTGCCCGCGGGGGACGCGGACCGCCGTGCGATCGCCGTCGCGGGCGACGACGAGGCCGCCCTGCGGCTGGTCGCGGGGCTCGTCGACGGCGTGGGCTTCGACCCGGTCGTGGTGCCCCGCCTGGCGGACGGCATCGCGCTGGAGCCGGGTTCGCTGGCCTTCGGCGCGAACGTCGCGGCCGACGAGCTCGAGGAGATGGTCGAGGACTTCTGGTCGTCGCAGCGGGGCCTCGCGGTGGCGCGCGCCCGCGGCGCGGCGGCCACGGTCTGACGTCAGGCGGCGCGGGTACCGTCCCACCGATGACCGCCGTCACCGTGCCCCCCGCCCAGCGCCTCACCGACCGCACCGTCGTCGTCACGGGGGCGAGCAGCGGCATCGGCCGCGCCGCCGCGACGGCCCTCGCCCGCCTCGGCGCGACCGTCGCCGTCGTGGGCCGCAACGCCGAGCGGACCCGCCGCGTGGCGGACGAGGTCGGCGGCACCGCCTACCTCGCGGACTTCGCCGAGCTGGCCCAGGTGCGCGAGCTCGCCGACCGGCTCCTCGCCGACCACCCTCGGATCCACGTCCTCGCGAACAACGCCGGCGGCCTGTTCCAGGAGCGCTCGACGACCGCGGACGGCTTCGAGACGACCTTCCAGACGAACCACCTCGCGCCGTACCTGCTCACCCGCCTGCTCCTGCCGCGCCTCGTCGACACGGCCCAGGACTCGCGTCCCGGCCTGGTGCGCGTGGTCCAGACCTCGAGCGCCGGCAACCTGGCGGGCGACGTGCGGCTCGACGACCTCGACCGCGCGCACGGGCCGTGGCTGCGCGGCTTCGGCGCCTACGGGACGGCGAAGCTCGAGAACGTGCTGTTCACGCGCGAGCTGGCCCGGCGCCTCCGGGGGACCGGGGTGGACGCGTTCGCGTTCCACCCGGGCTTCGTGGCGAGCGAGTTCGGCGGCTCGGGTCCGGTCGCGACGACGATCAAGCGTGCGGCGATCCCGACGGAGCAGGGCGCGGAGCCGCTCGTGCGCCTGGCCGGTGCGCCGCGGGTGCCCGCGCCGAGCGGCAACTACTTCGACCGCCTGCGGGCGCCCGGCCGGGTGCACCGCCAGGCCGGTGACGCCGCGCTCGCGCGCGGCCTGTGGAACGCGAGCGCCGACCTCGTGGGCCTTCCCGGCGCGCTCTGAGGTCCCGGGGCGGCGGGGCCGGAGGCGTGGGGCCGCCCGCCCCGTCACCCGCCCCCGCCCCGTCCCGCCCGGACACGCGTCCCGTCGTCGAGTAGCTTCACGAGAGATCATCACCGACGTGACGAAGGGGACCACCATGACCGACCCGAACCCGGGGCAGCAGCCGCACGGCTCGACGCCCTCCTATGGCTCCACCCCCGCGGCCCCGCCCGCGTCGGGCGCCGGATACGGCCAGCCCGTGGCCGGCCAGGGCGACAAGAAGACGCTGGGCCTGACGTCGCTGATCCTCGGCATCGTGGGCATCGTCTTCTCGTTCCTCGTCTCGTTCGTCGGGCTGCTGCTCGGCGTCGCGGCGATCGTCCTCGCGGTGCTGTCCCGCAAGCGCGAGCCCGCTGGTCGCGGCATGGCCCTCGGCGGCCTCGTCACGGGCATCGTCGCGGTCGTCCTCGCGATCGCGCTGATCATCGTCGCGATCGTCGCGCTCTCGGCGCTCGGCGGCCTGCCGCAGCAGCCCTGACCCGCAGCGCGACGCGCCGAGCGCGCCGTCGCACCCCAGGAACGACACGACACCCCAGCCCGCGGGCCGGGGTGTCGTGCCGTTCCCGGGGTGTCGTGCCGTTCCCGGGGCGTCGTCCCGGTGGTGCCGTCAGGGCGCGGGCCCGGGCGCGGACGCGACGCGCGGGTGGCGCACGAGCACCTCGTCGACGCCGTCGACGGTCTCGGGCTCGAAGCCGTGGCGCAGGTACAGGGTGCGGGCCCGGCTGCCGAGCAGCACGTCGAGCCGCACCGTGGCGTCGTCGCCGACGCGCGCGAGCACCTCGCGCAGCACGACGGTGCCGAGCCCGCGCCCCTGCACGGCGGGCTCGAGGTAGAACAGCTCGATCCAGGTGGCGTCCCCCGCGTCGCGGGCCGAGACGCTGCCGACGTCGACGCCGTCGAGCTCGACGAACCAGGTGGCCGCGGGGGAGAACCCGCGGGACGCCCACGCCCGCGAGTTCTCGGGGTCCCAGATGCCGAGCCGCTCGAGGTCGCCGCGCAGTGCGCGCTCCTTGAGCGCCAGCAGTGCCTCGAACTCGTCGGCGCGCGCCCGACGGAGCACGGGGTGCAGCAGCGGGTCGCGGACCATGATCTCGTCGGTGGCGTCGCCGCCCTCGTGCACGAAGCCCTGCCGTTCGTAGAGGGTGCGGGCGCGGCTGCCGCGGACGACGTCGATGCGCAGCGGGCGGTGCCCGTGCCGCGCGACGAGCTCGCCCAGCACGGCGGTGCCGACGCCGCGCCCCTGCACGGCGGCCTCGAGGTAGAACAGCTCGAACCAGGTCGCGTCGTCCTCCTCGCGGACGCTCACCGAGCCGACCGGCTCGCCGTCGAGCTCGACGACGAGGGTGCGGTCGGGCGAGAAGCGTCGCTCCACGTAGGCGCGCAGTCGTCCGGGGCTCCACACGCCCAGCCGGACGAGGTCGTCGCGCAGCGAGCGGGCACTGAGGTCGGCCACGCGGTCGAGGTCGTCGGGGCGGGCGGGGCGCAGGACGGGGCGGGTCACCCGACCAGCATGCCGGAGGCGCGGGGCGCGCCCGACCCGTGGCGCGCCTCCGGCCGCCTCCGCCGGGGGACCGCCCGGCCGCGACGCCGGGACGACCGTCTACCGTCGACCTCCCGCCGGCCGTCCGGTCGGCGGACACCGACGGAGAGGAACCACCATGACCGGTGCAGCCGTGCCGCCCCACGCCGACGACTCGGATCCCGACGACGGCAAGAAGTGGGACCAGGTCCTCAAGGGCGAGGACTACGACCTCGACGCCGACGGCACCGTCGACGGCGACGTGGCCGTCGACCCGGCGGCCGACCCGGCGACCACGCCCTCGACCACGGAGGCGAGCGGCACCGACGCTCCGCCCACCTCGCGAGGCTGACGCCCCGCCCCGCCCAGCCCCGCACTCGTCCGGAGGGCGACGGTCTGCCACGCTGGTGGCGTGACCGTCGCCCTCCCGCCGTTCGTGCCCCTGCTCGGCGAGCTCGTCTCGCTCGTGCCCCTCGCCCGCGACGACGTGCCCGAGCTGCACGCCGCGATCGGCGGGCCCGAGGTCTTCGCCGGCGGCTGGGGCGGTGGTCCCGCGGGGCACCGCCCGGACCGCGACGAGTGGGTCGCGTACGTCCGCGACTACCTGCCCTTCGGCCGCGGCCACGTGCACGGCGTGCGTCGGGCGGTCCCGGCGGGCGTCGACCCGCGCGAGGGCGAGCTCGTGGGGACGACGACGCTCGGCGAGTTCTCGCTGCCGGCCGAGACGGCGCACGTGGGCTGGACGGCCTACGCGCCCTCGACCTGGGGCACGGGCGTGAACGTCGAGGCCAAGCTGCTGGTGCTCGGAGCGGCCTTCGACGCCGGTCTCGGCCGCGTCCACCTGCAGGCCGACGTCCTCAACGAGCGCTCCCGCGCCGCGATCCTGCGCCTCGGTGCCACCGCGGAGGGCGTGCTGCGCCGCACGCAGCGCCGCGCGGACGGCACCTGGCGGGACACGGCCGTCTACTCCGTGCTCCGCGACGAGTGGCCGGAGGTGCGGGCCGGCCTGGTCGCGCGACTGGCCGCCCGGCGCGCCTGACGCCGCGGGATCCGCGCCGACGCCGCGGAGCCACGCCGACGTCCGGCGTCACGTCGGGCGGGGTGTGGTGTCATGGACGACGGCCCACCCGCCCACCCGGTCCGACCGGGCCCCCGCCCCCGACCCGGCCCGCCGGCCGCCGGGGCACCGCACGATCCCGAGGAGGATCCCGTGACCCAGAAGATGAACGTCGAGTCCTTCAACCTCGACCACCGCACGGTCGCCGCGCCGTACGTGCGCCTCGCCGACCGCAAGACGCTGCCGCACGGCGACGTGATCACGAAGTTCGACGTGCGCTTCACGCAGCCGAACGAGGCCAGCCTCGAGATGCCCGCCGTGCACTCGCTCGAGCACCTCTTCGCCGAGCACTCGCGCTCGCGCACCGGCGACGTGATCGACTTCTCGCCGATGGGCTGCCAGACCGGCTTCTACCTGATCCTCCAGGGCGACCACGAGCCGGCCGACGTCGTCGACCTCGTCGAGGGCACCCTCACGGACGTCCTCGGCGCCACCGAGGTGCCCGCGGCCAACGAGGTCCAGTGCGGGTGGGGCGCGAACCACAGCCTCGAGGGTGCCCAGGCGGCCGCCCGCGCGTTCCTCGCGGGACGCGACGGCTGGCTGACGGTCACCCGGTGACCGACGCGACGTCCGCGCCCGCGGCGACCGACGCCTCCGGCACCGGGGGCGAGCGCGTCGTCGTGCTCGTCGCCATGGACGACGAGGCGGCGCCGTTCCTCGAGCGGGCGGAGCACGTGGGCGACCCGCGCCGCGTCGGCGGGTCCGTGCACCGCTCCGTCGTCGTCGACGGCCTGCCGCTGCTGCTCGTCAAGAGCGGCATCGGCTTCGTCAACGCCGCCGGCGCCACCACGTCCGCCGTGCTCGCCACGGGCGGCCGGGCCGAGCTCGTCGTCAGCGCCGGCACCGCCGGCGGACTCGGCGAGGGCGTCGAGGTCGGCGACGTCGTCGTCGGCAGCGAGTACCTCAACCTCGACGCCGACGCGCGGGTCTTCGGGTACCAGCTCGGCCAGGTCCCCGGCATGCCCGCCACCTACCACGCCGACGGGCGCCTGCTCGAGGCCGCCCTGTCGCTGCCGCTCGCCGCGGACGCCGGCTGGCACGTCCGGGCCGGACTGCTCGCCTCGAGCTACTCCTTCATGACCGACCACCGCTCGCTCGCCGTGCGGGAGTCGTTCCCGGCGGTGGCCGCGGCCGACATGGAGAGCATCGCCATCGCCCAGATCAGCCACGTCCACGGGGTGCCGTTCCTCGCCGTGCGCGGCATCAGCGACCTCGCGGGCGTGTCCGCCGCCGAGGTCCACGAGGAGAACCTCGTCCCCACCGCGGAGCGCAGCGCCACGGTCGCGCTGCACGTCGCACGCACCCTCGTCGGCCCCTGACGGCCGACGACGGGGGCGGCGCGACCTCCACGGGCCCCTGCCGTCCGACTCCGTTCGTCACGGAGGGCCGGCCCGTGGTACTCAGTAGACGCACCACCGAGTCCCCCCACCGGCTCCCCGAGAGGACCCGACACCCATGACGACGACCGAAGGGCACCGCCGTGCCGACGGCTCCACCCGAGACGACGTGCGCGGTCTCGTCGCCGCCGACCTGCGCGGTGACGTCCGCTACCTGAGCAGCCTGCTGGGGCGCGTGCTCAGCGAGGCGGGCGGCGACGACCTGCTCGCCGACGTCGAGCGCCTGCGCGCCGCCGTCATCGCGAACTACGAGGGCGCCGAGGGGGCCAGCACCGAGGCCGCGCGGGCCGTCGTCGACTCGTTCGGGCAGGAGCGCGCCGAGGACGTCGCCCGTGCCTTCACCTGCTACTTCCACCTCAGCAACCTCGCCGAGGAGCACCACCGCGTCCGCGTCCTCCGCTCACGGGGGCGCGCCGAAGGGCGCGTGTCCGACAGCCTGTCGGCGACGCTGGAGCGCCTCACGGCCGAGGTCGGCCCCGACGAGGCGTCGCGCCGCCTCGCCGAGCTGCGCTTCCAGCCGGTCCTCACGGCGCACCCGACCGAGGCCCGCCGTCGCGCGGTCGCGTCGAGCATCCGGCGCATCGGCGACCTGCTCGAGGAGCGCTACCGGCCCGGCAACGAGATCCTCGGCGTCGAGAACGAGCGCCGCCTGCTCGAGGAGATCGACACGCTGTGGCGCACGTCGCCGATCCGGACCACCCGGCCGACCCCGCTCGACGAGGTCCGCACGGCGATGAACGTCTTCGACCAGACGCTCTTCGAGGTCGTGCCGCAGGTGTACCGCCTGCTCGACGACCGCCTGCTCGGCGACCGGGCGGGCCTCGAGGAGCCCGTCGCGCCCGCCTTCCTGCGGCTCAGCAGCTGGATCGGCGGCGACCGCGACGGCAACCCGCACGTCACCGCCGACGTGACCCGCCAGGCCGCGGAGATCGCCGCCGAGCACGTGCTGCTCGGCCTCTTCCGCGCGGCGACCCGCATCGGCTCGACGCTCACCCTCGACGAGGACGACACCCCCGCGAGCCCCGAGCTGCAGGCGCTCGCCGAGGCGCAGCGCGCCCTCGACGCGGACGTGGCGGGGCAGATCGGCATCCGGTCGCCGAACGAGAGCCACCGCAGGGTGCTGCTCTTCGTCGCCGCGCGCCTCGACGCCACCCGGCGCGGCGCGGCGCCCCTCGCCTACACCGACCCCGAGCAGCTGCTCGCCGACCTCCGCACGGTGCAGCGCTCGCTGCGCGAGGCGGGGGCGCAGCGCAGCGCCGCGGGCGAGCTGCAGTCCCTCATCTGGCAGGTCGAGACGTTCGGCTTCCACCTCGCCGAGCTCGAGGTGCGGCAGCACTCGCAGGTGCACCGTGCCGCCCTCGAGGAGGTCCGCGCCGGCGGTGAGCCGTCGGACACCACGCGCGAGGTGCTCGAGGTGTTCCGCACGATCGCGGACCTGCAGCGCCGGTACGGCCCGCGGGCCGCGTCCCGCTACATCGTGTCGTTCACGCAGTCGGCGGAGGACCTCGCCACGGTGCACGAGCTCGCCGTCGCCGCGACCGGCTCCGAGGAGGACGCGCCCGTCCTCGACGTGATCCCGCTGTTCGAGACCTTCGCCGACCTCGAGGCGAGCACGGGGATCCTCGACGAGGCGATCCGCCCCCCGAGCGTGCAGGCGCGCCTCGCCGCGACGGGCCGTCGCCTCGAGGTCATGCTCGGCTACTCCGACTCGTCGAAGGACGTGGGGCCCGTCTCGGCCACGTTCGCCCTGTACGACGCGCAGGCGCGCATCGCGGACTGGGCGGCCCGCAACGACCTCGTCCTGACGCTCTTCCACGGCCGGGGCGGGTCCCTGGGCCGGGGCGGCGGTCCCGCGAACGAGGCGGTGCTGGCGCAGCCGCCGGCGAGCGTCGAGGGGCGCTTCAAGATCACGGAGCAGGGCGAGGTGATCAACGCCCAGTACGGCAACAAGACCATCGCCCTGCGCCACGTCGAGCAGATGGCGGCGGCGACGCTGTTCGCCTCGAGCCCGTCGAACGGCCGGGCGAACGCCGAGGCGGCGGAGCGCTTCGCCGACCTGGCGGCGACGATGGACGCCGCGTCCCGCGAGGCGTTCTTCGGGCTCGTCAAGGCCGACGGCTTCGCCCCGTGGTTCGCGACGGTGACCCCGATGGAAGAGATCGGCCTGCTCGCCCTCGGTTCGCGTCCCGCGCGGCGCGGCCTCTCCGTCGAGTCCCTCGAGGACCTCCGGGCGATCCCGTGGGTGTTCGCCTGGACGCAGGCCCGCGTCAACCTCGCCGGCTGGTACGGCCTCGGGTCGGCGCTCGCGGCCGTGGGCGACGTCGAGCAGCTCCGGCAGGCGCACGCGTCGTGGCCGCTGTTCCGCACGATGGTCGACAACGTCGAGATGTCGCTGGCGAAGACCGACGAGGCCATCGCGCGCGAGTACCTGTCGCTCGCGGACCGCGACGACCTGGCCCGGCGGGTGCTCGACGAGATGGAGCTCACCCGCGAGTGGGTGCTCAAGGTCAGCGGCCACGCCGAGGTGCTCGAGGGGCGACCGGTCCTCGCGCGCTCGGTGCGCCTCCGGAGCCCCTACGTGGACGCGCTGTCGCTGCTGCAGCTGCGCGCCCTGCGCGGGCTGCGCCGCACGGACGGCGACGGCGCGCCGTCGCCGACG
>Ga0265797_10009986_pt1 | contig 12171 bp, 3 predicted proteins | sample P2T30metagenome_FD_192433 | JGI IMG/M metagenome (GOLD analysis project Ga0265797, IMG submission 192433) | Plant litter microbial communities from East Loma Ridge, Irvine, California - P2 T30 | ecosystem: Environmental > Terrestrial > Plant litter > Unclassified | place: USA: California... | reverse complement strand
AAGCGAGGCAGAAGGAGCTGAGGCATGAGAGTGGTGAACACAAGAAGAGTTTTCATTTCATGCTGGCTACAGCTTTATGCGGGTGTTGCACGCACGGGAGGAGCAGGCGCGCGGAAGGCGAGCCAGAGGCGAGCCGCGCTCACTCGTTCTCCTCCATCTCATCACCAGATGCCAGGAAGGCATCGTCTGGGGCATCCGGCCCCAGAGCGGTGTCAATGCGGTCGATGACCGACTGCTCGACGAACTTCTCACGCAGGAGCTGCGCATGCTGTTAGTATGGTGCTCGCTCGAAATGAGTGGAGAGAAAAAGACTCACGGCCTTGCCAACCTTAACTAAGGCAAAGATGCCACGGCGGAGGGACTAGAGCTCCAGGAGAGTGTCCTCGTTGGGCCCGCCCTGGGCGGCGCCGGCGGTGCGCTTGCGAGGCGTGGGACGGTCGCCGGTGACCTTGTTGCGGTTGCGGTCGAAGGCGGCCAGGCCCTCGATGAGGTCGTCTCCAGCAGCAAGAGCGGCGGCCCGGAGCTCATCCTCGTCCTCGCTCTCGTCGCGCTAGGTACGCGCGTGCGCGGCGCGAGCATCCATATAGGCGGCTAGGAGAGGGAACAGAGGCGGCTTAACCGGGACGCAGGCGTGGCGCCCGTTGGCGCAGCGGGTGCACTTCTTCTTGAAGACGCCGAAGGTGGCGTTGTAGTCGAGGGCTGCGCGAGTGGTTAGCAGTGTCCTCGCCAGTGGAGCGCACGACTAGCGCAAGCGAAAGGCGACGCACTAAAGAGATCACCGTTGATCTTGGGGATGCATCTGTTACAGATGACGGCGGCGGCGTGCGCGGCGGCTTTGCCGCGACGGGGAGTTACAGGCGGCTCCATTGCGAGGAGCAGGCGCGGCACGTTGATGTTGTGGTGCTGGATGGGAGCGCAGGGGAAGGTTGTGTGGTGGTTGCGAGTGGTATGCGACGAGCAGGAGTAGCGCTGCGCGAAGCAAGAAAACCTATACACACAACCTACCCTGCGGAGCTCCACCTAGCAACAGGCAAACAACACAGTAACCACCCCCGAAGAGCCCGCGCCGCGCGAGGTCCTCGCAGGCTTCACTCTTGCTATAAAGAGACAGAAGCCAGAAAACGCAGCATAAGAAAGACTATAAGACCGGTCCGGAATACCGTCGGTGGTCGCAAGGGGTACGCCTGCGACGCACTATCGACCCGAATGACAAGACCGAAGACTGGAAATGATCGATGATTATTCGATCCTCCCGATAGGTACAATCGATGCCGTGGACCCTATGCGAGACGCAGTCGAGGCGACTGCTACGAAGGGAGGAGGCAATTGTTACCGGAGCTCAGATAGACATGAGGTTCAGCGGGCACGTGACGGCCATGCTAGCTGGCGTAGCTAGCATACCCACGGCCCCCTCTTGGCGCGCAGCCTGCGTACTTCGTGCGAGGCTCAGGCGCCCCGATTGCTGAGAAGCAGCAATTAGTTCTGTCCTTAGCCAATTGTTTGGTAGAGGTGTTCTATACGCTGCGAGATACCTTTTAGATAGGCTATCCTGTATCACTACCTCAACTATCAAAAGAGCCTTCTCGTATACTATAGTCTCAAAGCCTCTTAAAAGCTGTTAGAATGGCTTCTCACCTGAAGAAGCTGATGACCTCCTTCGTTTGCGATTCTCTGTCAATACTAGCTAGCTTTGGCGCTTGATTTCAGGTAGGGTCTTTAGTGTTTAAGGGTTCTAAGATGTCTGGCTGCTTTATGGTGAAGGAGTAGCTTCAACGATAGGACCAAGCTTATCTAGCACTCTTTCTGGATCAAACGGAATAAGGCCAGTTGCTTTAAAGCTAGAAGTAATGTTTTTAGCCGTTATTACTTGTTAATAAGCTATAAAGAAGGTAGGAAGGAATTCCTCCTTTATGATATAGTTGATGCTAAGCCTTATCTTATTCTTAATCTAAGAGCTATATACCTTCTTTAAAGGGCTAAAACAGCTTATATCTAAAGGCTAAAGAATGTGAGATATATGCGTAGGCATACATAGAGTCAGAATGCAGTTCTAAAGGCAGAAGTCTCTAAATTCGGCGGTTTAGTAGCTGCCATGACCATCGAATATCAATAGCCTCTATTTGCCCTTATAATGCTTCGTATTTTCGTAGAAGTGCTAGATCCATTTAAGGCCTAGCTTATCGTTAGTCCATCCATTATCGCTTATAGCAATTCTCTAAGTTACTAGGACACTAGTCTGGTACCAGGTCATCTAGTGAAGCTTGCTATCAAAGATGATGAATAGAGGGATTGCCTAGCCTTTAGCATTTACTGCCTCGATTACTATAACCCATTTCCGGTTGCCTAGCTGCCTTGTCCTTAGTCTACCCTTCCTATCTAAGGTTGTAATCACCTTTAAGGTCGAGATAACGCCTATTTAGAAGCTAGTTTCGTCGAAGTTAAAGATGTCCTCTTCCGTAACGCCGTATATTGCGATTATGTCTCCCACGAGTTTGAACCATAAGCTAATCAGCTTTAGATCCTCACACTATGCTCTCTAATTGTCGAATTTGCGATTATAGATACTAGAAAGCTCTAGATAGCGTTTGACGAACTTGGTAACCTAGTTTTTACCGACTGTTTAAGGACTAGACGGCTGCTTTGTATTAAGCATTATATTAGCTATTGCTTCGACAATTGCGCGCTGGGGAGGGAATCCTTCTTCAGATAGTTGAAGAATCTTGCGTATAAGGATCTCCTCTTCGCTATTGTTGAGTTTTCGCGAGTTTGTAAGAGTTTGTGCGCGTGGAAGGACTCTAAGGTGTCTTTCACGAAGAGTCTCGAATGGAACGTCATACGCGTTAGCTATAGCCCGGAGGGATGGAATTTAGTGGGTAATATATGCTTAAAGGGCTAAAGAAACACGTCCTTCAGTTTGAGAGGGCATTATAACCAAGAATTGTTATGTGATAAGAAGAAGAAGGTAGAACACGCGTCAAGCGCGCGTTTTGACCGGCTCGGTGGTGTGACCGGTTCGGGGGTGAAGCACGTTATAAGCTAGTAAGATTATATAACGTGCCTGTAGGGGAAGTAGGACAGTAGGGGAAGTGGGACACTTTTTTGATTTCAGATTTCGAAAACTCACTAACTAACTCACTAATGCCGTGGCGAACTAACAAATTAAGCCAACTCATCAGCTGATTGTTCTTCTTCTTTTTCTGAAGAGATCAGTATATATTTCGTCTTTTTCCTTCTTTTCTTATCTTTTTCTTCTTAGTCCCTTCTTCGAGATCTTAGACTACTTTAAGGATATCTTCTTTTGTAAGAAGGTATTTGCCCTTAAAAGCTACTCTTTTGCCCGTCTTACGTGTCTTACGGGTATTAAGTAGTACGTCCTTCTCGCGTAGCTCTCTCCGAGCTAAGATCGCGTCGGTGTCTCGATCTTCGGCGAAGTCGATTAAATCCCGGATAAGCTCTCTAGCTAAACTCGGTATATCTTCGTCATTTTGAACGAGATCGACAATCTAACGTAGGTTAAGAGCCTTAGGGGTACGCGGACTACTCCTAGCTCTTAAAATCCGAGATATGTGACTAACTTAACTAACAACTTGTTTTCCCGGAGAGGGGGTCCGAGGAGGGGGGGGTAAGAGTCGATAGTAGGATCTTAGGATTAAACGGATAGATCCTAGCCTTTCGAAAGCCGGATTCGATAGACGAAGGCTTAAAACATCGGGCCCTAGCTTTGATATAAGCTGAAGTCCATTCTATACGTAGTAAACGCGTAGTTAAATGTTGGAAAATTCGGTCGACCTCTAAGTTAATTACCGTTTTTAGAAGTCCGAAAATCGATAGGTCGAGAGGCTGCGTTCTATGCGACGAGTATGGCGGTAGTAGAAAGAGGTCTATTTCGAGGTAATACAGTAGGCGATGAACCGGGCTGTAACGTGAGAAGAGTGGCCGTCGATAATCAAGAGGTGCCGCGAGTTAGTTAGTTTACTAACGAACGGCTAGAAATGCGTTTTTAGCTATTCGAATCCGATTAGATCAGAAGTCCAGCCCTTTTTCGATATAATGAACTTCTAACCTGCCGGAGTTTCGTCGGAAATCCAGCCTGAATTTGGGTTTTCGCCTTTGAAAATCAGGCACGGAGGTAGGGTCACCCCCGTAGCACTAACATATTCGAGAGAGGTAATCTATTCTTGTCGTCCCGGCTGCTTCTTTTCTCGGCATTTGCTAAGCTGATCTAGTAGAGCAGCTGAATTTCTACTAGATCCTACCGAGAAACCGGTTTCGTCGACGTTATAGATCGTACTAGGGGGGTATTTATGTTCGCGTAAAAGCTCCCCTAAGTTGTTAAAGTACGATTTTATCGTCGAAAAATCAACTGCCGTAGACCGCGCCGCGTCGATAGTACGCGAGAAACATGTTTCTATTCGTAGGTAGCGTGTCCGAAAGCGATCGACCTATCTGTTCGAGATAGGACTAAACTGATTTTCGTCGTAATTTGAACCTCGTTTGAACTGAATTTCAGAAGCCAGAACTTTAACTAACTAAAGAGTGATCGGGGCGCCTAACTTAGCGGCGCGGTAAATCCAGTTCTCAAGTGTTGACTCTTTAATCGGAGTTAGTATTTGTTAACTAATATAACTTTCTTTTCTTGATCTTGGTTTTTGAAGTCGATATCGTAAAGTTGAATACGGAATTTGAAAGACTAATGCAGCTCGACGAATTGACTTATATTCGCCGTTTACTAACGCATTTAATGCGTTAGTCACGTCTTCTTCGGTATACAAAGACACAGGAAAGGAAGAAGAAAGGTGAGAGAGAAAGCGGGGTTTATAAAGTAGACCTCGGTAAAGTGGTTAACTTCTAGAGGTGGTTAACTTCCCCTATAGTCACGGTACTATAAACACTAAACATAATATATATATTCTATACTACATAGTAATTTTCACTAGAACATTACTACAACAAGATAAATAGTATATGGTAAAAGAAATAGTATAACTATTTGTTGAGCTTGAGAAGCATCAAGAACTTATAAGTCAGTAATTTATTCAATAGGATTTTAACCTCTTAATATATTATAATATTATAGTAGTGAAAACAAATTAGTAGAAGAAGTAAAGTGAGAAATCAGAATTTCTAGTAAGAAAGTTAGCTAGGATAACCAAGCTATAATAGGAAATGAGCTATTGAGGTTTACTAATATAGATATGATAACATGTAGTATAAAAATTCTGTAACTTAATATAACTTAGTGATAAATTAGACTAGAATCTTAATATATTAGTCTATCAATTTATAATCTAGATAATGAAAAGATTAGTATAGCTTTATAAATTGTACTAGATCTAGTATTAATTAGTATAGAAGCTAAAAAATTAGATTTTAGATCTTTTTTTAAAACATATTCAAGAAATTCTAATAATTATATAAAGAAATCTTAAAATTCAAGTTTCTTTAATAAGTAATATTTCTAATCTAATTTTGTTCTTATAAGATATAATAGCCTAGTTTAGCTAGTCTATAGTTTTAATCTAAAATATATTCCATTCAACTTCTATAATATGAGATATAAACTCTATTAAGATTTATTAAGTTTAAATAGCTATATAATTATCTAGAATAGAAGTAAATAGATTAATTAGTATAGAGATTTTTCTTTTATTGACTAATTATTTTTTAAATTATAGCTCTAAATGTAAGTCTAAGATGTTATTATTATAATCTATTGAGCTGTTACTAATTTATAGAAACTAAAGATATTAAAAGAAAAGATAAATAAAAAGAAATAGTTTTATTAGAGAAAATAAAATAAAATAAACTAGTTTTTAATAGTTAGTATAACAGCTTAATAGAAGTTAATCTTCTAGCTAACATTAGTAATCACTAATCTTTATAAGCTTTATAAGCTTTAATTTATAATTTCGTAATCAAAGATATCAAAAGAAAGTAGAATAGCTGGTACTAAATATTAAAGTATATATCTGAATAGATATATAGTTAGTATATTAATAGCTATTGATAATATTCAATAATACTTCTTCTATATAGAAAAGTTACTAAAAGAAGAAAGAAATAATATCAAAACAGAGATTATAAAATTATAGAAGTTACAAAATAAAAAGTAAAGTTTATTGTCTAAAAGTGATTTAACCTAATAACATAAGTAGTATGAAACTAAACATCAAGAGCTAGTAAATTTATAATCTAATTGTAAGACTGTTAGATTATGAGTATAACTATACTAGTTCCAGCTCAGCTATAAGCTATCTAAATTAGAGTTCGAAATTAGATAGACTTTGAAAACTTAGAATTTCAAACTAGAACATAATAAATAGTTGGTTGATTAAACTAATATTCTCTACAGTAGTCTATTAGTCTATATATTATATCATTTCTAGTTTAATTAAGCTCAATAGGTTTTAGTAGAGCTAGTAAAAACTAATATGAAAGCTTAAAAGAGTCTATCTTTTAATAACCTGCCTGTAGGGGAGGCCGGACAGTAGGGGATTCCGGACACTTTTACCGAGGTTAGTTTATAAACCCCGCTTCCTCTCCTAGCTTTCTTCTTCCTTCTCTATGCCTTCGTATACTGAAGAAGACGTAACTAACGCTTTGAATGAGTTAGTGAACGGCGAATATAAGTCAATCCGCAAAGTAGCAATCGCCTTTCAAATTCCCTCTTCAACTTTACACGATCGACGAAAAAAATCAAAATCAAGAACAGAAAGTCACGTTAGTCAACAATTACTAACTCTGATCCAGGAATCAACACTCGGGAACTGGATTTACCGTGCCGCGAAAATAGGAGCCCCGGTCACGCTTTAGTTAGTCAAAATTGTGGCTTCTGAAATTCAGTCTAAACGGAGTTCAAATTACGACGAAAATGAATTAAGTCCTATCTCGGATAGATAGGTTAATCGCCTCCGGACACGCTACCCACGAATTAAGACATGTTTCTTACGTACTATCGATACTATACGGTCTACGGTACTTGATTTTTCGACGATAAAATCGTACTTTAACAACTTAGGAAAGGTTCTACGTGAACATAAATACCCTCCTAGTGCGATCTATAACGTTACGAAACTGGTTTTTTAATTAGATCTAGTAGGAAATCAGTTGTTCTACTCGATCAGCTAAATCAACGCCGAAAAAAGAAACGACCGGGACGATAAGAGTGGATTACCTGTTTGGAGTGTGTTAGTGCCTCGGGGGTGACCCTGCCGCCGTGTCTGATTTTCAAAGGACAAATTCTAAATTCAGGCTGGATTCGGAACGAGACTCCGGCAGGTTAGAAGTCCATTACATCGAAAAAAGGCTGGACTTCTGATCTAATTAGATTCGAATAGCTAAAATCGCATTTTCAGCCTTTTGTTAGTAAATCAACTAACTCGCGGCACCTCTCAATCATCGACGGCCACTCTTCTCACGTTACGGCCCGGTTCATCGCCTACTGCATTACCTCTAAAATAGACCTTTTTCTACTACCGCCGCACTCATCGCATAAAACGCAGCCTCTCGATCTATCGATTTCCGGACCTCTAAAAACGGTAATTAACTTAGAGGTTGACCGAATTTTCCGACATTCAACTATGCGATTACCGCGCGTAGAATGGACTTTAGCTTATATTAAAGCGAGGGCCCGATGCTTTAGGCCTTCTTCTATTGAATCTAGCTTTCGAAAGGCTAGAATCTATCCGTTTAATCCTGAGATCTTATTATCGACTCTTGAACCCCCTCCTATAACCCTACCACCAGAAAGTCAAGTTACGCACGACGTTACTTACGTATCTCGGATTCTTAGAGCTAGAGGTAGTCCGCGTACCCCTAGGCTCTCACTCTACGTCAGATTAGTGATCTCGTTCAAAATGACGAAGATATACTACCTTTAGCTAGAGATCTTATTCGGGATTTGATTAACTTTGCTAAAGATCGAGATACTAATACGATCTTAGCTCAGAAGGAGCTACGCGAGAAGGACGCACTACTTGGTACGCGTAAGACGCGTAGAAAGGGTAAAAGAGTAGCTTTAAAGGGTAAATACCTCCTTACGAAGAAGGATATTCTTAAAGTAGTCCGAGATCTCGAAGAAGAGACTAAAAAGAAAAAGACGAAAAAAGGAGGAAAAAAGACGAAATACATATTGATTTCTTCGGAGGACGAAGAGGAAAAATCAGTTGATGAATTGGCTTAGTTAGTTAGTCTATTACGGCGTTAGTGAGTTAGTGAATCAAGTTTGAAATTTTGTAATTAAAAAAGTGTCCGGAATCCCCTACTGTCCGGCTTCCGCTACAGGCACGTTATACTTAACTACTATCTAGCTAGATTAAAACTAACTCTCAATAAATCTATATATAGTAGCGTACAAACTATAGTATAGTCTATTGGAACTATTTATATCTATTGTATATAGCCTAATATAGACTACTTAAGTTTAGAATCTTAGATTTCTCTCTAGGTATTTTATAGTATAGTCGGAGTAGATTTTAGAATACCCTATGGTTTTAAGCTTTTTTCGCTATATCAAAGTGAATACTAGCTCTATAGAAGCTTGTCTAAATAATCTAGGTATATAGACGTATACCTAATAGCATAAAGTTACACTACTTAAAACTCTAGCTTTATTAGGCTAGTATAGCGTAAGTTATAGCTAAAATAAAAATTTCTTAACTAGTTAGTAAAAAAATCACTAACTTATCTTTAAAAGTTAATAATTATGTTAAGACTTAACTAACGTTTTTTTAAATCCTAATATACTCTTTGTAATATGTCTAAATATCTAAGGTCAAAATTTAAGCTTAATAGGATAACTACTACTCTAGATAAATAGCATTAAAGTTGAAACTCTAAAAAAGTGATCGACTTCCCCTACTGATCGACTTCCTCTACACCCGCGTTATATATATTCTATTATAGTTTAGATAACTTAACGTTGTATCTTGAAATTTCTTCAAAATCTACTAACTTTTATATCTTGGTAATTAAGTATTAGTCTATATAAAATCAAAGATTAATTATTTAGTTTATAATCTAATTAAATTGTTTAAATAAAGTTTTTTAGATTTTTAAGATATCTGTTTAAAATTAATATATCTCTATAATGTTTTACTAATATGAGCTAATTTAATCATCTTGTATACTTTGTATAGTAAATTTTATTGTAATAAATTCTTTAAGCTAAATTGTTTTTTTATAACGTGCCTGTAGGGGAAGTCGCGCAGTAGAGGATGTCGCGCACTTTTTTAATTTCAAATTTCGAAAGCTCACTAACTAACTCACTAACGCCGCTATGACATAACTAATTAAGCTAACTTATCTAAAGACTCTTCTTCTTCTTCTTTTGAAGAAATCAATATATATTTCGTCTTTTTCCCTCCTTTTTTCGTCTTTTTCTTTATAGTTCCCTCTTTAAGATCCTGATCTACCTTAAGGATGTCCTCCTTCGTAAGGAGGTATTTACCTTTTAAAGCTACTCTTTTACTCTTTTTACGCCTCTTACGTGTATTAAGTAGTACGTCCTTTTCGCGTAACTCTCTCCGAGCTAAGATCGCGTCGGTATCTCGATCTTCGGTAAAGTTAATTAAATCTCGGATACGCTCTCTAGCTGAACTCGGTATATCTCCGTCATTTTGAACGAGATCGACGATCTGACGTAGATTAAGAGCCTTAGGGGTACGCGGACTACTCCTAGCCCTTAAGATCCGAGATCCGTCGCTAATTCGACTAATAACTTGATTTTCCGGAGAGAGGGTCCGACGAGAAGGGGTAAGAGTCGATAGTAAGACCTCGGGATTAAACGGATAGATTCCAGCCCTTCGAAAGCTATACTCGATAGAAGAGGACTTAAAGCATCGGGCCCTAGCTTTGATATAAGCTAAAGTCTATTCTATACGCGGTAAACGTATAGTAGAATGTCGGAAAATTTGGTTAACCTCTAAGTTGATTGCCGTTTTTAGAGGTCCGAAAATCGATAAGTCGAGAGGCTGCGTTTTATGCGATAAGTGTGGCGATAGTAGAAAGAGGTCGATTCTTGATGTAATATAGTAGGCGATAAACCGGGCCGTAATATGAGAGGAGTGACCGTCGATAATTAAGAGGTGCCGCGAGTTCATTGATTTACTAATAAACGGCTAAAAATGCGTTTTTAGCTATTCGAATCCGATAAGATCAGAAGTCCCAGCCCTTTTTCGATGTAACGAACTTCTAATCCGTTAGGATTTCGTTCGGAACCTAGCCTGAATTTAGGTTTTCACCTTTAAAAATCAGACACGGAGGTAGGGTCACCCCCGAGGCACTAACACACTAAAGAGGTAATCCACTCTTATCGTCCCGGTTGCTTCTTTTCTCGGCGTTGATTAAGCTGATCAAGTAGAACAACTGATTTCCTACTAGATCCAATTAAAAAACCAGTTTCGTAACATTATAGATCGCACTAGGAGGGTATTTATGTTCACGTAGAACCTCTCCTAAGTTGTCAAAGTACGATTTGATCGTAGAAAAATTAAGTGCCGTAGATCGTGCCATGTCGATAGTACGTGAAAAACACGTCTTAATTCGTAGGTACCGCGTCCGAAAGCGATCAATCCATCGGTCGGAGATAGGACTTAATTCATTTTCGTCGTTTTTAGAACTCCGTTTAGACTGAATTTCCGAAGCTAGGATTTTGACTAACTAAAGAGTGATCGGGGCTCCTAGCTTTACGGTCCGGTAGATCTAGTTCTTAAGTGTTGATTCTTCGATCGGAGTTAGTATTTGTTGACTAACGTGACTTTCGTTTCTCGATTTTCGTTTATAAAGCCGATCTCGTAAAGTCGATATAGGAATTTGAAAGACTAGTGTAGCTCGGCGGACTGATTTATATTCACCGTTTACTAACGCATTCAAAGCGTTAGTTACGTCTTCTTCAGTGTACGAAGGCATAGAGAAGGAAGAGAAGCACAAAGTGAGAAAGCGGGGTTTATAAAGCTGACCTCGGTAAAGTGCGCGACATCCCCTACTGCGCGACTTCCCCTACAGGCACGTTATAATGTTATAACACTTGTACATAATCTTAGCTAGCTATGTCTCCATGTTCTCTAGGATATCAAGTCTTCTAGCTAGATAAACATTAATGTCATAGTAGGTGAAGCAGGACAGTGGAGGAAGTAGATTAGAACATAAGGTTTACTAACTTCAAAAGGTCATAAGTTAGCTAGAAGTCAAAATCTAGTTATTAAAATTTATTACTATAAACTTTACTATAAAAAGGAAATACAAGTCTTATAACAGTTAGTATCAGCTTATAAATATAGAGATATGTTAATCTCAAAACAAATCTTTAAAGATGAAAAGCTTTAGTTTACTTACTTAACTATATTTGAAGCTAAATAACTAATTTGAGTATCATTTAAAAATATGCTATTATAGACTAGTTCGATTAAAATATTATAACATCTTATGATAAAGCTAATCTGATATGTCAATTAATAAATAGCTTAGTATAACTTTAAAACTTAAAAGCTTTCTATAACTTGTATCTATCAGAATCTTTTAGACATATTTTAAGATAAACCTAAAATTTGCTAATTTTAGATTCTATATCAATTGGTACTAGCCCTAATAGGGTTTATTGAGCTTAGTTAACTTCATGTCTATCTGGAATATATACTAATAGATTATTATTAAGAGATATAGCGTTATTAGCCTACTATTAGCTAAGCTATAGCTTGAAAGCCTAAGTTTCAGAGATCTAACTAATCTAAAGTACTGATTTAGATAGCTTATAGCTTAGTTAGGATTAGTGTGATTACATTTAGATCCTAATAGTATCTAAATCATATGTTAGACTTACTAACTTTTAATTTTTAGCTAAATATCACTAATTCTGATTAAGCTAAGTCAAATTTAGGCTATGAACTCTGAATCTCTGTTCTGTCTCTCCTACTGTCCTGCTTCTGCTACCATGACGTCAAGTTGCTTTCTCTAACTATACATCATTGGCATCACTTGAACATTGTCAGATTAGATCACTCCTCACACGGAAGGTTGAATTAATCAATTTGTAACTTGACCTAATACTCTTGTCACCAGATAACAATCATGACTCAGTTGACTTGACAATTGACAATCCAGATTTGTGACAAGTCATGATTTTATGAACAACCATGACCAGCCATACATTGCCCAGAATTGATTTGAGATTGA
>Ga0265797_10009985_pt1 | contig 12173 bp, 15 predicted proteins | sample P2T30metagenome_FD_192433 | JGI IMG/M metagenome (GOLD analysis project Ga0265797, IMG submission 192433) | Plant litter microbial communities from East Loma Ridge, Irvine, California - P2 T30 | ecosystem: Environmental > Terrestrial > Plant litter > Unclassified | place: USA: California... | reverse complement strand
AGCAGGTACACGTCGCCGTTTGCAGCTATGGGAACTGATGTGTCGGTAGCCATGCTTTAGGCTCTGGATGTGTGTGAAGTGGAAGATTTGCACACTACTTGGTAGTGTTTTAGTCAAGCCGGTGGTGCAACCAGGAAGCCGCCGCCAAGAAGGCCGCGACAGCTGCTGCGGCTGCAGCGTCACGTACGAATGTGACAATCGCCTCAACCAACGACGGCGCACAAGATGACCGCTACAGTGCTCACGTATACACGACGATCAACTCGATAGCGAGCGCCTTCGTCTCGCCTACATTACTCAAGAAGGCCGTCACTAATCAGGACTACAAACAGCGCTACTGCTACGACACCGCTGCTAACCGACACGTCTTCAACGACCGCACAAAGTTCAAGGAGTATCGCCCGGTCTCATCTAGCGACGTACGCGGCTCCACAGGATCCACCTCTGCCATTGGCGTAGGCACTATTCGCCTCGAAGTTGTTAAATACGATGGGATGACCGAATAAATCTTCCTTAAGGACGTGCTACACTGCCCAGATTTTGCTACCAACGTGATCTCCCAAAGACCTTTTAAGCGCCACGACGTTTACTATCACTCTGGCACGGATCAACTATTTACCAAGGATGATCACGAGCTTGCTTACCTGCCAGAAATTGACGGTATCCCTAACTTTCTTGTTGTATCAGACCCCTCCCAGGCCCCAGCTGCCCTTACATACGCCTCGCTTGTAGCCTTTCGGAGTAGCTCAGATGAGCCCTCATCCTCACGATCAGCTGCCGCCTGGCATCATACACTTGGGCACGCTGGGATAGACGCTATCAAAGCTACCGCCAAAGTTGTCAAAGGCATGGAGCTTACGACTTCTACAATCGACGACTGCGAGCCGTGTGGGCTATCAAAATCTGAGCAAATTATCTCCCGTGTACAACAAACTTCGCCCAACAAAGTCCTAGGCAAGGTCCATGTCGATATTGTTGGACCAATCAGCACCCCAGGCGTGGCCGGAGAGCACTACTGGCTACTCATTACAGACGGCAAGTCACGCCGCCAGTGGCTGTTTACATCAGACAGTCGCGCTGCCCTTGGTGAGCAGCTGCTCACGTGGTGCAAATCTATGAACGCCGCTAGCCTTGGTGGCCTTACCGTCCTCACTATCCACACAGACAACGCCCGTGAGTTTATCAACGCTCGAAACACACAGTACTTCAAGAGCAAGGGCATCACTGTAAGCAAAAAGGCGATTGATATATAATGTAAGGTGTATTGTGCTGTGTAGTTGTACGTGTCTTCTCATGACCGAGAAGTCTGTGACGTAGGTTTATATACATGAAGTGGTGGGCTGATTGGCTGGTGGATAATCCACGTGACCATGCAAGGTGCCCTGGGCTTACAAGCACAGCTAAAGTACGGAGGAATTACGGGTCGTTACTAGGATAAGCTGACAAGCTGCCGCCAGTACCGGCATCTCGCCTAGCTGTTACGAGGACCAGCGTGACTCACTTGAAGTGACTGACTCCGACTCCGAATCATAATTGGAGAAAACAGTGAAGCGTTATGTCATATGACCTACACCCCACGCTACGGCGGGATTGAGTTTGTGCGCTACTACGTAATCATTTAACACTGCCTGTACTGGTAATTACATCGTCGCCTTTTGTGCGTACACCGCACTTGTGTCACGCACACAACTCTGTCTGGGCGGTGAGGGCGATGGCGGGTGGGTGAGGGCAATGGCGGGTGAGGGTGATGGCGCACAACCAATTGCGACCAGAGTATGATCGAACAAATCGGAAGCACAAACGAAGATAATGAAAGGCACAAGATTTGGCATAATGTTGATGTGTATTGGTAGGCGCGTGAGAGCCTCTGCGAGGCTCACAGTAGCTGCCAAGGCACTAGCTACACGCGATCACGTGAGAGGTATCAGTGGACTACCGGCTCCGCCCAACAGAAGGTGATGAACGGAGACCTACTCATGACAGAAGGCGAAGATGGCGATAGCAACGCGTACTGCCCGGAATCTCACTGCAGTACTTGTGAAATCCTCGACCTCATCACAGCCAAACCCTACCAGCACTTCCCGACACTATCGTCGAAGACGCGCTCGTGTCCGTTCCCATCAGAATGCTCCTTTCATCAGTAGGTATGTTCTGCATTGACGCATACCGTATATCCGACCACGATCCGCACGGATCCGTTGTTTCTGATACTGGCGTTGCAGCAGTCCAAATGTCCGTGGCATTCATAGTAATGTCGTCTCCATTCGTGGCGTCGATAGCCATACCGTCCTCAATAGCTTCTTCAGCCATCTCTTCGTCCATACTGTTGTCAACGACGTATGACACCTAAGTCTGGCTCGGGTTCTTCTGGAAACAACACATTCCCCTTCTGCAGTCTCCGCTCCTGCATCGACCAGCGCAAAACGGCAAGCCAGCGTCGCGGCTTTCGACGTTCGTACATGTCAGGCTGTCATCAAGACGCACGCACAAGTTAAGCGCTTTCCAGCAAAGGCAACTTTGTGACAAAAGCTTTTAGGCATAGGAGTGACGGCTGCATCTGCGTGCCATGTACCAGCCTTAGCCAGGGAAGGCTTTTCGAATGCGCCCCCAGTCAGTGAAAGCCAGCTTTGACGAATTGGAGCTGAAGCGCAAAGCGAACTACCCACGAATAGAGCATTTTCTTCTCTTTGACCTCTTATATGTAACGGTTTGGGCCATGCCCAGGATCACTCTAGTGCTAGATTGGGATAGCTCATGTACGGTTATCTATATATGTAGCTCAGCCCACCTCAGGTAGTCAATTCAGCGCATGTCCTCCCCTCTCGCCGTACCGTTACATTATATGATAAGAAGACCTTCGTTGCACATTGCCAAAAACTGCTGCACGGTCCGCGATTCCGCTACAAAAGAAATTCAAGTTTTGCGACACCGGCTATCTAGGTTAGAATATCCTTAGCTCACGCGCCTTGCTTTCTCTGCAGTTTGAGGGTGTCCCAGACTGCAAAATCGTGTTCATGATGGTACAGGTGCACGGCATGAGAGACGTTGATATACGTACGATGTCGGACGCTGTGTCGATGGTGGCGCATTACTCATTCTTGTCAACGGGTGAGGTAGAGGAGAATCATGTAGTATTAGGCTATGGCTAGCTTGCTGCTTTGCCTCCACCACGTCGAGTAGGGTAGTTGTGTCTCTTGCCTGGACATGCACTGCGCAAAGCAAGCAAACGTGCACCCCCCAAAAATACCACCACCGTTCTCGAGGGTAAAGAGAAAGATGCAGAGATCGGATGCACATCTCTACAAGGCAATCACGCCAGCAATATCATACCTTCATCGCGTCAAATCAAGCTTCCAATTTTTCCTGCACCACTTTCCGCACTGTAAATCATCAGCAAGACCTTTCGTGTTCCCTTGTCGTACGCGGACTAAGTCCTTCGCCATTCGGGGATCCTCTGAACAGCTCGCTCGCTACGTAGCAAGTGAGTGGCCAGATCATGCTGTGATTTTCCAGTACCCTTCGACTAGTAGTGTTGATCAATTGCTGTCCAGAATCCATCGAGGTCTGCTTCAGTCTTTTGCAGGATGGCGGCGAGTCTGTTTCCATTGATAACTTAAGATACTGAACCATGCTAGTCGTTGTCACCATGGGCGGAGTCGCTGTAGTATAAGACCCTTTGAGGGGAGTGGAGGGTTCATCGATACTTCTCACGTGATCGCGTGTAGCTAGTGCCCTGGCAGCCATGGACCACGAACAATTGAAGCGAGTTTATAGCTCTGGTTGCTCATTCCGGCATTATCAGAACCCAATTTTTCGCAACGGGGCGGCAACTTGTGCCTGTTTCAGCTGTAGCGGAATATTCGTGATTAGTGTGTCGAAACAAGGTGGTCGCTGGTAGAAAAGATTGATGATGGAAGAAGCCACATGTGAGCCTCCATTTTAGGGAAAAAGGCCCTTTTTATAACCCTACGCCATTGAGGCAGACGGCGACGTTGGTATCGAAACGAGGGCGTCGCAATGTCGCGGGCGAGACGCTCTCATCGTTGCCATCGTAGTTTGGCTGCATGTTTGTTACCGTCAGATTGTCTTTTTCTTTCCCTTTGCTGCATTTCATGCGTCTACTAGTCTTAACGTCTAGACATCTAGGAAGCCAACACGTAAATATGAGTATGTTGGGAATCGAGCCGCCGTACGTAGCAGAGCAGATAGCCGATCACGGGATCATATGGCCTGTGCGCAAGCTCGCACAATCCGTGTGTGAGCCACAGCCCTCACAATCGATCAATCTCGAACCACCCACCATTGCAACGACTGTTACTTGATTCAACCTTATTTGCCGTATCAACACTGATCAGTGGTTGAGCAAAACCACAGATCGGCAAGATATGCTGCGTGCAGAGAGGCGTCCTACTGGTACCAAGGCTTAGCCTCTGACAAAGAAGCGGCTCGCCGGCGCTACCTCACCTACCCAGGCCTAGGTAATACCGACCAAGCGCGAAGTACAGAGATGCCTAGCAGTACTATCCTACCAAGGATTAGCGACTGCACGACGAATCTGAAGGATTCCCGACATTGAACTAGCCCTACCAAGGACCTCCGTAGGTTTGCTGATGAGGGCGATACGATAGCCATAGTTGTAGATCCAGCTTGAACGGTTCGATAGAGTCGTCGGCGGCACGCAGTGTTTTGGGGAGCGTTTCCAATCAAAGCCGTCGTAGTTGTCCTCCATCCACACGAAGCCGCTGTATGCTGACTCACTACTGCCTGCCTCTGACGACGTTGTAACAGTCGCTAGCTCACTGCCCTCGGTGGGCTTGTTGATAGAAGATTCGGCGCGCGAGTTGCGAAGGGTGGCTTCAAAGTACGGGGCTTGTGACGCGGCGACGAGGGCTCGACGTGGCGACGGCGGAGGAGACGGCGATGATGGAGATGATGGAGATGATGGCTGAGTATCGACAGGCACCGGCTGGGTTGCAGTACCTTGGGCGCAAGGACGCGACGGCTTCCTGCGCTTTGAAGCAGTCGCGATTTCTGCCGGATTTACGCGCGGTCTTTTTGGTGGCGGCATGGTGGCGACGGCGAGGTAGTTAAGGGCAAAATAGAGACGCGTTGATAGATTATATATATATGTGGTGGTTGATAATCTATAGATGAAGTATCATGGATGGAGAATCAGATGGGTGCGCTCGGCCGAGAATTTGGTGGCTTATTTTGCTAGAAAAATGAGCAAAAGGTGGTTTCTATAACTTAGCTACATTTCAAACTAACGCCCTACGCCAAAACACCAAAATATCATCGTGAAATTGCTCCCCCACCAAAATTCCAGCCTCAACTTTTCAGCCGCCCATCCAACCGAGCCAACCGAGCGAGCTGAGCGAGCTCACGCCTTCAGCTCAGCTCAGGGCTATTGAGCCAGCCCTCCAGCTCAGCTCAATGAGCCGCGCTAAAAACACGGAGCCGAGCGAGCTGAGTGAGCCGGCTCACTCGTTGACAAGTATGATAAAAACGCATCTCCGGCTAAATCAACCGTTTAGATCCGCCACTGCGAAACTTATTTTATCGCAGGGCATCAAAACTTCTCCCTAGAGTTCTTCTACGGCCAGTTCGCCTGCGATCTTCCGCATCCTTCACGCTGTTTCTTGGATGTCCTCTCTGGCAAGTCCGGAAACATGTTTTTGTTCGCTTCCACAAACGGTCCTAGTATCTCCTCGAGCCTTCTGCGAGTATGATCAGGATCGTAAGAGACTTTGGTCATCGCACCTCCCAGCTTGCTTGCCAGTCCAGCATGGCGATAAAGATCAAAGTTAGAAGGCCTGCCTTTGTAATCGAACAACTCTGTGACGAAGTCCTAGGTGTATTAGCAGGTGAGAGCTGCCAAAATTGCAAGTGCACTTACACCTTGATAGCGGTCCTTCCTCGCCGTTATATTAGAGATAATTGATGAGATGACTCTAGAAGCTGATCCAGACTCAATAGGAATACAGTCATCGAGCAACAAATCTAAGATAGGTGTATCCGTGAGTGCAGCGTCAAAATTTGACTTCGGATCGTTTCGCCTGTCGCGTACGCTCACGTGGCTTGGATAACTGGCAAGCGTGGCTTCCCTTGTCCCCTCCATAGTACTCTTGCGAATGACCTTTCTAGGCATGCCGCCACTTTTTGGGCAGGTCGCGACATAGTCCTGCAATTGGTGGCGGAATTTGCAACGATCTCCCCTTTCACAAAAGCCGCGGGAGAACCAAAAGAAACAGGTCAAGCAGTCCGGAGTCGACTGGGTTGGATCCTGCATCGAGTCAGTCATGTATAGCAGTAATAACAATACGTCTGTGAGAGCCGTCCCAAAGATGGAGACGATGCCTATTTACCTTGTCATGTATGTTTCCAGACGATATGCGTTGAGATAGCGGACGGTCCGGTAAGCGCCGGTTTGATTGCGTGTAGCCACTTGTTACGAGTTTGTATCCGGCATTTCCAGTAGAAGCTGTGCCATACGCTAAGTTTAGGCCAGCTTGATTGGGGGAGACGCGATCAGAATCCAAACACGTATATTCCGTTTTGACTTGTGGCTCTCGTTCTAGAGCCTCATGGTATTCTATATCGGTGGACGGCATTCTTGCTTCCCTGATAGGAGGTGCGCCATTAATAGACGGGACCGCCTTAAGAGACTTTGAAGTGTTGCTTGGAGTTAGCAAGTCCTTCGCCCCATCTGCAGGTTGCTTGTTTGAGAACTCGGAAGGAAGCGCCTTAGAGGAGGAAACTTCAGTATCCAGTGCGTTGCTGCTCTCCTGTCGCAGCCAGTCAGTAGGGCTGCCGAGACCAGCGTCCAGTAATACCAGGATATCGGCCTTTGACTGTGAGTCAAAGTCTCCACCATCTTGCTGTTTTACCCAGTAGGGAGCAGTTGAGGGTCGAGCTCTAGCTGCGTTTGCCCCGTCCGAAATAAGCTGGTCAATAGTGTCCAGATCAGCACTGGTGGCCTCTCTCGCCATACTCCCCCTCTTGTCTTCATTTGACGCTCGGCTTTGGAGGCCATTAATGTGGGTCGCAGAAGAGTCATCGTTGTAGCTTAAATAGTTTGGAACAAGCTTCGGAGCATCGCTGGATTGTTTCTGACCCTTGTTAATGGATCTAGAAGCTCCTTGACTGCCTTCGAGATTGGTTGGTGTTGCTGACTCGCTAACAGCTTTCTCAACACGCATTTCGTCGTCTTTGCTAGCTAAGCACTCAGCTATGGCAGCATTGAGACGGCGTTGTATTTGCGCTGTAACTTGGGACGAGGAACATTCCTTGGCCCCTTCAATTAGGAAGTAGAGCCCTTTTTGCAGAATATCGACTGTACCCAGCATTGCTCCAATCTCTTTTGCCTTGTACAAATTGCTACTATTTTCCCATATTGCCCTCGCTGTATCCACTTTCTTCTCGTCTGCGCCCTCATCTCTTAATGCCTCTATGAGTGTACTGACTAGATATGGCGTCGCTTGGGGCTCGAGTGCGCAAGATTTGGCGATCGTCAGAGCCGTCATTGTAAAGAAGGGCAGGCTTTCTGGGATGTTCGCGAGTACTTCCAGTTGATACTGACAGGTCTCAGGAAGTACAAGCGGGTGTGGAAGTGGGAAGCTGCCTTCAGATCGGGGTCGGACATTGCGTGCTGAAGTCGAGGTAGAGTTGCCATTTTCAGCCTGCTCGGCTCCGTTGTTAGCTGGGGTGCTACAACATTGATACCTAGTTCATCTAACCTTGCGCTTGTTCATTCTAAAGGCCGTTGTCGAGGTAATGCGCGCAATAGCGATGATGGAGAGCACCAGATGGTGATGAGGTCGAAGTCGTAGTCGGGGCTGGCGGGGTGGCTGGGAAGCAGTAACGCGCGAGCGACGCGACGACGTGGGCTTGGCATTGACGCTAACATTTGATTGGACTAGCTCCGACGAACATCAGACCCACCACAAGTTCTCTCGCGTAGCCTCACAATCTATCACTCAGTTCGCCCACTCTTCTCTCTCAGTCCATCACTTACCAAGGACGTCCAGAAGCTTACCAAGGACAACCAGAAGCTTACCGAAGAGGTCCAGAAGATTGCGACTCGCATAGATGAAGAAGTACTTCGAAAACAACATGAACTGGCTAATTGGCACCATTGCCAGTGCCGCTGCAAAGTCTTGGACAGACACAGAAAGAGCCGGTTAGCTGCCGGCCTTCTAGGCACGGCCCTGGAGCAAATATGCTGACCATCTGGATCGTATCCTTCACTGAGAGGGTTCCCTCATTCCAGCTCTTTGACAGCAACTGGTCCAAGGAAATCAAGAAGGCCCCCATTATCGAACGACATAATCCTGGCTGCCAGGGCTTCTGTAACCCCACCAGATGTACCCGAGACCCTCGTTGCGGCACCTGCAGCATTCCTATAGCAAAACATACCGGCCCCCATGGAGACTTGTGCGAAGGCCGCCCTAGATGCGCTGACTGTCACGGGCCCCACTGGGCCTCATACTCCAACTGCGCCGCAGCTACTTGGAGAACCGCTGGCCGGGTTGTCAGACCCACAAAGAAAGAGCTGAATGCAGCCCGCCGGGCAGGACACCTGGCCTACCTTCAGGAAAGCCTCCAAGCCAACGCTTCCGAAGGTAGCAGAGATGGAGCAGCACCAGACCTCTCCCGACCCGCAACCGCAGATGCACCCACTGAGGTCCCAACACAGGCACCGGCCAAGAGAAACCGAACCCCAACCTCAACCTCTGATGCTGGGTCCACTCTAGGACTAGCCAAGAGACCTACGCGCAAAACCCATAAGACCACTAACCTTAACCTGCGCCAACTCTCACAGCAGAGCGTCACCCGCAAACCAGACCACACGAGTTCGGCGTCAGAGGCGACGGACGTTGAAATGAGCGAGTCCTCTTCTGCGTGATAGGACAACACCCATACAACACTAGCGGTAATCAGCCGCACACACCAGCTCAAGGTATACTTATTGCCTGGGCCAATGTTGGTAAGAGCTCACCTAGCCACATCGCAATCTTACAACTTGCATGTGAAACAAAGGTAGACGTTGTATGCGTCCAAGAACCCTTCACCTGCTTAGATTCCAAAACCTCAACACACCCTGGATATAACTTGCATGCCCCAGTGACTAATTGGGGCCACAATATCCCTGAAACTAGAGAAGCACCTCGCCCCCGGGTCATGACCTATGTCCGCAAAGACTATAGACTTAAGTCTGAAGTTATCTTCCCAAAAATTAACCGAGACCTGCTCTGGGTTAAGGTGAATGGCTACTCAATTCTCAACGTCTACCGCCAACCCGTTAGTACTGGAGCCTTACATTATGTAAGGGGCTGAAGCCCTGATAGGTGTTCCTTGGCCTGTGGCCTTCCGTGGAATCTTCGGTGGAACCTTGGTGGAACCTTCGAGAACCTCAAGAACACCAGCGAAGCTTCTCGCAGCACACCACTATGTATATCAGAGATGCTTTGCTCTTAGATAGCTTTCCTCTCTATCGAATTCATCACTGTTTACCTTGCACTTATGGTCAATCCATCGCACCCTTACACTCTTGCATCTTTCGACAGCTTCAATTTCAACCTCCACAAATGGCTCCTTGTCAACTTCGACTGCTCAGCCTTCTTCGTGAAGCGGCGCAAAGATCTCATAGATACGTATAGCATTACTCCTAGCTATTTGAGGAATGAGTATACGGAGTCTGGACTAGTGACGGACTATCGCGATTGGCAGATTCCGCTGGGGAGGCGATTCAGGAGCTTGAAGATGTGGTTTATGATGAGGAGTTATGGGATTAACGGCTTGAGGGCCTTCATCAGGAAGCATGTGGATTTGGGGACGTATTTCCATGGCCTCCTTAAGACACGACCAGAGATCTTTAGCGTCACGACGGAACCGGCCTTTGGTCTCACAACGTTTCAGATCCTGCCTTCGGCGCCCTCTTCCGCGGCAGCAAACCAACCCGACCCAGCTCACCAAGCCTACACAAACGACTTCACGTCCAACGCTGAGGCGCAGTACCAGGAAGATGTCAACCGTAGGACCAAGGAGGTGTATGAGGAGGTTAATGGTAACAGAGAATACTTCTTAACAAGTACGGTCGTCTGCGGCAAGTACATCATCCGTGTTGTTAGTGCGAATGAGAAGGCGGAGGAGAAATGGCTCAAAGGTGTGTTTGAGGAGATTTTGGGAGCGGTGGAGGAGACTGCGAGATCTTGAAGGATGTTTGAAATGATATTGAGGGACGTGGAGGTTGTCAAACAGTCTTTCGGTGCTTAAGGTGTTGGTGGTGGTAGGCATGAAGATTCTTAGATTCTGCTTTTGTAATAAGGGCGATGGACTGATAGATTGCTATTTATCTTGGACTTCACTCAACACTGGTAGCGCTATAGTGAAGTGGAGATGCATGTGTGCAGATGCTTTGTCATCCGCGCCTGCCCTGGTAGGCGGTAAGATGATAGATGCTAATCTCATGCGAGCACTTAGCTTTTGGCAGTGCTCTCACTTTGTGGCCTTCCTTTCCTAGACATCCTCACATCACACTCCCTGGACGATGCACACTCATGTCAGTACTGCGAGCATATCTTTGTCGACTTACCAGAGGTTTGTGATGGTTTTAACTTCAAGTATATTTTTGGCTTCGGCCTGGACATCGGCGCAGTCAAGGTAGCTGTACAGGCTAAGTGCACATTCCTTTCCAGGGCAATAGACATCGACCCAGAGCTGCTGGCATTCGATACAAGAGGGCGTCTTTGGAACAGTAGCATTGCATGTCTCCCCGGTCGATCACGAGCAGGAAGAAGTCCTGGGCCGTGATGTGGTCCGGGAAGGTGGAGATGAAAGATTTGGCGCCCTTGAAGAAGGATACGCTGCCGATCGTGAAGTACGTCATATCCAGGGTCTTGGGCGTGCTCAACAGCTCGCGATCATAGGTGGAGATGAACGAGAAGCTGATCGACATCTTGTCCGCGGTAGTGCGTGCGATCAAGAACAACAAGCTGCCCGCAAGCTCGCAGGTGCTCAAGAAGAGGATCAACGTCAGCCGCACTACGTGTACATCGACAATAATGACAACGAGCAGGCAAATTTCATACCAGTAGATCGTGTGCATATCAATTGTCCGCCTTAGACTTTCCTAATTTTAGCGATAATTGAATTAAAAGATTTTAAGCCACTATACCTGAAGCTGCATTTGGGGCATCGGTTAAGGATTGTAGTTCCCTCATACGCTCCGCGCAGCTGCATAGCTGTGAACGGCATCTCGAAATTGCTGCACTCAGGACAAGCTTGAAAGGTTTCTTGGCCCATGTCTCTATCTAATCATCGTCGACAGTCTGAATCTTGGCCCGCTTCTGCTGAAGGGCGGAAGGGCACGAATTCGGCTTAAAAGTTGTTTGGATTGACGAGGGCCAGTTGTCTACAGCTTCCTGCTAATAGCCTGCGCGCCTATTCAAGTTCTCTGGGCGTGCATGTGCAGACATACGTGTAACCATTGCATGCTACCCTATTCAAAAAGAATCTAAGGTGTGGCGTAGTTCTCGAACTTTCTACAGCGGCTTTGGGCGTGTTACGACGGTGAGCGCTAGTAGCTGAGGATAGCGCTGACGTGAGATAAAGTTCCTGGGCAACTATATAGTCAGCCTGTGACACTTATCCGAACCACGTAACGTTCATCCTCAGCTGAGGAGTGTGAGCACTGCAAAACATGAGTTTGACATGTCCGAAGAAGGTTGGCTATAAGGATGGTAAACCTCGTTGGGAACGACGAGCGACCGGTAGTTCTGGTAGGAGGAGGAAACAGCCAGAGTTGGCATCTCCGATGGCTCTAGTTGACGAACGAGGTGGTGGGGCTCAGATTAGAGAGTGTGTTGAGAGTGGTGAGTGGGTGGTGTTTGGCGGGCGGGCATGAGAGTGATCTATGAACACCTGTCGTCGGGCAGGGAGTGCACGCGGGCTAATAGATAGTAGCTTCTGGATTAGTATATCCCAGTAGTGCGCGACTGTCATGTGTTGGGTGCGAACGGCCGTATCGTGGTGAGCGCGGGTGGCAGTCTTGTGTGGAGTGTGGAGGGCAGTCATGCGCGGAGTGCGGATGGCAGTGTGCAGGGTGCGGCTGGCGGTGCGCGGGGTGCAGATGGCGGAGCGCGGGGTGCGGACACGAGGCGTAGGGAGTATGG
>Ga0265797_10009983_pt1 | contig 12175 bp, 10 predicted proteins | sample P2T30metagenome_FD_192433 | JGI IMG/M metagenome (GOLD analysis project Ga0265797, IMG submission 192433) | Plant litter microbial communities from East Loma Ridge, Irvine, California - P2 T30 | ecosystem: Environmental > Terrestrial > Plant litter > Unclassified | place: USA: California... | reverse complement strand
TGCATTTTCATAACCAATATGGGTGTTGAGTGCGGTTACCAGCATCAAAGATTTGTCTACCAGTTCTTTAATTCTTGGTTCGTTCGGCTCAATTCCAACTGCACAGTGATCGTTAAATGAAACCATAGAATCTGCCAGCAACTGAGCAGACTGCAAAAAGTTGGCTGCCATCACCGGTTTGAAAACGTTCAACTCATAATTTCCCTGCGTCCCTGCGAAAGAAATTGTTGTGTCATTTCCAAGAACTTGTGCACATACCATTGTAATTGCCTCATTCTGAGTAGGATTTACTTTTCCCGGCATAATAGAAGAACCCGGCTCGTTTTCCGGGATGTGGATTTCGCCAATACCTGATCTTGGCCCGGATGCCAAAAGTCTGATGTCCTGAGCAATTTTGTAAAGCGAAACGGCCAGTTGTTTAAGTGCCCCATGAGATTCAACAATTCCGTCGTGCGCAGCCAAAGCTTCAAACTTGTTCGGAGCTGTTACAAACGGAAGTCCGGTGAAATCTGCAATGTATTTTGCGACTAAAACGTCGTAACCTTTCGGTGTGTTCAACCCCGTTCCAACAGCGGTTCCGCCAAGAGCCAATTCTTTAAGGTGATCCAACGTATTATTGATTGCCTTTTTCGCATAATCCAACTGTGCTACATAGCCGGAAAACTCCTGCCCAAGCGTCAAAGGCGTTGCATCCATAAGATGAGTCCGGCCAATTTTAACAATATGCTGGAACTTTTTTGCTTTCTCGTCCAGCGTATTCCTAAGTTTTTCCAGTGCCGGCAATGTTTCTTTAACAACCTTAGTGTATGCAGCGATGTGCATTGCGGTAGGAAATGTATCGTTGGAAGACTGTGATTTGTTCACATCATCATTCGGGTGAACAAACGTTTTTTCACCAAGATTGCCGCCGTTCAGGACGTGTGACTTGTTGGCTATTACCTCGTTGACATTCATATTGGACTGTGTCCCAGATCCTGTTTGCCAAATTACCAGCGGAAATTGGTCGTACAGTTTTCCTTCCAGAATTTCGTCGCAGACTTTCCCGATGAGGTCTCTTTTTTCGTCAGAAAGAACGCCCAGTTCAGCATTGGTGTACGCTGCGGCTTTCTTCAGGTAGGCAAAAGCGTCTATTATTTCCCGCGGCATGCTGCCTTCAGGTCCTATTTTAAAATTATTTCTGGAACGCTCTGTCTGTGCACCCCAGAATTTCTCTGCCGGCACCTGCACGTCGCCCATTGTGTCTTTTTCGATTCTGAAACTCATTATTTTATATTTATTTATTTTAGGAGTTGTTTGATATTAATTATTTGGAGCTATTTCTCGCTTTCCGCTGCAATCTTTTTGCTCGGCATAGCCTCACAAAAAGGATTTCCACTGCAATCGGGGCTATTTGCCCGGGCAATTATTACAACTTTTTATAATAACTTCAACTGGTTTTTACAACCTTACGAAATTACTAAAAACTAAAATTTCAGCAAAATGAAAAAAATCAATCGCGAAATTTTGCCAAATAAAATAAAAACATCTACTTTTGCTCAAAATAAATAGCATTATGATGTTATCAGCGTTTTGGCCGTTTTACCAATTTTTATGGACAGTTTATTTCTTCACAATGTTCTTGTGTGGATTTTGGTGTATTTTTATGTTCTTCGGATTTATCGTACCACTTTGGTTAACAGAAGGTGTAGCGGAATATTTCGGGAAAATCAATAAGAATTTTGATCCGGAACAGGTGAGATACAAAAAGCTTTACGAGCAGGAAGGTGTAGAAGTGATTTACCAAAGGCCTGCAGGTGAAAAACCGGCAAGTCACGGTCACCACCATTAATCTGGCAATTTTCTTTTCGTGAGAGATTGCGCTCAAAGCGAAACAATATATATTTAAATCCATTCTTTCTTGAGAATGGATTTTTTATTTTAAAACGAACGCTTTCTAGAATTTCAAGTCATGATTCCTGTCTCTTTTTTCTTGATTCATAATTCCGTATCTTTGCACTTTAAAAATTTAATATGTCCAAGTCATTAATTCCGAAACTGGAAGCGATAAAACAACGATATAATGAGGTCGCAGATCTTATCATCCAGCCGGATGTGATCACAGACCAAAAAAGATATTCCACACTCAACAAAGAATACAGCGATCTGGGAAAGATCGTAAAAGTATTCGACGAATATAAAGGTGCTCTTGATACCATTGCAGAATCCGACGAGATCATTGCCGACGGTTCCGATAAGGAATTTGTAGAAATGGCAAAGCAGGAGAAATATGAAGCAATGGATAAACTTCCGGAATTTGAAGAACAGTTAAAATTTCTTCTTATTCCAAAAGATCCAACTGATGACAAAAACGTAATCGTGGAACTTCGTGCCGGAACCGGTGGCGATGAAGCGGCTATTTTTGTAGAAGATGTTTACAGAGCTTATGCAATGTACTTCAAGACCAAAGGTTGGAAACACGAAATCACAGATTCCAGCGAATCTACCAAAGGTTATAAAGAATTGATCCTTAAAGTTGAAGGTGAAGGCGTTTACGGAATTATGAAATTCGAATCCGGCGTTCACCGTGTTCAGCGTGTTCCCGAAACCGAATCCCAAGGCCGTGTTCATACTTCTGCAATAACAATTGCCGTTTTGCCAGAAGCAGAAGAAATTGATTTTGAATTGAATCCTGCAGACATCGAAATGCAGACTTCACGTTCAGGAGGTGCTGGTGGGCAAAACGTAAATAAAGTTGAGACAAAAGTGCAGCTGACGCACAAACCTTCCGGAATGGTTGTGGTTTGTCAGCAAGCCCGTTCTCAGTTGGCGAACAGAGAGTTGGCGATGGAAATGCTCCGTACCAAATTATACGATATTGAAGTTCAGAAGTCGGTTGGCGATATCGCAGCACAGCGGAAATCTATGGTGTCAACCGGTGACCGTTCTGCAAAGATCAAAACTTATAATTATCCGCAGGGAAGAGTGACGGATCATAGAATCAACAAATCTATGTACAACCTCGACGCTTATATGAATGGTGATATCTCTGAAATGATTGATGCAGTAATTATGGCAGAGAATGCTGAAAAATTAAAAGGAGAAGAAGAAGGAATCTCTTAAAATAGATTTGAGAATTATACGTTCGATAAGTTATAATTATCAATGTAAAAATCAATAAATAAAAAGAGCCCAATGAAGCATTTTCATTGGGCTCTTTTTATTTTACCTTATCTACACCTCTCAATCCATTGAAACGTATGCCGTATTTCCAATTACAGTAAGCAAAAAATTGGTACATCCGGTACTCAAAGTCGAAACCGTAGTTTTCATTTGGATCATAGTCGATGGCGGCTTCGTAAAAGTTACGATTGACACCGGAATAGAATCTGTTGTTCCATTCTGTGACCAAAATTGTATTGCGGGATTTCAGGCTGCTTTCCGTGAACATGGACTTTGGCTGCGCTCGCGAAGCAACGAAGTTTTCATATTCTGCATCAAAAACAGTAATTTCCCATTCGTCTGCAGAGTCGGTTTTCTTTTGTGTGGCGATGGACGGTTTCTGATCTTCCAATTTCGGTTTTGAACTTGTAGAACAAGACCAGATGAACGCGGAAATGATGGCGATGAAGATTACATTTTTCATTTTATTAAATCATAATTTATTTTAACATACAACCGTTCCAAAGGTTTGAAACGGTTGTATGTATTTGAAATTATTGTTATTATGTTATGGCGTTGGATCCTTCTGCAATACCACAAAGGCCGGGAAGTGATCGGAATATCCGCCGGTGAACTGATCGCCGGACCACGAACGGAAAGGGTAGCCTTTGTAATTTCCCTCTTTTGTGACGAGATAAGCCGGGGCAAAAATCTCCGCTTTGAAAACGGTGTAATCTTTTCTCACCTCTTTGTTTGGCGAGTAGAGGTTAGCTGAAACAATGATCTGGTCGAACAAATTCGGTGAATCCTGATAAGCCAGTGACGCTACACCATTTTTGTATAAAGGATACATCAGGTTCAGATAATGATTGTCTTCCGAAAGGTCTTTGGGATTGCCAACTGCTTTCAGATAGTTTTTAAGACTCGGACTTACAGGATCATCGTTAAAATCTCCCATTGCAAACATTTTTGTTGAAGGATCCAAAGCTTTCACACTGTCCATAACCTGCTTCAGTGTTGTAGCGGCAGCATTACGCTTTGGCAGGGAAGCTGCTTCGCCACCTCTTCTGGAAGGCCAGTGGTTAAGAAAGAAGGCCTCTTTTTTCCACGATTTGGATGGCGTAAATCTCCTTTTCTGATAGATGAAACCAACATCTATTCCTCTGTAATCGTAAGAGTTAAAATGAACCACGCCGTAATCATATTTGGCCAGGACAGGCTCTTTCACAAGGTCTTCCATTACCTGACGGTTTTCAACTTCTATAAGTCCTACAACTACAGGAGCGGTATTGGTGTAAGCTCTTCCCATTTCGGAAATCACTTTGGCTTCGTTTACGAGTTTCTGCTTATAAATTCTGTCATTGTAATTTTTACCGCTTTTTGGGGTAAACTCTTCCGAACCACCTTGTATTCTCACCACTTTTTTGCCAATCAGCGACTGGTCGTTCCACGGGCCTGGGTAGTCCTTTTCTGTGACTTCAAGATATTTAACCGAATCCAAAGGAACACTTCTGTGGAATGCAGGGTTGCTGATGTCTTTCGTACCATCAATATAGTCCGCAGAGCGTACAGTGTCCCAAAGATTTTCTACATTCAGAAATCCAACGGTTGCAGCCCTTACCTGTTTTTTCTGCTGTGCAAATAATAAGGAAATACTGAAAATAGCAATAATGCTAAAAAGATTTTTCATAAGAAGATTTTATTTTTTTTATACGTCTTATGGTTTTTGCCTGATCTATTTTGATGTTTTAAATAAAGCCACTCCATAAAATATATGTAAGGCTACAAAAGTAATTTTTTTTGAATTATTGCAAAATAAAAATATGATGTTTTTGATATTTGATAAGAATGTTGCAATTAATTGACAATTTGTTAAAATAAAAAAAATGTTAAAAAGTATTAATTAATGAAAATTTATTTACATTTGCCTTCCGTGTATAACGGACTTTATATTAGAAAAAAGAGTAAACAAAACCTAATTGATTTATGATTAAAAAATTATCATTAATCTCCTTATTCACAATGCTTCCGGCATCATTTTACTATGCACAGACTACGGTTTTTGCATACCTGAAAGATGCTGACGGGAAACCGGTAGAAAGAGCACAAGTTGACCTGAAAGGAGAAGGTAATGGTGTTTCGGCAGACAAAATTGGATATTTCCAGTTTGTAGATTTAAAAACCGGACATTATCAGATTGTGGTAACAAAACCAAATTTCGAGACAAAAACACTGGAATTTGATATTACTACAGAAAAAAGAAAAGACCTGGGAGTTATCACACTCTATTCAACCCTAACCGGAGCAGACCAAGGTCTGGCAATTCTGGATAACGGGGATGATGAAGGCGGCGGGCAGACTTCTACAGTTGGTCTTTTGCAATCGTCACAGGATGTTTTCAACAGAATTGCAAGTTTTGATCTGGGCGCTTACTGGTTCAGACCAAGAGGTGTAGACGGGAGAACTTCTGAGAATATGCTGAATGGTGTTTCTATGGTAAAATCTGATAATGGAAATGTAGATTTCTCTAACTGGGGTGGTCTTAACGAAATTGTAAGATATCCTGAAATTGCTGCCAATCATTCGCCATCCGAATATGCTTTCGGTGGTTCAAGCGGTGTTATCTATAAAAACACAAGAGCCAGCGAGTACAGAAAAGGTTTTCAGGCTGTATACTCAATTACTAACAGAAATTACAGACAGAGAGTTTCTTTGAGATATACTTCTGGTATGTCAAAAAGCGGCTGGGCATTCACCTTGATGGGTGCAAAACGTTGGGCAGAAGAAGGAATCCAAGACGGTACTTTCTATGATGCTTACGGAACATATTTAGGTGTTGAAAAGAAAATCAATGACAATCATACGATTACATTCAACGCTTTTGCTTCGCCTACAAGAAGATCTACTTCCAGTCCCAATACACAGGAAGTTTACGATTACAGAGGTGTTCACTACAACTCTTATTGGGGATGGCAAAATGGTGAAAAAAGAAACGAAAGGGTAAGAAAAGGTTTCCAGCCTATCTTCCAGCTTCAGGATTTCCTGAAAATCAATAAAAATTCCAATTTATGGACATCTGTATCTTACCAGTTTGGTAAAGACAGCGGATCCAGATTGGATTGGCAAAATGCGAGTAACCCATCACCTACTTATTACAAAAAATTACCAAGTTATTACTCTAACAGTATAGATTATAACGCTTATCATAATAGTACAGATCCTGCACTATATCAGCTATTAAAAGAAGGTCGTGATGCGGCTATTGACAATTGGGCTAATAATAACCAAGATGTTACTCAGATCAATTGGAATAATCTATATGCAATAAACCGCAATAAAGATTCTTTTGATCAACAGGAAATGCTTACAAAATATGGTCTTACAGGAAACAGAGCAAAATATTTCCTTGTGAATGATGTAAGTGATGATAAAATCTGGAATGCGGCAACACATTATACCTACAACTTTACAGATAAATCTAAATTCTTACTGAACGTTTCATATCAGAATTTCCGTTCCGAATATTACAGAGAAGTTGAGGATATGTTGGGTGCAGATTATGTGCTTGGAGTTGATCCATTTGCAGACTCAAACAGAAAAGGATCTTCAGGTCTCTATAATATGAATGATACCAACCTTGCGAAACACGTTGGAGATAGAATCGGTTATAACTACATTTTAAGAAGACAGGAAGTAAAAGTAAATCCGGGAGTTAAATTCTCTACAGGAAATTTTGATGTTTTTGTAAGCGGTTTATTTGGATACTCTACTTCTAACAGAGAAGGTTTATTCCAGCATTATCTTTATCAAAACAATTCTCTTGGACAAAGTAAAGACTACAATTATTGGAATTACGGTTTGAAAAGCCAAGTTGTTTATAGAATTAATGGTAGAAACTTCCTAGTTTATAATGGAGCATATTTTACACAAGCACCATTCTTGGAAGATATTTTCATTAATCCAAGGAATAATAACTACTCAGCTCCTGGTATTAAAAATGCAAAAGTGAGTGCCAATGACTTGAGCTATGTTGTTTCTACTCCTAAAATGAAGCTAAGAGTAACAGGTTATCTTGTTGATACAGAGGATGACACAAACGTTCAGAGATTTTTCGCGGATGGACTTAGCCTTGCTACCGGTTCTAATGATGAAAATACGGGTGATGCAGGACAAACAGCAAGTGCTTTCGTTGTACAGACAATGTCCAATGTAAACAAGAGAAATATGGGAGCGGAATTGGGTGTTGATTATAAAATCCTTCCAACGCTTTCTTTCCAAGGGGTAGCAAACTGGGGAGATTATACTTACAGAAACAATCCGACTGTTTATTTTGCGTCAGATGTAGTAGCAGCTCCGTATGTTGATTATGGAAAAACAAACATCAAAGGAATGAAAGTGGGAGGCACACCTCAGAAAGCTTTCTCTGCAGGATTACGTTACAGCGATCCACATTATTGGTGGGTAGGTGCTAACTGGAATTATCTTGATGATAATAATCTGGATCCAAATGCCATTACAAGAAGTGACGAATGGATTCAAAATAATGCAAGCAGCACACCAATCACCACTCTTGATCAGGATAAACTTGAATACTACATGAGTCAGAAAAAGCTACCATCTGCGCATTTTATTAATGCGAATGTTGGAAAGTCATGGATTTTTGGCAAATATTATTTATTGATTTCTGCTTCTGTTAACAATATTTTGGATAACACAAAATATATAACTGGTGGATTTGAACAAATAAGAAATACCAACGGAAACGTAGATTTTGAAAATGATTTTAATAGTAAAACCCCGAACTTTGCACCTAAATACTGGTACACACAAGGGCGTTCGTATTTTGTAAACTTACAAGTTAGATTCTAAACAACAATTTTAAAAAAGCAATAAAATGAATATAAAAAAATACTTCAAAATAAGTCTTGGTGCGGCTGCTTTAATTGCCACCCAAGTTTCGTGTATCCAGGATGATAATTGGGATGCACCAGAAATTACGTGTACAAATAAGTGGGATGCACCAACAAAGACTATGGCAGAAGTTATAGCAATGGCTAACGTTATTCCTGCAAATAATTATTCAGATGGTAATCCAAAGCAAATTCCGGCAGATGATCCTGCTGTTGCAGGTGACGAGATTATTTTTGATGCCTACGTGGTATCATCTGATGCGGGAGGTAACTTCTACAAAACAATTTCCATTCAGGATAAGCCTGTAAATCCAACTGTTGGATTGGCAATCGGAATCAATAAATCTATGACATATACCGATTTCCCTGTTGGAGCACATATCAGAATCAAAGCTAACGGAATGGTTATTGGAAAATCATTTAATACAATACAGTTGGGAGTAAAAGATCCTAACTACCCATTAGGAAGAATTCCAGAATCTATTATTGGAAGATATCTTTCAGGCGTTTGTAATGGTAACGGTCTAGAGATTGTAGACATTGTACCGACGGTTGTCACAATTAAACAATTAAATGAAGCAGCTGCTACAGGTGACAAATTCCTGAATACTTTAGTTAAAGTAAAAAATGTTCAATTCTCAGATACTCAAATTGGTCTTCCTTTAATGGCGTCTGATGCTTCTGGAGCACTTATAGATACGGACAGAACAATTACAGATGGTACTGGTTCTGCTGTAATAAGAACTGATGGATTCTTCAAAGCAACTTCTTATCGTATTCCGAATAAAAGTGGTGAAATTACTTTTGTAGCAAGTAAATACAATGCTAATTACCAAAATATCATCAGAGGTACAAGTGATATCAACCTTACAAATGATTTGCCCGCAAAGATTTTTATGGAAGGATTTGCCAACTTGACTGACAATGCTTGGACAGCATTTAGTGTTGCAGGTGCACAAGTTTGGGGAACAACTACTTTTGGAAGCCCTGCACCTTCTGCATATATGAGTGGATTGGGTAGTATAAATGAAGATTGGCTTATTTCAAAATCAATTTCTTTGGCTGGAGATTATTCTACTATCAGTCTTACTTTCGAGTCAGATGGCAGATATCCAGGTAATCCACTCGAGGCATATATTACAACAGATACATATTCTGGAGGTAATCCAACAGGATTAACTTGGACGAAACTAAATGCAGCTTTTGACACTGATTTAAATACTTTCTTCCCTAATGGTGGAACATGGGCAAGTTCAGGTGTTATAGATTTAAAAGCTTATGCAAATAAAAATGTCAGAATTGCCTTCAAATATACTAATCCATCATCTTCTACAGCTACGGCTTGGGAGGTAGATAATATTAAAATTTTAGGTACAAAATAGTAAAAAACTTAGAATATCAATAAAAAGACCGCTAATTGCGGTCTTTTTTGTTTTAGAATATCCCGGAATTCTGAGTCTTCATCTTCCGCCAAAGTTTTCTTCCAAAAAATAAAACGAGAACAATTAATGCAATTGCAGCAATAAAAGCAAGCACAGGAAGAAAAATTGAAAGTACAGACATCACTCCCGCTCCGGCAGTTTCTGTAGTGGCAATCAGGTTATTTCCAATGCCCGCTGTTGTCGCAGTGGAAGCTGCCCGCGTTCCGGCAAATCCAGACGCAATCGTTGCAGCTGTTCCGCCACCAGCTATTAATGCCAAAGCCCATTGAGGAAATGTTCCAAGTTCCATAAACTGGCTGGCGAAAAGGACGGAACCTGCAATTGTTGCCAACGGAATGGATAATGTGTCAAGAAAATTATCAACAACAGGAATGTAATAAGCAAGGATTTCGATCACTGTTGCAACTGCTGTTGTTATTAATGTCGGCAATCCGGAGAGCCATTCAAAGTTGTCTCCCATTGGTATCCAGCCAAAATAAGATGCCAGACTGACTGCAAATAAAGGTAGAAAAACACGGAATCCTGAGGCGGCAGCCAATCCAATTCCGATAAAAGTACTCAGTAAATAAGGTAAGATATCAGCCATTTGTAATTTGTTTGTGATTAAAATTACAAATAAAAACAGAACTGTAATAAAAAAATTAAATTCTGAAAACGGATGAGATGATGCTAGAGGTCCGTCTCGAATTATTCAGATTTCTTCCTGCAGAGATTTAAAAACTGGGTTTCGACTAAAGAAAAAGTTTCCGGCATTTCTTTGGAAGCCCAAAAAATCATCACTATAGATTTTTCCCCGAAAGCGTTCATATAAGTCACTTTGTTTAATCTGTATGATTCTCTCAACAATCTTTTGATGCGATTTCGGTCAACTGCTTTTTTGAAAAATTTCTTCCCAACAGAAACACCAATTCTATGGTTCGGAACAGAAAAACTGTCAGTCGATTTGATATGAATAACCCGAATACTGTCTACAGTAAGCCATTTTCCCTTTTTAAACAGGTGATCAATTTCTGATTTTCTTTTCAGTTTTTCGTGTGTGGGGAAACTGTTATTTGGCATCGGAAATTATTTCTTTTCCCGTTAAATAATTAATCACTTCGGCAGCAGCATAAAGCCCGAAAAGTGCAGGAATAAAACTGATGGTACCGTAAAACGAACGCTTAAAGTTAGCGCCATCAGTCATTTTCAGGCTTTCTTCATCTTGCAGTTCGGTCGAGAAAACACAGCGGAAACCTTTGTCTATCTTTTCTTTTTTCAGGCGCTTTCTTACTTGTCTCGCAAGCAGGCAGTTGTTGGTTTTGTGAATGTCTCGCACCAGCACTTTGCTCGGATCAGATTTACCGCCCGCTCCCATAGACGAAACAAGTTTTGTTTTACTCCGTCTGCAGGCAATGATTAAAGCAATTTTTGGAGTTAAAGAATCGATGCAGTCCAAAACATAATCAAATTTTTCCGATTTGATGATTTCGGCCATTCTTTCAGGCTCCAGAAACTCATTGATTTTTGTGAGATCAAGTTTTGGATTGATATCCATCAATCGGTTCCCAACCAGATCTACTTTGTGTTGCCCAACTGTAGAATGGAGCGCCGGCAATTGCCTGTTAATATTGGTGATATCCACAACATCACCATCCACAATGATCATTTTGCCAATGCCAGCTCTCGCAAGAAATTCAGCTGCGAAAGAGCCAACGCCGCCCAGGCCAACGACCAAAACCTTGGCATTTTGAAGTTTTGTAATGCCTTCTTCTTTTATAAGTAATTCGGTGCGTTCCAGCCAAAATTTATCCATTATCAACAATAAGATTTAAGTTTTCCCACATTTGATTGTTAAGATTTTCGATGGAGAGCGATTTGATCTCAGAAACTTTTTCATAAAGTTGACTGATTTCAAAATCAGAATCGTCGGTTTCCAGAAATAATCTTTGGATGGGAATATTTTTAATAATACGATGCAAAGATAAGTTTTCTAATGCTGCATAACCAAAACTGAGATAAAACCCGGCGTCCAAAAGTTCTTCTGCAATATTTTCTTTTTTATTAAAACCGTGAATCACTAAAGGCACATTCGCATTTTTATAATGTAAAATTTGAGAAAACCGTCTCACACAGTGAATTGTTATTGGTTTCTTTATGTCTTGAGCCCAGGAAATATGTGCTTTGAAAACCTCATTTTGGAGCTTATCATCAATGTCAATTAATCCATCCAAGCCACATTCGCCTATCGTAAGGCAGTTTTGTGAAAGAGAAATATTTTTGATTCTTTCAAAATCCTCTTTCCAGTTTGTGCTGATGTCTTTTGGATGAAGACCGGCGGAAAATGTACCAGCAGGTATTTCCTCATTGAGATCCAGGTTGTAGATGCCAGTGTTGTTTTTTTTATGATGGTGAAAATCCAGAAAATCCATATCCAAAGATAATGAATCTTCTATTTTTTGACTCATTTGATTGTATAAAAAAATGCTTATACAGTTACGCTGGATCTGCAGCCCGACTTGAGTGGAGCTCATCTGCCGAAGGCAGATAGCGGGAACGGAAGGCGGAAAAAGCTGCCCAAATTTTTTTTGTTATTCTTATAGCAACGATATTTGATAATCTTTTGTAATAATTCGAAATAAATGTTAAATTTACATTCTATCCTTAAAACAAATGAAAAAAAAATTTACTGAAAAACAGATCAAAATT
>Ga0265797_10009982_pt1 | contig 12175 bp, 11 predicted proteins | sample P2T30metagenome_FD_192433 | JGI IMG/M metagenome (GOLD analysis project Ga0265797, IMG submission 192433) | Plant litter microbial communities from East Loma Ridge, Irvine, California - P2 T30 | ecosystem: Environmental > Terrestrial > Plant litter > Unclassified | place: USA: California... | reverse complement strand
TGATAATCGCAGACAAACTAAATTCCCGTCTTCATACTTTGCCTTGCTATGTTGCTAGTATCCCTGATTGTAGTCAACCCCACCCCAACAAGTCGTCCTCTAATAGTAAACTTACTCCACAAGGCCGGCCCACAGACTCTCCCTCTCTATTACCAATACCCTTTTCATTTGTAATTATTAACAAGGGAATCCTATATCCCGACTATAAGATCCCACCTTCACCCTAAGCAAACCATCCCATTCCAAGCATCGCCCAGCACCATCACCCATCAAACGCTCAAAGCGTCCAACCCAACTATGACCCCTCCCACCCGAACCCTCGTCGTCTTCGGCGCTGGCCCAGGCATCGGCGACCACATCGCCGCGCAATTTGCCCTTTCCACACCCCTAACGCACATTGTGCTTCTCGCGCGAAACACGACCCGGCTCAGCACCTCGGACGCGCCCTTTGTCTCCTCCCATAACGCCTCAATCAAAGTATCCACCCTCGGCATCGACCTATCCGACATTGCCTCCATCCCGGGCGTCTTGGCCCAACTGGATTCCTTGACTGCAGGAGAAGACGTCGAAGTGATACTCTTCAACGCGGCGAGGATACGAGCGGCTTCGCCTTTGGAGTTTGAGGTTGGGGAGATTGAGGAGGATTTAAGGGTATGTACTATTTCTTACTGTTTTTTTTAGTGAGAGAGCATTGCTAATGTATATGTGTTTTTGTGTGTGTGTGTGTATACAGACGACAACACTATCCCTCTTCTTGATTTCCCAACATTACATCCCTCGTCTGCAATCTCTCGCCTCCAATCCTTCCCTCAAACCCGCGTTCCTCGTGACCAACAGCCACCTCCCCTGGGACCCAGTCCCCCAGCTCCTCTCTCTCAGTATTGCCAAGGCGGCGCAGAAGAATCTGGTGGATAGCTTGTATCGCGAGTTTAGCGGCAGTGGTGTGCATGTGGGCTTGCTCCATGTGGAGGGGGTAGTGGCGCCTGAGAACAAGGTACTAAATCCCAAGACGATTGCAGAGAGGGCAGTCAAGTTTTGGGAGGGTGGTGTAGCGGGCGGAGAAGGGATTAGGATTAGGGAGTAAGGGTAGGAGGATAGGGTAGGGAGGTGGAGAAAGTAGCCATGTAGCTGACATTACCTTATGCTTCTTGGGATATGTTTTCCATGGCTTGGCGAGTGGAAGGGGCGTGATATGATGACAGACTAAAAAGGCAAGTTTGCTCCCGCGCTCCCACCTACTAGCTTCAAATTTCACCAACAGCACCAACACAGCATGTGAATTCTTAACAATCTCAATTCATCCTACGTGTCCGCCAGGCCAATGCAAACAAAAGATCCTTAACAGCACCACCCACCGTCCAATCCCGCTTTTCTCGCCCAACACAAACTGCCAATAAGATGTATTACCAAATGCGCACCAAGTTCACGCAAACAGACAAAAAGCTATCAAAGCCCACCCCTTCCACCGAAAGAAAATTGTGAAAGGTGAAAAAAAAACTCCATCCCGTGCAGTAGTTTCTCCAAGCCTCCTCAGATGTCCATTTCCACCGCCATGCTAAGCTGCAAGAAGAAAAAGAAGAAGTTGAAGTAAGGGTTTATGTGGAAGAAAAGGCAAGTGCCGTCGGTCCGGTCTCTGGGAGAGCAGCCAAAGAAGAGAAAGACGAATTTGTTGTTACAGGTGGTATGCAGATGATGACAAGGCCGGGTTGTGTGGGTCCTGGGATTATCGGATGCTTGTATGCCGACCGCATGGTGTGTACGTAGGTTGCCTGGGTGTATGAAAGTGGTAGAGAGGAAGGAAGAAGAAAAAGTCATCCAGGACGTCGATACAGTCGTGTCGCGAGGAAAAACGTAGATTTGCATTGTTGAAAACGTCCTTGGCTTGGCTTGGAAGGGTAGTACTGTCAATACACCAAACATGAGCCACAACCCGTGGACTGCGACCAGTTGTCCCATATCACGCCCTACGCCTACGCCTGCAGTTTGATCGTGTGTATTGGATTACCAGGCATTTGGCCGTTTCCTTCTAATAGTAGATCATCAATGGGAAGCGTGGTTGAAAGAGAAACGATTGCTGCGAGATGCCTATATCTCGACAGTCTTGAGTCCTTCCGCTTCCTTGGCAGTGACGGGACTCTTGAGCGACGCTCGCTCCGGCTTGGTGTCCTTGTTTTCCTTGTCACTGCCTATGCTCGCGCGGGGGGTAGGCAGCTCGTCGCTTGGTCTTGGGGTGTTGTCGACGGAGATGAGGTTCTCGGCGGGTGTGGTAGTCTTGGAGTCAAGGTTGGGCTGTACGCGGGCAGGTTGCGGGTTTTCCTCGGCAACGCGAGCTAGCGGGCTCGAGAGCTTGCCCCGTGGGCTGACGCCTTTTGGTGGTTTTGACAGGCGATGAGGGGTGCGACCACGGTCTTCGGGTACCATGACGGGACTGTGGTACGGACTGCTCGCAGTGCTGCTAGGAACAACCATGCCTGGGGCGTTGGGGTTGACGCGCAGGCCGCTGTTCGGCCGCTTCTTGTTCTGTGGTCGCCGGCCGTGCTTTTGGTCACACCTCCATCGGAGAACTTCCAGATAGGGTGGTTCTACGTTCTGGCCCTTGAAGGCAAGGAGTTTGAGCTCGCCGGTTTCCTCGTCCATGTGTACGTCTTTGGAGGCGAAATCATCAGCGACCATGGCTAGCAGGGCGCCCCAGGAGCGGGCAACGACATATTTGCAGTCGTAGTCGCGGCCAAAGATGATAATCTGACCCCAGGTGCCATTGGGGCCCGGGGCGAGGTCGGTGGCGAGGTAGTTGCCTCCCCAGTCGCGGGCCAGCGGGATCCAGGCAGGGTGGGCGTAGGCCTTTTGCACGGCGTTGGGCGGCTGCGAGTCCTGGCGGGCGAGCAGATCTTGTCGCCAGAGCGGGTTGCCGGTGGACTGGACTTGGGCAACGGGAGGGGCGGTGGAAGAGCCAGCAAAGGCCTTGACGGGGATCTGGGGAGTGCTATAGTCGACCTTTGTGGTGAGGTACTCTTCGGCGACCTTGCGCCAGTTGCGCCATTCCATGACAATCTCCTCGCAGTCGAGCAACATGAGGCCGAAAATGACGCCGGTAGGCAGTCCGCCGCGCTCCTGGCCGTCGTGGACCTGCAATGACTCGCGGATGTCCATGGGCAGCGTGGCGTCGAGCTCGTGCTCCAGCTCGTTGACGTCGTTGGAGGTGCAGCCCTCGCACATGTTGTCGAACAGCTCCTGGTAGTGGTCCTCGACCCAGCGGTCAATGCGCCGCCACGAGTGCGAGACGGGCGGGGGCGGGGGCAGGCCCTCGTTGAAGTCCTGCATCTGGATCTGGCCATTGGCGCCCTTGTCAAACGCATCCGATTCCAGCGTCGTCTGCCGGCTGAGCGAGCCGCGCATACCGGGCGAGTAGGGCGAGCTGGGGGACATGGGGCCCCGAGGGGAGCCGATGAAGCCGTTGCTGGTCGCGAGCTCGTCGTGCTGGTAGGGCGAGTGCAGGTCGGTGCGGGACTCTGCGCCGCTGGCCGTGATGGACGTAAGGGCGGCGTGGCGGCTCTGGGGGATGGGGATGTGACGGCCAGTCCGGTACGGGGAGTCGTGCGAGGCGTGTCGGTCGTACGAGGTCATTGTGTGCCAAAAGTCCTTCAAGGACGACGTGATTCTGTCTCACTGTTAGCCATGTGCGGGCGGGCAGGGTTCCAGGGCATCGAGCCGTACTGTTGTGCCATGGTGTCGGGCGAGGGAGGGCGAAACAGCAAAGGAGCGTATGGGGTGCGCGCTGCGCTGTCCGGGCCTTTGGGGGAGAGAGGGAGAGCGTATTCCGGGGATGTTCAGCGAGCGTGGGCGGGTTGCAAGATGCAGGTTGCAGGTCGCAGGTTGCAAGAGGTGTTAAGGCGCGCCCGTGGTGCTGAGGACGATTGTCAAGCGTTGGCGGGAGCTTGAATTGGGAGTCGAGAAAACGGATACAAGGTGACGTTAAGGGGTGCCGGCACGCCAAGGAATGCACGACCAGGGTGGTCCTAGGGTCGCTGGACGGACGTTGAAATGCGCAATTCACACCCACGGCCCCGACCAAGTACTCGCAAAGCGTGGGTGAATGAGTGCACAAAGGGGCTGGATAGGAGTGTGGGCGTGGATGTGGATGTGGGTGTGGATATGGAGCGTCTGTGTCGGCGTCTGTGTCGGTGTGCGAGCGCTGGCATGTGTCAGGCCGTCTACGTCTGGCTTGTTGTTGTGCCTCGTTGCCGGCCTGCATAACATGGCCCTCCTGCAAACTGACCTCGTGCAGACAACCCCCCCTCGTACAGTACAGTATAGGCAAATCATCGTCAGCCAGCCCGGCTATCAATTCTATCAATAGCGCCTGAACTGCAACTCGCCCTTTGCCACCCACCCGTCCACGTCCACCGAACCCCGGCGCTCAGCCTGTTCGCGAGCGCGTCAAAAACCTGCTGCTCACTTTTTGCCGTCGTGGCCAATTCAACTGCTGGTGCAGACGACTGCAGGCCATGCCAGACCATGCAGGCCATTTTGGCCGTCTGATGTCCAACCGTAGTCCTGTTTCAGAAGTGTCGGTGTTGCACTGCGCGCCAACGAGGCTCATTGCCGAAGCCACTTTTTTTTTCCCTCTCGCTTGCTAGCTTCTTATCGCTCCCTTAGCCATTAGGAGGTACATGCCAATGTTGGGGGGGCTGCATGGTACCGGTACTGTAAAACAACTTGGCCTGTGAATGCCCATCGCCAGCCATCGTCCTCGCCCCGAAAAACAATGCTCCGTCTTCCGCATAATCAGCAGAAACAGAAAAGCAAAGGCCCCCTCACAAACATTTACTTCTGCCCCTCCCCCTCCCCCTTGAGCCACTGCTCAGCCTCGAGTACGACCGCTTTGCAAGCTCCACCCCCACGGCATACTTGCTACCAAACAAACCGTTCCCTGTACACACCGTGTGCATCAAATGCATCTTGTCGGATAGTGCGCCTGGCCGCTAGCTACATGGGTGCACGCTACATGTTCAATTTCCGCCATATTTCCAAAATGGGCCCAGCTAATGTCCGCCAATGATGCCGTCAGCACAGCACACTACGTGGTTCATGACGTACCCCCCCGATAAACCGGCAAAACACGCTGGTCCAGCTGAGATTGGCTAATGCGCACAGCTTGCAGCAACCAAGCAAATTCACTCCACCATACTGGACACGGTGTTTCAAGTTGACATGGCAGCCACTGCCGCCGTGGTGTATGTAGGAACACCGCCAACACCCATTCGCATCCCCAACCTCCTTCATGTACCACCATACCTAACCTCTTGTACCCCGCCAATTGCTCCAGGGGCGAACAAGGCCTTGCTCTCCCACGGCCCGAATCGGCGCGGGGGCTGTGCAGTGCGCCACTCATCTGCTGCACCGTGAGATCGTCTCCATGCCTGGCGCTGTAGAGATGCATTGTCCTGCCTCACCAGCATCATGTCAAAACTACTCCGACAGCGTGTCCCCAGATGTCGTTCAGTTTGGCGTTGGGGATTTGCCGCACTAGTGAGCCTTGTTTACCCCACAATCGTATCGTCGCGTGGGCCGGATACGAGCGATGTGCGTTGAATAAGCGGCTTTTGGCTCTAAACTTCGGTATTCGCGCAAAAGCCTGCATGTTGGCCTTTATTGCTGAAACTAGCCGACTGCATCTACCGCCGCGGGCTTCGACATGTGCTCAAAAAAAAAGACGCGACTTGAGTCAAACAACACTCATGTCCCAAGCCAGACGTGTGTTACTGCAATTTCAAATAAAGTGCTACAATCAACTTGTTGTTGTCTTGCCTAGGAAATGGTGGAATTCCTCCTGCAGCGGTAATACGATATTCTCGACCGCAGCCTGGAGAAAGTCCGTGTCCTGCAGACTGGCCTCGTGCTCGCTAAACCCATGGATACAATGTCTGACAGCATTCCGGAAAGCTGCAGATAGGTTGCCTGACTCATTATACATCCAGGTATATGCCAGCATACAGAGCTTTAGGGATTGGTCCTGATTGGTAGCCGGCTCGCCAGCATCGCCCTCGATTTCCAGCGCCCGGTACTTCTCAACAGTAGTTCCAAAATAAAGCTCCAAAAGAGATACACCTAGGGCAACCAGAACCTTGTTACTGGAAGCTCCTGCAGCTGCTCTCTTGGATCCCCCCTTTGTGCACTCTTCGATTATTGGGGAGAGATATGGGCGCTCAATGTCGATTGGCCGCAAAGTATTCGATGTGCGGTGGAAAAGAATGTCCCGCGCTGTCCATTCGCTAGCAAGCCATGGTGTGGAGTTTAGATAGAGAACACTCGACGCTAGCGTTAGGGCTAGGCTATATCTCTCCTTCATACTCAGCTTGGACCGTCTCCCGTTGACGACCGGTGGCTGTTCTAGAAGGCTTTCTAGCGACACCGATTCTGCAGTAGGAACGTATGCTTCTGTGGCGTCGATTCGGTATGCGCCTCGTAGTTTGTTTTTCTTGTCTAGGGAGAAGCCAATAGTGGATGCACAGTCGCGCAGCTGCTGGATAGATGCACACAAGTCCTTGACTTCTTGATGCGAAGGTAGAGCACTATCCTCAGGGTCATGAACCGCGTAGGGAGGAAGTGAACCGAAGCTGACGCTCTTGCTCAGGCTTAATCTTGGGGATGCCATGGGTGTCAGGCACATATCCTCTTCATCTTCTACGCAGATTTCGGCTGCCTGAAAATGCCATGGCACACCGCTGCCCTCGGGAGCGATGGTGGAAAAAGAGACATTGAAGCTAACTTTCAAAGACTGTGTTTTCTTCTGTGTTCTTGCCGCGAAGACGCTTCCTCTGGGTTCGAGCTGGAGGCTTGTCTTGTGTGAAGCCCTGCATGAGCAGGACCAGCACACGGTCAGCGACTCGTGCAGCATCTTGGCGTATCGCTGCAGCCTTCGCAGTCGCGTGGCATACGAAGGCTTTGTCGCTTTATGGTACATTTCAATCTTTTCGCTGTTCTTAGTAAGCCTTTCGAGTTGCTGGTTGCATTTATCTAGCTGTTCCAAAAGTGCCTTTATCGTCTTCTTGCTCATGCCAAATCGAATGCGCTTTCGAAACTCGAAAGCGTCGTTAAGTTTCTTGGAATTTGTCGCGAGGAACACCTCGAGATCAATACGCGTGGGCTAAGAGAGGCGTGAGCGCGATGCAAGGAACATGTTGTGCAACGAGCCTACCTCAACTGGGGCTCCAAAGTCTAGTCTGCTTGCAATCTGCTTCGTTATCGCTTCGATGTCTGCCATGGTATCTTGGTATGTCTTGTATGAAATTTGAAGCTTGTCCTGGAGCGCGGCCTCTTTACTCTTCCAGAGCTCTTGCGACAAGCCAGGATCGGCCATCATCTTTGCGAATTCGGCTTCGGACGTGATGGACCCAAACAGCATTTGGATGTTCTGGTCATAATGAACATATTGGGCTCGGAGATCTCTAATGAAGATTGGGAGCTCTTTGTTCCGTCCGAAAAAGCCCTTGATCGGATCGAGTCCCTCTCTGTACGTGTCAATGCCTGTCATGCAAATCAGCTTGTTGGTAACCACCCCCTCTACACCCCACCAAAGCGTACCTTGGATGATCAGCGGCAAACAGCCCAGCACGAGACCCGCTACCTCGATCCCGCTCATTTCAGTGGTTATTTACAGTATGCTCGTGGGCGCAGAGCGTTGCTTGATGCGTCATTAATGTGCGAAGGAAGGAACGAGCAGGACTCGGGGACTGAATCTCGAGACAAGCACGCAAACTGTTATCAGATCCAACCAAAAAATCACACGAGTCACTCCCAGGTCAGAATGAGGAGGACGCGCGAGTTTGTCATCTCGTGAGCGACAAGAGGTGGTGAGGTTCAATTGCCGCCTGAACTGCGCCCCCACCAAACTGCAAATATTCTAGCACCGCCTTACGACATGCGGTCATCGACTGCCACACCTCCGGTTCCCTATCAGCCTTGAGGCTACAGCAGCCTGGAAATATCAGTTATCGTCTACGAAGACCTTGTTCTGGGTAAATTACCTACTAACAACTGGTAACTACAATATAGACGGAATGCCTCAACCCTAGTCGGGCTCGTTACTCCTCAACAGACTCATTATTCGTCATGTCTTCATTGCGGCTCGCAACAGCTGCCAACGTACGTGCATTTCAGAATTTGACCAATGCACTCAGCACAATCCAGGGTAAATGGGCAGCCTCAATAGATGGCGAAGCGCTTGAAGATGAGATTGGGAGATTCAGGGTGTGGGCTGGTAATCTGGGAGCTTTGCAGAAAGGTCATAGCTCGCTGGACTATAGGCTGCGCGACTCACCAGTGCTATCCAACAACGCGCTTAAGCTTCTGCACGAGCTCGAGCATAACCTCAACGAGTCCTGTGCCGTCGTCTCCGGAGTCCGGCTACCTTATGAGGCTCAAGACACAGCGGCGGAGCCTGAACAGGATGATAACGATGATGGATTCTACAGCGAGGACGAGGATGATGAGGATGAGGGAGAACCCAGGAGTGAGTTGAAAGTGCGCTTCGAAGATATACTCGACATCATCGACAATCTCTACAAGCTCAGTGTCCGGATTAGGACACCAACCATACGCTCAAGGTCACTTAAGGCTTCCTCTTACACGCAGAAAGATCCGGAAACCGGTGTTGATGTTCTCAGTACGTATGCTGAGCAGGATTGGAAGCATGTTCAAGAGCTACTCTCGCATCTACGCCGGCAATTTCCTGAAAATGATGAGATAGACCAAGATTTCCTGGTTGGCCGGTTGAGCAAAGCTATCACTCTGCGCAGACGAAACTTCAAATACTGGAAGCGACGTAAGTTCAAAATGCTGTATTACTGCAGACTACCCAATCTGACTGCTCAGATCGTGACAAGTTGGGCGCTGCGGCTGATGAGGAATCAACTCATGCTGGTGCAACTATCACTGCAGAAGGGCCTATCATAGTGCAAAATGACACTCTAGAAGCTCAGCTAGTATGCATCCCTCAATTCATCTTTGTGGTGCCGTATAATTATTTGTTCATCATTCATCAACTCGCAACTTTGCTAATAGTTTCTCCAGCCAATTCCCCTTATCACCAAGATACAAGAAGCGCCAAGTCAAAAGACTGGTAGGACTCTTCTGTCAGGGACAGAGGCGACACAGCATCATCAATCCTTGGATGACATAGTGGACACAAAGTCGGTTACAAGTTACGCTGTGACAGTAAAAGATCTTCATGGAAAGGCAGTCAATTTGCCGCCGCCTCCACAAGCTGCAGATGGCGACAAGGATTTCGAGTGCCCTTATTGTTGGGTCGTTTGCCCGGCTAGGTATGGTAACAGCCGAGCTTGGAAAACACATCTGTTGCAGGACCTTCAACCATACTGTTGTACTTATGCCGAATGTGAGAGCTCCGAACAACTTTTTCGCAGTCGACGAGAATGGGCTGAACACGAAGCGAGCCATCGAAAAGCGTGGAGATGTCCAGAACACCCAGCAGCCATGTACAACTCCCAAATAGGGCTGGAAAATCATTTTCGACATCAGCATTCGAATAGCCTTTCAGAGATCCAACTATCGACCGCCGTCAAGATTGGAGAAACTCATACAATAGATACAAGAGCAAAGTGCCCGATTTGCTATGCACCCGCAGACATGGATGGTCTTGGTGATTTAAACAGTCATATCGCAAATCATTTAGAGCGTATCGCAGCCTTTGCCCTACCTCATAGTAGAGAAGACGATTCAGATGGCCCAAGCGGTATTGCAAGCCATGGTAGCTCCGATTCTCAATACTTACCTGGCTCTTTACCAAGTCAAACAACTGGTGTGCACGACGACCACCAAGAAACTGGGCATGGTACGTCTGCGAACCCTCCTGATTTGCTTAGGAAGTTGTTGTACATCGAGACAGTACGAACTGACGCCTGTAAATAGGTACCTTGAAGCCTAGTGAGTCATATGACTCTCTCCATATGATCAATGACGGTCAGAATTTGCTATCTCTAGAGAGCTTGCAGCGACTTCCCGATGAAACTCAGAATCGACTACAAATGATCCCAAAGCTACTAGATCAGTCTTATGACCAAGAAGATCACGAACTTGACAATAAGCGGCTTGATATCGAGTCATCCGTTGATATCCAGAGCTACTCGTTACAGGAAGAAGCATCCACACCAGATGTCAACTACTCGAGCATGGATCAGATAATTTCAGTATCCAATATCCCCTCGCTACGCTCCCTGTACAGATCTCGGACGATCTTACAGCGTGATCAAAGCTACGCGCCAAATGTCTCGCATAATCAACTAATGTCATTCATACATCACGACCTGACGAGACTAGCTGTTGATGCCATTGTCAACAACGCCCCCACTGATTGGAAGATGTCATCAGGTACGAACACATTATTGCATAGCACGATTTTCAAAGCTGGCGGGCCAGGTCTTGTACAGGAGGCAAAGTCGAAAGCAAATATCGAGATTGGACAAGTGGAGCTTACTCACGGACATGATCTTCCAAGCTCCTGGGTTATTCACGCGGCAGGGCCGCGATACACTGGATCAAAAGGTTATGGTCAGTTCAAAGTCCTCAGCAGTTGCTATCAGAACACTCTGAAATTGGCTGTTTCCTGTGGAATAAAAACTATTGCCTTTCCTTGTTTAGGTACCGGAGGATGTGGCTTCCCCCCACGCGTCGCTGCACGTATAGCACTGCAGGAAATCCGGGAATTCCTGGACTCGCATCCTGAGCACGGTCTGGAACGCATTGTCATTTGCGTGAAAACAGATTTTGATGAGAAAGCATACATGGACTTCTTTCCAGTCTTCTTCCCGCCAACGCATGGCGATCTGGACCGAGCAAGGACTGCCAGCTTGTCTGTGAATGGAGGAGAATTGGCCACTCAGGTGCAGGAATCATGTGCGCAAATACAAAAGGCAGTGACAGGCCTTCGAAAAGAATTTGGGGCTATTGGTCCCAGCATGGAAACGAATTACCTTGAGCCGCTGCGCGCGATTAATTCATCACTTCAATCGATTTCCAATTCTCTATTGGGACCACCAGAGAAAATGCGAAACTCAGACGACATCACTTTGCTTTGTTCCGTTATAATAGCAATATGTGGTACTATTACAGAGATGACTGAGCTAGCAAAGAACACAGCGACCACCAAACATGCATGCCGCCGAATCTGGACAGAAAAAAACAATGATTTACGAGAAAAACACGGGTCCGACCTTGCAGTGTACTTGCACTATATCCGGGGTTTCGCAGATCTGGGAGACAATGTAGATATCAAGTGGTTCGAGCGCAAGGGGCGCCCAATGCGTCAGCTGCTAGAGAAATATAGGGCTAAAGAGGAAGGCCGAAAAAGCGAAGGTGATCGCAGTCCTCTATATGAGGGGTTGGACGCTGGACAAGACCAGCAGGAGGGTGTCTCTTCTCGCCGCCGGGACATTGTCAGCTTACAGCAAATACCTTCAGTAGCCAAATTGTTCCAGCTTGGAGACCTCGAGGCCAAACCTACGCTGGCCCATCCATCTGCTACCTTCAACCAAACAGTTTGTTTAGTCAGAGAAGACATTATGAAGCTCGAGGTGGATATCATGGTCAACTCAACTGACACTTCCTTTCTTGGAATGGGGGTCTTGGATCGCAGCGTCTTCAAGAAGGGTGGTCCTGAACTGATGGAGGAAGTTAAGAAGTTTGGTATGTGTAATGAAGGTGATGTCAAAGTAACCCCCGGGTACCTCTTACCAGCGAAACATATTCTGCATGCCATTCCCCCCGACCAATTCGGGAAGAGCAACAAGGACGTGTTGCGCAACATTTACCGAGAGATTCTGCACACTGCAGTGCTAATGGAGGCAAATTCTGTCGCGATACCCAGTATCGGAACGGGTAGGCTGAATTACCCACGGCGCGACTGTGCATCCTTGGCCATGGAGGAAGTCAAGCGCTTCTTGGAATCAGCGGAGCCGAACAATTCACCGAAGAAGATTATATTCGTGGTCTACTCTTCAAACGACGAGTTTATCTACAAAAGCCTTCTGCCAGTTTACTTTCCACCGCCACACCACAATGCGTATGCTCCACTGCAATTGAGCGAACAAGCTCTGGAACCGCAAGGAGGCCCATCGTCTTCCAAAAGCGCACTTACGGACCCTGTCTCTTTATTGGC
>Ga0265797_10009981_pt1 | contig 12175 bp, 3 predicted proteins | sample P2T30metagenome_FD_192433 | JGI IMG/M metagenome (GOLD analysis project Ga0265797, IMG submission 192433) | Plant litter microbial communities from East Loma Ridge, Irvine, California - P2 T30 | ecosystem: Environmental > Terrestrial > Plant litter > Unclassified | place: USA: California... | reverse complement strand
AATGGCTTGTCGGATAAGTCTGATGTCGATTTAAGGAGTGAGGTGGCTGGCTCTCGACGTTTGAATTGCTCTGCTCTCCAGCAGGTACAGTTGTACGTGAATGACTGATGTAGGGGGATAGAGGCCCTGGGTTTCCGGTTTGAACCCACTTCGGGTCAACAAATTCGAATGTTTGATAATGATGAAGGTGTTCAGTTCCGGATGAGCCTAGGGGGTCTTGGCTAGAGATGGGAGACTCTCAGTTTGCGGTACTCAGGCTTCAAAGTGACTGCTAGTGAGAAGCAAAGCACAGCCAAACGAAGAAGATCCGGCCAGCCGTAGATAGAGCGTGAATGCGAATGGACGAAGGAATGGACACGGCCGTGCTTAGAGAAGCACGCGTAAAGGACGACTGAAAATTCAGGAGAAGGTTGTGGATGGAGATATATCTATAGGTAGGACACCCATCAACTTTGCTAGTGAGAGCGACGATCTCACTTGCTATGCAGACGGTATGGTAGGCCTCAAAATGACGCTTGGGACTACGCTCTCGTCATCTGCGTGAGCCAGGCCCCGCCGTGTAAAAGATGCAGCCAAGTTAGCTCTACATGCATACAACGACATCGAGGGGTACTGCAACGCTTCGAGATGGACATCGCAAGGCCAGCCATGTTAGTGGCGCCCTTGCGAGGCTGTGTCACACCAATCAAATCCAAAAGCGTACATGCATTGGAGATGCGGGATACAGCTGCACATGTCTCGCTGTCAAAAGCGCGTGTTCCGCTAGTGAAAGCGACGATCTAATCGCTCATGCAAACGGTATGGTGGGCCTCAAAATGACGCATCGAACTAAGCTCGTGTCCACCTCGTGAACCAGGCTCCTGCGCGCAAAGAATTGTCAGGTCGAGTTTCCATGCGCATGCCGGTATGGAGGGGTACTGTAAAGCTGTGGGCTGGCCTAGCTGCATACTTTGCATGCAGGAGCACCTGTCACGCAGATGTGAGCTTGGTTCGAAGCGTCATTTTGAGGCCTACCATATCGCTTGTATGGGCAATCAGAGCATCGTTCTCACTAGTGGAGCATACGCTTTTGACGCCGAGTTACGTGTAGCTGGATCCCGCGTCTCCGTTGCATGTTCACTTTCGGGTTTGATTGGCGTGATTGCAGCCTCATTACGACGCTACCAATGGTATGCCCTTGCAATATCCAACTCTACTCCATATGCATAGTCCGGGGTGGAGTACTGCAAAGCCTGAGGTCAGGCATTACAAGACCATCACCATTGGTACATGCGTACGGGAGGCTATAGTAGCACCAATCAAGTCTGAAAACGAGAATGCAACAAAGAAGTGGTATCCGATAACGAATGTCCTGTGTCGAAGTGTGACGTGATCGGTGCATGATGGGCGTGGTAGGCCTCAAACCGCCTCGTCGGAGCAATCGTCGGCTCACGCCAACAGCCATGCAGTATATGCAGTTTCGAAAGCTCTAGGTACGTGCAGTAGGCCCAAGGTGCAACAGCCACCGATCCACATCATCGATGATAGGTCGCCCTGCTTTTGTATTATCAGTGCCTTGTTGCCAGATCAGCGAACTTAAAGCCCTAGAGTCCCACCCAAGATGTAAAAGACGTGGAGATTCCAACAATCAATTGACTGACAGCTCGGTCAACCGTTATTCGATTCAAATCCTTCAACAACTTCTAAAGATCGTGTTGAACAGAGCGGAAGCAACAAAACCCCCCACCGCAATATGGCGAGAGAACTGGACGAAGAGGAGCTTCGGCGCATCTATCATCATGTCTTTCTACCGCCTCAGCTACCTCAAAATTCCGACGAAGACAAGTACGGCGACGTTAATCGCCAGTTGGTGTGTGCAACGCTGGACGCTCTTCGAAGGCTTCCTGGTCCGGTCGCAGACTCTATCAGCAATGCAATCACAGCTATCAAGAACTTAAAGGATATCAACAGCTTTGAAAGAGCTGCGGTGAGCGAGTTGCAACTGTCTCACATCCTCTCTGACCTTGAAGATGGACAAAGCGCACCTGTTCACATTGGGTCCCAAAACGCGGCAGTCATGGTCACCCGCAAGCAAGACGAGCTGGTATTCGAGGCATTCGAGCTCTCGCCACTAAGCTCAAAGACCCTCTCAGCAAGAGGAAGGCTTATTCGCAGCTTTCCCGGGACTTCCATCGCAATAAACACCACAGTACACCAGTGCAGCGCCCTCATGCCCGTGGTCGCAAACACAATTTCGACTATGTGCATTGAAGCCGTTCCAAGCATGCAACCCTTGTCACACAAGACTGGCAAGAAGCACGGAGAACACCGGGACACCACAAGCCCTGCAGTGGTGACTGAGCTTTTCATGGGATTCTTAAGAGGATTTGGAAGACCCACTTTACTTTCGACCATTTCGAAGAACACTCGGGATGAGGTACTCTGGGAGAAAGCGGCAGGCCCATGGCGTCGGTCATCCATGTGGCTATTGATCAAAGTCGTCATGCATCTTGTTATTTCGCGGTCGGCCGAGGGTACCGATTGTGTATTCAAGAGGGTGATGGTAATCGTAATGAGCCATATCCTTGACTCAGCTGGAGAACTCGACTTCTCTAGTGAGCAGCTATATGCAATGAGCGCCAAAATTGTTCGTCGCTTGCACAAGCTTCATGCGTCTAGTGGGTCTCCATCCGCGGATAGCAACTTTCAGCAAGACCCACTCTTGGCGCACGTGCAAACTGTCCTGCAGAGGATATCACTCAAGATCTCAGCACGTTGGGAGAAGGTACAACAAAACAACAGCCAATGCTTGGAATTGGGTCATTTGGCGGAGTTGGACGTGAAAAGAGATACCTATGTGGTCCTCCCTGCACTGGACAAATACGTCTCGTCAATACGATCTCGCTCGGACGTTGCAGCTGCGAAATGCTTCATCCCGTCCTCTGGTCTGATCAAACATAAATCGTTCGTCTTGCCGTCACTGCCTCCCCGGAACGATCCCGCTTTTCACTACGCTACCTCCAATCTCCAGCAGTTTGAGGTTTGGATTGTGAAGCAACTCGATGATTGGCTAGAACACGGCTCTCAGGCCGTCTCAGATGCGTGCCACCGGCTCTATGGGATCATGCAAAATTATTACCAGCTTGCCTGCAGCCATTATTTTGGCAACCCCGAAGGCACGTCCGTAATGATCCTCACGCTTTTCGATATCTGGGTCGCTTGCGACAAACTAGCTCTCAGAACGTGTCCTATGCTAGGCGAGTACGCTCCAGATGTCCAGATCGATATCCTCCAGAGTCTCCTCCTACCTTTCCCTGGCCAGATGGATAGATTACAGAAAGTCGAGGTGTACTTGAGGGAAAGGGCAATGCGCTCTTGCCCTGAGCTAGATGGTCGACTCTTCAGCACAACTCACCAAAACAGCTTCGCAGCTCGGTATTTTGACGGCAGCACATCTCACCAAGCTCTGAAAATGAGCATTGCGCAGCAGGCGCAGCAGTCGCATGACAGAAAGAAAACGGAGTTCCAAGCCACTAGGAGCCGTTACGACAGCCTTGACGCGAAACATGCTGCACGTGACTGCGATTTTCGAACCGTAATCGTTGATAGTTGGTGCGAACCTCCAGAGACAGAGCAAAGGCATGCATTTAGCTGCTTGAAGTGCTCTTACCGCATCGAACGTGACAACCTCGAAATTGAACTTCACGAGTGGCCTCTTCCCGAGGAGCTGTCTGAGGCCAAAGTTGTCGTTTTCGAGCTGAACGTCCCTTTGTGGTACATCTCGTGGAGAGACGCAAGACTTTTTTTGCTACGAGAAGTCCTCAAGGGCAAGCGAGAATCGGCAAAGCTCAATGCTAAGTACCAGCCGTCCTCGAATGACCCTCATCTTCGGAGGTGGTACACCAGCGGCACTGGCACGGAACGCACTGGCCTGGTTTCCGAGACGAAACCTGTTGTGGTAACACACTACGGCACGAAGAAAATTACCGAGGTAGACATTGACGACGTCTGCGTCCCAAACGGCTTGAGCTACAAATATTTCGACAACTCCAGTGGTCAATACATCGGGTCTTTTAGATTCGACGAAGAGATCCAGGAATCCTGCACTTACGCTCTTCCGGCACCCGCATTACAACGTTACCTTGTCCGCCCCGCGCATTCCGCTGATGGCGAGCAGCCGAACGTTGTCATTGCGAACCAAGACAAGTGCCCCGATGCTATGTCTCTCGATGAGTACAAGGAACTCAGCAGTGTCCCGCTTGGTCACCATATCCAATGGGTCAACATTCTTCAGCAACTGGCTATGCCTGGCGTTGATTTCAAGAAATTCGAGACAACGCTGGTGTTCTTGCAATGCATCTATCAAACTGGACCGCCAGGAGATGACCACCTACGTGAAGCACACGCTTTGCTTCGTAGCAACGAAGTGGCCTGCAATCTGATAGCTCACCTCGATGCAGCAATTGAGAGGATCAAGCAGAATTGGGAATCTGCGCAAGCCTTAAGTCTGTTCGCCACGATCGCCACTCGTATCTTATTCCTTATATCGGCGGAATGGGATCCATGCCTCTCGCTGCTTGCGAAAGTTCGAGAGATCTCTTCAGGCTGGATGCACTTACTCCGCCAAGCTGCTCACGATACTTTCAATGACGAGAGTCGTCAAATGTTTCTCGCTAAGAGCGTAGAAACTGCCCTCATCTGCGCATCAACGTACGATGTGCCGAAGAAGCACCTGATCGGCATTCTTCATTCAACGCATGATGTCTCAATGCTTGTGCAGGCCACCATTACCGTTCAACACGGTGGAAATACTCAACTCTGGAAAGATCAGTCTCTTCAGCTGATGCGGCTGCGTTTTACGAGGTTTCTCCATCGTTCCTACAAGAGGATTGCAGAGAATTCCGATGGCCTTGACGATGCAATCAAGCATGCATGGTCTTCATACTCGCCAGGCACTGGTGGCTGGACTGCAGTCGCGTTAGATGTTGATGATTGGATCACCACTGACACCAATGCCGCAAAAGGCGCTGTGATGAAGGTGCACTACAACCTTGTGAGCGGCGAGCTTCTCGTCAACGGTCTACCGCTAGATCAACCACCTCAAGAATATCGTACGCAAGATCTGTACCAGACTCTGTTCAGCAATGCTGTCGTCGAAGTGTTGCCTGCCACATGCTTGGGTTTTCGTTTCTCTACAAAGAGGACCTTCGGAGACCATGAGGTTCAACTAGGCCTACAGTCAGGCTCGGGGCTGGATGAGCTCATCGTACAAGGCAAGCACGCGACAGGTGTTGTGATCGAGAATATTCCAAGCCGCGTGCTGGCGAACGAATTCCCAACGTACTTTGTGCAAGAGTATGTGCATTGGTACAATTTTGATTCTGAGAACGTCGACTTTCGCCCCATCCAAGATCCGTGGAACCTCACCTCATCAGCAAAGTGGACTTTGAAGAAGACGGAAAGCGCGTCATGGCGACTTTTCAAAGGCGACAGCGTCGTCGTAGGACTCAAGTCTGCCACAGTCACAGCGATCTCCAATGTCTTCAGGCCACTCGCGCATGACCATCGGATCCATTGTCTCTTACAATCGATCGATGAAACACTCAAGGTTGACATCCCGGCACTTCGCCTCAATTTTCGGTTGTCCAAGGGTGACTCTAGCCTGCAGTCGAAAGAGTTCCCATCTATGGCTGTCGACGCCGACCAAAGACTGGGGACTCTTGTTGGTTTCATGAACAAGTTCATATTGAGATCCGGTGCTGGAGAGCGTCTGTTGCTATTGCCCGAGTCCAGCTCAAGCTGTACTAAACAAGGTGGTCATGTGACTGTCCGTGTGACGAACACCGATGCAATTCGCCAAGTCCATGCCCTACATATCGATGACCAGCTGGATCGCTTAGTAGACAGTGGAGACCTCGGCTGCAAGCTATATCTCGCATATATGCATGCTTTAACGTCTTCCTGTCTGCCGGATCCTTTGATTCACACAACTGGCACTGAGCAAGCTCTTACAATTTTGGATTCGTGCGCTGTCAGATCATTTGGCCGGTTGTCGCAGGACAACATCACCATGCTCACCCAGCTCGCTGAACTCAGTCCAGGAAGGTCTTACTATCCAGTCATGAAGAAGGTGATGCAATCGGTCAAATGGCATGATGAACTCGGTTTTATGGCGCAGCATGCTCGTCTGAGAACTGCAGTTCAAGCGATCCTTGACCAAGCCCGAGATGCCGAAATCTTCTATCCTGACATCAAGCTTCAGTATCCTGATTTACGAGAATGCGACGATCACCTCCAACAACGCGACAGTATTCGTTCTTCAACCTTCAGGGTACCTGGCTTTGGTGCTGATGACCACGATCTGCAGCATGATCGAACCTACAGTTCCCGCGATCAAGGATTGGACTCTGAGCGTGGCACCAACGCCGCTCTCATGTCCGATCTGATGACAAGGGCCAGGCCCGACACGCACTGGCCGAAGGCTTCTCTCAAGCGACTGTGGCACGAACTGTGCCAAGTTTCAAGTATCCACGGTCCAAACACATCACCAGTTACCAGCAGGCATTGCTATGCTGGCGTTCTGACCCAAGACAAGAAGTTTGCACGTGTTCTTGAGAGACTCCCGACCCATTTCCGGAAACTTGGGCAAAGCCAGACGCCAAGGGAACGATATTTTGTTACAATATGGTTAGCATCCATGGCGTTTGCCAACAATGCCGATTTGGTTTTATTACAAGTATTCGCCATGGTGTGCAAGTGTCAAGGCCTGACAGCGACTACAGCCCCTTCAACGGATCTGTTCACGCTGTCTCATGGGTTGCAGTGTACAAGAAACTCGCTTGAAACTATCGTCGGTTCTGCAACTCGTACCATCGCGTTCTGTCCCGAATCCAACACTCGGCGTGGGGTGGAAGAGAAAAAGGCAGACTACGATGCTCGTTGCAGGGCACTTTGGCAGTCCGCTAAATCCTCCGCTGTGACCAGGGTAGTGGATGCACTCTTCGCTCAACGGACCCAGGAAATCCCTACCATGCCTCAAATTTCCGACGCTTCGACCTATATCAACATGGAGAATGCCATGGACGCCGTCAAAGTGGAGTTTCAGACTTGGTACGACAACAATCTTTTCTATGAGTACCTGAGCAGTGTCATACAGTCGCTCACTCGTCTCGAAAACGAACATGTGTTGCTTCCATCTGTTATCAGCACAACTACTATGCGGAGAACAAGCGCCCCTTCCCATTTCGCGAAAAGTGACCTTTTCTCTACATCGACACCTCTTCATATGCAAGGCCGCTGTCAATTTGATCTGCCGACTTGTGCACACAGCTTTGAGAGTACTACTGTTGTCAACGACTCGCCACGTCTGCAAACACTTGTTCAGGCTCTGGAAGCTTCTTCAGGGATGTCTCAGTATGAGCGAAGTTATACCGCTGATCTGAAGACCAGTTTGGTTGCTTTCATCACGCAGGATTGTGAACAGTTGTCTGCTCAAGACTTGGCGGTCGACGTGCTGACTGCACACCAAAAGAAGTGTAAAGATCATGTTCGCGGTATCTACGCGAGGCTTCTTGGATCTATTTGTCAACTTGCCAACTCGACCAGCGAGCGCACCGTGCAACATTGGCCGAGGGTCTCGCCGGTCTTGTTGCTCCAACAGCTCGCCCATGATCGTGTCTGCAACCTTCCCAATGCATGGAAAACCTGCATTGTAGATTTCGGAATCGCAATCACCGTACTACAGCAAGCAGACCGGCTTGTACGCCTGCACAAGAGCGAGCAGTTCGTGGATCTTCGTAAAGAGCTGCGTAACCCCGGTCACAAGAATTGGAGTCCATACGATCATCCACAGTCTCTTCTGATGGAGGTCGAAAGCGGTATCATGATTCGCGAAGTGCAGGAACAGATTGCTTCAGAAATGCGCAGGCCCTCCTCTGGTAGCAACGCCGTCATGCAGCTCAACATGGGTGAGGGCAAGTCCACCGTAATCATTCCGATGGTCGCCGCTGCTCTCGCGAATGGCTCCCAACTGGTTCGGGTTGTTGTCGCGAAGCCCCAGTCCAAGCAGATGGCCCAAATGTTGATCGCCAAATTCGGAGGCTTAGTCAAACGCCGGATCTACTATATGCCTTTCTCTCGGTCTTTGAAGCTCACCAGCGCCGCAGCGGGCATCGTATTTCGAACCTTGAGAGAGTGCATGCGCACTGGTGGGATCCTTCTCGTTCAGCCCGAACACATGCTTTCATTCGGATTGATGGCTCCCGAGCGTTACATTAATGACAAGGGAGACGTGGGGCAGCCGCTGATGGCAATTCAAGACTTCTTTGACCGCTACTCGCGTGACATTGTCGACGAAAGTGATGAGAATTTCAGCGTCCGATTCGAGCTCATCTACACCATGGGAACGCAGCAATCTATCGAGTTGAGCCCGGATCGCTGGCTTTACGTTCAGCAGGTGCTAGCCATCGTCAAAGATATTGCCCCCGAAATCGCCAGAGATCTCGACTGTTCGATCGAAATTCATTCGAACGGTGCTGGAGCCTTTCCACGTATACGTCTTCTTCGCGCCGATGCCACGGACGCTTTGATACTCCGGGTAGCTGGACACATCCGTGACAACGGCTTGGAAGGCTTTCAGATGGCCAGACAGTCTCAGGACGTGCGCGACGCCGTTTTCGAGTACATCACGACCTTAGAGCCCAGCATTGAAGCGAAACAACTTGTAGAGGAAGGAGAGTTCTGGGATACATGCAAAGCCCAGGTACTCTTACTGCGAGGAATCTTGGCGGGCGGTGTTCTAGCGTTTGCTCTAAGTCAGAAGAGGTGGCGAGTGAATTACGGCTTGACTTCTCGTTCGCCGCCAACCAAACTTGCTGTACCGTACCGTGCGAAGGACAGCCCGACACCACGATCTGAGTTCAGCCACCCCGATGTGGTGATCACTCTCACGTCACTCTGTTATTACTACGATGGGCTGAACAACGAAGATATGTTTACTTCGCTGGGGCATCTCATGGACTGTGATCAAGCGGATGCCGAATATCAGACTTGGGTCAAGAGCACTCCGAAAATTCCGGTGGCTTTTCAGCAGTTGCAGGGCATTAACCTGAAGGATCGGCTACAGTGCATCCTACAACTGTTTCCACACCTACGCAAAGGCAAAGCTGTTGTTGACTACTTCCTTTCGCGCATTGTGTTTCCCAAAGAAATGAGAGAGTTTCCTCACAAGCTCTCCGTTTCAGGATGGGATATTGGCAAGCCAAAGCAGTTGGTGACCACGGGATTCTCTGGTACCAACGATTCAAGACGTTTACTACCCTTATTTGTGAAGCAGCTTGACTTGCCAGAGCAGAAACACACCAACGCTCTTGTACTCGAGTGTCTACTCCAGCCTGTGAGTGGTGTCGAACTCATATCGACAGTAGGAGCAGAAGAGCACACAACGGATGCGGAGCGTCTCTTGTCCACTGTCATTTGCCTTGACCCGCCCGTTCAGGTCATTATCGATGTTGGCGCTCAGATTTTGGAGTATGATAATCTAGGCCTCTCTAAGGAATGGCTAAGACTGTCTGGTTCCAGCAAAGAGGCGGTCGTTTTTGTCAATGACTCGGATGAGCTCTGCGTGGTTGACCGTAAAGGCCGTGTTGACTCGCTGCAAACTTCTCCGTTCGCTTCCCGCTTGGACGTCTGCTTGGTCTTTCTGGATGAGTGCCACACTCGGGGCATTGATCTCAAGCTGCCGTTGGATAGGCGGGCTGCAGTCACGCTCGGTGCGCATTTGACGAAAGACCGTCTAGTTCAGGCATGTATAAGGATGAGGAAGCTCGGACAGGGCCAAAGTGTGGTCTTCTGCATTTCTCGAGAGATCCAGACAAAGATACGGGGAAATATGAAGTCGTACAATGCACTCCACGACATCACGGTGGCTGACGTATTGCTGTGGTCAATATCGGAGACTCACATGGAGACTCGTCGCAGTATGCCACTCTGGACCGTTCAAGGAGAGCGATTTGTGCGACAATCGAAGATCTGGAAAGGAATGAAGAAGAACAGCGAGACTTCGCTGTCCAAGGTACTGGCGGAGGAGTTGCTCGAAGAAGAAGCTCAATCGATCGAATATAGATACAGCCCGCTCGAGGCTGAAGACCACCCGAGCCAACCTTTGAACACGACCGACCCTGATCTGGAGCTCATCGCCGACCGCTGCCGTGAATTCGGCAACCTTCAACACAACGCCAGTACACTCCAGGAGGAGCAAGAGCGTGAGCTGTCCCCGGAGACCGAGCAAGAACGGCAGGTCCAGAGAGCACCGCCCGCGGAGCCTGCTCGCCATGCTTTACAGAAGGACGTCGAAAACTTTGCACTCCTGGGGCAGATCAAAAAAGAATCCCGCGCATACATGCCTGCATTCGAGTCGCTCAGAGAAACCAGTGCGTCAAGTGAGATCAGTTTGCATCAGCTCGTTGGAAAGCGAAATCTGCTGGTCACTGCCGACTTTGCAACGACGGTAAAGAAAACCGGCATCTCCTTCCTGTCTGACGCTTTTCAGAGGAATGTTCAATGGGTTCTCGCGAGGCTCGCCAACGACGCTAATCAGGTCGATTGCATTATGGTCGTGAGTGACTATGAGGCCAATCTGCTGTTACCTTGCATGAAGAGCAAGACCACAAGTTTGCACAAGTACAAGGCCCGTTGCAACGCCGGATACAGCCCACTGGACAACCTGGATCTTTTCATGATCTCAGGCAATGTGACGCCGCCCCTCATCCCGCGCTCGCTCTCTGTTCAGCTTAGTCTTTTTGCTGGCCAGCTTTACATCAGCACTTACGAAGACTACCTCGAAATTTGCCAATTCCTAGGTCTGTCCGCGAAGCTCTTGACCAAGACGATGGAACAGGAGGGCTGGAAAGTGGGTACTGATGGCTTCATCTTGAGGGACGGGTTTGGTAGAGTTGGAGGTGCGTCGGGGTTGACAAGAAGTCCAATGAACTTTTTCAAGGTCCTGATGTCCAAGATCCGGAGGAATGGTAGCGGTATCTCTAAGACGGACATGGGCAGTCTGCTGGATGGCAAGCCCTTTCAGAAGTCAGACTGGCAGAAGTAAAGATCTGGAAGAGGGACCAGTTAGAGTAGAGAACGGATAGATTTTTTACTAGTCACTTGTCTGACTTTTTTTTTTATCTTGTATAAGTTACAAGCTATTCAGCTTATGTCAAGCCCGGCTGTTCCTCAGGCAGTTCCTTGGTCCTTTATCTATGCTCTTGCGTTGGTCTCGTACCTTCAATCCTGCTCACCATCCCAGCTTCCTCAAGCCGCCACGGCTTTCGGGCTCATAGCCCTCATACTATCCTGACTGTTCTTGTTACCGATTCGCTCTGCCACCACCACCTCCGCCCTTCCTTACTCATCCTTGCTTGACACACTTTCGGTATCGTCTCGATCAAGCAAGCCCACATTCCACTCGTCAAGTCGTTGCGTGTCCTCTGCTTCTCTCTTTTTGCCTGCTTCTGTGCTATCAATAAACAGCAGCACCATCTCCACCGCCGATTCACCGAATAGAACAAGAAGGCCGCCTTCGTCTCTTCCGTCTGACCTCTTGATCTTTATCAGTTCAGGTGCGTTGAGCATCTCCTCTCGCTCTCTTCTCCATTTGCGGCAGGTGAGCATGATGTGAGCCACGCTCTGTCTGCCGTTGGTGCACCACCAGCACCGAGCGTCTTGTGATTGCTTCGATCTCAGCAGATGTACACCTGTTACGGCGTGACCCGACTCAAGCTGCAAGTATCGCGTAGCTACGGATTTCTTCGCTTTGCCGAGGTGTTTGTTCAGCTTCGGCGAGTGTTGCCATCTTGTGTTCACGCGTTGCTGCAAATTAGAGAGTGACGCCGGTCTCATCTGTCGCGGCTGCTGCTGTGCTGCTCGCCCTGCAGCAGTCCCATCAATCATGAGTACAGTAGAACGTTTGCGAACATGGATGTAGTTTCTTGTACATGCTTCCACAATATTATTCCAAGGATCAACTCGGCTTAGCATTTTGCTCTGACCCACTCGACATACCGCTCTGTACCGGTGTGTGCGGAAGCGAGTAACAATTTGAACTCTTGATCGGCACCTAGCTGGCCGGGGCTTAGCTTCAATCTCATCGGCCATTTCTCGATAATGGTGTTGGTAACTCTCATCTTCATGCCTGTCATTC
>Ga0265797_10009980_pt1 | contig 12177 bp, 12 predicted proteins | sample P2T30metagenome_FD_192433 | JGI IMG/M metagenome (GOLD analysis project Ga0265797, IMG submission 192433) | Plant litter microbial communities from East Loma Ridge, Irvine, California - P2 T30 | ecosystem: Environmental > Terrestrial > Plant litter > Unclassified | place: USA: California... | reverse complement strand
GGCGGGAGGCAGGCTGACTGGCAGACAGAGCGGGCAGTCCATTGAATGCTCGTCAGCCTGTACTGCGGCCCCATCGGCATCGAGGGCGACATACTTGCTGCCACCAGCCGAACAGATCAGCATCATGGTCGTCGGCTGGACCACGGGCGCGGCCACTGCGACACCCAGGCCCAGCACGAACCAGGCCAGGACAAGACGAATCAGCGACAGTGATGAGCGCAAGGCGTGCATATCGAACATTATCGGCCGGCCGCGCTGCCAGCGTCAAATCATCCAAACGGACTCGCCTTGCGTTTGCGCTGGCTCAGACCGGCGTGTTGCGCGAGCGGCGACGCGTCATGAAGCCCATCAAGCCAAGGCCACCGAACAACAGCGCGTAGCTCGACGGCTCCGGCACTTCGGCCACTCCGGCGCTGACCGAGATATTGTCGATCGCCACATCGAAATCGGTGAAGCCGTAGAACCAGCCGGGAACGTAGGTCGAGAACACCAGCTCATCCACGCTGGAGAGCACGTCGGCGAAGGTGCGGTCGGTCGGCAGGCTCGGGCCGTTCGCATCGTCCGGCGAGCCGTAGCCGCCCCAGCCGGCCGGCAAGGCCGCCGCGGTGGTATCGGCGATGGTCACCGACAGGTTTTGCCAGCCTTGGGTGGCGTCGATGCTGCCCAGGTCGAACCAGACGCTGGTGTAAGGCATGCCGGCGGGCGTATTGGCGTAGTCACGTAATTCGACGACGAGGTTGCGCGAGACATTCTGGCCGAAGTAGCTGATTGTATTGGCGATGATGTCCAGGCCGATCGTCACGCTACCGAGCTTGCTGTAGTCGCCCAGGTAGTTCTGGTTGGTGCTGTTGCTGAAGCTGATCCCAAAGTTATTGATTGTGGTGCGTAGCGAGGGTGCGCCGTTGCCCAGGCTGGTATCGATCCCGGAACCACCAATGCCATCGGCGGGCTGGGTGCCCTCCCATCCCTGCGCACCATTCGAAAAGTCGACAAACGACGACGTTGGTGCAGCGATTGCCGCGCTACCGGTCAGGGAAAGCGCCAATACAAACATTATTTTATGCAGGGTCATGATGGTCCTTTTATCAGACAGTTGAATGACGAATCGATTAACCACTATTGAATCAAGACGTTTCAAATGGATGCGCATTAATTGAAGTGGTGACCGATTCTAGGTCTGACATTTAATAAGGTCCATCACGGACGAGGATTAATTTGTCGTAAATATGTAGGAATTTTCTTAATGAATACGGATTATTCTGAATAGAAACTATTGCTGATTTCCAGCATCCGCATCAAATAAAGTTTGAGTCACGTTTAGTTATACCTACTAAACAAACTGCCGCTTCTGGCAATCTAATCAGCTACTTGGATATGTCGCCGCCGCGCCAAGCAAAGACTGCAGGTGAACAGGACGAAAAAAACCCGGAGCTGCCTTCGCAACTCCGGGCCCTTATTCAAAAATCGATATTCTACAAATAAATCCTTCCAGCTTATTCAGTATCCGGCTGATGAGAAGGATGCGCCGCCTTGAATGCCGGCAGCTCAATACACAAGGAATTAATCCGATCGATATTCGGATACGCCGAGACGTCGATATTGAAACGCTGCGCATTGAATACCTGCGGCACCAGATAGCAATCGGCAATGGTCGGATGATCGCCATGGCAGAATGGCCCGGCGCCCGGATCGCGCGCCAGGTGCGCCTCGAGCGATTGCATTCCCTCGATGACCCAGTGCCGATACCACTCGGTCTTGGCCTGGTCCGACAAACCCATGTGCTTGACCAGGTAATTCAGCACGCGCAGGTTGTTGATCGGATGGATGTCGCAGCCAATGATCTGGGCCAGCTCGCGCACCCGCGCCCTTCCCGGCGCATCCTTCGGCAGCAGCGGCGGCTCGGGGTGGATCTCCTCGAGATATTCGATGATCGCCATCGACTGGGTCAGCGTGATGCGGTCGTCCTGAAACGATGGCACCAGGCCGCTCGGGTTGATCTTGCGGTAATCGTCCTGCAGGTGCTGTCCGCCGTCCTTGAGCAGGTGCACCGGCACCGCGTCGTAGGCCATGCCCTTGATATTGAGCGCAATGCGCACCCGGTACGCCGCCGAGCTGCGGAAATACGTGTAGAGCTTCATCGTTGCCTCTCGTGATAACGAACCACTTCCTGGTCGATCGTCCCGAATATGCTGGCGCCGTTCTCGTCCAGCATCTCGATGCGCACCGTGTCGCCAAAGCGCAGGAACGGCGTTTGCGGCTTGCCCTGCTCGATCGTTTCGTACATGCGCACCTCGGCCAGGCAGCAGTAGCCGACGCCACCGTTGTCGACGCTCGAACCATGCAGGCTGCCCTGCTTGTTCGACACCGTGCCGGAACCGATGATGCTGCCCGCGCACAGCTCGCGCGTGCTGGCCGCGTGTGCGACCAACTGGGCAAAGCTGAAGGTCATGTCCTCGCCCGCGTTGGGCCGGCCAAACGCGGCGCCGTTGAGCGTGACCAGCAGAGGCAAATGCAGTTTGCTGTCCTGCCAGGCGCCGCCCAGCTCGTCCGGCGTCACCGCGACCGGCGAGAACGCGCTCGCTGGCTTGGACTGGTAGAAGCCAAAGCCCTTGGCCAGCTCGTTCGGAATCAGGTTACGCAGCGAGACGTCATTGACCAGCATGACCAGGCGGATCGCGCCGGCGGCCTGCTCGAGGCTGGCGCCCATCGGCACGTCGCCCGTGACTACTGCCACCTCGGCCTCGAGGTCGACGCCCCACTCTTCGGACAGCACCGCGATCGGGTCGCACGGCCCGACGAAGGAGTCGCCCCCGCCTTGATACATCAACGGATCGGTGTAGAACGACGCCGGCACCTCGGCATTGCGCGCCTTGCGCACCAGCTCGACGTGGTTGATATACGCCGAGCCGTCGGCCCACTGATAGGCGCGCGGCAGCGGCGAATGGCATTCCTGTTCGATGAACGATTCGGCGCTGTCCGCGTTGCCGTCATTGAGCTGGTCGTAGACCTGCTGCAGGCGTGGCGCGATGCGATCCCAGTCGTCGAGCGCGGCTTGCAGCGTGCGCGCGATGTCCGGTACGGCCTGATAGGTGACGAGGTCGCGGCTGACGACGACCAGCGTGCCGTCGCGGCCGCCGGATTTGAGGGTGGCGAGTTTCATGGGAGTGTCCTTCGATATTGCTGAGCAGCCACCATTAAAAATCAAAACGCACTATCATACAAACAGTATTTTCAACCCGATTTATCGGATTATCTTATGAATCCCACGCTGCGCCAGATGCGCGCCTTCGTCGCCCTGTCCAAGACCGGCAATTTCACCCTTGCCGCCCAGTCGCTGCATGTGACGCAATCGGCGCTGTCGGGCCTGATCAAGGAGCTGGAACAGACCCTGGGCGCGCGCGTGGTCGACCGCAGTACGCGCCGGATCGTGCTGACCGACATTGGCCGCGAACTGTTTCCCCTATTTAGCCAGATGATCGATGATCTGGACGGTGCGCTGGCTAACGTGGCCGATCACACGCGCCTCAAGAAAGGCATCGTGCGCATCGCAGCGCCACAACTGATGTCGTGCACGCTGCTGCCGCAGGCGATCGCCGCCTATCGCGCGCTGCATCCGGCGATCGAGGTGCGCCTGGCCGATACCGAGGTCGAGGGCGTGATTGCGCGCGTGCTGTCGGGCGAGGCCGATGTCGGCGTCGGCCCGGAGCGCATGCCGGCCCCGCCGCTGGACGCGCGGCTGCTGTTCGAGATGCCCTTTGCGCTGGTATTCCCGCAAGGCCACGCGCTGGCGTCGTTGCCGCGCCTGACCTGGCGGGATGTCGCGCGTTATCCGCTGATCTCGCTGCAGGGCCAGTTCACCGAGCGGCTGCTGGACGATATGGCGTCGTCGCTGCGGGAAACGCCACTCAAGCCAGCGCACGAGGTGACCTTCATGACGACCGCGCTGGCGATGGTGAGCGCCGGGCTTGGCGTCACGGCTTGCCTGCCCTATGCCGAGCCGCTGGCAACGCTGTATGGCCTGGTCATGCGGCCGCTGGAAGAGCCGGTACTGTCGCGCCGCTTCCTGGTCTACACCCGCCCGGGACGCTCCCTGTCGCCGGCAGCCGAGAGCTATATAGATTTCCTGTTTGGATATGTAAAACGGTCGCAAAGCCAGAGCGCCTAGCCGCGCTACAATGAACGGCATCTCGTCTTTTCCAGCATTCACGATGTCTCCCAACACGATCGCGATCAACCAGAAGATGAACAAGTTCGATAGCCATGACAGCGTCTGGCTGTTCGGCTACGGCTCCCTGATCTTCAAACCCGACTTCCCTTATCTGGCACGCAAGGCCGCCCATATTGGCGGCTGGACCCGGCGTTTCTGGCAGGGCTCGCACGACCATCGAGGTACCGAGACGGCGCCCGGCCGCGTTGTCACGCTGGTGCCGGAGACCGACGCCGTTTGCCACGGCATGGCTTTCCTGGTTACCCCTGAAGAATTCGCCCATCTCGACCACCGCGAAAAGAACGGCTACCTGCGCCTGGCGACCCAGATGCACTTCGACGACGGCAGCAGCGACGAAGGCATCGTGTACATCGCCACCCACGAGAACGAGGCCTATCTCGGTCCGGCGACTGAACGCAATATCGCGCGCCAGATCGCCTCGGCGCGTGGCCCGAGCGGGCCAAACAGCGAATACCTGCTGGGCCTGGCCCAGGCACTACGCGAACTCGGCAAGCCCGATCCGCACGTCTTCGAGATCGAACGTCACCTGGCCGATTTTGGCGTCAGGCAGCTGCGCGCGTAGCTGCATCGTCTGCCTTGATGGCGACCATCAGCGCGGCGCGCTAGCCTGACCCGTCAGGCGATCATGCCGCCGTCGACAACCAGTTCCGCGCCGCCGACATAGCGGCTGTCTTCGCTGGCCAGGAACAGCGCGGCGTCGGCGATCTCTTCCGGCCGCCCCAGTCGCTTGAACGGGATCTGGCGGGTCAACCCATCCCTCACCTCGTCGCTCGCCTGGTCGAACATCGGTGTATCGGTCGGGCCGGGGCTGAGCACATTGACGCGAATCCCGCGTGGCGCCAACTCGAGCGTCCAGGTGCGGGCATACGAACGCACCGCCGCCTTGCTGGCGGAATAGGTACCGTAACCGGGGTTGCCAATCGACCCTGCGATCGAGCCGATCAGCACGACCGCGCCGCCATCCTTCATGCGCCGTACCGCGCGCTGCACCGTCATGACGAGGCCGTGTACATTCAAAGCGAACGCATCATCAATGTGCGACTCGGTGGTCTCGTCGAGCGTGGCATATGCCGATACGCCGCTCGACGCCACCAGAATATCGAGTTCGACGCCACGGGAATCGATGACCGCGAACAGGCGGTCGAGATCGGCGGCCAGCGTGATATCGCCCTGGATCGCTTCGGCCAGCCCGCCGATGGCCGCGACTGCGTCGTCGAGCTGTTGCTGGCGCCGGCCGGTAATGAACACGCGTGCGCCCTCCTGGGCAAAGCGGCGCGCAATCGCCAAGCCGATGCCGCTGCTGCCGCCTGTCACCAGCACCGTTTTTCCTTCGAGTTTTGACATGCCCACTCCTTCGCATTGATAGGGCTGCCCATGATACATTTCGTATATTTGGTGTCAATTACGCACCTGATACCTAGTAGATATACGAAAGGAAACCGCGATGACGGCAAATCTCGACCTGGCGCTCGCAGAAATCAACGACACCAAGCCGGTGCTGGAACAGATCACCAACAAATGGTCGGTGCTGATCCTGGCCGTGTTGTGTACTCAACCTTCGCGCTTCAACGCGATCAAGCGACGGCTTGACCCGATCACGCACAAGGCGCTGACCGAAGCGTTGCGCCGACTGGAAAGGAATGGATTGGTCGACCGGCATGTACTCGCCACCTCGCCAGTGGCGGTCGAATACTCGATCACGCCCCTTGGACGCACGCTGCAGCAGCCGTTCACCGCCTTGATCGCCTGGGCAAAGGAGCACGGTCACGCCCTGGAGGCAGCACGCGAACAGGCCGACACACGCATGGCCGGCACACCCGCGCCGTAAGTTCGTCGGAGCTGGATGTTCGGGGTGTCAGGCGTTCAGTCGAGCGCCTGCTGGCGCGACTCCGCGTCTACGCACAGGATGGCGACCGCGCCAACGAGCAAGAAGCTCGACAGCATGACCAGCGCCAGCGTGAAGTGGGTAGCCATCACCGGCGCGACGATGGCCGGTGCGAACAGGCCGCCGAAGCGCGCGACGGCGCCGGCCAGGCCCATGCCGCTGGCGCGCAACCGGGTCGGATAGACCTCGGGCGTGAACGCGTACAACGCGCCCCATGTGCCGAGCAGCGCAAAGCTCATCAACAGCGTGGAGCCCACCACCAGGACTGTCGAACTGCCCAGGCTATATCCCAGGCAGCCGACGCTGCTGAGCAGCAGGAAACCGACCAGCGTCGGCTTGCGGCCCCAGCGCTCGACGCCATACGCGGCCAGGGCGAAGCCGGGCAACTGCACCAGCGCCAGCACGATCAGGAATTCCTGGCCGCGCATGAAGCCGAAGCCTTCCGCGCTTAGTCTGATTGGCAAGTAGACGAAGACGCCGTAGTAGGCGATCGAGATCAAGGCCCATGCGGCAAGCAGCGCGATGCTGCGGCGGCGCAGTCCATCGGAAAACAATGACAGCAAGGATGTCGTCACCCGTCGCTCGGGCGCGAGCTTTGGAATCTCCACCTGGCGGCCATTCGTCTTGGCCACGCGCGCCAGCACCGCGCGCGCCTGTTCCGACTTGCCGCTACGGTGCAGGTACATGGGCGACTCGGGAATGTAGAAGCGCAGGACGACGCCGATCAGCGCGGGAATACCGGTCACGAAGAAGATCACGCGCCACGCGTCGTCGCCCCATTCCACCGCCCACAGCGCCAGCACGGCCAGGCAGATCGTCCCAAGCGCCCAGAAGGATTCGAGCAGCACCAGCCAGCGCCCGCGCCGGTCACTGGGCAGGAATTCAGCCATCATCGTGTAGTCCACCGGCAGTGTCGCGCCAACCCCGATGCCGGTCAGAAAGCGCAGCACGAGCAGCCAGGTGAGATCAGGCGCGAAGGCCGAGGCTACGCCGAAACAGGCATCGATCACCACCGCCATGAGCAGCACCGGACGGCGGCCGATACGGTCGGCCAGCCGGCCAAAAACAAAAGCGCCGAGCAGCATGCCGATGAAGAACAGGGTGCCCGTCTGCAGCGCCTGCGGCATGGTCAATCCGAAGGTCTTGGCGATCGACGGCGCGCTGAAGCCGATCGACAGTACCTGCATGGCATCGGCCAGCCAGACCAGGCCGAAGATCAGGAAGATGCGGTACTGGAATTTGCCGACGCCGGCGGCTTGCAGGCCATGCTCCACTGAATAGGCTATGCCATCCGATTCAAGAGGACGCGCCGGACTACCGTTCTGATCTGCAGTGACTGAAGTGGTCATGGTATTTCAAGAATGCGACTGGACCGCAAACAGCACCGGCGGGCCACATGCCCGGGTGCCTGCCACCACGTCAATAACGCATCTTAAAATAAATCGAGCTGGGCGGTGCCTTTCGCGCGGTTGCTGCTCACCGCCTGCGGCACCACCAGCGGCCGTCTAAATCGCGACCGGTCGAGCCGGCCAAAGCGCCCGCGCAGGTCGGAAAAGCCGAGCCGTTCGGACGCCTTCTCGAAGCGCTGGCGGATCAGGTCGGCCCACACGCCGTCGCCCTTCATGCGGGTGGCGAAATCGCTGTCGTAGTCCTTGCCGCCCCGCATCTCGCGGATACGGTTCATCACCCGCTGCGCACGGTCCGGAAAATGCGCCTGCAACCATTCCTGGAACAACGGATTGACCTCGTGCGGCAGGCGCAGCACGGTGTAGTGGGCGCCGACCGCGCCGGCGTCGCGCGCCGCCTCGAGAATGCGTTCGATCTCGGGTTCGGTCACGAACGGGATGATCGGCGCCACGCTCACGCTCACCGGGATGCCGGCATCGGTCAGCGTGCGGATGGTGCGCAGCCGCCGCATCGGCGCCGCCGCACGGGGTTCGAGCGTGCGCGAGATCTCGGCGTCGAGCGTGGTAAGCGTGACTGCCGCGCAGGCCAGGCCCTGTTCGGCCATCGGCGCCAGGATATCGATGTCGCGCTCGATCAGCGAGGACTTGGTGATCAGGCCGGCCGGATGGCGGCACTCGGACAGCACTTCGAGCACCGAACGCGTGAGCAGGCGTTCGCGCTCGCAGGGTTGATAGGCGTCGGTATTGACGCCGATCGCGATGTGCTCGGGCACGTAGCCGGGCTTGGCCAGTTCGCGCCGCAGTAACTCGGGGGCGTTGACCTTGGCGAACAGACGGCTCTCGAAATCCAGGCCGGGCGATAAACCGAGATAGCTATGGGTCGGCCGCGCGAAGCAATAGATGCAGCCATGCTCGCAGCCGCGATAGGGATTCAGCGAGACGCTGAACGGGATGTCTGGCGAGGTATTGCGCGACAGGATGGTCTTGGCCACCTCGTCGGTGACGACCGTCTTGAAGGCTGGCGCAGCCTCGTCCTCGTCTTGCCAGCCGTCGTAGAAGCGCTCGCGGCCATTGACCTCGTAGCGCCCCTGCAGGTTGGAAACCGCACCGCGCCCCTTGCGCGCAACCGGCGGCGCAGGCGCAAGCATGACATGCTCCTCGAACGGTTCGCGGTGGATCAGATTGTTGGCATTGGCCACGGCTGGCACTCCATACTGTATGTTTATACAGTATATTACGCCGCTGCCGCGATGAATTCAAGCGCGTACGTATCCACCCTGTTGCGCGACAAACCCATCGAAGGCATCCAGAAGGGGCTGGTAGCGGGCACCATCCCCGTCCAGCCGCCCCAGAGCGTACGCAGCCGCCTCCAGGCTCGACAACTGATGCGGCGCATGCGCCTTGCGAATGCGGTAGTTCGACGGCGCCACATCCTCCAGCGCCAGCCGTGGCAGCCGCTGCAAGGCCGGATTCAGGTAGAGCATCTTGCGGCTCTTGCGCCAGGTAGCGTCGAGCACCACCAGGCGCAGCGCAGACGTGGGCAATGCAGGAAGCGAAGGCGGCGCCGGCAGGTTCTGGTCCTCCGGCGTCTGCGGATACAGCAGGACCGGCGTGTGCCCGTCCGCATGCAACAATTCATCCAGCGCATCCGCATCGAATACCTCGCCGACCGCCAGCTTGCTGCCGGCCACGCTCAAGTGCAGCAGCCGCCCGCTGTTCTTGGCATTGCCGACCTCGAGCGGATGCAGCAGGATCAACAGGTCGGCCACCGGTTCGACCGGCGCAATCCACTTGCAGATGCATGCCGACTGCGCCCGCAGGCAAGTCGCGCACACAGCCCGTTTAACGACGACATTCACTGCGCCGGCGCCCATCCGCCTCCCAGCGCCCGATACAGGTCGACGTGCGCCGCCAGCAAACTGGTACGCAGCTGCAGCGCATTCAGGTCCGCCGTGAAGGCCGTACGCTGCGCATCGAGCTCTTCCAGATACGAGGCATAACCGTTGCGATAGCGGTTGCCCGCCACCCGCAGCACCTCGCCCGCCGCCACCCTCCTCGCCTCGGCTTCAACCAGTTGCCGTTGCAGGCCGTCGATCGAAGCCAGCGCATTATCGGTCTCGGCGAACGCCGTGCGCACCACGGTTTCATAGGTGTACACCGCGCGGTCGCGCACCGTCCCCGCAATCTCGGCCTGCGCGCGCAGCCGGCCGGCATCGAACAGTGGCGCCAGCACGCTGCCGCCGATACTCCACAATTCGACCGGAGAGCGCAGCAGCTGCGACAGGCTGTGGCCCTCGGCGCCAACCGACGCGGTCAGGCGGATCGACGGCAGCAACTGGTCGCGCGCGACCGCCAGGCTGGCGTCGGCGGCCGCCACCAAGCGCTCGGCCTGGGCGACATCGGGCCGGCGCCGCAACAGTTCGGACGGCAGCCCGGCGCCGGGACGCGGCTCGCGCAGCGACATGAGTTCGGCACCGCGCGCCACCGGGCCGGGGCTTGCGCCCAGCAGCACATTGAGCGACTGCTCCTGCAGCGCGATCTGGCGCTCCAGTTGCGGCACGGCAGCGGCGGTTGCATGCAGCTCGGCCTCGGCCTGCGACATCTCCAGGCGCGAGCTGTAGCCGACCTCGAACTGGTGGCGCGCCAATTCATACGAGCGCTGGCGCGATTCCAGTGTTGCCTTGGCCAGCGCCAGCTGGGCGTCCAGCCCCAGCAGGTTCAGGTAGCCGGAGGCGGTATTCGCCGCCACCGCCAGCGCTGCCGCCTCCAGGGCGGCCTCTTGCGACAGCGCTTCGAAGCGCGCTGCCTGCACGCTGCCGGCGACGCGGCCGAACAGGTCCAGTTCATAACTGGCCTGCACCGCACCGACCAGGGACGTGGACTCGATGGGCGTGCCGAACGGTCCAATGCTGCGCGCCCGCGTCGGCGCCAGCGACAGGTTCAGCGCCGGCAGGCGCGCGCTGTCGGCCACGCGGATGCGCGCCTCGTATTCCTGCAGCCGCGCACGGGCGATCCGCAGGTCGCCGTTGCTGTCCAGCGCGCGCCGCACCAGCGCATCGAGGGCCGGATCGCCAAAGGCGCGCCACCAGTTGCGGTCGATGGCGGCGGCGTCGCTCGACGCGGCGGTGCGCCAGGCCATCGGCACCGTCAGGGAGGACTCGGGCGCCGGCTGCGGCGCCATCGCGCACGCCGACAGCAGCAAGGCAGCTGCTGCAGATAAAACGCTACGTCGGATCACCGCTGCCCTCCCGCAGTGGCAGCAGCGCCGGCTGCTGTATCGATCGTCGTCACCACCGACATGCCGGGGCGCAGACGCTGCGCCAGCGGCTGATCGCGGTCGATGCTGATCCGCACCGGGATGCGCTGGGCGATCTTGACGAAGTTGCCGGTGGCGTTATCCGCCGCGATCACTGAGAACTCCGAGCCGGTCGCCGGCGAGATGCGCTCGACGTGGCCGCGCAGGCGCGCATTGCCCAGCGCATCGACTGAGAACGTCACCGGCTGGCCGACCGCCACACTGGCCATCTGCGTCTCTTTCATATTCGCGATGATCCACATCGTGTCGGGCACCAAGGCGGTGAGCTGGGCGCCGGCGTTGACATAGGCGCCCTGGCGCACCGTCACCTGCCCCAGCTGGCCATCGCGCGGCGCGATGATATGGGTGTTGGCCAGATCGATCTCGGCAAGCTTGACGGCCGCTTCGGCGCTGGCGACCGCCGCTTCGAGCGAGGCGCGACTGACGTCGACCGAGCGCAGGTTCTGGCGCGAGATCTCGAGCGCGGCACGCGCCTGGTCACGCGCGGCGCTCGATTGCGCCTGGGTAGCGCGGGCGGCGTCAAGTTCGCGCGCCGACAGCGAACCGTCGGCCGCCAGTTCTTCCACACGGCGCAGGTCGGACTGCGAGCGGCGCGCCTGGGCCTCGTTCGACGCCAGCAGCGCCTGGTTCTGGGCGATGGTGGCGCGTGCGCTGGCATTCGACTGGCTGAAATTCGACAGCGCCGCCTGGCGGTTGGCCAGCTCGGCGCGCGCCTGCGCCAGCCGCTGGGTTGGAATGCGCTCGTCGATGCGCATCAGGAGTTCGCCCTTCTTCACCAGCTGGAAGTCCTGTACCCGTACTTCGACCACGTAGCCGCTCAGCTGCGGGCTGATGATCGTCACCTGTCCCCGCACCAGTGCATTCTCGGTACTTTGCAGGGCACTGCGAAACGGCGGCAGATTCCAGGCGTACAGCACCAGAAAGACGCCAATGATGGCGATGGCGCCGAACGCGAGTGCGCTCAGCAGGATTCGACGGGAACGGCTTGGGACGGTCGTTGGTTCAGGCATGGCAATCGCAATCAATCGGTAACAGGTGCGGACATGGGGGCAGCGCCGGCTTGCGCCATGGGCGCCGGCGCGGCGGAGTTGGCGTTGGCGGCGGCGGAGAAGTAATGCAGCCAGACGGCATGCAGGAAGATCCAGGCGGCGCTCGCCGCCGCCAGCGCCGCCAGCACCAGGAACACGTCGTTATAGGCCAGGATATTGGCTTCGCGGGTGGCGACCGAGGCCAGCGACTGCAAGCCCTGGCGCGAGGCGGCCTGCGGGTCGGCCAGCACCCTGCCGGCCGCCGCAGCACTGGCCTGGATGCGGCTGGCGACCAGCGGGTCGAGGCTGCTCAA